>Ga0098040_1000451_pt1 | contig 18859 bp, 26 predicted proteins | sample 7_EtaG_FD_75065 | JGI IMG/M metagenome (GOLD analysis project Ga0098040, IMG submission 75065) | Marine viral communities from the Subarctic Pacific Ocean - 7_ETSP_OMZ_AT15161 metaG | ecosystem: Environmental > Aquatic > Marine > Oceanic | place: Pacific Ocean | collected 2015-01-08
ATCAGAAGATCGAAAGTTGGTTCAAAGACCTCACCCGATATTTATGAAGTATCATGAGTGGAACGAAATAGGAGTTGATGATGAGTAAAACTAAAACAGAATTGAATAAGATGACAAAGAAAAATCTCTTATTGCATATCGAAAAGATGCAGTTGTTGATCGAGAACGATCACCTCAAGACCCAAGAGGCAAATAGAGAGATGCAAAAAGTTCTGGCCAGACATAAAGAAGGCACACCAGAAAATAAAATGGAATCTGTTCGCAAGGGCGCTGGCAAATTGAGGTATGATATTTTTCATACTAAATTTTCTTCAGACGAAGATAAGAAAAAAGTAATAAAAATGGTTGACAAACTCATTGATGCCATGGTATAATTCTAATTATTCGGAGATAATTTAGATGACAAAGATTCCATTTGTTGGGCTTCACGCTCATTCAGTTGCTGGTTCCATTTTCGATGCCCTTGGCTATCCCCAAGAACACATGGACTTCGCCTATGAAAACGGCATGGACGCCCTAGCCTTAACAGATCACGGCAATATGAACGGCTTGCCGCATCAAGTAATACATGCTAAGAAAATGAAGTCGGAAGGCAAGGACTTCAAGCCTATCTTCGGAGTGGAGGCATATTTTTTGCCATCCATCGATGATTGGAAAGAAGATTACGAAGAAGCAAAAGAGGACAAGAAAAGAAAGAAGACCTTAAGTAAAGATGTGACAGCAACAACGGTTGAGGACGAGGGCACATCCAAAAAAGCCGTGAGAAATATTCTGAATCGAAGAAGGCACCTCATTCTTTTGGCTCAAAATCAAGAGGGTTTGAAAAATCTCTTTTCGCTTATTTCAGAATCGTTCGGCCCAGGCAATTATTATCGATATCCCCGTGTGGATTACAAATTGCTCAAAAAGTATTCTGAGGGCGTCATTGCGGCGTCTGCTTGTCTCGGCGGTGTGTATGCCGGTAATTATTGGGAAAACCGCGACAAGGGCGAAACGGCGGTCTTAGAGGCCATGCGAGAAACCACCCGCAATATGGTGGATATCTTCGGGGATAGGTGGTATGGTGAACTTCAATGGAATAATATTCCAGAACAGCATGAACTAAATCAATATATCATCAAGATGCATCAAGAGTTTGGCATAAAGCTGATATCAACCTGCGACTCGCACTACCCGAACCCCGGCGCGTGGAAGGATCGAGAGCTTTATAAGAGGCTCGGGTGGCTCGGCAAAAGTCGCCCGGACTATGCTAGCAACGAACTCCCAGACGGCGTTGAAGAGATCGGTTACGAACTTTATCCTCGGAATGGGACGCAGATGTGGGATGCATACAAAAGGTATTCATCATCGTGTGATGTTCAATATGACGACGACCTTGTTATGAGATCCATTACTAATACTCACATGATAGCCCATGACAGAATTGAGAACTTTTTGCCCGATACAGAAGTGAGGCTCCCCGACTTTGTTATTCCACCGGGAGAGACGGACGACTCCGCTTTGGAAAAATTCTGTATGGAAGGCCTGCGCACTAAGGGACTCCACACCAGTGAGGAATATACCTCTCGGCTTCGCATGGAGCTTGACGTCATAGCAGACCGTGGATTCTCGAAATATTTCTTAACAATGAATCAGGTCAGCCAAAAGGCAAATGAGCAAATGCTTGCTGGCCCAGGCAGAGGATCAGCGGCAGGATCACTGGTGGCTTACGCTTTGGACATCACGCAGGTGGATCCACTTAAGTATGACCTGCAATTTTCTCGTTTTTTGAGAGCAGACGCCACTGACTATCCCGATATCGACTATGATGTGGCAGACAGTATGCTATTGAAGGAGACTCTTATTGCAGCATGGGGAGAAGATAAAGTAGCCCCTATCTCCAATTGGAACACTCTTCAATTGAAATCCCTTATTAAAGATATCTCCAAGTTTTATGGCATCGAATTCAGGGAAGTTAATGACGTGACGAGTACGATGATGGGCGAAGCTATTGGGCCCGCAAAGAAGAAGCATGGAATCACCACAGGGATGTATACTCCTACTTTTGAGGATACGATGGAGTTTAGCGAGACTCTTAACCGGTTCCTCTCCAAATATCCCCATGTCAAGACTCACGTCGAAACTCTTTATGGTCAAGTCAGATCGTGCTCGCGCCATGCAGGTGGGGTAGTTATTGCCGAAGACTTGAATCAGCGCATGCCCCTGATTAACTCAGGCGGCGTTCGTCAGACCCCATGGTCTGAAGGTCAGAATGTGCGTCATTTGGAGCCAATGGGATTTATTAAGTTTGATGTCTTGGGGCTCTCTACCCTTAAAATGATTGAAGGTGCCATTCGCCACATCCTTATCCGAAAAAAGGGGATGAGCAATCCAACCTTCAAAGATATTAAAGACTTCTACGACAAGAACCTTCATCCCGATGTTATCGATTTTGGTGATCAGGGCGTCTATGAGAACATTTTCCATGCTGGAAAGTGGGCTGGAGTGTTCCAATTCACAGAAACTGGTGCACAGAGATTCTGCCAACAAGTGAAGCCCACTAGTCTTATTGACTTGGCCGCCATTACTTCCATCTATCGACCCGGCCCTCTGGGCGCCGGCGTTCATAATGACTATGTGGCGGCACGCGAGAATCCTCAGCGCCTCAAGTTTCTAAACGAGGACCACCGCTCCATCACGCAAGAGACTTATGGTTATCTTATTTTCCAAGAGCAGATCGCAGCATTGGCACACAAGTTGGGGAAAGGCATCACGCTGGACGACGGGAACATGCTTCGTAAGGTCTTGACCAAAAAAGGCACTGGAAAAGAAGCCAAGGTTAAAGCGGCACTGCATGATAAGTTCGTTAATGGGTGCGTGGAGAAGGGCATTCCCAGGGCCTCTGGACAGCGAATGTGGGAAGTATTTGAGTATTTTTCCGGCTATGGTTTCAATAAATCCCATGCAGTCTCTTATTGCATCATCTCCTATCAGTGTGCTTGGCTACTCAACTACTATCAATCCGAATGGCTCGCCGCGTTTCTGGACAAGGAGCCTGAATCACGCAAAGAAAAGGCGATCAATATTGCCAAGTCTCTGGGGTTCGCAATAAAACAGTTGTCGATCAACTCTTCGGGAAGGGTCTGGGAAATTTCGGAAGATGGTGAGACGTTGATACAGCCCCTCTCTTCTGTAAAGGGACTAGGCGATGCTGCTATCGATCAAATCCTTGGCAACCGACCCTTTGGCAGCCCCGAAGACTTCTTATTCAATGAGAGCATAATCTACTCTAAGTTAAATAAGAAGGCCCTCGATGTTCTGTGTCGAAGCGGAGCCCTCAATGAATTGATTGACAGTCGCTTTACGGGCGGCAAACACTTTTGGTCAGCCGCTTGTGTGGACCGTCCTCGTAAACTTAAGCACTTTGAGGAGAACATCAAGAACTATGCCCCACAAGGAGATTTCTCGGATGAAGAGAAAATTGGGTATTTGGTCGAACTAACCGGAGTATTCCCATTCAATCGCGTGATGAAGCCGGGAGTATATCAGCAACTAAGTGAAGCATTTATCCCTCCTATTGCTAACTTTGACCCGGAAATGTCTCCATGTGTGTGGTTTATTCCGCGCAAAGTGATCCCCAAGAAAACAAAGACGGGGAAAGATTATTGGATTATTGAGGTCATCGATGATACGAACACCCTAACTAAAATCAGAGTCTGGGGAGTTCAGCCTTATGACAGAATCTTTGTCAACAAGCCATATCTTGCCAAACTGGAGCACAATGATAAGTGGGGCTTCTCAACTAGATCGCTCCGCAGGAACTTTAAGGTCCTTGCTTAACCAAAAATCCCAATAAACATTGGAGATCCAATGACAGAATTGAAAGTAGATGTAATTATCGGCATGCAGCATGGCGACGAAGGAAAGGGAAAGGTGACTCACCATCTTTTGAAGAATGGATCATACACTCATTGTGTGAGATACAACGGCGGATGTAACGCCGGCCACACTATTTATCACAAAGGGGAGAAATTCGTCACCCACCATATTCCCGCCGGCGTATTCTTTGGGGTGAAGAGCATCATTGGGCCAGGTTGTGTACTGGACATACATAAGTTCTTTGATGAAGTGAAGATGCTCCGAGAGGCTGGCATCGAAATTTATGACAAGATCTTCATCGCAAAAAACGTCCATATTATCCAACAAAAGCACAGCACAGCCGACTCTGAAGAGACGCGCCTTGGAACCACTCGTACAGGCAACGGTCCCTGCTATAGTGATAAATACGCCCGAACTGGCAAAAGGGCCTCTGACTATCCCATTCTGGAGCCCTACTTGATAGATCTCTATCACGAGTTTTATTTATTGCAGCCCACCTCTCACGTTTTATGCGAGGGTGCACAGGGGGTGGAATTGGACATTGATTGGGGAGACTATCCATATGTAACCAGTAGCCATTGTACTGTAGCCGGCGCCTGTTTGAATGGGTTCCCTCCTCGCTCTATTCGCAATGTGATCGGGGTGGCAAAGGCATACGAGACTTATGTGGGATCCAAGGAGTTCCAACCAGAGGACGGGGTATTTACAGAATTGCAGGAGGTGGGCCAAGAGTTCGGCGCCACCACCGGCCGCCCCAGACAATGTAACTGGATAAGTCTGCCGGCCCTTGAGCGCACTGTGAAAATGAACGGCGTAACCAACCTTGTCTTCAATAAAATGGACGTGGCGGAACAAGTCGGCGCATGGTCTATTTATGTGGACCATGATAGGCACAACTTATTCACCTTTCAGAACCGTGATCAGTTCTGTGAGTATATCAGGGACTATTTCAAGGAAGTGCAGGTGGTGTTTTCTGGCAGCCCAGAGAGTATCTAATGGCTCGCAAGAAGATGCGCACCCTCGATCTTCATGGGATTGAGCATGAGGACGGCGATCACTTAATAGAGAAATTCATAACCGACAACTTTCAGTGTCTTCCCATAAGGATAATAACAGGATACTCTTATTACTTCATCGAAAAAACAAAAGAGTATGCCGAAAAATATGAGTTGGGGTGCTATCCTGACGGACCTTTTAACTTTGGGTGCTGGCTCATTTTTGAAAATAAGTGGAAGATTTTCCTTGACAACATTTAAAAATAATGTTATACTAATATAGTAATTAAAACAGGAGTTACACCTTATGACAAGCAACTTTGAAATTTTTGAAAACGTTGTGGAGATTCACCAAGAGGTACAGGATGAGAATCTCTCTTCCAAAGAAGAGAAGATGATTGAGTACTGTCGGGAAATCGCCCAGATTGAAGATCAAATGGAACCACTTAAGGAAATGAAGCGTCAGTTAAAGTCCGACTTTAAAGAAGCCGGCTGGCTAACTGGTGATGAAATCTCGATGACCGTTAAGGCGTATCGAATGCTTAAGACAAAAGATTTTGATTTTGATGAGTTCGCCAAGGTCTATGAATCATTGGCAAAGATCACCGGAAGATCATAATGAAAATCAAGACGGTGGCCTACAAAGGCAGCAAGAGAAAGTTGCTCGAAAATATTGAGTATTATGCCAGTGAGATTGGCGCTCAATCTTTCTTTGACGGCTTCTCGGGCACGGGCATCGTCTCTGCTCACATGAGGCACAAGGGATATAGGGTCACGGGGAACGACTTGAATTATTCTTCTTATATTTATGGGAGCGTATTTCTAAATTCTTTCGACACGGCCGAGGTTCTGGGTCATTTGGATGTGATCCGCTCTCTGGATCCTGTCCAAGGCTGGATCACAGAAAATTATAGTGGCACCAAGGAACGAGTGATTAGGGGCACCGGGGGAAAAAGTGAGCATCGTCCGCTCGGATTTATTAAATCCAACGCCATGAAGATTGACGCAGCGAGAGAATACATAGAATCCCTCACTACTATTTCTACTAGGAGCGAGCACGCCTTGATTTTTTCTGTGATACTTGCCTCGGATAAGGTATTCAATAATTCAAATGATCAAAAGAGTTCGCTCAAGAAGTGGCATAAGAATGCTCTCGCGGACATTACTTTTACGATGCCTACTCATATATTGGGACCAGTCGGACACCAACTCAAGGGGGATCTCAAAAGCCTGGAGCCATCAGCCGACTTGGTTTATTATGACCCCCCTTACACTCATGGTGTCCTTTATCCATCCTGTTATCACTTGAATGACAGCATCGCTACCTGGGCAAAGCCAAAGTTAGATTACGATTATGCAGTACCACGTCCGAAAGAGTTGTGCTTTAGGAAGAATGGACAGACGGCCGGATCTTTCTACAGCAAAAAAGAGGCACAAGATTCGTTTAGAACAATAATAGGAAACGCAAAATGTCAAAGATTGGTGTTGTCCTATAGTGACGCGCCCAGAAATACGGTGGGTATTGAGGCGCTAGTCTCCCTTAGTGAGGACTATGGCAAGGTAAGAGTGGAGACGAAGGAGCATCGCCTTTGCACTCAATTCAAGAGCATGCGAAAGGTGTCCCAAAACCTTAAAGAATTTTTTATAATAATTGATAAAAGTTAATCAAGAAGTGGAGAAGAGATGATTTTAGAATATTATTGCATTAGAGGTGATGTGATCCGGCCAACACGCGCCAACCCATCGGACGCTGGACTGGATGTTCATTTTAATCCAGACGACGGAGAAATAAAAGGAGTTTACCTTGAGCCAGGAGAGAGCAAGTTGTTCTCCACAGGCTTGAAATTCGGAGTACCTCACGGTTACATGTTAGAGGTTAAGAACCGCAGCGGCAACGCCTCAAAGCGCAGCCTCCTTGTCGGAGCCTGTGTCATTGACTCCGGTTATGACGGGGAAGTATTCGTAAATCTTCACAATGTTGGCCGTAGCAGTCAGTTTATCGAGAGGGGAATGAAAGTTGCTCAAGTGGTCATGACTCCGGTAGTTCATTTCCGAGCACTGGAAACTCCAAAAGACAATCTATATCAGTGGTATCCCATTAGTATGTCTAACCGAGGAAGTGGAGCCCTTGGCTCAACCGACTCTGCACTCTCGACGTCAACCACTAAAGACGTGGACCCCTATACCCTCCCCTCTGCATGGGAAATCGGAGATTCGTCGTGAGTATCATTACAGCCCTGTCTTATGACGACGTCCTGCTGGTGCCTCAATACTCGGATATCCGCTCTCGTAGAGAGGTGAGCCTCAAATCCAGCCTGGATGCACATCGAGAGTTCGGACTGCCTATCATTTCTTCCCCCATGGATACTATTACCGAGGCGAACATGGCCAACGCCATTCAATCCACGGGTGGATTGGGAATTATTCATCGCTACAATACGATTGAAGAACAGATGGATCTTGTCCGTCGCTTGAAGTACGATCACCGAGCAGCTGCCATCGGGGTGTCGGGAGACTTTCTCGAACGCGCCTCTGCACTAGTTTCGGCCGGAGCAAACATTCTCTGCCTAGATGTGGCTCATGGTCACCACGTGCTAATGAAAGAGGCTATTAAGAAGATTAAAATATTATATGGCGATATTGTACATATTATGGCTGGCAACATAGCAACCAAAAAGGGGTTCGAGGATTTGGCAAACTGGGGAGCAGATTCCATTAGGTGTAATATAGGAGGAGGCTCTATCTGTTCCACTCGCATCCAAACAGGCCATGGGATCCCTGGACTACATACCATCCTCGAATGCATACAGGCAGATGTCAAGCGCGACGTAACAATTATCGCTGATGGGGGGATGAGAAATAGCGGGGATGTCGTCAAAGCTCTCGCTGCTGGCGCCGACTTCGTGATGATCGGCTCCCTATTGGCGGGAACAAGAGAGACGCCGGGGGAAATTATTCACTATGGCGACAACCACAATAGCAAGCATAAAGTGTACAGGGGCATGGCCAGCAAAGAAGCACAATATGATTGGCATGGAAGACACAGCTCCAATGAGGGAATAACCACCCACGTACCCTGCAAGGGCTCCGCAACAACCATTATCGAAGAACTGTCCAATGGAATCAGGAGCGGACTTTCTTATTCGGGCGCAAGAAATATTATAGAATTTCAAATAAAATCAGAGTTTATTGTGCAGACACCTTCAGGTCAGGCAGAAAGTGGAACACATATTCTAACCAGATAGTAATTAAGATATGGAATATGGCATGAATGAAAAAAGACTCTCCTTTATGGACACAGATAAACGAGCTGCGGAATTAATAATTCGCCTCAAGCACGATGGCCTCACAAAAACGAAATTCTTTCGCCATATCTTGACGGGCTATCTGGAGAGGGACCCTCACATAGTCGCGTTTATTGAAAAACTAAAAGAAAGCACGGGCTTCCAGAGTAAATCCAAGGCTCGGAAGGTGAAAACACTGGAGCACGCAGGGGAATTCACCAAAGCGAAGCTCGGATTGGAAGACAATGAGATTCAAAATATATTTGATATTTTAGAAAAAGAGCATCCCGATTTATAAACTTGGGATTTTTAAAAAAATAGGAACTATTTATTAGTGTTATTATATTGCTTTTTTGCCAGCAGATAATTAGGAGAAATTAAAATGAGCAAGAAAAAAGTCTTAAATGAAGTGCGCCGCTTCATGAAACTCGCGAATTTAAACGCGAACGTGTCATCTAACTTTATTACAAAAATTGAAGAAGGGGAAATCCCAGTATATGCCCGTGACGACGAAAGTACGTCGCTGGACGAAGAGATTGAAGATGAAATTGAAGTAGAGGACGAAATGGAGTTAGAAGAGCCCGCACCTGCGGATTTCGAAGATGACATGGAGATGGATATTGAAATGGATGTAGACGTGGAAGAAGAAGCCGTGATTTCTGATGAAGAGGCCGCCATTCTTATTGCGCTCGGACAAAAACTCGCTGCTGCCCAAGAAATTGGAGCTGAAGAAGAGGTCATCTCCGATGTCGACGACGAAATCGCCACCGTTGACGACGAAATCGCCACCGTTGACGACGAAATCTCCACCGTTGACGACGAAATCGCCGACGAGACTCTTGAAGAAATTTTGGATGCAGTCCTTGGGGAAGATGAGGTCGCCGAGGCTCAAAAGTATGGAGGGGGCGAAGGAGATATTCCCGACGCCGACAGAAAAAAGAAGGGTCACTATGGTCGAGGGCCCAAGACCAAGGAAACAGCAGAAGAGGAGCGCGAAAGTGATTTCGGGACCAACCGACGACGATCAATACGGGATCGCCCACGCGCCATCCCCAAGCTTCGCAATGAAGATGTTGTTCAAGAAGTTCTGAAAAGAGTTCGCGCGCGACTTGCCACAATGGCTAAAAAATAATTACTAGTTTTTCTATAGCTAAGATGGGCCGCAAAATGACTTTGCGGCCCGCTTTATTTAAGGACAAAAGAAAATGATGGCTGCGGTATTAATTGGGATTTTCGCAGGATTTTTCTTGCGGTCGGTGTATGACAGGTTCTGGGTATCCAAGTCCGATGTGGCCCTTTTCCACGAAGTCGAATTAAGCTGTCTTCACATGCTCATTATGACATATGAAGATTTCCACTATCTCAAAGAAAAAAAATCGATGATGATGCTGAAACTGGGTGTGGGCGAAAACGAGGTAAAACTTGTCAAGAACGTGGACGAGCAAAATATAATAAATTGGCAACGAACGGCTATAAATAAGCTCCTGCTGTCAGTGCCACCTCGATTTAGGCAAGCGATTCCTTATCGTACATGGCGCGGCGCAATGACTTATTTGAATAATATTAAAAAAACTACTTGACTTTTTTTTAAAAAAGTGATATATTTAAAAAGTAGGAGGAATTATGAAAGGAACATCTTGGAGAAACGCAAGAAACCCAGGCGATGCATATTTGTATGTACTGCAAGTAGATGAGGTGAAGGGCATCCGCGAGGAAAAGCGCATATCGAAATTTCTAAATGACTGGTACCTTTATGGCGATGGGTACGATCCCACCACCAAGACAAGGAGCCTGATCTTCAGGAGGAGCTTTTCGTCAGAAGTGGAGTGGAAAAAGTGGGCCCGTTCGTTTCCGTACTTGCTAGAGGAAATTACGGAAAAGACAGGAAGACTTAAGCCCTACAAACTGGGACTAGAATATCAGAAGAAAAAGGGAATACTAAAATGAGCACCGAAGAACAAGCAACGGCATCAGCACCCGAACCCTCGCCTCAAGATCGAGTAATGGGCCTCTTTCAAGAGGTCGATGAGCAGAAGGCGGAAGAGATTGTGTATGCACTCACTCTTTATCATATTGAGTCATCACAACCAATTCAGTTCTATATCAATTCGCCAGGCGGGGCAGCGTGCGACATGTTTTCTATTTATGATTTTATGAGAACGGTACGCACCACCACGCCCGTCATAACGTATGGGTTGGGGAAAGTAATGTCCGCATCAGTCCTTCTGTTGGCCGCTGGCACCAAGGGTGAGCGAAAGATTGGCAAGAATTGTAGAGTAATGATTCACTCTGTGATGGCGGGCACTGGCGGAGCACTACATGATTTAAGAAATGAGATGAAAGAAATTCAGACGATTCAGGACTTATATATGAACGCCCTGTGCGACGAGACTAGATTTACTAAAAAGAAGCTCAAACAACTCTTCTCTCAAAATGTAAACATTTACTTATCGGCAGAGGAAGCTGTGGAATATGGCATAGCCGATATTATAGTGTGAGGAAAAAAGATGTCTATTATCAAGGGTCTGCACGCAAAACTAATTGCAGAGGAAATTAAGGGAATTATGGACACAAAAGGATACGTCTTTTTTGAGAAGGGCAAGTTCAATGTAAATATTGTGGGTGTAAGATCTTCCGTCACAACCGCCAATCTTTTTGATGACGCCATGCTCCTCCTTTATAAAAACAAAAAAGATCAATGGGAGGCAGCCTCTTCTGTTATCACTACTGATCCGGGTGAAAAATATCTTATGCATCCTCTCGGTGCCAAGGGCACCGCTATCCTGGTTCCGGGCCAATATCGCGGCGCCTACCAGGTAGATACTCATGCTCGTAGTAATCCCAAGTTTGCACACGAAGCTTTATGCCAGCGCGGCGCAAAACTAAAAGTCTGGCGAGATAATAATCGAGATAAGGTGCTGGACCATGATCCTGAATCAATCGACGAAGGCTGGCACGGAATAAACATCCACAGATCTAAAGTTGGTGAAGCCGACTATGTTGGGTCCTATTCAGCCGGATGCCAAGTTTTCAAGAACGGCACAGATTACAAGCTATTCTTGGATGTCATAAAAAGATCTCGTGACATGTACGGAAATAGTTTTAGCTATACTCTACTAGAAGAAAAAGATTTTGAGGACTAATTAGTATTATGGATGAATTAGATAAATTAATTGAAAGTGCTGTCTCGAACAATTCCCCGAAATTTAACTTCGGATCCGCAGAACTACTTGAGATTGTATCTCAAATTTTCGAGAGTCAATCTACCACAAGTGATCTTTCAGCCGCTGACGATCCCGAAAAGCTGAAGCCGAAAACTGGAGATAATAGCGGCCAAAGCCTGCTAGACATTTCAGCAATTTCCAGAAAGCTGATCAGGGGAACAGAGTCAAAAGGTAAAACTAGAGATGTCGAAGAGTCGTTTGGGATTCTAAAAAAAACCAATCCCTATATTGATGGGTTGAAGAGCGCATCTCCACAACAATTTCCAGAAAGACTTATCGAAGCCTTGAACTATTATTTTTCGCCTCCCGATGATATACTTAACAACCCCTGTTCGGGTTTGGGTGCAATGATGACCAGACATATTGTTCTCGAAGCCTATCTAGGTATATTTGAGGAATATAACGCCGTTTCAGCGGGATTTGTCAATGAAAACTTTATTTCATCATTGGTTGGAGGTCAGACAATACCACTACCAGTTAAGGGCGAAAAGGGCGAAAAGAAAAGACGGACATCTATTGCGGATTTTAAAATCGGTGGATTTGGTGTGTCTCTGAAGACTACGAAGTATACCGGAAACCTTACTGGATCTTTTGTGAATCTAATGAAGACACTCGGCATTAAATTCATATTTAAGACAGAGAAAGGGCGGACATATAAGAATGATAGCGATGAGCCGGTGCACCCCAGCGGCTTATATTATCTTCTATTCAGCAAGAAAGACAACTCCCATACAATAACTTCTTTTCGAATAGACAGGGATGAGATTATAAAAATGGTGGAGGATAGTGCGGATGCCCAGAATGATACGGGACATCTGATATTTGATAAGTCCAGTTTAGAGAAAGCAGAGAGAGGTGCGAGTGTTCTAGGGGTCAAATTCGATGACATCATCAATAAATCTTCGCCGGGAATTTCCGATTTGGCCACCGCAACCGATGATATCAAACTCGTGCTACCCGAAGTCGAAACCGCAGATGACGAAAATATATCCAAAATACTCGAAACCATTAAAGCATTGACCGAGTTCTATTCCATCTTCTCCAATGCAGTAATCGAGTTTGCCACGAATCCAGATTACGAAGTGCTTTCAAAGATTAAAGAAGATTTGGCCCGTGCTGCCCAATTCGAGCCACAAATATTAATATCAAACGAGTGCAAATAGATAAAATAATCCTTGACACATAGATCAAATGTGATTATAATATAGCTAGTTAAACTTTTTTAGAGGTGTGATTTGACAAAACATTATGATTCTGGTTCCGAAATGAATCAAAAGATTCTGTCTGGGGTGAACGCTCTAGCAGACAACGTGGGCTCCACGCTAGGCCCACGAGGTCGTAACGTAATTCTACAAGAAAAGGGGAAACGACCCGTCATCACAAAAGATGGCGTGACGGTTGCTCAATTTATCGATCTCGAAGACCCCATTGGAAACGCAGCAGTGCAAATAGTAAGACAGGCAGCCGCCCAAACAAACGCAGACGCTGGCGATGGCACCACCACTTCCACAGTTTTGGCAAGAGAGATCCTTATCCGCGCACAAAAGCACATCTCCGCTGGGACGCCTCCCGTAGAGATTCAGAGAGGCATTGAGAGGGCTGTTGACGCCATCGTAGAAAACCTTAGGAGTATCGCATCGCCTATTAAGTCTGAAGAGGATATCGCGCATGTGGCGAGCATTTCTGCCAACAATGACAGGAGTATTGGAAATTTGATATCAAAGGCCGTCGCAGCCGCCGGTAAGGATGGCGCGATTACCATCGAAGAGGCGAAGTCTCACAAGACATCTTTGGATTTGGTAGAGGGTTTCCGCATAGATGCTGGATATGCCGCAACAGCTTTTATCACTGATGAGAGGAGGCGGGCGGCAACATATGATGATCCTTTGATTCTGGTGACAGATGAGAAGATTGAGCATGTTCAAGATATTATGAAAGTCTTAGAGTTGTGTGCACGAGAAGCCAGGCCACTTATCTTTGTGGCCACGGAGATCGAAGGGCAGGCACTCGCAGCCATGATTATGAACGCCCTCAAGGGAACGCTCAAGGTTGCTGCCATCAAAGCTCCTCGGTATGGGGAAGAGCGTCAAAATTTGCTGAATGATCTTGCCATCTCCATTGGCGCAACATTTATTAGCAGATCTAATGGCACCCGTTTACAGAACGTAAAACTTACCGACTTCGGCAATGCCAGTCGAATTGATATTACTCGCTCTCAAACTACTATCATCGGTGGAAAGGGAGATCATGACCTCGCAGAAAGAAGGATCAACGACCTCAAAGAGGATCTTGATTCTGAGTCTGACTTGCGAGAATGTGAAAAGATTCAAGATCGTATCGCTCGCCTTTCTAGCGGCATCGCCATCATCAGGGTGGGAGGTGCAACCGAGGTCGAGATGATCGAGAGGAAACACAGGATCGAGGACGCGCTAGAGGCAGTCCGATCAGCACAACTTGAGGGAATTGTCCCAGGTGGAGGGGTCGCGCTCCTAAGAGCCTCGGCAGATATTCAGGTAGAAACCGACAATGCCGATCAAGCTATCGGGGTGGAGATTATAAGGCAAGCAGTTGAAGGCCCTCTTAGACAAATGGCAAGAAATGCAGGCTTATCCCCGGATATAATTTGCCAGACCGTTCGCGAGTCATGCAAGGGTGGCAACTATGGATTCAATTTTGTGAGCGGGGAAATAGAAGACCTCTTCGCGAATGGCATTATTGACCCGGTAAAGGTAGTAACTACGTCGTTAGCTAATGCCGCATCAGTAGCGGGAACTTTAATTACTACAAATTATGCAGTTATAGAAAATTAAACTAGTTATGTCACAGGAGGAAAACACGGCATGTCCGAGGGTACTACCGAAGTAAAAATCGATATTGTTGAATTGGGTGGCAAAATTGATCGTATGGCAGACAACATTGAGGTCGTTAAGCAGCGATGCGAAGAGATGGCGACGTCACTCGGCTCCGTCAAGAAAGCAGTCTATGACCCAGACCAGGGCCTTTATGCGCGAATCAGAGAACTAGAACAATGGAAGGAGAATACCTCCCGAATTATCTGGGTGATTACAACAAGTGTTGTGGGCCTAGCCACTGCGACTGTTTGGCATACTTTTTTTAAATAAGGGGTTGAAGTGAAAGTACATATATCATACGCTGTGGATCTCGAAGATGTTCCGCTCGAAGTTGGTAAACTGATTGATAGTTGTGAGAATATTTTAAGAGTCCTTCATGCTGATTTTGATATGATAGGGACCACAAACCCGCTGGATGCCATAAATAAGATCTCCGCTATTCGAGAATCCCTAGCGACACTGGATTTAAGACTTGGGGATTGTTCCAATATTTTAGGGGGATTTGTAGACCTACAATCCAAGATCGCCATGGGGCCCACTACTCCTCCGGAGACTTCCGATGTCGAATAAGTTTTTGGAGGGGGAATATGTCTATATCCCTTCTTCAGCCCACTTATATCAATTTGGGAAAAGTGACACCGGTTACATCAATCGTACATGTATCTTGCAGAGTCCCGCCTATGTGGTTCTGCTGGACTCCTCTCAGACAGCGCGGGGTTATTATAATGTTTTTTATGAAGGGCAAACGTGGAGTGTTGAGGCAACCAGTGTATATTCAGGAGAGAAGATATGAGTAGCATAGAATTAGTGGAGGTATACTCCTCGGGGCATGCCCATATGAAGGCGTACTCTGTACGCCAAATATATATCAATCCCACACAGGTGGCATGTTTGAGGGAAGAAGTGGCGCTCAAGCGCCGATTGGTGGAGGGTCAGCTCATCGAGGGCTTGGATCGAAATCAGTCTTTCGTCAGAGTGACTCTTAATAACGGGGAAGATATTATAGTTATCGGCGTCATCCGGGAAATACACAAACGACTGCAAATTGAAACAAGAGAAATTTTGAGAGGTTAAGATGGAAATAGAATGCAGATTTCAAGAACTAGGGTCGCTCGCTCCCTATCTTACAGCCACGAACGAAAGGAAAAAACTAGGACGATATGAGGGTGGCTCCGTCCCACCAGCCCCAGAAGATAGAAAATGGGCCATCGCTGCTTACATTGTACTTGACACCCCCATTTCCCACTATTTGGACAACGGACTTTCAGAAGAGGAAATTGTTAATGGGTGTGTTAAATTTCTAAATAGAAAGCCAAAGCGAGCCCGCAAATTGCCATATGGAAATTTAGCATGTCGCCACTTCATCATACAGGATGACCGGATAAGCGTGTCTTTGATGACGAGTGAGCGAAATAACAAGCATTTCTGGGGAAGAGGCGACGTTAAAAACGCCCAAGTTCCCTCTCGCCGAGGAAGACCGAGGAAGAAGAAATGATCTTTAATGAGACTATCGAAGATGATATGTCGGCACTTGAAAGTTATTTAATTGAGGTGTGGGATGTTGTAGTTGATTATGACCCCATGAGCCTCGATGAATATTGGATAGACGATGGGGTCATAACTATTAACGATACGAGAACAAGGCAGGAACAGCTTTTTATTTTGCTGCACGAGGCCGGGCACGTGGCTTTGAGAGGCCGAGAAGATTTTCAACTTATGTGTCCCGATCATGGCGCACACAAGGTGGAGATCTTAAAGGAAGAGATACTGGCTTGGGAAGAGGCAAGGAGGATTGCCGCCCTGCTTCAAATTTCCTTGGGAGATGAGTGGAATCGCCATGTCCGCCAAGCAATCGTCAAATATGTGCACTGGGTAAGAACATGAGACAACACCCCCAAGGGGAATAGATGACGGCCAAATTCTTTCTAGCATGCTTTTTGATTCTGTGCGGACATATTGTTGCATGGTATGGGACCTATTCGCAATTCATTTGGGATTGGTGCAAGAACAACTTAGTTCTGCTACCCCTCATTTTTTCAGTTCCTACCGGATATTTGTTTCTGTATGGCATGAGATTCGCGGTGGAAGAAATGGATGAGGTTTGGGGCCCTCGCTTACTTGGATTTGGGATATCTTATTTGGTTTTTCCATTTTTGACTTACTGGTATTTCAATGAAAGTATGCTGGAGCCGAAAACTTTGGTGTGTGTGATATTATCTTTTGCAATCGTCGCAATTCAAGTATTTTGGAAATAACTTAAACTATTTATAGTTGAGGTTATTCATGAATTGTGAAATAGATAATATTATAGAAGAAAACCTGGAACAACTAAGGGATAAGAAGTATAAACTTAGAGTCTTCCAGGTGGAGCTTCTAGTTCGAATCGATTCAGATTATGGTGTTGATGAAACACTGCAAGATATTAGGTCGATAGCTGGTGTCACAGTTGTCACCGCGCTGGACTCCCAATATAGAAGAGATAGCCAGACATACTTGAGTCATGCAAGGATAAAATACCATCCACGATTAGACTCGATGACCGCGAAGAGATATCTTAATGACTTGCTGTTACCAGCCTTGAGAAGCCAAGAAATACCGGGCTGCAAAGTCATACGTGTCATGACTAAGCCCGAGCAAATTTAAAATGAGATATCTTTTACCGTTTGCAATGACTATTCTGGTTTCTGGTTGTGTCAAGAAAAACAGAATAAAATTCGAAGAAGTACATATGATTGAGCGAGATACTGATATCCTCAACGAAGAGGATCTGGAAGACCTCCCGGAATCAAAATAAAAACTTCTTTTGTCTTTTTCTGTGATAGTTACTAATGGGGGATAACCCCGGAGAATACTATTATGGAAATTTTAAGGATGGTGAGAAAAGGCTTGCTTTATTTGGTGGGGATATTTTTAATTACAGTCACCCCTAGCTGCACACAGGGTTCACTCGACGGACTATGGGGAACTGCTGAAAAACAGTTCGCTCCAGAATTGCAGGAAATTATAGACAACCAAGAATGCTGCTATATGGAATATGGTGTAAAAGAGGCAGTCGAAGGGAGAGCCCGCAGGATCTCCCGCGAGTCCGCAGTCACCGTACATGTGCAGCAGGCGAGTGGGCGCTATCGCGGTACCGGTACTTATTTTAAGTATAAGGGTCACCACATGGTTATAACTGCCGCTCACATATGGGCCGAAAAAGTTCCCAACCTCCTGAAGGGAGGCGCTCTAATCACTGCACCAGATGAGGAAGTGATTGGCAAGCTGGTCTATTGGGATCCTTATGTCGATATTGCCATTTTACGAATCCCATCACTGGATAGTCGAAGGGCTGCCAAATTTGTGAGGGACCCCCAATACGCCGTCGGTGAAACGGTTGTTTATTCTGGATTCCCAGGGCAGAATTCTTTGCTTACATTTAGCGGTGAGCTAGCGGGTGACGGCTATGGTACTGATCTGGCTATGCACTCAATGGCTTGGGGTGGATCCTCGGGCTCTGGTGTCTTCGATGTTGATGGGAGATTCGTGGGTGTGGTTAGCTCTATTATGGTTGGTCGCGGATATTTTGGTCCTCAATTAGTGGGCAGCATCGTTTATGTTGCACCGGCCAATCTTATTGATATACAGTATCTCCGAGAAAATCTCCGAAAAGCGAAGGAGAAGAAGAATGCACGTTTTTAAATCTCTTTTCTTCGCAGCACTTGTTTTATTTTCTGGATGCTATAGTGGCATGGATTATGTCGTCCACGGCGGAGAAGGAGAGGTAGAGACAGAAACAATTATCAAATACATTGTCACGGAACCAGAGGCAGATATTTGGATTGATTCATTCACACAGATTGAGGCATATGAGGCGATAGATATTGTATGGGTCATCGATGGTTCCTGCTCGATGATGTCACATCAGACTCGATTACTCGCCGGAATCGAACACATGATGAACAATCTCCCCCCCGATGTAAATTGGAGGCTCAAAATGATAACTGCCGGTGACGGTTCCCGTGTTATACAGCCTACAACTTTTCCACTGACAAGGGGTGATGACATCGCAGATGCCATGGATATGTATAATCAGTTGCCCAATGACGGACAAGAGAAGGGTTTCGATGCTATAAAGAATTATGCAACACTTGATGTATATGCTAAAACTTGGATGCGCAGTGATGCTGCACTATTGGTGGTCTTCGTTACTGATGAGAGAGAGCAAAGTTCCATGACCACAACAGATTTTATTAACTGGTATGCTTGGCTCAGGCCATCTGTTTATTTGTCCTTTGTCGGAAATGTGGACACGGAAGATTCGATTTGTCCTTACAAAACAAATTATGGTACCATTGGAAGAAAATATATGGATGCGGTAAGCCACTTTTCAGGTACCATAATTGATATCTGCGAGACTGATTGGTCAGCCGGTGTCGATGATGCAACTCAAAACATTGAGCCGATTGGGGAGTGGGAACTGACCCATGTGCCCTATGTCGATACACTGGTGGTCTTTGAAGATAATGCTCCGATGGACAGTAGCAAGTGGACATACAGTGCGGTGGACAATATGATTGAGTTTTCGGTAACCCCGCCAGAAAATTCTTTGATAGAAATTGGGTATGCTATCAAATATTACAATATGCCTCCTCCAGAATAAAAAA
>Ga0098040_1000458_pt1 | contig 18623 bp, 25 predicted proteins | sample 7_EtaG_FD_75065 | JGI IMG/M metagenome (GOLD analysis project Ga0098040, IMG submission 75065) | Marine viral communities from the Subarctic Pacific Ocean - 7_ETSP_OMZ_AT15161 metaG | ecosystem: Environmental > Aquatic > Marine > Oceanic | place: Pacific Ocean | collected 2015-01-08
ATTAGGACCGGCACTGGTATCAATTAGTTCCAGTTCAAATTGAACGTCTCTGGGCACCACGCTTGTCCTCCATTCGTTTGTAATCCGCCCGCGCTCAGGGTGATATGAAAATAGCGTAAACGTATCGTGAACCAGGCTGACGTTGAGTGACCATAACAGCCCGTGCTCATTCGTGACGATTGATTTGCCGACATCGCTTTGCGGTCTCCTGAGACACGCAAACGACCGATACCACCGCGCAAAGGACAGCCGTTTGAAACTAAAGTTCATTGCATCGCACGCAAAATTTCCGCCAAGGGTGCTCGATAATCCGGACACGCTTGTTAACTTTTTTATTTCCTGGACCATGCCGGGTCCCATCGTCTCCACCACGACATAATCGTCTGCGGCGGGTATTTGATTGCCGGTTAAATTTCTGAACGGATTATCGTACACTTCAACGCTCGTGTCGCCGCCTGTCGGCGTTGTTTTAACCGGCGCAAACCACGTCTTGCTTGTGTCGGCAGTGAACATAACGGCGTGACCCCTGTCAAGGTGATTCTGAAGTGCCATAAGCTTGTGCCCCACGTCCTCACCGCCCGTCATTCTGTCGCGCTGAATCGTTACTATTTCGCGCGTCATCCCGTTGGACCGCGCCTGTTTTCCGGCAATAGACACGGTAGTGTTGCTGTCCCACTCAAAGTCTGAAAACATCTCGCTCAGACCTTCATCCAGGTCTATTGTTATCAGTTGATTGCCGTTGGGTTCAGGGTAAAAATAAAAGGCTGCATTTCCCATTTTGTTTAACTCGCGAATAACGGTGATTTTGACGTTCCGAACGTTCTGTATTTATTTTCGATTTTGCGGACAAGCTCGTCAATCGCAGACCGCTCAGTGACTGCCGAATTGATAACTAAATTCAAACCGCCGCCGCTGCCCATGCTGTCAATTGTGCGTTCAACGGCTTGAGGCTTCATTCCGGACTGAGGCACAACAAACTCACCCGGATGTAACCGCGCAAGTGTGGAAGAGCCAAACGCGCCGCCCGTCATACTGATACCTGAACGCGCCGACACCCGCCCGCCTGAACGCATTTCTTCTTCGTCACCGCCGCTGAACGGACTAAATACAGCGTCAAAAAAGCGGTTAATCATGGCTATTAGTTCATCCCATTTTCGAGCAAACCACCCGCCAATCGCTTTGACGATATTTGCCGGTCCCATTTCAATCGCTTTGACGATGAGCCTAACAGCACCCGAAAGAACGGCGGCAAAACCTCTTGTGATACCGACAATGATTTCAGTAACAAGGACCGGTATCAATTTAGCAATAGCCGCAACGAACGGTGGCAATATCTCCTCAAAAATCATCGGCAAATAATCAATCCCTTTGCGAAAAGCGATAATGAAATTTTCAAATTCCGCCTTGATTTCTTCCGGTGATTTCTTCCCAAGCTCCGCAATTCCGCCGATAAGGCCGCCGATTGCACTGCCAATCTCACCTCCTATACCGCCAAACATAGACCCGATGCCGGTGCTCATTAGCTTAACTAATTCGCCGGGATTTAAAAGCGCGCCAAGTCCTCTTTGTAACTGAGACAAGAAACCTTTTATTTTATTTATCTTGATGTCGGCTTCAATTTTTAATCTCGCCTTTTTTTCTAAACTCTTCAGCGTTTTCTCCATCGAGTTCAGATTCTTCAAAGATTCGCCGAAAGGTTCTGTATCCTTAATTTTTTGGATTTGTTCCCTGATTTTTTCAGTGCTGTCCGCTAATTTTACAAACGGGTCTTTGCTAACTCCAAGAAATTGTTTTTCAAGGATTTTTATTGAACCGCTAAGTCGCTCTATGTCGCGGTTGCCATCATTAGTTTTGACACCCACCTCTTTCGTTGCTTTCGCGGCTTTCAATAAACTCACAACGACTTTTTCGTCTATCAACGCAGCCTGTTTTTCAATCAATATATTGACGCGCCTTTCCATCCCTGCACGCATTTTCGTCATCGTGGCTATTTCCAATTCCATGTCTGAAATTTTCTTTTTACCGGCGCGGTTTTTCTTCGCTGTTTTTAATTCCTCTCTTGCCGCCTCGATGCTTTCTTTTTGTTTGTCTAAGGTCTCCGTCAATGAGCGTTTATATAGTCTCATCTCTTCGTTTTTTAACTGTAATTGTATCGACGCGCGCTCTTCGTTAATCGCCGTCATTCGCGTTAAGTCAACGCCTTCTACGATACCTTCATTTATTTTTGCGCGATTGGAAATGCTTTGTTCTTCAATTTGCAATCGCCTTAGTTGTAGCTTCAACGCCTCTTCTATTTGTCCGTGAGCTTCGTCAGCTAAATCGCTAATTACATCATAGGTGTCCTCCAACCGTTCCTCAATTGAAGTTGCCGATTTTTCCACTTCTGCTGCCCGCTTTTTTCTTCTTGACCCGCCGCCGCCGCTGCGCTTTTTGGGCGCGCCGGGTATTTCACCAGCAGCCACCTGCGCCATGGTCTTGTCGAGCAGCCTGAGTTCAGCCTCAAAACGTCCGACAGAGTCTGCGATATTTCCAAAGCCGCTGACACCGTCCGTCTCAAAGGAATTAATTGTGGATTTAACCTGTTCCAAAACGGTTTGATTTGCGCCCTGTTCCGTTGATAACTTCTTCCACCTTTGCTGTAGCTGGTCAAGGATTTTAACGGTGTCGCCTTGGACCTTGCCGTCTTTTTTAATTAAGTCCATGTGCTTCTTAACGGCATTCATTTTTTTGAAAAGTGCGGTGTTTATTTTCTGCAAATTCGACTTTACGTCTTGAGCGATTGAAATCTGCTTTTTAGCAAAAGCCCTCGTCTTGCGGTCTCGTTCAATCATTTTCAGGTCTTCTTCATCCGCTAAACCAAGAAGCTCGTATCTTTTTTCAATCAGCTTTTGGATGACTTGCTCTTGGTCCGCTTCACTGTCCTTGAGTTCTTCATTTGCGGCGGCTAAATCATAAAGAGACGCGCTTGCGGCGGTTGCGGCGGTATCAAGTTCATCTAGCTGTTTGGCGTGCCTCTTTGCTTCTTTTTCGGCTTCTTTAGTTGCGCCGCTGATCATCTTGTAAGCTCCAACAATTACACCGAACGCCGCCACGCCCGCAAGCATTCGTACGTTTACAACCGACATTGCGCGCCCTAGAGCCTCAACCGCGCCACCCGCCAGTGATGCGGCGGTTGCCATCGCACCGAGACTGGGTGATAAAAGACTCAAACCACCAGCTAATTCGCCCGTCAAACGGTCAATATTCGCGCCCTCTTTCCGAAACGCCCGCCATTCTTTTGCGCTGTTTCTAACTGCGTTAGTTGACCGCTCTGTTGCCGCAACAGTCTTGTTTTGCGCTGCCTCAATGCTCGTTGCGGCCTGTGTCGCCGCAGCGCCGGTATCTTTTAAAGCTTGCCGCGCCTGTTTAGTTTTGACCTCGTACGCATATTCAACTATTTTTGCTGCCATAGGTGACCCCGTTTGTTGTTATGTTATCATCTTTTGGCGCGGCGGGTCCAAGAGAGTTAAAAACAGAAAAACGGCAACGACTCCCAGGGCAGTGTGTCGTTGCCGTCCGTCCAAAGCTGTCCTGGTTTAAAACGGCACCACGCTGTTGTGTGAAGCTATCTCGTCTTGCTCGTATCGATTGCCGTACCAAGTGTTGTATGCGGTCCGTATACCGTTGCCGATATCCATTTGCTCCATGAAATTGGCGATTGTTTCATCAGTCCAGGTCGTCGGTGACGACTTTGATTTTGACGTTTGAACGCAGAAATCATCCATAGCCTCAAACCCGTGGTAATGCGCCTCTGCCCAAGCTTTCATCTTGTCAATCATCTTTGCGGCCTCCGGAATAAACGCCTTGAATTTTGCCCTGTTTACGGGCGTGTCTTCAACCCACCAGTGAAGGAATCGGTCTTTGTCTCCGGACCGGTCCCACTCCATTTTCGCGCCACCCAATTTGCGAATTTCTTTATTATCGCAAAAGGATGATTTCAGGATAATGCGTTTAACGTCATCAGAAACGTCCGCAGAAGGGTCGTCTTTGATATCGTCAGGGTCATCGCCTGTCGGTATAAGGATGAGTTGTCTCAATGCGTATTTGAGGCACATAGTCTGCGCCTTTGCGAAAGCCTTATCCTGCCGGTCAACGCCCTGACCGATTGAAACGATATCGACATAACTGGCGTTGTCCGTGCAAGCGACGCGATAAGTAATTTGCAGGGTGACCAGACCGTTTAAATTTGAGCAATAGTCCCTGACCGATTTATTCAGCATTTTTATTTTAACGGGATACATGACCAGACCGGCTTTAACCATCGCCGGGTTCACCTTTTTAAGCAGGTCGTAATCGCTCGCATAGGTGTATCCGCCGCCGAAATTAACCTTGCCGGTTTTTTCGACTATGCCAACCTCTTTCATGACAAGCGATATTCGCTTGAAGACGTTTTTTTGTTCTACTTTTTCCATTTTCATTCTCCGTGTGTTGTTGTTGTTGAAGGAGAAATTTATCCCCTTCATAGGATATAGCTCGATTAAACCAGATGGTCTAACGAAATATTCAGAAGGTGTCGCGTGACGGCACCCTGCGTAGTCTGAAATTTCTTAACTAGGGCTTTGATTGCCGTCTTTGTCTCTGCGCTACATTTTATTGTCAGCATCTCAGGATATTTTACGCCTCTGTCCGGCAGTCCGCCTTGGTGAGTTAACGCAGGGTGTTTAGTTTGAGACCCGCAAGAAGGACAGTTGATAATGGTCCATCCAAATTTTGATTCCGGACTCAATACGGACCCGCAATCGCATAGGAAATATCCGTTGCCGGTCAGCCTTCCTACGGTCCTTATCGGGTCGTTTTTGCAATGCTTACATTTTAGTTTTTTAAGACTGATATTGCGTTTAACGCTCGTTTGTTTTCCGCAATGTCTGCATACTGTTTTCATCATCTTAGTGTCTCCATGGCGCAAATACGCCGTTGTTGATTGCTTCGCTCAGGTCGTCCACGTCTGTCTTTTCGTCGTCGTCGACGACTTCCGGCAAGGTGTAAATTTTTCGGTGCGGTCTGGGCATCTGAAGGAGCTTCAGTTGAGCCTTCACCTTGCGGATTGTTTTGTCTCGTTTTCGCAATTTCGCTCTCATGTTAAGGACCGCGCCGTGTTTAATGGCGCAGTCAACGCATCCTGAAGCGGCACGCAACGTATTGAGAGCCGCAATCAGGGTGTGTGAATCCGGATGATTTTCAACGTGTTCGAAAAGTATTTTGTAGCCGTCGAATTCGGTCATGATGCCTCCTTATTTTATGAGCCAGTGCGGTGCGACCCGGAAAAAAACCATTGCCTGTTCTCTTGTTAGTCTCATCGCAACAAATAATTTGCCGTCTTCATAAACCGCAGAGCGATGTGCATTGTTGAATTTACGGATTGCTTTGTTACATTCCGCAACCGCGCGCGCGTCCTTCATCTCAAGCTCGGATTTGAGCGTGTCCAGGGTGTGCTTGTTACCGTTAAAGAGTGACGGCTGAACAGGACGTGACGACCGAATTTTGCCTTTGTAAGAGCTATAAACCCTCGGTGGTTTTACGCAATAAGGGTGCGTAATTTTTTCCGGATGACGTTTTTTTTGTTGTTCACTTTCGTATTCTAGATTGCAATCCTCAGCGGTCATTCCGAATTCTGGAGCTTCAGGCAGGTCCGGTAGTAAATCATCACCGTTGAACGAAGGCGGAACAATCCGCACAGGCTTCAGGCTGAACGGCTTCAGGCTGAACGGTTTGCTCGGGTTGTATTCATGCGGGTCGTTGATGTTCCACAGAATTCGATAGACCCGCCTTGGGTGTAGGGTGAACCGGTTAGGCACCTCGCGCAACCAGAACACATAAGACGGGCGCCTCTTGCCCGGGTTGACGTTGTCGTATCGGCTCCACTGTCCGGTATCGTTATGGCAGCGCGTCGCAACGTCCAAAATGCCGCAGTGAACCATCCAAAACAGGATGTATTTAACTCTGTCGCGCGTGACGCGTTTCGGCATCGGTTTATTTACCCGGCGCATTCTGTCGTTATTTAGTTCTATGACGTGCTCTATATTGCGCCGCCGCAACCTGATAGCGTCTTCAACATCCCCAATAGAAAAGGGTTTTTGTTTTACAACGTCAACGTCCGGATAATCAATCACGTTGCCCTGGTCCAGCCATCGGATAGCAACAAGAGCTAAATCCGTGATGGGCTTAACATCGCAATTCATGAGCTTGAAATAATCCGCAAACCATCTCTTTAAATCTAATAGACTGCATTCGTTCAGTTTCGGTCGTATCGCTCGCTTTTTCATTTTCATTTCTCCGTTGTTGTTTTTGTAATTATTTCTCTCAGCTTATTCTGAAACCGGGTTGAAACGTTCGGTGCCCTGGTCCTCACTTCCGGCACCTTTTTGATATTGGTTTCGTCGACTTCCCAGAAGCCCTGACCCTGAATTTGGAAATAGGTTTCAACTAGATAACCGCCTTCTTTTATTTCGCGGATAAAAGCGTTGAACCAAAGATTCGATACGGGAATTCTGACCTTGACGGTCTCGTCAATTTCAAACATTCGTCACCCCGTTTGCGTGTTTAAGGGTTAAATCTCGCATCCAGCACGGTGCCGGGCACCAATTATTGCAGACGTGTATAAACGGCTCAAACGCCTTGTTTTTCACGTCTTCCTGAACGGGCTGAGCGAATACGCCATCAAACCGTTTATACGGCTTTTTGGTGTATTCCTCGCCGTCAGACGGTCTGATAGTCCGTGTCAGCCATCCCTGAATCCTTTTGCGCCAATCCCGTTTCCACTTTTTAGCTCTGACCGGCTTTTCGCCTAACCAGATATCAATTTTCTTCAATTCCGAAACTACGTCAAGACCGTTTGGATTGTCCAGGTTAACGACCCATTTTTTAAGAATAGTGGGTCGCGGTTTATCGAAGTTATATTGATTTATAATTAAATTAATTAATTCTAATATACTAGTATTATATATATCCGTATTTTCTAACAAAGTATTTTCCTCTTACGGTTGTTGTTGTGAAGCCCGAAAAAAAACTTCCGTCGGGCTAAATACTATATTAAGACGATATCAGCGGTATCGCTAAATTAAATCAAACAACGGAGAAAAAAAATGTATATTTTACGGCAAGACGCAGACGTTTGCGTAGTAGTTTTTTGCACGTTTCTTTTTTTAATGATAATCTAAAAACGATGAAGATTCATTCTTCGTTGTTGTTGTAAGGCGGGCGGAAGTTCTCATTATTTCCGTCCGCTTTTAAATACTCCTTGGACGGACAAATGAACTTAAAAGACTTCACTGCCACCAGCAGGTTCCAGGTGGCGGTCTTCAAAGGCAAACTACACCTTGAAGGGCGCATACTGTCGGTAACAGAAGCTGAAAACGCAGGCATGGCGAGCGGGTTAATTGTCGCTGCCCTTGCGCCGCCGAAAGACCTCTTGAAAATTCAGGAAGCAAAGACGGAAGAAGAGCGCATGAAAGAGCTTTTGCGCATTGCCGACACAATCAGACCTGAGCAGATGGCTAAGCTCGGTGAATCAAACGACCTGATCATCTGCAAAGTAATTCGCCGCGCCTCGATGGACGGCGGTGAAACATGGGAAAATGTGCGAATTGTCAACGCTGAAGAGCAGCAGAATTCGGAAGAAAACAAACTATGGGTTGGAGTTTTCACGTCTGAAGACCGTGAAACCATCCTTAACAAAGCCTTGGAAGGACATAAGGAGGCTGCAGACAGAATTGCCTCCTTTCGTACATGACCAGGACTATCTGCACATGCTCGACATCATCGCAAAAAATTACGGCACGCTGCCTTCTGAAATCGCAAAGCTTTCGTGGTCTGAAATCGTTCTTAACGTTGCCTGTCTGAAAACAAGGTCAGCCCGTATCGAAAAGATAATGCGGAAATACAGCCGAAAAAAGTCCGCCGTCTTTCCCACGTTTAACGTCACCGACATGATAAACGTTTTATGAAATTTGCCATTGTCGAAATATTCAAAACGCTACAGGGTGAAGGCTCCAGAACAGGTGAGCCCGCTATATTTGTTCGGTTTGCAGGTTGTAACTTGTGGAACGGTAATAAAAACAGCCGTCTCAAAGGGTCCGGTGTATGTTCGATGTGGTGTGACACCTTCTTCGCAAAAGGCACCGCATATTCGACAAAAGACCTGGTTAAAGAGATAAAGAAAAATGCCGCAAAAAAAACGAGCTATGAAATTTTGCCTTTAGTTGTATTGACGGGCGGTGAACCCATGCTGCAACTTAAAAACCCTGAAGGATATAAGTTTGTAGAAGAGCTATTGACGGGCGGATTTAAGGTTGCGCTTGAGACGAATGGAACTGTAAATGGACCTGTCATCAAGCTTTTAAATCGGTTTTCAAACGGACATGTCACCGTCAGCCCTAAACCGCTAAAAGGCAAATTAGACGATTATGAACACGTCAAAGTCAGGACGGGTGAGGACTTAAAAGTCATCTATCCCACGGAGTTTAAATTAACCGATTTAAGAAAGTGGAAGTTCAATCACCACTATCTTCAGCCAAAAGATGAAGGACCGGATTGCGATAATGTATCCAGCACAATTAGCCGTGCGACGGAAGACGGCTGGAAGGTATCAATCCAGACTCACAAGCTATTAGGACTACCATGAAACCGACTCAAGATGAAGCGGAAGAAGCCGTCAGAACCCTTCTAAAATACGCAGGAGACGACCCAGAGCGTGAAGGGCTTATAGATACGCCGGACCGGGTCATTCGTGCTTATTCTGAATGGTTCGCAGGATATAAACAAGACCCAAAAGAGATTTTAGAAAGGACTTTTTCAGAGATTGAAGGATATGATAATATAATAATCCTCAAAGATATCCGATTCGAATCACATTGCGAGCACCACATGGTGCCAATAATCGGCAAAGTCCATATCGGCTATCTTCCAAACGACAGGGTCGTTGGGATTTCAAAGCTAGCCAGGGTTGTCGATGCGTTCGCAAAACGGTTTCAGATTCAAGAGGTCATGACCGCTCAGATTGCGAATACAATTAATGACGTTTTAAGTCCGCGCGGCGTAGCTGTTATTGTTGAGGGTCAACACCTTTGCATCAGCACCCGTGGCATCCATAAAACATCAGCTAAAATGACGACATCTGCGATGCTTGGCGTTTTCAGAGAAAACGCTGAAGTTAGAATGGAGTTTTTAAAATTAAGAAATGACTAAAAACGCGCGCAAAATTGCAATCCAGAATGCAAAAGTGAACAAGGTTCTGCTATTTTCGGGAGGGCTTGACAGTTTCTGTTATTCATATCTTTGTACGCCCGACATTCTGCTATACCTTGACAATGGGTCGAAGTATTCAAAGATTGAGATTGAGAATATAAAACAACTTGCTGAAACTTCGAATCTATCCGAAAAGTTGAAGATCGTTCGTACTAAGGACATGGGTTATCTCGAGCAACAAAACGCAATAATTGAGAACCGTAATTTATTCTTCATCCTTGAAGGAGCATTCTGGGGTGAAGAGATTATCCTTGGTGCAACAGCGGGTGACGGGTCGAAAGATAAAGATACAATATTCTTTGATTTGCTTTCGCGGACCATCAGCTATTCAATGGGCAAACCGATGAAGGTACACGCACCATTCATCCACCTTACAAAGGCTGAAATTATAGCTGCGTATATTAATGATGGTGGCAATGTAGAGTATCTTAAAAACGTATACAGTTGCTATCAGGGGCATCCAGTCCAATGTGGAAAATGCAAACCCTGCGTCCGAAACGCTATTGCCTTTCGGATTAATAAAATCGGAACAAAAGACATCTATGCTTTCGATATATTTCAAAACGAAAAAACAAAAGTTGAGTATTGTAAAAAGGTCTGTTTTTCTTCATTAGGAACAAAGAGAAATAGAGAGGGCAAAGAGATAGAAAGATTTTTATGCGAGGAATTATGAATGACGAGCCAATAGGAGAATGGGTTGAAATCGGAAGTTTAAAGCCCTGGAAAAATAACCCACGGATAAATGACCACGCAGTCCAGCAAGTGATGGTTTCAATAAAAAAGTTTCAATTTAGGAATCCCATTATTGTCCAAAAATCATCCAATAAAATTATCGCAGGGCATACCCGATTTAAGGCAGCCGAAAAGCTTGGGCTTCAATTCGTACCAGTCATCTATGCGGACATGAATAATGATGACTCAGCAGCGTATGCAATCGCAGATAACAAGCTCGGTGAATTAGCGACATGGGATGACAGCATCCTGAAAGAAATATTGGAAGACCTTCATCTGAAAGAGTTTAATCTTGAGGATATGGGCTTCAATAAATTCGAAATAGACAGCCTTTTAAATCCGACAAAATGGGAAGACCTGGCACCTGAATTCTCAGAAGGCGAATCAGGGATAAATGACAATTACAATAAGAGTTTAAAATTAAAAATTTCGGTTGAAATATATGAAAACTTCAAAGCCTCTCTTCAAACATTCATTGATGGTTTTGAAGGTGTTGAAATAATTGAAGGATGAAAAAATTAAACGTTTTAATTTCATACGCATATTGGGATAATAAGCTTAAAAAAAGCCCTTTATTAAAATCAAAGCATTCTGATATATTCCTGGATTCCGGCGCATATTCAGTACACAATAGCAACGGCAAAATTAAGATAACAATAGATGATTACATCTATTTTTTAAAACACAACAGCCACCTTTTTTGGAACTACATCAATCTTGATGTAATAGGTGACGCTGACCAGTCTGAGCACAATTATCAAAAGATGTTGGCAGCAGGACTCAAGCCAGTTCCAGTGTTCACCAGGCAAGTCGGAATAACAGCAAAAGAGCGGCAAAAACGTCTCGATAAAATGTGCGAAAAAACAGACCTGATTTGTATTGGCGGGTTGGATAAACATCGTGACACAAGAGATTATGTTTTTGCATTATCAAGACATCTAAAAAAGAAGAAAAAAAACTTTCATTTATTAGGAGTCGGCAGAACCTCGATGCTTCAGGCAATCCGCCCGTTTTCAAGCGATAGCAGCGCCAGCGGTGTTATAAACGCATGGGCACAGATGCGGTTGTTTTTCAACGGAAAAATGTATTGGTTTGGAAGGCGCGGCAAAAAGCGTCTTAATAGCTCTCAAATGAAGGTTTTGAACTTTTATCGAATTCCGCCAATAACGGTATTAAATGAAGAGGTTTTCAGTCCAGAAAATACGACCTTACGCCGCAAAGCTAATATCCGCTCAATGCTTTATTGGGGGCAATACATCGAAAACAGTTTTCAAACGAAATACTTTCAGGCGCTTGGTGAAATTGATTTATATCAGGAAGTTATCAGGGAATATTTCCCAAAATATTTACAGGAGTTTTCATGCCAAAAATAACTTGCAGCCGCAAAATCGGTTTTGATTCCGCTCACCGTGTAATGAATCATGAGAGCAAATGCAAAAACCTGCATGGGCACCGATACACGGCTGAAATACAGGCGTTTGCCACTAACCTCGACAGGTTAGGAAGGGTCATTGACTTCAGCGTCTTAAAATCGCTTGTAGGAGGTTGGATTGACGATAAATGGGACCACGGTTCAATCATCAACAAAGAAGATATTAAAATCATAGAGCTATGCAAAAATCAGGGCTGGAAATACTTTGTTATGGATTGCAATCCTACTGCTGAAAATATGGCTGAATATCTTTTGCTCATCAGCAACGCACTTTTAAAGCCACATAATATTCAAGTTTTATCCGTTAAATTGTGGGAGACACCGAATTGCTATGCGATAGCTAAGAAGGAATAATGGCACGACCGACAAAGCTTGACCGTGAGAGAATGGACCTGATTTGCAAGTCTATGGAGGTGGGCGCAACGTTTAAAATTGCTGCGCAGGTCGCTAATCTTCACGTCTCAACGGTGTTCGCTTGGATGGCGAAAGGACGTGAAGCGAAAAGCGGATTGTTTAAAGAGTTTCACGACCGGGTAAAAAGGTCAGAAGGCATGTGCGCCGTCAGAGACCTGTCTATCATCACCAGAGCTTCGGAAACAGACTGGCGGGCGGCGGCGTGGCGGCTTGAACGGCGGTTTGATTTTACGGTTGTGCCGGGGTCGACCGATACGCCGATAAGCGTTGACCCCGAACACCTTAATGTGAAAATTCTAATTCAAAGGATTAAGGATTCCGATAATCTGGTTCAACAGTTAACCGGTCCCAGTATAGACCTGGATGAAGAATAAATGGCGGCTCAGAATTGCAATCCAGATCGCAAAAGTGAACACGTTGAAGCGTTAAGAAATAAAAGTCTCATCCATATAAATCAAATGGAAATAGCCTCCCACCAAATAGGTTTCTTAACCCACTTGAAATTCGTTCGATGTCAAACTGAATCCGATTTAAAATGTCTAAAATTGAAAGAAAATAATAGCTTAGAATATGAACAGATAATCAGAGAAATAGCAATTGAAACATGGAGGTTGCGATATGGCACGCAAAGATGGCATCTTGTCAAGGACACCGCTACAAAGTAAAAAGTTCTTGGCCGCGATGATTTGGAATCTGTGCTGGTTAATCCTAATAGGCCTGGGCATTAATCGGAGCGTTGACCCGTCCGTGTTAACAGCTATGGTCTACACTTCAGGCGTGGCGCAAGCTCTTTATCTTGGCGGTCAGTCCGCCGTTGACGCATTTGTCAGGTCAGCCCTTGCAAGAAAAGCTGAATAAAAGAGACTTAGTTGATATCCTGCGAAAGCGTCAGCGGCTTGTCGCTCTCGCCAAAGGATACCCGCTTGCGGTTGCTAAATTGTGGAGCCCGCACTGCCACCGTTTTGACGGTCTCGGCAAACGCTCCAAACGGGCGCGCGGATGCGGCAAACCTATGGACCGAATATCGGCGGGCGTTTGGCGTTGCGAGACCTGCGACATCACGGAAGAAAGGACCAGTCAGGTTGAGCCTATTCACAAGCTTGGCAGAGAAGCAACGTTAATCTCGGGCGGCAACAGGGCAGGCAAGACTGAGGTGGGCGCGATGATTGCCGTTGCGTTTGCCGCCGGGTCGTCCGCGCCGTTTGTTAAAGAATGGATGGACCTGAATAACATACCTAATAATTTAATACCTTCTGAGCCGTCTACGGTCTGGGCTTCAGCACTGAGCTATGCTGATGCTATCTCCTACGTGCGGCCTAAATTGTCTAAATTCGTGCCTGAGACCACCAAAGAAAATAACTGGCGCGGCGCAGGACGGTCTCAGCTTGTACTTCCGAACGGCGGCAAAATTATATCAATGTCGGCAGACTCCGGACGTGAAAAATATCAGGGTGCGGGCGGTGATATCAGTCTCATTTGGCTTGATGAGGAGCACCCTCAAGCGGTCTTTGAGGAATGCCTCATGCGGGTCGTTGACAGCAAGGGCAAACTAATGTTAACGATGACACCGCTCAAAGGACTTACTTGGGTGTACGACCTTTTCATTGATAAGCCTATAGACGGATACGTCCGGCACAATATCTCAGGCCTGGACAATCCGTGGATTTCAAGCGTCAAGCTGTCGAGAGCGGTTAGGCACATGTCGGATGAGTCCAGAGCAAGCCGCCTGTACGGTGATTTCACTAATCAGCAGGGTTTGGTATATCCTGAACTATCTCCTGACATCCACGTAGTTAAATCTCACGCTCTGCCCCGTGAATGGCCGCGCGATATGAGTATTGACTTCGGTGTAAAAAATCCGTTTGCCTGTCTAGTGACAGCTTGGGACCCGTCTGACGATACGCTGCACGTAATTGATGAGTTCTACAGGACGGAACATACGACTCTTCAAAACGGTCTTGAAATCCGCAAACGGTTTAAAAAGTATTTCCCTGTCCGGTGGACCGTCGCTGACCCGGAAAGCAAAGACGGGCGGCTGATTTTAGCCCGCAACTGCGACATACAAACCCGTATCGCGCCGAAATGGATGGGGGTTGCTGAGACGATTAACCTGGTGAAAGAGCGTCTTGCGCTTGACGCTGAAGGCAAACCGCACCTTGTTATCCACGATAATTGCAAACAACTTCTCAAGGAATTCCGGCTGTATCGGTGGGCTGAAAAGACCGGCAAGGACGCACCCGTCAAGCGAGATGACCACGGGCTTGACGCTCTGAGATACCAGGTGAGCTTTCTGTATCGGTGGCTCAGACACCAATAAAAAAGGACGACCCGTCGGGGTCGTCCTTCTCAGCGGGCGCGCCGGAAATTCAGGATGCTTTCGCGTAAAGCGTTCCTTTTTTCTTGGAATAATCGAAAGTCGGCTGCATTTCAAAAGCTTCAGGTTTTTCACCCAACAAAGCTTTAAGATATGCGCGGCTTGTTTTTTCTAAATCGTATTCGTTTCTTCCACGTTCTTGATATTGATAATTCACTTCGTCAAGAGCTTCTTCTAATTCTTCAATACCAAACATTTTTGAAAAGTCGTCGTATCCTTTTTCGTTGTTTTCCGCAGGTTTGACATATTTTGCGTAAAATTCGTCTTTGGTCATTTCTGAAAACCAATCTTTGTGAATTTCGTTTAATATCTTATAAGATTTTTCTAATTTTCGACCTCGATAATCTATTTTTCTGATTAAATATTCTTCGCACTCTAAAGCGAGTTCAATAAATCTTTTATTTGACAGCCAAAAGTTTTTTCCGATTCGATAAGACATTTTTTTTTCTCCGGTTGTTGTTTGGGTACACCTATATAATATGTTGCTTTTCGCGGTTCGTCTACTCTAAGTACAAAAAAAATAGCAATTTAGTAAAAAAAAGTTTATTAACTAAGGTATGGAACCAATGATAAACGCTCTGATTGATTACGGGATTGCCGGTGTCTTTTTAATCTACATGATTTGGAGCAAGGCAAAGGACCAGACGCGCGCCGATGCGATTCAGGCGCGATATGAAGAGCGCATTGACACGATGAGGGTCAGCAATAGCGATGAGCAGGAAAAAATCCGCGACCGATATCGTCATGTTGTTGAAAAATACGACAACCAAATAAAAAACTTTGCTGATGAGCGTCAGAAACAGATTGCGGTGTACGCAGACGAAAGGGCTGAGACCAGGACGCAGCGTCAGGAGGTGGAAAACATCCTGAAAGAAATTAAAGCAAACGTATCGCAAAACGGCACGTCAATCGTTCGTCTTCAAACCCAAATGAATAGCCTATCGGGTAGGCTTCAGGCTTCATAAAAGGATTATCATGACCGCTTTAAGGACTCTGTACGCACACGATGAAAACGCAATCGCATCTATCGGAACATCGTTCAGCACGTCTAAGAAATCAACGCTGTCGGTTGACACAAATTATCAGCAGACTTTTTACGGAAATTTTCAGGGCATATATCTCAAGCTCTCAAGCATATCGGGCGCAACGAAATTGACGATGCGTATTTGCTTGGACGCAAACGGTGACGATATCCTGATTCCGGATACAGAAACGGACATAGCAATCGGAATAACCACCGTCAGTCTTGGCGCGGCTGTATTCGGCGTTGACTTGGACGTTTTCACTGAAACTGAAACATATTATGTGTTTTACAAAGTTGATGCAGGTTCCGTGACAGTCACCAAAAGCACGCTAACTTATCGCAGGGAGGTTTGAAATGGCAATCGGACGTTCGGTGCCTGTATCCGGGTCCGCTAAAAACCTGTGGACGGAAGACGGTGACGATATCTACAGAGAAAGTGGCAGGGTCGCAATCGGCACGGACACCCTGACTACAGATGCGGCTTTTGAAATATCGTCGACAGCTTCTGCGTTTCTACCGTCACGGATGACGACAACCCAACGAGACGCGCTGACCGCATCGGCGGGCATGTTGATTTACAACACGACGACTTCCGCAGTGAATATATATACCTCATCGTGGCTTGCGGTCACGACCGGCGCGGGTGGCGGCATTACATCTGTTGCGGGTACGACTAATGAAGTTGAAGCCGCAACGGTTGGCGCTGCGGTTACAGTCGGTCTTCCGAACGACGTAACAATCACTGGCACCGCAACCGCAGGACACTACGAAACAAACGGCATCGTTAAACAATACGCTTACGGTTTGACCGACGCTGATGAAAAAGGGCGAAATTTTAAGTGGACAAAAACCGCGCGCTTTACAACAGCCGCATCAGGATGGCAAGACATTGTAACGTTCCGCCCGTACATGGAAGGCACGACAAACGATCCGTCAGCTTCAACTTTTTGGGGTGCTGTCGCATACAAACTAATGATGGTTGGGCACGTCAACGGTGCCGGTAACGGTAGTAGATTCGTGGTCGGCAACGTTCAGTATGACGGTTCGTCGGCTTCTTCTAGCGCTGAATTACAAAATCTTACAAACGGTTCAGTTGTCAGCTTTCGGGTCTATCGCGTCGGATGGGAAACAAAATTGCAATGGGAGCGCAATGGCATAAGTCAGCTTGCTTTCCATGGTTTAATTGATCTTGAAATTCTTTTCCCGAAAGGCGCTGGTGCTTCCGGCGCGTCTATCGTTTGGAGCGTATCGTAATGCCTTATGTTTTGTCTGAAGACCGAAAACTTGAATGGCTGTTAAACGAGCTAAGAAGCACAAGAAACTTAAAGCTTATGCAGTCCGACTGGACTCAATTGCCGGACGCGCCGCTGACGGACGCTAAAAAAGCAGAATGGGTAACCTATCGCCAACAATTGCGTGATTTGCCTTCTTCTGTTACTGGACTAAATAGCGATAGGACTATCTCAGCAAACTTTCCGGCTGAACCCGCTTAAAATATCACAAGCTCGTTTTTTTTGAGCCACGAAAATCTTTAAGTAATGACAACCGGTACAACGGTGCAACGGCAGTTGATATCCATCTCAGCCGCGCCGAATTTACCCGGACCAAGACCGGAATAACCCGATACCTTGAAAGGCTCCGTTGTGTCTATTGCTTGATTGTCTCTGCCGTATTTTAGCTCAAGGTCAAGGTGTTCGTCTCTTGTCCTGTCGTCGCGGTTTGCGACCCACGCCTTTTTTAGCTTGATTCCGAAATCATCCTTTGCCGCTTCAAAGCTCCGCAGATGCGCGCCTGTAATTGCGTTTGTGGACTCAGTTCTTGCGATTGTTTTAGCCCTTGAATATCCAAACGTCTTGTCTGTCGGCGCATAGTCGACGATTTGCTTTGCTATGTCGTCCAACGACGACCCTTCAAGGAGTCCTGCCTCAACGCGCTCACCGATTTGTTTCCCGGTGGTCTCGGCGATTTGAGTGACGGCGTGTTCCATCTGATAGTCTGCGAATTCCTGCTGACCCCAGACTAAATCGTCCGGTTCAGGCATCTTAGCCATCCGCAATAACTTTCTTAGTGATGATAAACCTGCCCTTTTCCAGATACCTTGCCATGCGCCCGGCGTGCCTTTTAACAGCCGCCCTGTTGATGATATTCGGTCCGGTGTACCTTTGAAATAATCCATTAAAATAACAAACTCATCGTACACGGCAATCAGAGATTGATAATCAAGGATTTTTTCAACCTGACCTGGTATTGATTTGGACCCTTTTTGTGCTCTAATTCTTGCCGCATATCGTTTAGACGCGCCTTGAAAATATTTATCCATCGCCTGTTGAAAGTTTTTTTCGGCGGGTCCGTGCAGCTTCTCAATAAAATTATTCCAAATTTGTGCGCGCTTATCACCTATGAAAGTTTTTTTTTAAAAGCGTTAAAACTCAACGCCTCTTCAATTATTTCTTCCGGCTCAACCGCAACTGCGTCCGGTCCTATCGGCGCGTCAGCAAGCCCTTCATACGCATAAGCGTCAGCAGGGTGCATGCCGTTCATTATGTGATTCTGAATGCGCAAAAGCTGCGCGTCACGCTTATCCTGTAGGGCTTCAACGTCCGAATAATCAAAGCGTATTGAATAGCTGTCATTAAATCGTTTTGCGATTTTAGTGAATAAGTTTTCAAACCGCCGCCCGCGCTTTTGCTGAACGTCCCAGTAATTCAACGCCTGTTGGCGCGCTGTTGCGTAGTTAGCACTTGGCAATCCAAGCACGGACGGCGGCACACCCGCCACGGCGGAAATGCTCTGCCGCGCCATCACGCGCGCCTTTTCATATTCAACGTCTCTTGGTGACAGCTTCAATTCGGTCACGTCAATCTGACCCGACAGGACCATTGCGCCGCCGCCTGAGCTTAGTCCGTTGTACTGGTCAAGGATATCCTTTCTTCTCTCATAGCCCCAAACGTCTGTCTCATCTTTCGGGCTTAGAAGCACGTCCGGTCTTCCTTTCGCTGAAGCGTTTGAAGCAAGGCGCATGGCGTTTATGTCGGCGTTTATTTCCATGTTTAATGGCTCTATAATTCCCGTGCCGTACAGACCTTCAGGACCGCCCGCATAACTTGGACCGCGCCCGTGAATGACCCGGTCCGGCGGATAGACGACCGATTCGCCGCCGGACGAATGGATGTATCCGCTGACACCGTTTCTGTCGGTCTGAATCTCCACCTCATCAGGGTGAAGGCGGATAAGACTTGTCGGTGCTTCCGAAACACCAAGCAAAACGATATAGCAGTTGCCGGATAGCATCAGGTCCATAGCAAGCTGTTCACGAAAAAGAAAGCCGTCCGTGCCGACTGACGGCTCTTCAAATAATTCCAGGA
>Ga0098040_1000459_pt1 | contig 18593 bp, 12 predicted proteins | sample 7_EtaG_FD_75065 | JGI IMG/M metagenome (GOLD analysis project Ga0098040, IMG submission 75065) | Marine viral communities from the Subarctic Pacific Ocean - 7_ETSP_OMZ_AT15161 metaG | ecosystem: Environmental > Aquatic > Marine > Oceanic | place: Pacific Ocean | collected 2015-01-08
CGCTTCGCCTTTGATGTGGGCGTACTCGCGGAATTCTTCCGGCAGGATCAGACGGCCATCGCCATCAAGCGACAGTTCCTGACTTTCGCCATAAAGCGCAGCGGCGAGATTGTCGTGCTCGTCGGAAAACATGCCGAGGCGATTGATCATCTGGTCGAGCATCGCGCCATAGGCGGGACCGCCAGCTTCGAGATAGGGGCCTTTGAATGATGGGGAGCAGATGATGCCGTTCATCCCCTGGGCAATCACAATCGAGCGGAATTTAGCAGGTACAGAGACCCGCCCCTTCGCATCGACCTTGTTTGTGAACCGCCCCCGGAACGACTCCATTGGAAGCACTCATTTCCTGTTGGGGCGCCCGCCGCTCAGGCATGCCCACATTCCCCTCCATCCGATGGATTTCGCCGGACTGGCGAAGCACTAGATGGAAGTTCATGGGATATCATGGGAATTTATGGGCGTCAACGGGAAACCCTAGGTATTCAGCGGGCTTGGCCGGGGTTTGGCAAGACTAAAATGGGACAGAACCACCTCAATATTTGAGAACATAAGAAGAACAATTAAGATATCCTAAACCTTTGCCCCGCCCATTCCAGCGAACGAGGACTTCAAGACAAAAGCGGCGCAAAAAACGTCAGATGGCCTGTAAGCCGGGTTCTGTACCCTCGCGGGCGATGACCATTCATCTAGGGCATTCGTCGCCGAATGCCTCATGCAACCAACCCGGGCAGCATCCCGGAAACAGGTTTGCCGGATTTACATCCGGCGCGCCGCCCCTATTTGGTCTTGCTCCCGGTGGGGTTTGCCGTGCCGCTTCCGTTACCGGTCGCGCGGTGCGCTCTTACCGCACCGTTTCACCCTTACCTGTATCAAATGCAGGCGGTTTGTTTTCTGTGGCACTTTCCCTGGGGTCGCCCCCGCCGGTCATTATCCGGCACCGTGTTTCCGTGGAGCCCGGACTTTCCTCTGCCCCGCTTGCGCGAAACAGCGGCCATCCGGCCATCTGACCATAAGGACATAGGGGGCATTACAAGTTGACGTCAAGTGTATCCGCGTCAGGTGCTTGCACATCTTAACGCACGACCCGACATTGCGGATAAGTCGAAACACAAAATTCAGGGAGAAAGCGATGAAAGCCGCCGTCTATTACGAAAACGGTCCACCCAGCGTCCTCAAATATGAAGACGTGCCAGACCCCGCCTGTGGCCCCGACGACATCCTCATCAAGGTCGAAGCCGTCAGCATCGAAGGTGGTGACACGCTCAATCGCGGTGGCGGCCCCTTGCTCTCCAACCCGCATATCGTGGGCTATCAGGCGGCAGGCACCATCATCGAGATCGGCGCCAATGTTAAGCACCTCAAACCCGGCCAAAGGGTAACAACGGTAAACTTCGCAGGATCACACGCGGAACTGCGTGCCGTGAACGCCCTCACCGCCTGGCCCGTGCCGGACAGCCTCGACATCAAACTGGCAGCCGCCATCCCCGTACCCTTCGGCACGGCGGACGACTGTCTGTTTGAATTCGGCAAATTGCAAAAAGGCGAAACCGTGCTCGTGCAGGCTGGTGCCGGTGCTGTCGGCATCGCCGCCATCCAGCTCGCCAAACGCGCAGGCGCAACCGTCTTCGCCACCGCTTCGAGCGACGAACGCCTCGCCCGCCTCAAGGACCTCGGCCTCGATCAGGGCATCAACTACAAGACGCATGATCTGGTGGAAGAAGTAAAACGCCTCACCGACAACAAGGGCGTCAATCTGGTGGTCGACCCGGTCGGCGGTTCGACACTCCAGAAATCGATCCTGTCGCTCGCTTATCGTGGCCGCGTCTCACTGGTCGGTCAGGCAGGGCGCGACCCCGCCAAAGTCGATGTCTCGACCATGATGCAGGGCAACCAGACATTGTCCGGCGTGTTTCTCGGTGCGGAAATCTTCACCGACCGCGTCCGCGGCAATATCCAGCGCCACATCGACGATGCGGCGGCTGGCAAGCTCAAGGTCATCATCGACAAGACCTTTGCGCTTAAGGACGCTGCTGCAGCACATGAATATATCGAGAGCCGTCAGGCTGTCGGTCGCGTGTTGATTATTTCTAATGGTACAGCGGCCATCGAGAAGAAGACGGAGCGTGGCGATGGTCGAAAGATCCGCCACGCCGTCCACTCGTTCCGGCCTGAAATGCCGCTGAAAGGCGCGCACGACCGCCTCGGTCTTCACGTCATAGACGCCAAGCACCTCAATCCCATAGCCATAATTCGCCAATTGAAACTGAAGCTCCGACACGGGATCACCGCGATCCCCGAGTTTCAGCAACGGACCGTCAACAACAGGCACAGGATCAACCCAAACGCCGACGCCTGCGCGCGCCAGCCGCGCCCAGTCAAACCACTCACCCGGATCGGCCTTTCGCTCCGGCGCGATATCCGAATGCGCAACAACCGACCGTGGCATGATCGGATGGCGCGAGAGAATTTCCTGACTTAGACGTTCAACGGCCTGCATCTGAATATCGGGGTAAGACGGCGATCCGAAATCATGCCCGCCGTTGACGATCTCGATCCCGATCGAGCGACCATTCACGTCGTTGATGCCCGCCCAGCTCGCGACGCCGGCATGCCAGGCGCGCATTTCCTCATCGACAAGCCGGAGCACATCGCCGTTCTCCTCGACAACATAATGCGCTGAGACTTTAGAAGCCGGATCGCAAAGCCGATCAATCGCCGCCTTTCCGCTCTCCATGCCTGTGTAATGCAGCACCAGAATGTCAATCGTCGCGGGCTGAGGGCGCTCGTTGAAATTGGGCGACGGACGGTTGGCGATGGGAAGACTCATGCAACAGCCATTATCTTAAGGACCCGTGTCGACGATCTGCTTCTGTCGAAGCGACACGATCAGAATACCAGTCAGCGCAACGGCAGCGCCAATCAGCATACGCGTCGTCAGAACATCGCCCAACAGAACGACACTGAAGATGACCGTGAATATGGGCGAAAGCAAGGTCAGCGGCGCTGTCTGCGTCACCTCATAACGCTGCAGAAGATAGAAGATGCCAGCATGGCCGATGAGGCTTGAAGCAAACGCCGTATAAAAGATGCCGCCCCACTGCAACAACGACGCGGTCTGAATGATCTCCCATTGGTGGCTTTCGAAAGCGAAAGACATGCCAAGCATTGTAGGGCCTGCAACCAACGCGACCCAGGCTTGCATCTGGAAGACGCCCACATTCCTGATCTGGCGCTGAAAGATCGTGCTGACCGAGCCGACCAGCGCAGACAAAACGACGAAAATCACGCCTAACAAATAGTGAAACACTGTTGGATCAAAACTGATGATCATCACGCCCAGAAAGGAGAGCGAGATGCCGAGCCAGCGCCGCCAATGAACCTGTTCGCTCAGAAACAAAACCGACATGATGGTCGAGAAGGGCACACCCAACTGACTCACCACCGCAACCACAGGCGGATTGGAAAGAGAAAGCCCCGCAAAGAAGAACCCGAACCCCAAAGGCCCGGCACAAAGAGCGATGATAAGCACCTGCTTCATCCGCCCTTTGTGAATCTTCAGGAACGGAAACATCACCATCAGGATCAGCAGAAAGCGAAAGGCCGTAAAAAGCATCGGCGGAAAATGACCCAGCCCGACCTTGGCCGCGATCAGCGCGAAGCCCCAGATCAGATTGATGAACATCATGAAGGCGAGATGGGGGCGGGTCATGGATCCAGCACAAAAGGCGGGGTTACGGGGCACCACTTGTTAGCTCAAGCCCGCTCCCGCGCCTAGCCTTTTGCTCACATTCCACGCTGGCTCAGAATTTTTTCGTAGGCAACATTGATGGTCGCGAGCTTCTCATTGGCAATCGAGACAAGCTCCTTGGGCACGCCACGCGCAATCAGCGTGTCGGGATGGTTCTCGCGCACAAGGCGACGATAGGCCTTGCGCAAATCTTCGGTCGAGATATCCGGCGTAATGCCAAGCACGAGATAGGGATCCCCCTTCTCCGGCCCCAGGTGACTGGCCCGAATACGAGCGAACTCGACTTCCGAAAAGCCGAAGATGTCAGCCACATTGCGCAGGAATTCGATCTCGGCGGGATGGATATACTGATCCGCCTTGGCGATATGAAAAAGCGCATCGAGAACGTCTTCAAGCATGGCCGGATTATCTCGATAAATCCGCGCCAGTTGCGCCGCATAGGCCTCGAACCCGGCAACATCCTGCTGCGCGATCTTGTAGACCCGGTCGACATTACCCTTTTCGGACTCGGGAACCTTCAGCACCTCCTCGAAGGCGCGAATTTCCACATCGCTCACCTGACCATCGGCCTTGGCCATCTTGGCGGAAAGAGCGATCAGCGCGACCGTGAAAACAACTTCATTGTCCGCCACAGCGCGATCGATCACGAGGTGGCCCGCAACCGCCCCGACAAGTGCGCCCAGCGGCCCGCCAACAGCAAGACCGACACCGGCGCCTGCTATTTTGCCCCAGATCGACATGAAGCCATCTTAAAGCCAAATTCCGACGCTGGCACTCAACAATTCTGCAAACCGATTTGAAGCTTTGGTAACATTTCGTCTCAAAAAAAGATTTTCAGTCAAACAATCCGCATATTCCGTCAGATCGGTGACGAACCCCCGCCTCAATTCGGCTCGCTCCCTGCCCCCTCTTATGGCAATTTCGCCCCATGAGCATTCAACCCCATGACGGCCCGGCCTGGGATTTCTGGATCGACCGCGGCGGCACTTTCACCGACATCGTCGCCCGGCAACCCGACGGCGCGCTGAAAGCCCATAAGCTGCTGTCCGAAAACCCCGAACAATATGAGGATGCTGCGCTTCAGGGCATCCGCGAATTAATGGGTATCCGACAGGACGAAGCTCTGCCGCGCGGGAAGATCAACCACGTCAAAATGGGTACGACGGTTGCCACCAATGCCTTGCTGGAGCGCAAGGGCGAACGCGTGGCGCTGCTGACGACCCGTGGCTTTGGCGATGCGCTCAGGATCGGCTATCAGAACCGCCCGCACCTCTTCCGGCTCAAAATCGAAAAGCCGGATATGTTGTTTGAGCGCAGCATCGAAATCGACGAACGCGTAACGGCGGAAGGCAATGTCCTCACCCCGCTCAATGAGGCCATGACCCGGCAGAAACTCATGCAAGCCTATGGGGATGGGATCAGGGCCGTCGCCATCTGTTTCATGCACGGCTATCGCTACACCGCCCATGAGAAAACCGCCGCCGAAATCGCGCGCGAAATTGGCTTTACGCAAATCTCGACCAGCCACGGCGTAAGCCCGCTGATGAAATTCGTCTCACGGGGCGACACCACGGTCGTTGACGCCTACCTCTCCCCCATCCTCAAACGCTATGTCGCCCGCATCGCAAAGGAGCTTGGCGAAAACACCCGGCTTTTCTTCATGCAATCCTCAGGCGGTCTGACTGCCGCCTCCCTCTTTGAGGGCAAGGACGCAATCCTTTCCGGCCCGGCAGGGGGCGTGGTCGGCGCGGTAGAAACCGCCCGCATCGCAGGTATCTCGCGCCTCATCGGCTTCGACATGGGCGGCACCTCGACCGATGTCTGCCACTATGACGGAGAACTGGAACGCAGCGTCGAGACCGAAGTCGCAGGCGTGCGCATGCGCGCGCCGATGATGCAAATCCATACAGTGGCCGCAGGTGGTGGCTCCGTCCTGCATTACGACCACGACAGGCTGCGCGTCGGCCCAGACTCGGCAGGTGCGAACCCGGGCCCGGCTGCCTATCGGCGTGGTGGCCCTCTGACAGTCACCGACGCCAATGTCATGCTCGGCAAATTACAGCCGGACTATTTTCCAAAAGTTTTCGGACCTGAAGCGAACGAACCGCTCGATGCCGACATCGTCCGCACAAAATTTGATCAGCTCGCACGCGAGATCGGACGTCCGGCAGAAGAAATTGCCGACGGCTTCATCCGCATTGCCGTCGAGAACATGGCCCAGGCCATCAAGAAGATTTCCGTTCAACGCGGTCACAATGTCTCAACCTACGCGCTCGCGTGCTTCGGCGGCGCGGGTGGACAACATGCCTGCCTTGTCGCCGATGCACTGGGCATGAGCCGCGTCTTCTTTCATCCGCTTTCGGGCGTGCTGTCAGCCTATGGCATGGGCCTCGCCGACATTCGCGCCAATCGCGAACGCGCCATCGAGAAACCTCTGAATGCAAGTGAATTGGCAGCCATTCAGCCCGTCATCACCGAACTTGCAAGCGAGACCAGAGACGAAGTCATCGCCCAAGGCATTGAAGCGAACGCCATCAAAATCCTCCCGCGACTGCATCTACGTTACGCGGGCACCGATACACCGCTCCTTATCGATCACGGCACCCTCGACGAAATCCGCTCGAACTTCGAGACGGCTCATCGCCAACGCTTCGGCTTCATCGCGGAAGAAAAACCCATCGTGATCGAAGCTGTGTCGGTCGAAGCGGTCGGCAAGGATACCAGCGTTACCGAAACAGAAACGGAAGCGCCGAAGGAACAGTCAGCCCCCCAACCAAACGGAACGACCCAGTTCTTCAGCGAAGGCATATGGCACGACGCGCCGGTCTTCCTGCGCGACACGCTCAACATCGGTGACCGTATCGTCGGACCTGCGATCATTATCGAACCTCATCAGACAATCATTATTGAAGATGAATGGGCGGGCGAGGTTACCCCGCACAACCACATCATTCTGACGCGCCTGAAACCCAAACAGCGCAACGACGCCATTGGCACGGCAGTCGATCCGATCATGCTCGAAATCTTCAACAATCTTTTCATGTCGATTGCAGAGCAGATGGGTTTCACTCTGGAAAAAACCGCCTTCTCCGTGAACATCAAGGAACGGCTGGATTTCTCCTGCGCCATCTTCGATCGTGCAGGGGGCCTCGTCGCCAATGCGCCGCATATGCCCGTCCATCTGGGCTCGATGGGCGCCAGCGTGCGCGCCGTCATCGACCAGAACCCGGACATGGGGCCCGGCGATGTCTTCGTGTTGAACGCGCCCTACAACGGCGGCACGCACCTGCCCGACGTCACCGTCGTCGCGCCGGTCTATGACCGCGACAACAGGGAACGACTCTTCTATGTCGCCGCCCGTGGCCATCAAGCAGACATCGGTGGCATCTCGCCAGGCTCCATGCCCGCACACTCGAAGACGGTAGAAGAAGAAGGCGTCCTCATCGACAACTTCCAGTTGGTAAAAGCGGGGCATTTTCGCGAGGCAGAAATGCGCTCCCTGCTCTCGTCAGGTCGCTGGCCCGCACGCAACCCCGACCAGAATATCGCCGACCTGCGCGCCGAAATCGCCGCTTGCGAAAAAGGCACGCAGGAGCTGCGCAAGATGGTCGATGAATTCGGCCTTGATGTTGTCGAGGCCTATATGGGCCACGTACAGGACAATGCGGAGGAAAGCGTCCGCCGCGTCATTGACCGACTGAAAGACGCGACTTTCGAACAGACGATGGACGACGGCGCGAAGATCAAACTGACCGTCAACGTCGATCACGAAGACCGCAGCGCGAAAATCGACTTCACCGGTACGAGTGCGCAACTGGCGACCAATCTCAATGCGCCCTCCTCCGTAGCGCGCGCCGCCGTGCTCTATGTCTTCCGCTGCATGGTGGACGATGACATCCCGCTCAACGAGGGCTGCATGAAGCCGCTGGAAATCATCATTCCCGATGGCACCATGCTCTCACCGCAATATCCGGCGGCGGTCGTCGGCGGCAACGTCGAGACAAGCCAATGGATCACTGACGCGCTCTTTGGCGCATTCGGCGTCATGGCCTCGGCGCAAGGCACGATGAACAATCTGACCTTCGGCAACGCGGCGCATCAATATTACGAAACCATCTGCGGTGGCGCGGGCGCGGGCGCCACTTTCGACGGCGCAGACGCGGTTCATACCCATATGACCAATTCGCGACTGACGGACCCCGAAATTCTCGAATGGCGTTTCCCCGTCATCCTCGAGAACTTTGCCATCCGGCGCGGTTCCGGCGGCGCCGGCCAGCACCGGGGCGGCGACGGCGTTACTCGCGAAATCACGTTCCGCGAAAAGATGACGATCTCGATCCTCTCAACGCATCGCAACGTGCCACCCTTCGGCCTTGCTGGTGGCAGTGATGCGCTATGCGGCGAGAACAGCCTGAGACGCAACAGCGGCGAGATAAATAAACTCGCCGGGTCGGATCAGGTCGAGGTCGAAGCGGGCGACACGATCATCATCAAGACGCCGGGGGGCGGTGGGTTCGGTCACGTCTAGTCTATCCGTATACAGATACACGCCCCGTCGATAGAACCATTCTGACTTATGGCAATTGCAGAAATCGACGACGGCTCCATCGGATTGAAACAGATGGCCGATTTTCGAATGTAGAATGCAAAATGGTGTGAGTCGCCTTGATCGCCTCCAGAAACTTATCCACCGACAGAAAGAGCAGAGAGACAACAGACACCCATTTTCGCGCCGAATTCCGCCTCTTTCAGAGCATGCAAAGACGCCACATTGTGGCAGCAATCACGCAATTGAAATTTGACTTGCACCTCCCAAATCACGCGACAAAATCAAACTGTGACATGTGCTGTCTGTATTTTCAGAGGCACTCTTTCGCTGGAGGCCAGAATAATGATTTCCATGAAAGTCGGTTACGCCCTCACCTGTCTTGCGTTTCTCTTTGTCGGCGCTGTGACGATAGGTTTGATCTGATCACACAGAACAAACAGGTGAAGCTCCGCGATGCAAAGCATCCGGAGGTTTGATGAAAATTCGATGCCTTTGACGCTTGCCCTCTGAATAAAGGGGCGCGGGGCCAATGTTTTTCACCCGCGTGACGCGTGGTAACGCGTAGACGCGTGGGTCGCGTTGGCGAAATTCATTCGCCCCGCGCATGACGCCAGACCTCGCTTGAACTTTGTAAAGCTCAAAACCTGGCGCCACCCACACCCACGCAATCAGACATTCCGGATTACGTCCCTTGGCGGGCGTGATCCGTTCAATATGGGGGCGGCCCCCGCCACGGGGACAAGTTTTTTTCAGGCCGCCGCGTCGTCGGAGGCAGCGCCGGGCGTGTAGTTGAGGATCGGCGCCAACCAGCGTTCGCATTCCGACAGCGCCATTCCCTTGCGCTTGGCGTAATCCACCACCTGGTCGCGCTCGATGCGTCCGACACCGAAATATTCCGCCTGCGGGTGGCTGAAATAGAAACCACTGACGGCAGCTCCCGGCCACATGGCATAGCTCTCGGTGAGCTTGATGCCAGCCTTGGCTTCTGCATCGAGCAATTCAAACAAGGTCTTCTTTTCAGTATGGTCAGGCTGAGCAGGATAACCGGGTGCAGGACGAATGCCCTGATACTTCTCGGCAATCAAATCTTCCTTGCTCAGGTTCTCATCGGGCGCATAAGCCCAGAACTCGCGACGCACGCGCTCATGCATACACTCGGCAAAGGCTTCGGCGAGACGGTCGGCAAGCGCCTTTGAAAGGATCGACTTGTAGTCGTCGAGCTTGTCGGCAAATTGCTTCGCAACCTCGTCCTCGCCATGTCCCGTAGTCACGGCAAAGCCACCGATATAGTCGGCGATGCCACTTTCCTTGGGTGCAATGAAATCGGCCAGCGCCATATTGGCCCGCTCGGATTTGCCGCGCGCCATCTGTTGACGCAATGAATGAAGCATCGCGCGGGTTTCGCTGCGCGTATCATCGGAATAAAGCTCGATATCATCCATGCCGACCTGATTGGCCGGCCAGAAACCGATCACGGCGGAAGCCTTGAGCCACTTCTCTTCGACCATCTGCTTCAGCATTTCCTGCGCATCGGCATAGAGCGAACGCGCTGCCTCGCCGATCTTGTCGTCATTGAGAATTTGCGGGTAATGACCGGCCAGCTCCCATGTCGCGAAGAAAGGCGTCCAGTCGATGTAGGGCACAAGCTCTTCGAGCGGATAGTCCTCGAACACCTTGGTGCCAAGAAAGCTCGGTTTGACGGGCTTGTATCCGGTCCAGTCGATCTTGAGACGGTTCTCGCGCGCGGCCTCGAGCGTCTGACGTTCTTTCGTCTCACGTGCATTGGCATGCGCCGACGCCATCTTGGCGTATTCGGCCCGCACGTCGTCGATGTATTTGATCTTGGTCTGAGGCGAGATCAGCTGCGAGACGACACCCACTGCGCGGCTGGCGTCGGTGACATAGATCGCCTGCCCCTTCTTGTAATTGGGATTGACCTTGACCGCCGTATGAATTCGGCTGGTCGTCGCGCCACCGATGAGCAGCGGAATATCGAAACCCTGACGCTCCATCTCGGCGGCGACATAGCACATCTCGTCAAGGCTGGGCGTGATGAGGCCGGAAAGCCCGATAACGTCGACCTTTTCCTCGCGCGCACGCTCGAGGATCGTCGCGGCAGGCACCATGACGCCAAGGTCGATCACTTCGAAATTATTACACTGAAGCACGACGCCAACGATGTTCTTGCCGATGTCATGCACGTCACCCTTGACCGTGGCCATGAGGATACGCGCCGCGGCCTTGTTCTGCTCCGCGCCCGTGCGACGTTTCTCTTCTTCCATGAAGGGCAGAAGATAGGCGACCGCCTGCTTCATCACGCGAGCGGATTTCACAACCTGCGGCAGAAACATCTTGCCGGATCCGAAGAGATCGCCAACGACATTCATGCCGTCCATCAGCGGGCCTTCGATCACATCCAGCGGCTTTTCCGCCTCGGCGCGAGCCGCTTCCGTATCTTCTTCGATAAAGGCATTGATGCCCTTGACGAGCGAATGCGTGAGACGCTCCTTCACCGGCAGTTCACGCCAGCTCAGATCCTCTTCCTTCTTCTTGCCCGACTCACCCTTGTAGCGCTCGGCAATTTCCAGGAGACGTTCCGTCGCGTCCTCGCGACGATTGAGGATCACATCCTCAACGCGCTCGCGAAGTTCCGGTTCGATCTCGTCATAGATCGCGAGCTGCCCCGCATTGACGATGCCCATATCCATGCCCGCCTGAATGGCATGATAAAGGAACACAGAGTGCATGGCTTCGCGCACAGGCTCGTTGCCGCGGAAAGAAAAGGACACGTTCGACACGCCGCCCGACACATGCGCATGGGGCAGATTCTGCTTGATACGCCGCGTCGCCTCGATGAACTCGACGCCGTAATTGTTGTGCTCTTCGATGCCTGTCGCCACCGCGAAAATATTCGGATCGAAGATAATGTCCTGAGGCGGGAAACCGACCTTGTCGACCAGCAGACGATAGGAACGTTCGCAAATCTCGAACTTGCGGTTGGCCGTATCCGCCTGCCCGTCCTCGTCGAAGGCCATGACGACAGCCGCCGCGCCATAGCGCATGACCTTGCGCGCATGATCAAGGAAAGCTTCCTCGCCTTCCTTCAGGCTGATCGAATTGACGATCGCCTTTCCCTGCACACATTTCAGTCCGGCCTCGATGATCGACCACTTTGAGGAGTCGATCATGATGGGCACGCGCGCGATGTCTGGCTCGGCGGCAATCAGATTGAGAAAACGCACCATCGCCTGCTCACTGTCGAGCATGCCCTCGTCCATATTGACGTCGATGATCTGCGCACCGCTCTCCACCTGCTGGAGCGCCACGGCAAGCGCCTCATCGAAACGCCCTTCAACGATCAACTTCTTGAACTTCGCCGATCCGGTGACATTCGTCCGCTCGCCGACATTGATGAAACTGGCTGTCGATTGAGTCATAGCAAATTTTTCTCTTTATCTTCCGGATCAAGCGCCGGTGAAAGGTTCAAGGCCCGACAGACGCAGACGCGGCTCGATTTCAGGCAGATCACGCGGCGGCAGTTTCTTCACCGCCTCGGCAATCGCGTGGATATGTTCCGGCGTCGTGCCACAGCAACCACCGACGATGTTGACCAGGCCAGAGGACGCGAATTCGCTGACAAGCGTCGCCATCTGATCCGGGCTTTCGTCATATTCACCCATCTCGTTGGGCAGGCCTGCATTGGGATGAGCGCTGATATTGACGCCGGCGACAGTCGCCAGCGTATGAACATGCGGCCGCATCTCCTTGGCGCCCAGGGCACAATTAAGCCCGATGGAAAAAGGCTTTACATGGCTTACCGAATTCCAGAAGGCCTCCGGCGTCTGGCCGGAAAGCAGCCGACCGGACATATCCGTAATCGTGCCGGAAATCATGACCGGGAGTTCAAATCCAAGCTCCCCGAAAACCTCCGACACTGCAAACAAAGCCGCTTTAGCGTTGAGCGTGTCGAAAATCGTCTCGACCAGAATAAGATCAGCCCCACCTTCGATAAGACCGCGTGTCGACTCCTTGTAGGCGTCGCGCAGATCGTCAAAAGTGACATTCCGAAAGCCCGGATCACTGACCTTGGGTGAAATCGACGCCGTGCGATTGGTCGGCCCCAGAACACCCGCCACGTAACAGACGCGCCCCGGCGTTTCACTCTCGGCGATTTCGGCAGCCTCCCGCGCGATGCGAGCGCTTGCGACATTCATCTCATAGGACACAGCCTCAAGCTGATAGTCCGCCTGTGCAATCACCGTCGCGCCAAAGGTGTTGGTCTCAGCGATATCCGCACCGGCACGAAAATATTTCAGATGAATTTCGCGCAAGATGTCAGGTCGCACGAGACCGATCAGCTCATTGTCGCCCTTGAGATCGACAGGATGATCCTTGAAGCGCTCTCCACGAAAATCCGCTTCCGAGAGCCCATAGCCCTGGATCATCGTGCCCATGGCTCCGTCGAGCACAAGCACACGATGTTTGATCTCTTCCTTCAGATGGGCGATGCGTTCTTCTCTGTTCATTCTCGTCGTCCTTATGACGCTGTCGCGGTGGCAGGCACCGTATGTTTACGAACGCCCAACACATTGCAGATGGCGAATGTCAGATCCGCCTGATTGAGCGTATAGAAATGGAAACGATCGAACCCATAGGCACGCAACCGATTGACCTGTTCGGTGGCAACATAGGCCGCGATCAGCTTGCGTGTCTCAAGCTCATCGTCGAGCCCAATGTAGTAATCCTCAAGCCATTGCGGAATGCTCGCACCACAGCGCGCGGCCATCCGCTTTGTACCCTTGAAATTCGTCGTCGGCATGATGCCGGGAACCAATGGCACTTCGATACCTGCGCCGCGCACGATTTCGAGAAACCGCGCGTGTTTCTCGGTATCGAACACAAATTGAGTGATGGCCCGCGTGGCGCCCGCATCAACCTTGCGCTTCAACAATTCGATATCCGCTTCGATCGACGAAGATTCCGGATGTTTTTCCGGATAGGCGCTCACGATCACCTCAAAGTCCGCAATCTTTCGAATACCCTCGATGAGGTCGGGCGTCGACTGATAGCCTTGCGGATGCGGCACGTAGGGCGCGCCGAGTTCGGGCATATCGCCACGCAACGCCACAATATGTCTTATGCCAGCATCCCAATAAGCCCGGATAACGTCATCCGTCTCGGCCTTCGATGCGCCAACGCAAGTCAGATGCGCCGCAGGCTTGAGGCTCGTCTCCTGAACGATACGCTTGACCGTGCCATGCGTGCGCTCGCGCGTGGAGCCGCCGGCGCCATAGGTCACCGACACCAGCTCGGGACGCAGTGGTTCCAGACGACGGATCGAGCGCCACAGCGTCTCTTCCATCTCCGGTGTTTTTGGCGGGAAGAATTCAAACGAAACCTGCGGCGCCGTATCTGTTTCTTTTTTCGACGAGCTGTTCATGCCCTCGTGTCCTCAAGTTCCGACTGTTTTACCTGGCGCAACTTTGCGCCGCCCGGCTTATCCGCCGCGTAGATCATGACCGTCAAGGTCGCCCCTTCATCGCCTTCCGGCGGCGGCAGACGCCGCAATTCGCTCATCTCCAGCCCGGCGGCGGCAAGCCAGCTCCTGACCTCTTCTTCGCTGAAGCCAAGACGACGATGCGCCTGTTCTTCACGTAGAAAATCAAGTTCATGCGGCGCGAAGTCTGCAATCAGCAGGCGACCACCCGGCTTCAATATGCGACCGGCTTCGAGCACTGCGGCGGCAGGATCGTCCGTATAATGCAGAACCTGATGCACGGTCACCAGATCGGCCGTCTCATCGGGAACCGGCAAATCATAAAGATCGCCCTGCCTCAATGAACAATGCTCGATACCAATCTGGTCAAGCCGGGCACGAGCAAAGGCCAGCATCTCAGGCGAAAGGTCGATTCCCAGACTGTTTCGCGCCTTCGGCCCAATCAACTCGATCATGCGCCCGGTGCCCGTCCCCAGATCGACAAAGCTCTCGATCTCATCGCTTGCCGCACCGAGCTCCATCATCGCCTGTTCGACCTTGGCTTCCGGCACATGCAGCGAGCGGATACGGTTCCACTCATCGACGTTCACCCGGAAGAACTCTGCGGCCCGCTCGGCCCGCGCCGCACGCACCGCGTCAAGCCGCTCCAGATCGCGAGCAATAACCGGATCGTCCTTGGGAATGAGCGCCATCAGCGAATTGGCGAGCTTGTCGCCTGCCCCGCTCTGGGAACGCCGATAAAACACCCAACTTCCTTCTCGAAACCGATCAAGCAATCCGGCCTCGCAAAGGAGCTTCAAATGACGGCTGACGCGCGGCTGGCTCTGTCGCAAAATTTGCGTCAGCTCCGTTACCGTAAGCTCGCTTTTGGCCAGAATCGCAAGCAGCCGCAATCGGGTGGGTTCACCCGCAGCGCGCAATCCTGTCAAAAGTTCTTCCATCTCTGCCTCACATTTCAAGACAGGAGATATAAACATATCTTTATGCGCGCATTCAAGCTGCAAATTTTGGCCTGAATTCGGGACATTTCAGCAACACTGACGTGCCGGCGATACGCAAGTCCCGTTCAGTTACTGGTTAATACCAAGCCTCTGTGCTAGCAAGAAAGCTTGGGTCTTTTTAAAAAAAGAGCCAAAAATTTGGGGGTCTTAAGAAAATTTGGGGTGTTTGTCCGCGAGGATGGCCCTCTACAGATAACCATCACGCTTGCGGATCAGTCGGCACGCCAGCCACTTCCCGAGGCCTAAAACGGATAAGATAGAATGAAGTTGGTTGCGAGGAGCCTGAATCTGAGCATCAAGACGATGTGTATTGCCTTGGCAATGCTGTCATTGGCTGCCTGCGCCACCCGACCGGATCCGAATAATGCGGTGGCTGTGCAAACCTATAATGACACCAACGACCCTATCGAACCGCTGAACCGCTATTTCTTCGAGCTGAACCGGTTCCTGGACACAATCCTGCTCAAGCCGGTCGCCACCTGGTATCAGGGCGTCTTGCCCCACCCCGTACGTCAGAGCGTTCGCCACTTCCTCGACAACCTGAAAAGCCCCGTGATTTTCGCCAACGACGAGCTACAGGGCGAGTGGGACCGTGGGGATACGACGGCGACACGCTTTGCCATCAACACCACGGTTGGCGTGCTGGGCCTGTTTGATCCCGCCACCGGCTGGGGCTACCCGCAGCACAGCGAGGATTTTGGCCAGACGCTTGCCGTTTATGACGTGCCGGAAGGCCCCTATCTCTTTCTGCCCATCCTGGGCCCCGCTCCGCCCCGCGACCTGACGGGTTTTGTCGTGGACAGCTTCTTCGACCCGCTGACCTATATCTACTGGAACGGGCCCTACACGGTGCCGGTGACACGATTCGTCATCAACGGTATCGACATGCGTGCGCGCAACCTGAAAACGTTCGACCAGATCGAGCGGACCTCGGTTGATTACTATGCCACCGTGCGTAGCCTCTATCGCCAGAGCCGTGCCAATGAAATCGCTAACGGCAAGACCGATACGAAGGATCTCCCGGATATCGACAATCTGAATTTCGACACAAATGAGCCTCAGGCTGTCTCTCCCAAGTAGAGACAAGTCCGAAGTTCTGCCGACACATCCTTCACATTTGTGAGGAAGAAAGACCAGAAACCCGGGCCTGCTGCCAGGCTCGGGTTTTCATCCCCCAGGAGAGCTGCAATGACACCCGCCCGATCTCTTCGAACATTTTTTGCCCCGGCCATTTTCGCCCTGACGATCATGGTTGCAGGCATCGCGTTCAATGCGCCGGCCTTTGCCAAGGACGAAGCTGCCGAAGCCTTCGTCAATGACGTCTCCCAGCGCGCCATCGCCATCATCAGCGACAAGAACGCCAATACCGCCATGCGCGAAAAGGAATTCGGCGAATTGCTGGATGAAACAGCGGACATGAAAAAGATCGCGGCCTTCGCGCTCGGTCAATACGTCCGGCTGCCGACAGACGCGCAGAAGACTGAATATCTCGACCTCGTCCGCAAGTTCATCGTGAAAGTCTATGTCACCCGCCTGTCGGACTATCACAACGAAAAGCTGACCATCACCAACTCGCAGACCAAGGGAAGCAATCAGGCTCTCGTCGACAGCCAGATTAATTTCACCAACGGTCGCGAACCCGTGAAAGTCACCTGGTGGCTCATCAAGGAAAAAGACGGCAGCTACAAGATTTTCGACGTCAATGTCGTCGGCATCTGGCTGGCGCAGGAACAGCGTTCCGCCTTCACCTCGGTGATCGCCAACCACAATGACAGTTTCGATGCTCTGCTCAATCACCTGAAGACGCAGATTCAGACGGCAGCCACCGCCGCCAAGAGCAACTGACGGACTTCACCGTCCAACCAAAACAAAACGGCGCGGGAGTGATCCCGCGCCGTTTCTGTTTCCGCTGCCTTCGCCCTATCGGCTGAAGCGCTTGTATTTGATGCGATGAGGAATTTCCGCCTCCGCGCCCAAACGACGCTTCTTGTCTTCCTCATAGTCCTGATAGTTGCCTTCGAACCACTCGACATGGCTGTCACCTTCGAAGGCCAGCATATGTGTAGCGATACGATCGAGAAACCAGCGATCATGGCTGATGACGATGGCGCAACCGGCAAAGTTGACCAGCGCATCTTCAAGCGCACGCAATGTCTCGACGTCGAGGTCATTGGTCGGTTCGTCGAGCAGCAATAGGTTCGCACCTGACTTCAACATCTTCGCCAGATGGACGCGGTTGCGTTCGCCGCCCGACAGGAGCCCCACCTTCTTCTGCTGGTCGCTGCCCTTGAAGTTGAACGACCCGACATAGGCGCGGCTCGGCATGGTCACCTTGCCAAGCTCGATGATATCGGTCCCGCCCGAAATTTCTTCCCAGACGGTCTTGTTTGAATCAAGCGAGTCGCGGCTCTGATCGACATAGCCCATGACAACAGTGTCCCCAATCTTGAGCGTCCCGCTATCCGGCTTCTCCTGCCCGGTGAGCATACGGAAAAGCGTCGTCTTACCCGCACCGTTCGGACCGATAACACCGACAATGCCGCCCGGGGGAAGACTGAAGGAAAGATCGTCGATCAGCAGACGATCACCAAATCCTTTGACCACTCCCGCAGCTTCATAAACGTTTCCACCGAGACGCGGGCCAGCCGGAATGACGATCTGGGCCTTGCCCTCCTGCTGCTTGCCGGCTTCGGCCAACAACTCGTCATAGGCGCTGATACGTGCTTTCGATTTCGCCTGACGCGCCTTGGGGCTCTGCTTGATCCATTCAAGTTCGCGCGCCAGCGTTCGCTGCTTCGCTTCTTCCTGACGGCCTTCCTGCTCGAGCCGCTTTTCTTTCTGCTCGAGCCAGGACGAATAATTGCCCTCATAAGGAATACCCGACCCGCGATCGAGTTCCAGAATCCAGCCCGTCACATTGTCGAGGAAATAGCGGTCATGGGTCACCATGACAACCGTGCCGGTATATTCCTTGAGATAGCTCTGCAACCAGGCAATCGACTCCGCATCGAGATGGTTCGTCGGTTCGTCGAGGAGGAGAAGGTCAGGCGCCGCAAGCAGGAGCCGGCAGAGCGCCACACGACGACGCTCACCACCGGAAAGCTTGTTCACATCCGCTTCCCCATCCGGACAGCGCAGCGCATCCATCGCCATCTCGACCTGACTATCCAGATCCCAGAGGTTTTGCGCGTCGATGATGTCCTGAAGCTTCGCCATCTCTTCGGCCGTCTCGTCCGAATAGTTCATGGCAAGCTCGTTGTACCGGTCGATCAGCGCCTTCTTCTCCTTGGCGCCTTCCATCACATTGCCAAAGACATTCAGGTCCGGATCGAGTTCAGGTTCTTGCTGAAGATAGCCGACCTTCACACCTTCGGCGGCCCAGGCTTCGCCTGTAAAATCCGCGTCTACGCCAGCCATAATCCTGAGCAGGGTCGACTTACCGGCGCCGTTCAGACCGACGACGCCGATCTTGACACCCGGCAGGAAGGAAAGACGGATATCCTTCAGGACCTGCTTGCCGCCCGGATAAGTCTTGGACAGCCGATCCATGACATAAACATACTGATAGGAGGCCATGCGCCGCTCACTCCCGAATATCGATGAATTGATAACAGGGACCTTCTAGCGGATCAGGCCCGCCTCAGCAATCTCCGACACCAAACGAGGCCCTGCCCCGCCTTACCGCTTCTCCAGCGCCCGCCGCAACCGCCGAATGATCACGTCGCGGGACTTGTCGTCGGAGGCATGATCAAGCTCATCCGAAATATCCAGCCAGAGCTTCGACATGTCGTTATGCCA
>Ga0098040_1000460_pt1 | contig 18593 bp, 20 predicted proteins | sample 7_EtaG_FD_75065 | JGI IMG/M metagenome (GOLD analysis project Ga0098040, IMG submission 75065) | Marine viral communities from the Subarctic Pacific Ocean - 7_ETSP_OMZ_AT15161 metaG | ecosystem: Environmental > Aquatic > Marine > Oceanic | place: Pacific Ocean | collected 2015-01-08
AGCAAAACACCCGCGCATGAAAAATCGTCTTATTGGGAAAGGCGGAAATAAAGAAACTGGAGGAGGAGGAGGACACAGCAGGCCATCAATGAAAAGAACAAAAAGTGCCCCTCCGCTTGGTGAAAATGATGATGAAGACTTAGAAGAAGACAACGCTATAGAATATGTTGCTGGAAGAGCGGGGGATTTTCAAGCTTGTTGTGATGACCCAAACTGTAGAGAACTTAAAAATTTAGATTGTGGGGAAGAAGAATTAGAAGAAATATCTGCCATGGCAGCCGGAGCTGTTGAAGGTGGCCATGGAAAAGACGAAGATGAGGAAAGTTTGATTCGCCAAGAACAGTTTGTTAATGATATAATAAACTACTTATTAAAAAGTGGGAGCTAATTTAATGAATAACGAAGAAAAAGCTTTAAGATCTCATATTCGCAAAGCAATTAAGATTGTAAAAGAAAAGAGAGAAGACAAAGCACTACAAGAAGAACAAAAACTTCGAAATATTATTAGAAATTTGATTTCTGAAGCAAAAAAAGTACCTAAGTGGGATTCTTACGGAAAGAATAATTTAGATATAATGCTTATGAAAACAAACTTTCTCGATGCTCTAGAAACTGGTTATAAAGCCTTGACCACCACTGAAGCACAACGAGAATCATATGAAATACATATTTTACAAAACATTAAAAGAACTTTAAACTTAGAAATAGCAAAAAATGTAGAAGGCGACCAGTCGAGATTAAACGAAGAGGAAGTTAGCGTAACTGTCGATGATGGAGGCCTAATGGGGCTAAACCCAGAACAAGAAAAACAACAGGAAATCGATAAAGAATTTGAAGAATTCAGAGTCGAAGGTGAAGACTATAGTGGTCTCAGGGAAGCGTATGAAGCTTTTAGATTAATTGAAGACACTCTTTTAAATTATTGGAAAAAAATGGATCTTGAAGAAGATAGACAAGTGTTTTATGATAATCTTGTAGAACAAATGAGTTTATATTTTGACAAATGGGAAAGTGAGCTAGACCTTATACCAGAAGAACCTATTGAAATTAAAGAACCAGGTGAAGAACCAGAGTTAGAACTAGCACCAGAAGAGCCTGCAATTGATTTTGAAATGCCTGAAGAAGAAGAAGAAGAAGAAATATAACATGGCCACTAACGTATATAAAACCGGTGAAGAAAAAGTTATTGACAACTACAGTAAATACTCAGAAGAATTTATTGAAGTTGCTGATGATCGAAAGAAGTTTAAAACTATTTTTCGATTTGGTGTTAGAGGGCCGGCTACTATTCGCAAACAAAACAAAGCATATAAAGTAACTGTCGGAAAAACGACACCTACGTAGTATATTTAACAAATTCCAAATTATATGCTATAATGATCTAAGTTATTTACGAAGTATTTGAATAACAAGAACTTATAAAATAAAAAACAAATAAATATATATTACTATAAAAGTGTAATTCATGGGCCGTATTAAGAAAAAAAGACTCCAAGGTAAAAATAAATATTATTCTATAAGTAATAAATTAAGAAAAGAAAATAAGTCTCATGATGAGTTTGAAGTTATGTTAAATAATTTAACTTTAGAAGAAATTATAGGACTCAAGTTAGAATTAGCTGCTAAGTCTGCTGGTGGGTATTTATATGGTATACCTATATTTTCAGCAGTCCCTTATTTAGTTAAAGATGCTATATTAAAATATTCTTTATCAGCTACTAGATCTAAGAAAGAAGCAGCTAGATTTTTAGGAATTAACTTAGAAAATTTTAAGAAACTAATTAAAAAGTATGATACAGAAAGTTACTTTAAAAACCTTGACAATAATTAAGTAATAGTGTATAATTACATCAGTTCTTTTAAATTTTTGGGAGTGTTTTGGTTTCGACAGGGATCAAGATGATATTTTGTGCAAGACTGTGTGAGTGACACAGTAAAAACATTCAACTTTTTAACTGATAACGATAACGTTGAAGTTGATTACGCCTTAGCTGCGTAATCTGAGGCTGCTAGTGGCCTTATTCCCCAAAATTAGCAAAGAGTTTCTTATTTCTTTTAAAAAATAAGTGGTGCGCACGTTTAACTTAGCTACGAAGCAGTTTGCTGGTTCAAAAACCAGATAATCTTGTGAATGACGAAATATTTGACGATTCTTGGACGTGGGTTCGACTCCCACCGCTTCCACCAGACGAATGACCCCATGGGTGGCTATTTCTGATTAGAGGGTTGGGCTAATCAGTTCCTAATAAGAGGTAATTATGGAAAATATTGAAGAAGAAGTTGTTAAACAAGGGAAACCTTGGAAAAATGTAGCATATTTTGAGAATTTCTGCGATGCAGATAACAAAAGAATCGAATTGTTGACTGAAAATCTAGATTTCAGTGTAAAAGTCAAGAGATTGAGTTCTGGAGTTAAAAATTTTGTTGTAAAAACAAGAAAAAAGGAAACAAATTAAATGAAAGACATATTTTGGGCAGAAAAAACAGATGTTGACATAGCTAGTAAGGCAAAAGGACCTCAGTCTGCAGCTTCTGATAAGAATAACATTGTAGAGACAACAAATAATAGAGTATATTATTATTCAGAGGTCTCAAGACCAAAAGTTCTTGTTTTAAACAAGTCTTTAAGAAACTTAAATGACAATCTTATCAATCAAGCACAATTATTGAGTCTTGAAGAGCCAGCACAGATCTATTTACACATTAATAGCTTCGGTGGAAGCGTGTTTGCCGGATTATCAGCAGTTGATTATATTAAATCGTGTCAAGTCCCGGTAACTACCGTTGTTGAGGGTTGTGCTGCCTCTGCAGCTACCTTAATGAGTTGTGTAGCAGGCCATAGGCAGATGAGAAGTAGTGCATTTATGTTAATTCATCAAATTTCATCTGGAATGTGGGGAAAATACGAAGAATTGAAGGATGATATGGAGAATTGTGACCTTTTTATGCGAATTATTAAAGAAATTTATGACGAGCATACAACAATTCCTAAAAAGAAGCTAAAAGAGATACTAAAACATGACTTATGGTTTGATGCTGAGACATGTCTCGAGTACGGACTCATAGACGAGATAATTTGATAAATTATGCCAATTTATGAGTACAAGTGTCAAAAATGCGACCATTCGTTCGAAATACTGCAAAAAAACGACAAAATAGTACCAATTTGCAAAAATATACCTCCTTCAGGCTCTGCAGAGCAAATTTGTGGCGGAGAATGTAAAAAACTCATATCAAAGAGTTCTTTTTCTTTAAAAGGCGGCGGCTGGTATAAAGATGGCTACACTAAGGTGAATAATTAATGGATACAAGCATAATGATTGAATTCGCTATATATATATTTATATCTCATCAAGTTATGAATGAACTGGGCTTTTAATCATTAATAAGGTACGTTATCGATAATAAAGGCCTTAAGTTGTTGATATGTTGGAGAATACGTTATAAATGGAAATCTTATATTGACTGAATGTATCATTCCAATGATATAACCATCTCTATCAAATATTGGAGACCCTGAGCTTCCTCCAATTGCAGGAATTGAATATATAGAAAACATTTGTTTTGAGTCTCTTGGATCTCTGGTTAAATATCCAGCAAAATATCCATCTAATTTAGGAATCATGTTTGATCCAAACATTCCTAACGGAGCTGCTAAGTTATATGCTTTGTCTCCTGGATCCGGAGCAGAGTGAGCCAATAACGCAGGTTTTCTTTGTAATTTTTTAACATATATCAAACAAAGATCCAGCTTTCTGTCGTAATTGATGACATTAACATCATATTTTTTCATATCTATGTCGTAAGCATAGAATTCAATTTTTTGAATTGGAATTCCTCTCACAACAGACTGTAAAAGTAAATCCATGTCATCTTCGCAAAAATGAGCAGCTGTAATCGCATATGCACCAGTTTTCCCTGTACTGACAACAAAAGCTGATGCAGATGATATTACTCTCTCTATCGTACATTTATCATCTTTGCATTCTTTAGCAGAAAATTTGTTTTCTACTTTAATAAACGATTCTCTAAAGTTTCTATTCCCGGATTCTATACTATCGTTGGTAAAATAAGAAGAATTTATCCCACAAGAAAAGATTAAAAAAATTATCACAAAAAAGATGATAGAAATTAATCCGTATCTAATTATTTTTTTCATTATATCAGTTACCCCCCTATTTATAACTAGGAGATAAAAACTGATTCCTGTTGTAAAAAATAAAATTAATCCGGAGAGAACATGTTTAAAATTTTAAAATATATATCTATTTGTATCTTGTTGATTGGTTGTGCCGCTAGCGCATCGTCTTTTAAAAAAAAAGAACCAACGCCCCACGCTCAAATAGTCGACCAAAACTATGATGAAATGTTAAAGTTGGCTAGAGAAGTGGATCAGGAGAGAAAGCCTGCAATATATATAGTTGTCATCTCCTCGCCGGAAATTATTACTGCGACACCACCTAAAAAATAGTTGTGATAATTGGCTGTAAGAAAAAAAACATATATTTTAGATACTAACGTTTATTTGACAGATGCAAATTCTATTTTTGCATTTGGTAAAAATGATATTATGATTCCTTTAAAAGTTGTAGAGGAGATAGATAAGCATAAAAAACGTCAAGATAGTGTCGGATTAAATGCTAGAAACACGATAAGAATTTTAGATACGCTGAGAGAAAAGGGAAATCTTAAAAAAGGTGTTAGAATATCCAAGGGAAAAGGTTTATTATATATCAGGCATTGTGACATTTCTTTATTGCCTAGTGAATTAGACCCAACTGACGCTGATAATATGATTATTGGGACAATTCTTGCGGAAAAGAAAAATTATCCTACTAAAAAGATAGTTGCCGTATCCCGCGACGTAAATATGAGAATTAAGTTTGATTCTCTTGATGTAAAGACGCAAGATTACACAGTTGGGCAGGTTGTAGAGAATAGTTCTTTATTATACACTGGATTTACTAAACATTTGGTTGATGACGAAATTATTGACAGATTTTATGATAATGAGAAGATATATTTAGAAAAAGAGGAAATAAAATTATTCGCAAATCAAATGGTGATGCTCGTTTCAAGCGCAAACGAAAAAAAGACAGGAATTGCTAGATTTACCAGTTATAATGCCCCACTAAAGAAAATTATTGAAAGAAGTGACGTTTGGGGGGTCAAACCAAGAAACAAAGAGCAGAATTTTGCTCTAGATCTACTATTAGACCCTAACGTTCCAGTTGTAACGCTAGTTGGAAAGGCCGGCAGCGGAAAAACACTCTGTGCTATAGCTGCAGGCCTCCACCAGACCGTCGAGGATGGCCAGGAATCGACTTATCGTCGTTTGATAGTGACAAGGCCCATTCAACCATTAGGGCGCGATATAGGCTATTTACCGGGCACTTTAGAAGAAAAGATGGCGCCATGGCTTAGTCCAATCAGAGACAATCTAGAATATCTCTTAGGAGATAGAAAAATGTTAGATTTATATTTTGAAGATGGCACAATTGAGGTAGAAGCAATGACCTATATTAGAGGTCGCTCAATCTCCAATGCATTCATCATAATTGACGAATGTCAGCAATTAACTCAACATGAAATAAAAACGATCTTAACAAGAGTCGGAGAAAATACTAAAATAGTAATGACAGGTGATATTGAACAGATTGATAATGTTTATGTTGATGAGACTTCAAATGGTTTAACGTATGTCGTTGAGAAATTTAAAGATCATGATCTCGCGGGACATATTACATTATTAAGAGGAGAACGTTCAAAAGTCGCCACTTTAGCTGCAAAGATATTGTAATAAAATGGTCATTAAAAAGTATAAATTATTTAATAAAAAATTCCTTGCTAAAACAGTTACTTGGAAACTTATAGACGCTGTAGTAACTTTTGCTTTATGTTTTTTGCTTACAGGCGAACTTCTTATATCAGCAAATTTAGCAATTTTGGAAGTGTTAGTAGAAAGCGTCTTTTATTATTTACACGAACATGTTTGGGATAAAACAGAATGGGGAGAATATAAAATGAAAAATGAAAACAAAGATGAACCGAAAACGGTACAAATACATTGGAAAGATTCTGAAAAAGCAGATTTAGTATCTTCTGTTCAGAAGAATGTTGATAAATCTACAGAACTAAAGGAAATTTTAGTCAACTATGTCGGTCAAAAACATTCTCCAGAAGATGAAAAGGTAACTGTATCCATGATAGTGGAAACAATTGCTTCTGAATTTCCGGAATTTCTTCTTGCTGTAGCGGAAGAGAATTGGATTAGAGGATATCAACAAGGTTTAAACGATGTGGAATTGGGAATGAGTATAGAAAAAGAAGAAAATGAAAAATAATATATCATCCTATATCAAGAAGCGCAGTAGATTGTTAGAAAATCAAAATCTAAGTTTTTTTGGTTCAATCAGCGTCTTCGTGAAAGATCCTCTCCCGGAAGATATTAGTTTAAGAATTGTGCTAAGAAGAATAGAAAATCTTATTCCTCATTATTTAGTCAACAATATTGATGCAGTATATGTTGGCCAATTTGATGAATTTGTTGAAATGGATAAAAACGCAGCTTATAAAGACGGCGCGTTATACATAACGAATGAACAACATGATGAAAATGACATGATTGATGATATTGTTCATGAAATCGCACACGCAGTCGAAGAATGGGCTTATGAAGAAATTTATGCAGACGACAAAGTGGAATTAGAATTTTTAGGAAAAAGAAAAAGACTTCAAAGTATATTAAGAAGTGAAAACTTTAATGTGCAGCGTTACAACTTCTTAAACCCACAATATTCAAAAGAATTTGATATATTTCTCTACAGAGAGGTAGGGTATCCACTGATGACTACTTTAACAATGGGGTTGTTCGTTTCTCCATACGCTGCCACTTCGTTGCATGAATATTTCGCACGCGGCGTTGAAGAATATTATTTAAAAGATAAAAAATACTTGACAAAGATATGTCCATTGTTGTATAATAAAATATACTACTTGGATAACTTAGAATGACACACATATCTTACTCTGAACTAAAAAATTGGGCTGTTTGCCCTTTTTATCATAAACTAACTTATGTTGACAAGGTTAGACTTTTTAAGGGTAATGAACATACTGCTTTCGGCAACGCAGTTCACGACACTTGCGAAAATATGCTATTGAACGAAAATCTTAAAGCCGAAGAGCATTTTTTAGATCAATATAAGAAAGTTATACAAAAACTATCAGAAGATGAATACGAATTTGATAAAAAACTAGTTTTAGACATGAAACAACAAGGTTTGATGTTGCTTCCTCAGATTAAGCCAGCTCTTGACGAATATTTTGGAAAATACAAAGTTTTTGCTACAGAGGAAAAGTTATTTGAGGATATAGACATTGAAGATTATAAGTTTAAAGGATTTATTGATTTAGTTTTAACCACAGAAGACGGCAAATGTCATATCATAGACTGGAAAACATGCTCTTGGGGTTGGGATTATAGAAAGAAAAATGATAAGATGGTCACGTATCAGTTAACACTATATAAACATTATTTTGCTAAAAAATATGATATAAATCCTGATGATATAGAAACGCATTTTGCTCTTTTAAAAAGAACTGCAAAAAAAGATAATGTAGAATTTTTTAGAGTTACAAGCGGAGAGAAAAAAACTGAAAATGCGCTTAACTTTCTACAAAAAGCGTTGTATAATATCAGTAACAAGAACTACTTAAAAAATCGTCTATCTTGCAATAGATGTGAATTCTATAAAACAAAACATTGTACATAAGAGGTTAAATTGGAAAAAATCAAAATTCTCACTCTGAGCGATCACCCTATGTCGCCTTCAGGAGTAGGAACTCAGACAAGATACATAGTTGAAGGTTTACTCAGGACAGGAAAATTTCAAGTTACAAGCTTAGGTGGAGCTATGAAACACCATAATTACGATCCAGTTAAAACAGAAGAGTTCGGAAATGATTGGGTTATTCTACCAGTTGACGGCTATGGTTCTCAAGAATTAATTAGAGCGATGATGAGACAGCATAAACCAGATATTGTATGGTTTATGACAGATCCTCGTTTCTGGGGCTGGTTATGGAAGATAGAAAACGAAATCAGAGCATCGGCACCACTAGTTTATTACCATGTTTGGGATAATTACCCAGCTCCGCATTTTAATAAAAGATATTATGATTCTAATGATGTAATTGTTACAATTTCGCAATTAACAAATAATATAGTTAAAGAGGTAGCCCCAGATATGGATGTAAGACATATCCAGCACGCCGTAAACTCCGAAATATTTAAACCTTCTAATAAAGAGGAAAATAAAAAATTTAAAAAGGGTGTACTAAAAGAAAAGGATTCAGATAAATTTATTTTCTTCTGGAACAATAGAAATGCTAGAAGGAAACAAAGCGGATCTTTAATTTATTGGTTCAAGGCTTTTCTTGATAAAGTTGGCCATGATAAAGCAACTTTGATTATGCACACAGATCCCTTAGATCCACATGGGCAAGATTTGAATATAATTATAAAACAATTGAACTTAGACAATGGACAAGTGTTAATTTCTCAAGACAAATATGATCAAGAAGTTTTAGCTAAGATTTATAGCATGGCAGATTGCACAATCAATATTTCTGATGCAGAAGGCTTTGGATTGTCTACGTTAGAGTCTTTATCCTGTGGGACGCCAATAATTGTTAATATGACTGGGGGACTGCAAGAACAAGTAACAGATGGTGATGAATGGTTTGGGATTGGCCTTGAACCAACATCAAAAGCAGTGATTGGTTCTCAAGATGTTCCATATATTTATGAGGATCGTCTATCTGAAGAAGTCGTGGTAGAGGCTTTTACAAAAATGTACAATATGAGTAAAGAAGAAAGAGAAGAGTTAGGAAAAAAGGGAAGAAATTATGTTATGAAAAATTATAATTTTGAAGATTTTACAAACTCTTGGGTGGAACTACTTTCAGAAATACATTTTTCCCATGGCTCGTGGGAAGGTAGGAAAAATTATAAAAGCTGGTCTGTAAAGGAGATCTCATGAAAAAAATATTTGTTAGAGGCCCAGTTTTAACTAGGTCTGGTTACGGAGAGCAAGCGAGATTTGCTTTAAGGGCTTTAAGAAGCCGTCCAGATCTCTTCGATGTTTATATTGAACCTATAAATTGGGGACATACAAATTGGATTGCAGACAACGACGAAGAAAGGGCATGGATCGATCAAGCTATATTCAAAGCAGCTCAAGCGGCGAACAATAGAATAGAATTTGATGGTACATTACAAATAACAATTCCAAATGAATTTGAAAGGCTAGCCAAAGTCAATATAGGATATACTGCAGGTATTGAAACGACCAGAATAGATCCCATATGGATTGAGAAAACAAATATTATGGACAGATTAATAGTTGTATCCAATCATGCTAAGTCAGGATTCGATAATACTGTTTATAGCGCCCAAGATAAACGAACAGGAGAAATTAATAATAATTTTAGATGTAATATTCCAGTGGAATCTGTTAATTATGCAGTTAGAAGCTTCGAGCCTCAATCAGTTGATTTAAAGCTTGATTATGATTTTAACTTTTTAGTAGTATCGCAATGGGGGGTTAGGAAAAATATGAAAAAAACTATTCAATGGTTTATAAATGAATTTCATTTAGATGAAGTTGGATTAGTTTTAAAGACGAATACGGCAGATAATTCTGTTATAGATCGAGCCACTACGGAAGATAAAATAAAAAAAATACTAGAAGAAGAAGACGAAAAAAAGGAAGGAAGAAAGTGCAAGGTATATCTTCTCCATGGAGATATGACAGACGGGGAATTAACTTCATTATATCAACATAAACAAATAAAAGCATTGATTAATCTAGCCCATGGAGAGGGTTTCGGATTACCTATGTTTGAAGCAGCTTATAATTCTCTACCGGTAGTAACAGTTGGTTGGGGAGGTCAGACTGATTTTTTATATGCTCCATATTATGATAAGGCAAAGAAGAAGACCTATATAAAGCCTTATTTTGCTAATGTTAGTTATGACATAAAACCAGTTCAAAAAGAGGCAGTATGGAAAGGAGTTCTCATGGAGGGATCTATGTGGGCCTTCCCCCATCAACAAAAATATAAAGATAAAATAAGAGATATGTATAGGGAATATGGAAAATATAAAAAACAAGCAAAAGTGTTAGATAAACACATAAGAGAAAATTTTTCAAAAGAACAAATGTATGAAAAGTTTGTAAATGAGATTATATTATCGTTCGATCACGAGGTCGAAACTGAAGAAAGCGAACAAGTGATGGTGCTTTGATGAGAATTGTATATTGTGGCCAGTTTAGAGATCAAACTGGCTACGGTGTTGCCGCCAGAGGTTATTTAAAGTCATTCGACACATACCTTCAGAAGAATCCAGGTGCCTTTTCTTTAAAACTATACAGTGTTATAGCTAGCGAGTCTAATAAGCTTTCAGATTCAGATTTAAGTTTATTAAGAAAATACGAATTTGAGTCTGATGACGATATTGATAAATTAATTGAAGAAGAGTATATTTTTATTTGGCATATGCCCCCGCCATTGATGACATTCGGAGATCAGAGGTTTAAACCGTCTCCTAATTGCTCCCCTTCAATGGAAAAGCTTTTAAAGGCATCAGACTTTAATGTAAATTTTGTTGCGTGGGAAACAGACTCTGTACCGCAAGAATGGGCTGCAAATTATGAATATTATAAACCAGACATGATTGTGGTACCGTGTGAGTGGAATCGTGAAGTTTTTTCCAAAACTGGAATTGAGTGCGCCGTTGCTCCACACGTAATTGAAAACGTATCTCAAAATTCAAAACCTTTAAACAATCTTCCTGTTAACTTGGATGATAAGTTTGTTGTGCTTTCGTCCTCACAATGGACCTATAGAAAGGGGTTTGATATTCTTTTGAAGGCGTTCTTTACTGAGTTTGGTTTAAATAGTGATGCTGTTCTTGTATTAAAAACTTATGAAAGCGCGACTCATAACGCTCAAACAATTTCTCATGAGATAAAATATTATAAAAATACCACAATGTATGGCTTTAATCAGAGGCCAAAAGAAAATAATGTGATTGTTTTACCAAGCTTTTTATCATCGGAAAAGATTTCATGGTTGTACGAAAAAGCTTCTTTATTTGCTTTAACTTCCAGAGGCGAAGGCTTCGGCCTACCGATATCAGAAGCTCTTTTTAATAAAGTTCCCGTTTTGGTTCCCAAAGAGGGAGGTCATTTAGATTACATACACCCAGACGCAGGATTTTTTGTTGATGGCCATTGGGAAACCTGTATGTTAGGAATCCCTCCGTATGAATGCGACAGTAATTATTATGAATCTCATATTGCCAGCACAAGAGAAAATTTGCGAGAAGCTTACAATTTGTGGAAGGAGTCTCCAAAAAAACTTAAAAAGAAGGGTAACGTAGGACATCAGCATATAATAGAAAAAGATTATACCCCATATAATATAGGGAAAACATATTATGATCTTTTGGCTAAATTGGGTAATAAAAAGAAAGAAAATAACATAACAGAAAAACGCAAGGAACTAAAAACAAAATTATCAAAACTACAAACTTTGCAGGATAAAGTTGATTGCCTGAAAGATTCATTTAAAGGTGAGACATGCGTTATACTAGCAACTGGACCTTCTCTATTAGAGTATGATAGAGAATATTTGAAAGAAGTCCTGAAAGATAAGCTTGTTTTTGCAATTAAAGGAGCCTATGACATTTTTCCTGATGTTTCTGATTTTCACTTTTTTAATGCTGCGAACTTACCAGCCCCACAGGGAGTTTTTCAGCAAGAACATTTTAAATATGATTTAAAGGATGAACCTATTATTGTGGCAAGTGACAACTATCCACTTAACAGCCGATGGAGCCCATATCAAAAGAGTGATTTGTTTTTTCAAGTCCCGGTTAGAACAGAAATAAATGATCAATTTTTGACCAAGACATTAAAGTTTGAAGATTATACTTTATCTAACAGTGTACAAAGACCCTGCGGGCCTGGTATATTTTACGAGACTGTAATATATATGGCTGAACATGTTGGCGTGTCAAATATTATTACACTTGGTTTTGATTTAACGGATAAAATAATGAAGAAGGAAAATGAACATAAGCATTTTTATGAAGATGATAAGAAGTTTTTTATAAAAGGGGATGTTCTAACTTGGGAAGTGAAGGCAAATAGAGATGCTACCGGGCCTCTTCATAAGTGGCTAAAAAATAAAAATATTACTTTACAAACAGCGTCTAAAAGTACTATGATAAACGAAGACATCGAAAGAGTCAAACTGTAGAATGTATATTGTTAAAGGAAACTACATCTTTTTTCATATACCAAAAACTGGTGGTAAATCAATTTATCGATATTTTTTGGAACGTGATATGTTAGAATTTGCAACTAGTCACACGTCATATAACGAATTAATTTCTGAGCGTCAAAATATAAAGCTTATTTTTAAACCAAAAAGTTTGCAAGTTTATAAAAACATGTCTAAACTTCCGGAGCACGTTACAAGTAGCGACGAGGGGCAATGGGAAAAGGAAAAAAATGAAATGTTGGCTTCCTTTGAAAATATTATACGAGATCCTGTTAAAGAAGTAAAAAATTATAGAATGTTTGCGACAATACGAAATCCTATAGATTGGTATATTTCATTCTATAATCATGCAAAACATATGCCAACAAAAGATAATGACTCATCTTTTACTAAGATATGTTCAGTTTTAACCTTTAAGGATTTCATTCGTGAATATGTTGAAAATGCCAATGTTGGACTGTATACAAAAATGGTCTGCAATCAGATAATGAGCACGACAGTTAGTCCGCACAAGAGAATTAACGATAAACAAAAAAAGGCTTTATACGACAAGCTTCGAGTTAATCCCATTACTTTCTTAAAGATTGAAGAGATAAGAGAAGAGATGTTAAATCATGTTCCAGAGATTTGTTCAGATTTGGAAAAAGAAGAGTTTCTTCATGTTAATAGAGGTGTCGTTGGCCCTCCAACTAGTTCTGGCAGAGAAGAATATTTAGATTTTTTTGAAAAATCACATAAATATTTACTACAAAAGTATGATATAATAAGAGAGAAAGACAACTTAATCTTTGAAAAAGCAGGATATTAAAAAAAAGGATAAACTATGAAAAGAAAAGCTTTAATTACAGGCATTAGCGGTATGGATGGAAGCCATTTAGCTGATTTTTTATTGGAAAAAGATTATAAGGTATACGGAATGGAGCGCCGGTCTTCTTCCAAAAATAGAGGAAATACAGATCATCTAGATAGTGCTACTGATTTTGAGTTTGTTGATGGAGATCTAACAGATCAGAATTCATTGCTCAGGCTTGTTAAATCAGTTCAGCCCGATGAGATTTATAATTTAGGAGCACAATCTTTTGTAGGCTTGAGTTGGTCAGTTCCAGAACAGACAACCAATGTAACAGGCTTGGGAGTTTTAAGGATTCTTGAAGCTATTAGGGAATCTGGAAAAAATGTAAAATTTTATCAAGCAAGCTCTTCCGAAATGTTTGGAAATACGACTAATGTTCAATATGCTGGTAACAGAACGACTTTGAAACATCGGTCAGACGAAATGACTCCTTTTTATCCTCGAAGTCCTTATGGTGTAGCAAAGCTGTATGGTCATTGGATTAGTAAAAATTATAGAGAGTCATACAATATGTTTAATTGCTCTGGCATTTTGTTTAATCATGAGAGTGAGAGGCGAGGCCACGAGTTTGTAACAAGAAAAATTTCGGATGGTGTCGCTAGAATTCACCTCGGGCTACAGAATCACATCGCACTAGGAAATCTAGATTCTAGGAGAGATTGGGGTTACGCTCCCGATTTTGTGGAGGCAATGTGGATGATGTTACAATATGAAGCACCGAGCGATTACGTTGTCGCCACCGGAGAAAGCCACTCTATCAGAGATTTCTTATCCGAGGCATTTAATGTAGTAGGAGTGAGTGACTGGGAAAATTACATCACTATTGATCCAAGATATATGAGACCAGCAGAAGTTGATGTTCTTAGAGGAGACTCTTCTAAAGCTGAAAAACTTCTTGGATGGAAACCAACAACAACTTTTAGTGAATTAGTTGAAAAGATGGTTAAAAATGATATAGAATTAGTTAAAAAAGAGATTTAAAATGGGCAAGATTAACAATATCTTCAAAAAAGACAACAAGTCAGTCTATATTATTTCAGAGGTAGGGATTAACCATAATGGTTCTTTAGGCGAAGCTTTGAAGCTAGTAGAGGCATCTGCAAAAGCAAAGGTTGACGCTGTTAAGTTTCAAAAGAGAAATTTAGAAAAGATTTACTCCAAAAAAATATTGGATGATCCGAACAGTGCCGAATGGACTTTTGATTACTTAATTCCTCTTCTTAAAGAACTAGAATTATCAGAGGATGATTATAAAGCCATCAAGAAAAAATGCGATGATCTAGGCTTAGATTTGATTGTGACCCCGTTCGATGAGGACTCTGCCGACTTCGTTGCGGAACTTGGAATTTCCGCTTTTAAAATTGCATCTGCGGACATGGTGAATTTTCCACTGATTGAAAGATGCGCTACTTATGGTCATCCTTTGATTATTTCTACGGGGATGTGGGATGAAGAAACCATCAGAGAATGTGTTGATTATTATAATGATAAAAAAATAAAATTTGTTTTATTATTAGCTAACTCAACTTACCCAAGCCCATATGAATCTCTAAATTTAAGCTTCTATAAGACACTTAAAGAGATACATCCATTTTATGGCTATTCCGGTCATGAAAGAGGTGTATTTATACCCATCGCAGCCGTCGCAATGGGGGCTAGAATCGTCGAAAAGCACATTACCTTTGATAGGCATTCGGAAGGCCCTGATCACAAAGCATCGATGTACCCAGAAGAGTTTTCGAAAATGGTTGAGGATCTGAGATCCTTAGAATTAGCGATGGGAGAGCGCAAGGATGTTAATCAGGCAGAAACCCTCGCGAAGGAAGCATTTGCTAAGTCAGCAGTAGCAACTTCCGATCTGGAGGAAGGCCACATATTAAGGCCGGAAGATATCGAATTAAGATGTCCTGGCAAAGGCATATTTCCTCATGAGACAAAAGACTATTTTGGCAAAGCTTTAAAGAGGAAAGTAACTAAAGGTCATTATATTGCAAAAGACGACTTTGAAGAGGAGCTTTTGATTAAAAATTGGAGTGTGCCGAAATTTAAAAAAGATTGGGGGGTAAAATGTAGATTCCACGATTTTGATGAATATTCAGTATTAAATTCTCCAGTCATAGAGTTCCACTGTTCTGATACTGATTTAAATGTTGATTTCCAAGGAGGATCAAAGCATTCCCAATTGATTGTTCACGCACCAGAAATTGTGGATAGAAAGTTGGTTGATATTTGTTCTGATAATCCAATGGTGGTTCAATATTCTATTGATATTCTACAAAAAACAATAGAGAAGACATTGAAGATCGCGAAGAATTTCCCCAAGAGCAAGCCGAAGTTAGTAATGCATTTGGGAGGTATGTCGTTGGATCACGTAGTTGAAGAAAGACCAAACGAGCTTATGATCGAGAGAGCTGTCGACAATTTTAAAAAGCTCTCATATAATAACTCCGATGTAGATATCCTTCCTGAAAATCTTCCACCAAGGCCATGGTACCTTGGAGGACAATGGTTTCAGTATGGATTTATGCCCTCAAGAGATATGAAAAGGTTCTGCGAGCATTTTGATTTAGGAATGACTTTTGACTTATGCCATGCTGGCTTATACTGCAACCACTCCGGAATAAGCCTTGCTGAATATACGAGAGATGTTAAACATCTTATAAGTCACATGCATATATCGGATGCTTCAGGAATCGACGGCGAAGGCGTCCAGATTGGGGATGGCAATATTGATTTTGACAATGTTTTGAAAGAAATAAAAGATCATAACTGTTCTTGGGTTACGGAGATCTGGAGTGGTCATCTTCATAATGGAGCAGAAACATATAAATCCTTGCATAGTCTATCTAAATTTAATGGCATTTTATAATGTCGAGAGTTTGGAACGATTGTTTAGAAATTTACGAAGATGGAGAGTTCACAGAACATTTTATTCCTTCAATGTTTGCTGCGTGGAATCGATATACTAGCATAGTTCACGGGGAACCGAAGTTAAATGTTTGGTATGATACAAAATCTAATATTTGTTTTGGGTTAGAACAAGATTTTTATAAAAATCCCAATGATTTTACCGTATTTTCCCAAAAGGGAGAATTTAAAGAAAACAAATTTTGGGGATTGGAATATATAAATAAAAATTTCGGTTGTTTAGGCTTAGACTTAGAAATAACGGAAGAATTTATTATCCAAAGAACAAGAAAACTACATAAATTTAAAGGAAAAAAAATATTAATTGTAGGCGCCGGCCCTTCCGCAAAAGAGACTAATTGGAATGAAAACAAGTATGATTATGTTTGGTCTTGTACAAACTTCTTTTTGAACGATAAGTTATCAAATGTTAATTTAGGATTGGTCAGTTTAGGAGGCAACACTTCTCTAGAAGACGAAAGGCTAAATGATTATTTGTCTAAAACAGACACTCTGTGTGGAATTGATTGTGGCGTAACACCAGCTAAGAAGCCTGTTCAGTTGATAAATTTTAAGAATAAATATTTTGATAGAACTTTTTATTTTCACACGAGGTTCTTTTCAAAACTAGGCGCTGCAGCCAGATTATTGTGTTTGGCTACTTTGTTGGAGGCTAGTGAAATTTCTATTGCAGGTCTCGATGGCTTGCCTGTTGGTAATAAGCATTCGTTTGAAGGTGAGAAAAAACAACATGATACAACCTTATACGCTCCTCACATGTATGATCTTTTTAGAAGGCAATATGTCTTATTATGGGATTATGTCTTAGGGCTCGACAAATCTAATAAAATAAAGTATATTAATTTAGGGGAGGAGTGTGAAGGAAACCTTTCTTCTGATATATCTAAACAAAATTTTTTAAGGTAATTTGATGCTGCAATTAGGGACAAGATGGTTAAACTGCGAGTTGGTATATATTCACGATGGGGACAATGCTATAACAAGTGCGTCACCTCGAGCGTTTGAGGTTATAAAGCAGTACATAGGACATTTCCCACACAGTAGAATTACAAATATATGGTTTGATCATGAAGCTAAGATATTTTTTAGCAGTGAACAATTTAGAGAAACAAGAGCCGGAAAAGAAAATAGTTTTTGCACAAGTAAAGATGAATTTCTCAAAAGTAAATGGGGAGAACCATTTGTTAACAATATCATTAATAAATTCAACGTCTTTGAAGAACAAAAAATAGTATATGACGATGAGTGTGTGTATGGTGAGTTAGATTTTACTAAGAAATATAAAGACAAGAGCATTTTGTTTTTATCTGGCGGACCATCAACGGAATCTATAAAATGGGAAAACATAGATTGTGACTATGTTTGGTCTTGTAATAATTTTTATTTAAACCCCAGAATTGCTTCTAAAAATGTAGATTTAATAACAATTGCTCCAAATATAGAGTTGATCGATAATAAAGAATTACATAAATATCTTGAAAATAATGACACGAATATATCTTTTGAAATTGAAAGAGGTGATTATACTAAAGACTTTCAAAAGATGAAACAGTTTTGCGATATGTATAAAGACAGATGCACTTTTTATCATACTAGATATCGATCACAACCAGGAGTAAGTTTGAGGCTTCTGTGTTATGCTATAATTTTAGGGGCATCAGAGATTTATTTCTCTGGAATTGATGGTTTTAAAAGAGAGGAATCAAAACATTGTTTTGAGATGAACAAAACAAACCCAAATTGGTATAATACATATGGTCCTAGATTTCAAGACAGGCAATATGTTATTTTTTGGGAATACTTATTAAAGTTAAGAGAAAAATATAATTTTACACTTTATAATCTAGGAAAGGGCCATCCTTACAATGTCTCTACAGAAATATCAGAAAAGGTTTTTCCCTTAAGTAAAGAAATACAGGAAAAAATTAGGAGTTAAAAGAACATATCGATGAAAGATATTAAGGATATTTTATTTATAGTTCAAGCGAGACTATGTTCGGAGAGGGCACCACGAAAGATGCTTAAGCCTTTTGCAGGCACAAGTTTGATGAAGGCTTTTACCGATAAACTCGCAGATTCAAAAGTAATCCCTCCAGAAAACTTTTATATTTCAGTTCATGAACAGGAATTGATAGATTTTGGAAAAGAAAATAATTTAAACGTTTTCGAAAGAAGTGAAGAGTCTTGCTTTTATGATGGTCAAGTACCAATCCGTGTAATGTACGAGTGGTGGGATAAGTTACCTTATAAATATTGTGTGCTTCTTAATGCTTGCACTCCTTTTTTGAAAATTGAAACGATTGATAATTTCGCGAAAGAATATATGAAAAGCGATTCTGATGGCATGTTTGGAGTCATCAAGAGAAAAGAATATTTTTGGAACAAAGATGGAGAGTTTATAACTAATTGGCCAGAAGGTCAGTCATGCTTAAATACTAAATTTGTAGAGACTACATAT
>Ga0098040_1000462_pt1 | contig 18556 bp, 14 predicted proteins | sample 7_EtaG_FD_75065 | JGI IMG/M metagenome (GOLD analysis project Ga0098040, IMG submission 75065) | Marine viral communities from the Subarctic Pacific Ocean - 7_ETSP_OMZ_AT15161 metaG | ecosystem: Environmental > Aquatic > Marine > Oceanic | place: Pacific Ocean | collected 2015-01-08
TATGTTAAAATTTGTTTGTCTAAATATACATTAACAATATTATTATTAGTCCAACTGTCAGTAACCCTAGCAAGTGGCATTGCAACTGTATCACCACTTGAAATTGTCTTTGTTGTAGTAGTTGGATTAATATAGCCAACCATATGGCTATAAATGAAGTAATGATTTATGTTTTTACCAGCATTTGTTAAACGAAACATCTCATTCATAATTACTGGTGTGTCAGAGGCGTTTGTGTTTTGTTCTATGTAATTTTTACAATTTTTAAACAAGAACTTCTTATAATTTTCGTATTCCCTGCCTGCTAATACAATTAGATCAATTACATCTACTATTGGATCGTTTGCCATTCGCATTAACCAGTCGTGTCGCGATAGGCTACAAGTTATATTTGCATCACTTGAATGTGCAATTCCATTTGAAAAAGATTTACGTGTTGTATTAATTTTGTTGAAATGATAAAACAATTCACCATATTCAAGTTCGTCTATATTATTATTGAATTGGTTACCACTAAAGTAACTTGGATCATAGTTTTTAATAGTACAATCATCGAATATGTTATATTCAATAACAATTTTATTTTTGTCAGCCAACTGCTTTACTGTTTCTAATTGGGTTTCAGGAAAAATACTGTCCTCATATAAAGTATATGGCTTGTTAAACTCTTCATCTGTAACGCCATCAATATATAATTTTTCTCTGAATGTTGGACCTGTGATTGGAATTATAAGTTTATTTCCTTTTAACTCCCATGAATCAATTTTTGTCTTATTAACATAAACATCAACATTTACCATTTTAGAAGAATCTAAAAATGTTATTCTGTTTTTTGTAAAATCAATGACGCTATTGTTTATTTGTGATAACCCAACATTAGTAAATCCGGTCAAGTCAACAGTAGACTCTCCTTTATTGATCGTTGCTAACGTAGCATTATTGAGGTCGTAAATGTATAAAGGTTCGTTGCAGTAGTTTGTAACAGGAACGGATATATCAAATAGTATTATCTGATCTCTATATTCAATCTGGTTGCCATTGTAAAAAAGAGTTTCAACTAAGGTACCATTATCAACTGAAAAATGTATCTTCTCAACATTTAAGAAAACATTATCATTGAGTGTGTAGATAAAATCGTCGTTTTCATTTTCAACAACAAACGATGCATAGTCTTTACCATGTGGAATTTGTGCTTGTTTATCCCAAATATTTTTAAAACTTGCTATGTCAATATTTGGTGAATCTGATGGTGATCCTGATGATCCAAACTTAAAATACAGGTTTTGGGAAGAGCCTGTGAGTGTATAGTAATCAACAAAAGTCAAATCAGTTGATGAACTAATATTCAGTCTCATATCACCGACATAATCAGTTCCTTTTTTATATGTAAAAAGTGGAAATCGTGTTGTAGTTGTACCGCTATTAATTAACGTAAATGCAGTATTATCATTCTTATAATATTTGAATTCTGGTTCTATTACCGTTGTACTCTTGGCATATTCTTCATCCCACGTTGTAGTAACATCATTACGTTCAAATAACTTTCCTGCTTCTGTGCCTTGTTCTACTATTGAATACTCTGCACTATCTACCAATGCATACGTACTTGATAATAATGACCCATCATTAATAGGTATTGCCATGTTAGTTACATAATTTCTATCAACAGTATCAGGCACTAGATATGTTCGCATATATGCAAGAACATCTTTTTGTATTGGATTTAATATACTTTCCTGGCCACGTGCCGCTATAATAAAAATTTGATGTAAGTATTCATTTACTGAAGTTTCAAAATCGTATGCACCACCTTCGGCTGTATTTTGTTCTGATGTATCATAAGTACCGGCCGCAATATCTGCTTCTAAATAATCACCTAATGTACTTCCTTGTGCAAAACTAAATGCGGTTGGATGTTGCTTGCGAACTGCTTCTGTTATTGAATGAAAAACTTCTTCATAAACTGCATTCCATCCAACAGGTCTCCATAACGATGACGTTAATGTTAATATATCATTTTGAAATGTTTCTATATTAAAATCTGGATTGAACGCCCAAATATCTGACTTCATTGTTATTACATATTTGTTAAATGCATTTGCTATTGCAGTTTCTTCAATGTCTGTTATGTTTTGATGTCCAATAATGAATACAAAATGATTTTCTAAGTTTGTAAGTTGTCCGTTATGATCAATAACACCATCTTCATTTTGATCTAACAAACTTTCAAAAGTATTAACAACTGCATCAAATAATACTTTTCCAGTTGGTGCTGGATGAGTTGTATTTCCAGGAACTTGGTCTGTGCCAGCAATATAAAAATCATTAATCCGTGATACGTATACAAATCTGCTTTGTAAGTATGCCTCTAAGGTTACGTTTCCATCTTCTGTATCATCTGCAGACCCAATTCTATATGTTTTGTTTGTATGGTCTATAATTAAGTCATTTTCAAGTAATTGTGTATTTTGAAAAATCCTTGTTCCGTTACCCCAATCTGTTGCAAAAGTAGAACCAACTTTTAACTTAACACTTGTTGGGTTTATCAGTTCATCATATACCATACACTCGTTATGATATTCAATGATTGGGTAATTTGCTTTTGGATTATCGACGCTATCAAGTTTTATTTGAAAGTCTGCTTCTAAATCTAAAAAGTCATTAACATGCAGAATTGTATTTTTATCAACCCACGAGTTAACATTACTCCATTGATTATAAATTTTGCCTGGTGCTATTGTTACATAATCAGGTGATCGTTGAACATATTTTCCAATTTCAATATTTCCACCAATTGAATTTAAAACTGTATTAGCATTATAACCAATTGCATTTTGGTATACTGTTATGTCTGTTAATTGGTTATTACTAATAATACCAGAACCAAAAAAGTTTTGAGTAGCATCTAAGTTATTTGTAATGATTGGATTATACAAATAATGGTTACCATTTTTAGTAATTGTGATAGTTGATTTACTAATATCAGATCCTGGAACATATACAAATTCTGCATCAATTTGTTGCCCAACTAATTGTACTGGCATGTTTACAACAAATCCTGGATCACTTTCAACAACAACTTCATAATCAAATGTTGATACAAAATCAGGTTCATTCAGGGCTATAATATTACTTTTAAGAATTTTAGTAACAGTTTGTGATAAAGCATATCCTTCAGATACCCAATTTATAGTTGGAATGTTTAATGCTTTTTGTTCGGCACTTAATTTAATAGTAACATAACCAGTAGTTGGACTGGTTGTTATTGTATTAATTGTTGCGTCTGTTATTTCATTATTGGCATTTGTGTATATTACGTTATACTCAGATATAATATCTGTTAAGACACTTGTTGCATTGTTTGCGTTATTGTTCTGTTCAGCAATTAATTGTATGTTTCTACCAACACCAGTTACCCTATAAATTTGCGGACCTTCATCAATAAGGATGATTCGCATTCCATTTTCAAATGTTAATGTTTTACCATTTTTTTGTAATGGAGTTGTATAGTTTATTTTGTTGTTTACTATTGATTGTGTTACACCCAACAATCCAATAATTGGTAATCCATGTGCATACCAAACATAATTTTTAAAGTTAATAAACTTATCAAGATCAATTTGCGGATAATATGATAGTTGAGGTGTATTTTCTAACCCTAAGTTATTTTGAATGTCAAAATTCTGACTGTTAAGAGCATTTAAAAATTCACTATAATTGTAACTGCTTGAACCGTTTGTTGCAAAAACAGTAACATTATCCATATCATTACGGATTTGGTTTTCATGTGCAGACTCTGGAATACTTTCGCTATCATACGAATAACCTTGTATTTGCTCCAATGATCCTGATTGTGATATAAGATCTAACGAAGTATCTAATAACTTTTTATTTGTGTTTGTTTGAAGATAGGCCGGCAATAAAGTAGATGTACTAGGGTTTACTTTTGCTTTAACGCCTGGTTGTGTCTGATCTACAACAATAGTTTTTGCATTACGTAATGATGCTTTAAAATTATTTTCTGCCATGTTTTATTACACCTGATCAATTCTTAAATTTGTATTATTAAATTCACTTACAACTTGAACGTCTGCAACTTTTGCACTACTAACAAACAACTCGTTTTCGTTCGGTGTTATTTGGAATAAGTTACCAAATCTACTATTTTCATATTGTGGGACTAAAACTACACTTTGTATATTGCCAACTAGTTGGCTATGTATATACGCACTCAATTCAGTAAAGTAAAATGTTTCACCAAAATCCCAATTTTCTATATCAAAGAATGTATCAATATTGCTAATGATACGACTCTTTATTTCATTATCTGTGAGTATACTGTCTGTACCTTTAACAACTAAAAATTTTGCTTGTAACGCTGCATCTGCTTCAGTACCAAACAATACAACATATTTTGCTGGCCTATATACAATGGTATCAGATGCCATTTTGTTTTCAGTTATTAAATCAAAATCAGCATTCAAATCACTTGTACTTGGGGGCTGTGGTGCAACTGGTGATTTTACTGTTAATGCCAACCAATCTCTAAAATTAGTATCATAATCTCGTGTTAGTACAAAAATATCTACTATATTGCTAATTGCTGGGTCAATTGAACTGTCAACAGTTGCTTTATGATTCCATTTAAATCGCATCTTTCTTATACCAGATAGTATTACAGTATCGGTATATTCTATCCACGCATCATTAACATACTCGCTAATTGTGGTTGTTCCGTCGGGTTCTATAATACAATATAATGTATCGGCGGCTATACTTGATGTTGGTAATGCAGAAACATATAAAACTTCCTTATCTAAGGTTACTTCTATATCTTGATTATCTTTTTCTTGTTGTTGCAATGCAATATAATTTGAACCTACAATTTCTGTAAAGCCAAATGGATTGTCAGGCACAAAGTCTAAATTAATATCACTACTTGTTACAACAACTTTTGCAGGGTCAGCATAACCATCATCATATGTGATAAAGTTATTAACATTGAAATTAATATCTGATACCAATGCAGATCCATCACCAACTATATTATTTTCTAAAATTGTTATAAGATCAGTACTTGGTTTTGCAGTTGATTTATCAAATCGTTTTTCACTTGTATCTGTATTATAAAAACGAACTTCATTTGGACTTTCAAAAACATACTCAGTAATTTTCGTTCGTATAATCCATTGTGTACCAAAGTAATCTGCTCTAAGGATGTAACTATAGTCAGCATTTAATTGTGTTGTTGATTTGGAATCATAATCAAATGCCTTGTTTAAGTCAGCACCCAAATATGTACTTGCAATAATTTCCCATGCACTTGTTGTATAGTTAAATCTAATACCAAAACTTCTATTTTGATCTAATGCTGTTACAACATTATTTTCTTCTGTTGCACTAAAACTGTTATTAAACACAGGAATAATTCGTTTAATTCTACTACCGTCTTTAATGTTTTTACTCAATGCTATTGCACCAAAATTATCAGGTCGTTTTCCAGTATAAATTAAGTTGTTATCAGTAATACCACGACCATCACCATATACGTTTAGTACACTTGCCCAAGTTGTTGTTGATGTTGATATAAATGGATCAGCAACAAACTCAATTAAACATCCTGTTTTAATAAATTTTGTATCTGTTTCACTTGTTATACCAAGTTCTTGAACAATGTCACTAATTGCAAAGTAACCTGTACATGTTTTGCTTGTACTTGTTGCACGTTTCCATACCAATGCCTGTGTCGGATCAATTGGTGATGCTCCGTCACTTAGATAATCGTATGTAATCCACCTATCTGAATAGTTTTCATAATAAAAATTAGTTACACCTTGTGTACTAATTTCACTACTAATATATTGTTGTAAAATTTCTTGGTTACTTAACGAAGTTGGTAGTGGTATTGTTTTCCTGCTAAAGGAATTACGTTTGTATAATACACCATCATCACCAAACAGTTTTAAATCTGAGTGTTGTCCTGTTGGATCTGATATGTTAAAGAATCTACTATGTCCACTAAATGTTCTGTTTACACTTCGTATTTTTAATGCATTAGTATTTTTAATTAATGGGTATACACTATAGTCCTGTGATGTTACCATTCTATCTTGGCTGTGATATTTGACAGGTGCATTGTTACGAATGTCATCCATTGTTTCTGCTGATTGGGCATTAGTAACATTTTCTTTTAAACTACATGTAATGGATAATGTATATTGTAAATTATCACGACCAATATAAGCAACATCCATAACAAGGTTTTGCATTTCTTCTGTTTGAACTGTATCTGATGCTCCTGAATTAGATCTGTACCAAATTCTTAAGGTACCAACTGGAGCATCTGAATAAACACCATCACCAAATTTAATAGTTACAGTACCACTTTCTCTGTTTATAACTTCATAATTTTGTCTGTTGTTGTTTTTAATACTTTCATTCATTGTGGTGTAACTGTTAACATTTGTTACTTCATTCCACAATGATACTACTAATCCGTTTTCATCAATTGTTTGAATCCAAACATCACTGTTATCAATATTTTCAGTATCAATATCAATTGTTCTGTTTATTAATCTATCATCAATATAAAAATCATCATACGCCAATGTTCCTTGTTTAAACATTAAAAAGAAACCATTGTTTACACTTGCATTGCCTAATCCATCATTTCTGTAAACCAACGTAAAGTTTCTAGTTGGGTTTGGATATGATTCTACAATTTTATTGTCAGTAGATATGGTTGGTGACACAATTTCAAGAGGAACAGATGAGTTATTAATTTTTCGTTCATATGAGTATATAATGTTTTGTTGTGTAACATTGTTAAAATTATAAATGTCTGTTGGAACAGTATCAATCGTTCCAGTTTTAACTGGTGTTCCAAATTGGTTACCGGCACTTAATGCACTATTCAAAATATAAAGAAACTTTTCCAAATCTGCATTTGCAGTTGCACCCCAACTTACTGTGGTGTTTGCTAAGTTTGTTTCTGAACTGTCATAAATTGTTTGGTTTGTACGTACACTATCTATTTTCAATAATCCACTTGCACTAATACTTCGTCTTGGCTCATATCCTAAAAATCTTGATAAACGTAATATACTTGATTCTTTTGTTGCAGTATCTATAAAGTTTTCTCTTGCACTTAAATCCACTCTGAATGCCATAGCGTGGCCCATAAATGCAACAAGGTCCATAAGGGTAATAAATTCTGAACTTACAACATAATCGTTGAATTGATCTGGGTACTTTTTTTGCAAATAAGAAACCATTGCGGTACGCAATGAATCAAAATCATAACTTTTTAGGTCAACATTTGCGAAGTTTGTATATTTGCGTACATACGTTTCGGCGGCAAATAAGTTGTCCTGTCTAATTTTTTGTGGCATTCTTTAATCCAATCATGTATATGAGCTAGTATCAAATGTCAAAATAAGTGTATCTTCTGCTTCTGCAGGTACATAAAAAACTGTTAGATATACTGTTATTGTGTTTTGATTCATTTGAGTGTCAATAAATTTTAATGTTAATCGAGGATCACCATCTATAATTGATGTTATGTTCTCTCTTAAAAAATCCGCAGTATTTTGAGTCATTGGTTGAAATTGGCTTGCTATTGCATCATTACCATATTCTGGCATCATCAATCGCTCACCTTTATACGTATATAAAGTGTTCATCAAGTCTTGTTTTGCTAACTCAAAATTGAGTAGAGTTCTCCCACCAGTATCGCGACCTACACTACTATATCCTTTTATGGTTGCTCTAGCCAAATCAAACTCCTCTGCTCTAACTATTTATTAGAAGAGTTAAACGTATATTTTATTTTATTTTAATGCCTTTTTTTGTTGACTTATCTGTAGAAGAGCGTATAATAGTGGTATAGTGCAAAAGGGCCGATCAAGGCTATATGATTAACTTTCATACAGAGGAAATGCTATGAAAAACATAATAATTGCATTACTAGCAAGCGGGTTGCTTGTAGGTTGCGGGATGACAGAGATCACCCCTGGAGTATATAATCAGCCGTTGGACACCCCCTCCTGGGTAGATGAACCGCCAGCGGAAGAAGACGGAATAAGGTATTTTGTCGGTGCAAGTGCTCAGTTTACAAGTGAAGGGCAAGCACGTCAACATGCTCGTGTTAATGCTTATCAGCAGTTAAGTGAATTTGTTGGGTTTAAACTTGACAGTAAATTTACTGAACTTACTGGTGAACAGACAGGTTTCGGTACTCAGTTTGGTGCTGGGAAATACCTGCAAAAGAAAGTTATGGTAACTAAGGTTGCCGTTGGTAAGAGTTTTATTAAAGAGTACTACATGAACAGGCTTCTTGTAAATGAACGCCCAATATTTGTTGGATACGTTCTTATCGGAGTCAGCCGTGCTGATATCGCCCTAGCGATTGATAAATCCGGAATACTGAAGCCCAATCCTGAAAAACTCGAATCATTACTTAACGATGCGAAAAATTCTTAAGCCGATAATTGGTTGCATTTGTTTAGTTAGTTTGGCGGCATGTGGCAGTTTATCCCCAAAGCCGCCAAGTTGGACAAACGAAATGTTTTCACAAGATGGTAGTTTTTTATATTTCACCGGCATGAGCGACAAGCATACAAGTGAAGTTGAAAGTGTCAATCTTGCAGTTAGTTTTGCTGAACAAGGATTTGCTAGATTTTGTGGTGTAGACCTTGATAGTTTTGTTGAGCATCAAGGCAGTTCAGAAGCCGCATTGGGTGTTAATATGGATACTAGCACAACATCATCAAATATAACCCTCAAATCACAAGCAAGGATTAAACAAAGTGTTGTTGCTAAACGCTTTACTAAGGAGATAGGTAACTTCTTTAAAACTTGGATTGTGTTAGCCATTCCAGCAAGCCAGTATAATGAATGTCAGGCTTATAAAGAGAAATTGGCTAAAGATACCTCTTTAGAAAAAAAGAACTCTATTCTACTAAGCGAAAACACTGAGCTGAGTCATGATAATGATAGACTTTTAAATTATCAAGATCTCCAGCTCAGGGTTGGACAACTTGAAGCACAAAATAATGATTTAAGAGAAGAAGTTAGAATTGCACAACGTGAAAGTTTTGTTGATAAAAACAAGGCCCAAGATTTGGAAAAACAACTTCTTGGGATTAAAATTCATTATAACAAAATGGTCAATGAGCATTCAGTCTTGGCTAAACGTGCAAATGATTTGGATCTTGCTTTATTAAAGAATAATATTGATTTGAAGTTTGAATCAAAAGAAGGTGCCAAATGTACTAGCAAATTAAGAGAAGTTAAAGTGCATTTGGAAAATATACATGAAAGTATGACGTTCTGTCAAAAAATGAAGTCAAAATTAGCAAGCCTTAGTAACTAAAAGTTCCTGCCTCAGTAGATACAATTACGTTTGCTACTTCTTTTGCCTTTTTAAAATAATCAATCAATTCCCGCTGTTTTGCTTCCGACATTCCTGGTATAAATTTACCTGTTAGTCTATAATATATTTTTTCTGCTTGTTTTCTTTGATCATTTGTACTAGATGTTCCGAACGTACTTTGGAAGTTATTTGGATATCTGTTTAGGAGATAGTTAATGCCTAGGGATCTAGAAGTTGCTCGCTCTTTAAAAGTACTATACTCAGCACTATAAAACAAGAGTGCATCACGTATTCTATCTTGTCTTGATCCAATTCCACCTGTTGCATTTGCTATAACTTGGGTAAGTGTTTTTAAACCCTCGGTTTTTTGCCCTAATAAATCTACAACATCATATGATCCATACAATGTTGTTAGTTTATCAAGTCTTGGCATTTTAATATAAAGGTGAACCATAGTATCAAATTGATAGCCTGTCATCTCTACTGTTCCGCCTAAAACTGCTTTAACTCGTTTTTCAATGTAATTAATATATTCATCAAAATATGTCCAACTTTCGCTTTCTAAAAGTCCTTTGGGTGTATTAAGGCCATTTTCTAATTCATATCCTATAACCCATTTTCCATTTATATATGTGTCTATAGGATAATAATTTAATAGTGCATGTATAAAACTTTTTCCTTTATCACTAATGTGCAAGCCAGAAAGTTTCGTTGCGGTGTTAGTAACGCCGGTTGGTGTTTTAATTATTACATTGTCTGTGTTTACAATTTGTGGTAAGTCAGCCATTATGTATATCCATCCAATACCATTGCGTCTTCACCCAAATCAACATGGCCTTTCCATGGTTCTTTTTCAGGTAATCGCTTAACAAACGCACTACCTTGATCTCCAGGCAAGTTTGTTGGTTCGAGTGGTTCAATTTTTCCGCCAGGTGGTGCCGCTGGCATTAAGTCAACTTTTGCTCCTGCTAGAACAATATTTGCAGGGCATTGTAATTCTATTGTTTTGGATCCACTAGCAATTTTCATTGATGTATTTGCTAAAAGCATAACATCTTTTTGTTTAGTTTCTATTTGAATATTTCCAGTTGTAGATACTACATTACAATCTTGGTTACTGTTAATGTTTATTTCTTTTTGTGCAAAAAAGTTAATGTTGTTCTCAGCAGTAAAACTGATATCTTTTGCACTATAAACATCAATAGTCCCATCACCATGCATATTGAGCCAACTGTTACCATTTTTTGTAATGAAGTATATAAAACCGTCTCCAGCATCATTAATTAAAATTTGAGACCCATTACTTGTACGTAATCTTATTAATGGTTGATCTGCATCGTCATCCATTACAAATTGATGTTGCCCAGGTGTTAATATACCAAAACATTTGCTTGTTAAATCTCGTCTAGCACTACTAGAACTATGACCACGTATATGATCTTTATCTAATCCTTGTGCTTTTAAAGCCATTGTCAATGGATGTTCTACACGCTCAGCACCGGTACTTTCTCCTTCTACACCTGGAGGTACTTCACCAGGCATAACAATTCCACGTTCTGCACCGACAACATTTCCGTCTGAACTTCCTCCACCTCCACCACTGCCAATACCCTGTGCCGACGCTATCGCAGCCGACAACTTCGCTGTTTCCGCCGCGCCTGGCCCGGCTGCCCCGCCTGTTTTCTTTTTACTGCTTGCTAAACCTGGTAGCGTATGATTTTGGTAATCTGGTAAACAATTAGCAAAGTAATATCCTTTTTCAAAATCGTTTTCAGCAAAAAATACAAGAACTTTATTGTTTATTTTTACTTGTGGAAACCACATTCCATAAGATGTAAAAACTGAATTATAATCTGATGCAGATCCATCAAACATTACACTTTTACCTTCTACTTCATCTTGTGAAATTGATCCAGCAAACGGACTTGCATATTGAACATCCGCCCATTCGCCTGGTTCATCAGGTCTTTGTGAGCCTTCAACATGAACTCGTATTATACCCATTTTATTCACGTCTGTAACATCACGAACTTGAGCAATGTATATACCAGGAGCCTGCTGTTCGCTGGCTTTTTCTTCTATTCTTCGAAGTCGAGGAGGCCGCCCACGTTGTATTTTAACACTTTCTGCCATTAAATATCCTCATCTTGTGATGGTGCACAACTTAAATCGAACCATCCTAAATCATTTTTAGTTCTAGTATGATATTTGTACGCACCAGGTTTAGAACTACAGTCTCTATATTCAAAATAATGTACCATACTTAAACTACCATATTCAACATCAGTATTTTTTAATCTAACTTCATCTTCATTTCCGCCCCAATACCAACCTTCAGTTTCTGCATAATAACCAATTGTTTTCCAAAAAGTTTCATAATCATTTTCTTGTGTTGAAATAGCAGTTTGATTGCCTACTTCAACCCAAGTTTCATAATCAGGATGCATACTTACTTGTCTAAATGGATTTGAGTCATCAAACTTTAATTTAAAACATGTGCCAGTACTTTGATGACTATTATTGTAACTAACATTTAATAATTGATCTTTGAGTCGTTTATTATGTTCTTCTTCGTCAATGACAGTTTCATAAATCTCAACCATAAGGTTATTTGTACGAGACCACCGCATAATTTTACTTGCTGAACGCCGTAAATCAGGATGTAATCGTGCAATTATAGCATCGGCACGTTCTGTACCACTAGTGGCAAAATGATATTGCCCTAATGAATTTGTGGATGCTCCTCCACCTACTGCACTATTTGTTGGGGGTGCAATCCCCGAGTTTAACTCATTTGTTATCATCCTGGTCCTCCTCCTGCGACTGGTGCGTTTGCTTCTTGTGCCGGTGGTTCTTTGGCTGGTGCATCAGCAATTAATAATAATTTTGATATAACATTCTGCTTTATAGCACTCATACGAATTGCTTTTAGGAATTGTGTGAAAACGCCATTTGCTAAGGCTGTTGTTACAGTTGTTACCATATATACACCAGCAAACATATCTAATTGATCAGTATGTACTAATCCATCATCTGAATTATACTCTGCACCAAACCTTGTATCTAGCAAAAAGTAACATCCTCCTTTAAAATAATCTGGATATGCAGTTTCAATATTTGTTGCTTTACCCTTTGATATTTTCCTTGGTCTTCCAAACCAATAAGGATCACCACGAACTTCTATTTCAATATTAATGAGGTCAGCCATATTTTCTAAATTCATTAATTGATAATTAGATTTTTGTGTTTGTGATGTTTTGTTATCTTCGTCTGACCCTTTACTTGTTAAGTATGTTCCAGCATTTTTTTGTAATGCGTCATCACCACTAGCCTTAGAACTAAATTCTTCTGCAAATTTTAAAGGAATATCTTCATTAACTTGTTTATATTGCCGTGCTCTTGGTTCAACTGTTAAAACTTGATACGTTTCTTTGTTCGCTTGTAATGACCCCATTCCAAGGTTTGCTTTTGAACCTGGTGGATTTCGTACAATTACTTTTATTGTGCCATCTGGACCAATACCGGCCTTGTCTTTCTTTTCTTGACTTAGGGTTGCAATTGATTGGGCTGTTCCGCCTGATGTTGCTAACATTCCATCATATGGTGGACTTGGAATAAAATACAATGTATTAAATTTCATATCAAGATTAATAACATCAGTATTTAATCCTGTGTGTTGGTACCTGTAAAATTTAGTTAAATGTCCAGAGTTGTTTAACTCTTCTATACTTTTAATACTTTCTTCTTCTGCTTCTTTTTTAGTGTCATTTCTATGATCCATTACAGTATATGGATCAAGTTGTATGTCCCAGAACTTTGCATAGTCATTTCTAATATCATCAAATACTGTGGTTTTAATATTTGTATTCAAAGTATAATATTTTAATCTATACGATTTTTTTACCTTCTTGTGCCTCTTTTCTTTGTCTGCCAGCCCTCTTCTTGCCTCGATTTCCTTCATCATCTTTTTATCTGTCGACTTTTGTGCTTCAATATCTCTAACAATTTGTTCGTTAGTTTTTGTTGCTTGCCAAAGAGTTTTAATAACATTCGATACACTTACACCGGCTTTAAATGAAAATGTTGGGTCTAAAACTACATCAGTCCCCACTGGAGGCGGCCGACTATATTTTTCATATTTTTCATCAATCCATCTACTTTCCATTAAACCAGGATAATTGATTGAGATCTTATAAACATCTGTCACACCTCTAGTAGGTGCAGATGATTGTACATCATCAAATTCTTGCTCATAAAGTTTTTTCTGTAATTCATTAATCGCTTCACCAAAAGTTTTAGCATTCTTAATATTGATACCTTTGAGTAATATTAAATTGTCGTGTAAGTCAGCAAATCCAACTTCAACAAAATTGCATATATGTTGTGATCCTTCACCTGAACTACCATATGTACTGTCTATAGTAGAAATTAATATTGGCCAACTGTATACAGATACTTGTTTATCATACTTTGGTTCAGCAATATCACTCATAAATCGAACTGTTAAAATATATCGAGCTTGTGATAAACTTCCTTTTATACCTAAACTTTGTGTAGATGCCCACAAATATCTATATAAATTAAAAGTTATTGGTTCAGATAATACAAACTGTCCTCGGACACCCAAAGCATCACGACCGCCTGCACCAAAGCTCATTACGGCCTGGATATCTAAATTATCAATGTTTAATAGGGTTGTTGTGCCTGATTGGGCAACGACAATTTGATCTTCGCCTTTGATAGCACCAGAATCATCCATATACGTATCAACATTTTCTGGGTTTACCATTGTTAAAGTTACATGATATGTATAACTGCGATATGCGTTTAACACATTATCTTTAAACTCTACATTTTTAAAATCAGCCATTTTTTAAACCGTTAACGCATTGATTGCACTTTTGCCAGGAATTGTAAGCACAAGTCCTTCTTTAAAATCCCAAATTGGGTGATCAATTTTGTCTGGATTTGCTATTTTAAATACCCACCAAAATTTTGATGTTTTATATAATTCATAACTTAATAAATCAGGGCGATACCGATGTTTGTATTGTAATGTGTATTCAAATTCATCACCAGTTTCAGGTATTGTTCGTGGTTCATAAACATCCAAATAAACATTATTTTGTTCAGTCATTGACAAATGACTGTTTGATTGGTATTCTACATTTGCCATCAAATATATCCTTTGTTACTAAGTTTGCCTTGTGTAAAGTCCCGCATGTTAAAATCTTTTCTTACTTCACTTGGCTTGTATTGAACTAAAAATGTAACACTTATCGTCATTAATGTTGGTACACCAGTTGTATCTTCTCTATTAGTTTCATATGGATTTGGAACATACACATAATCGACAGTTTCTGGTAAGTCCATATTAAAACTCTGAATAACAACTGGAACATTTTTAAACATATATTTGCCGTATGCAGTAAAGTAACATACTGGTGGGGGTGCTCCAGGCAAATATTCTGCTTTACCAAATCTTTGTTTTGTAACTGCTCGTAAAAATTGAAGTATAGCCAACAGTAAAGTTGCTTCTTGTACTGTATTTGCACTAAACTGACCACTGACTGTTATTTGTGGAGCATTGCCACGAACATAGTTATTGTATTGATATGGACTATTAACTATGCCTGTAGTCGCATATTCAACAGATACGTTAGTATTAATTGTAGGTGTATATGGCCAAACAAATCCTAATGTCTTAACGTCGCCTCCAGTTGTGTTTACAGGAAACATTTCATCGCCATAGTAATCAATCAAGTATTGTAAGATACTTGTATTAGGAATCGTTTCCGGATCACCCGAATCTTTAATTGCTTCGGCTAAATTAAACAATGTGTAAATTTGAGCTCTATTTGGAGACGTAAAAGTGTTATATACTGCCATTATGCATCACCTATCTTTTGTGTTAGTTTTGTAAAAATATCTTTATGTCTGTGTATATCGAAATCTGGACTAACATGTTGTTTTATTATATCAAGTTTGGATGATTTAGTATCTGCTTGTCTTAAATCATTTCTAAAATCAGTTCCACTTCTAACCGCACCTTCATCATCCTTAACATTAGTTAAAAAGTAATAATATACTACATCTGGTTTCGGATTACTCGGTGTTGGGTCATGATATACTTGTAACGAGTTTGCTTGTCCAGGATTCTCTATTTGCATTAATGTTGAACGGGAACCAACACTATTCTGCAATCTACCAAAATCTTTTTCGCCAATAGCGATAATTACTGCTTTTGTTGTACTAATAAAATCTGCATCCTCACCAAATATGTCAGTTAAATTTTGAAATGGTTGGTATGGATTTGATTTGTGTACCACATTTAACTTCTCATTATCTTCTGGTGTTTCATCATGTCGTATACCATGTACGCCCGTCATTACTTCTAATTTATCATCAAATCCCATTGGGTTTTTTGCCAGTTGTTCTTGATGCCCTTTTGCTATCTGTGAATATCCCGCAGTTCCGTGAACTAATTTTGCCGCCTTAAGTTTTTGTTGTGCTGTTTGGACTGCTTTACTAAACCCAGCAGTTATAATAAATACTTTATCTGAACCAAACTCATCAACTAGATGATCATAGGAAGATTTATGCCCATAGTGAAATGGTTGAAACCTACCTGGATACAACACAATATAATCATTAGCTCGCTTATTTTCAAGCAAAACAGAATACAACATATTCAGAATCCTTTATACTTGTTCGAGTATTTATAATGGTTGACTTTGGGGTTTTCGTGTTGTATAATAGTAGTACAGCGACTTTTCAAGGAGATTAATGATCAGAAGTAATAAAAACCAGTATTTGAGCAATAGAGAGCTACTTGCTGAGATACATAAAAGCAAAAAGAGTTTCGCATGGTCCGCTGACGATTTCAGTTGGAACTTTGACTTAATACTTCCGGATGAGAAGGAATTATACAAGTTAAGACCTACAAGAGTTAAAGAATTAGCAAAAGAAAAAAGCATGGATAAGGCTTTGGAAGATGAAGGGCCAACTTATACTATACATGATGTTGTTGTTCGTGTTATGAATTCAGATCATATACCTGATGGCACGAAAAGACGACGAATTGCAAATTCTTTTACATATAAAGTTAAGACAAATTTCCCACCTTTTAAACACTTTCGCATAAAGCCAGAAATCACAAAATTCCCATATGAATGGTACGAATGTGCCCGCTCTCACTGGAATGGTGATTTAGAATCGGGAGAGTTTTGCTCAACACATGGAATAATGAGCGACAATCTTGCATTGGCTTTTTTAAAACTATGCAAGCGATACAGTACTCGTGCAAATTGGCGTGGATATACTTACGTTGAAGAGATGCGAGCACAAGCCCTTTTACAACTTAGTCAAGTAGGGTTACAATTTGATGAGTCAAAATCATCTAATCCATTTTCATATTATACACAAGCAGTAACTAATTCATTTACCGGAATATTGAACAATGAAAAGAAACATCAACACATAAGAGACGATTTGTTAGAGAAAAACGGGTTGAGTCCTAGTTATACTAGACAACTTGAAAATGCTAAACATTTGTATATAGAAGAGTAGTAGATGTTCAAAAAAGTTGCGTGTTTTACAGACATACATTTTGGTCTGAAAAACAATAGTCGTGTTCACAACATTGATTGTGAGCAGTTTATTGAATGGTTCTGTGAAACAGCCAAAAACCAAGAGTGTGATACCTGTATCTTTTTAGGAGACTGGCATCACAATCGGGCCACAATTAATGTTAGCACAATGAATTATACAGTTGCTAACATAGAAAAATTAAGTAAGACGTTTGAAAAAGTGTACATGATTATGGGCAACCATGATTTGTATTACAGAGAAAAACGTGAGATTAATAGTGTACCATTTGCCCACATGTGGGATAATGTTGTCATCATCAACGACTTTTACGAAGAAGATGATGTTACATTATTACCATGGCTCGTTGAACAAGAATGGCGTTCAATGAAAAAGATTAAGTCTCGTTATGTATTTGGTCATTTTGAGTTAGGCGGATTCAAAATGAATGCTATGGTTGATATGCCAGACTTTGGCGGACTTAAACCTGAGCATTTTGTAAATCAAGAATACGTATTTTCAGGACATTTTCATAAGAGACAAAAACGAGGGAAAGTACATTATATAGGAAATGCGTTTCCACATAACTTTGCAGACGTTTGGGATGCAGAACGTGGAATGATGGTTCTTGAACATGGTGGTAAGCCAAAATATTTTGATTGGGATTATGCTCCGAGATATGTAACATTACCATTAAGTGACTTACTTGCAAATCCCCAACAATATCTTGTTCCTAAAACAAATGCAAAGATAGTAATGGATCTTGATATAAACTACGAAGAGAGTGTGTTTATACGAGAAACATTGGTACAGGAATATAATGTTAGAGATATTGCTTTAGTAAATGCACAACGTGAAGAAATAATAAGCTCAAATGAAGATGTAAGTTTTGAAACAGTTGATGAAATTGTAATGAAAGAACTTACATCAATTCAATCAGAAATTTTGGATACAGAGTTGCTAGTAGGTATATATAATCAACTTCATACAACTTAAATACTATTATGGAAATAGTAATTGAAACACCACAATTACAAGACCCAAGAGTAAAAGTACGGCCAAAATTAAAAAAACCAAACCTGTTTGCAGTAATTTTGGTAAACGACAACTATACTACTATGGAGTTTGTAATTTATATTCTTAAGACTATTTTTGAAAAATCTGACGAAGATGCAATGCAAATAATGTTAAGTGTACATCAAAAAGGCAAAGGTACTGCGGGCATTTATCCATACCAAATTGCTGAACAAAAAGCATACGAAACTAAAATGGCCGCACAGGCAAATGAATATCCTTTACAAGTAGAGCTTGACGAAATCGATTCATGATAAACATAAAATCAATAACAGTTAAAAACTTTATGAGTGTTGGCAACGTCACTCAGGCGGTGGAATTTGACAAGGCAGGAATAACTCTTGTGTTGGGTAATAACCTTGATTTAGGTGGCGATGGTTCACGTAATGGTACTGGAAAAACAACCATTGTCAATGCATTAAGTTATGGATTATATGGTAGTGCATTAACAAACATTCGCAAAGACAACTTAGTTAATAAGACAAACAACAAAGGAATGATGGTAACCGTTAATTTTGAAAA
>Ga0098040_1000467_pt1 | contig 18503 bp, 27 predicted proteins | sample 7_EtaG_FD_75065 | JGI IMG/M metagenome (GOLD analysis project Ga0098040, IMG submission 75065) | Marine viral communities from the Subarctic Pacific Ocean - 7_ETSP_OMZ_AT15161 metaG | ecosystem: Environmental > Aquatic > Marine > Oceanic | place: Pacific Ocean | collected 2015-01-08
CAATAAATGTGATAGGACTACTTGCATCTGCTACATTAGTATCATCAAAGGCAACAAGAGGATTTGAAGTATGACGAACATATATACCATATGCTCCATCTACTGTGAGAGGACATATAGGTGACGAAGTTCCAATTCCCACCTTATTAGTACCACCATCAACAAATAACATATTCGCACTATCATTCGATTCTACTCTAAAATCAGTATCTCGGCTATCTTCGTTTACCACGACCTCTGCTTGGTCAAGAGTTCCACCTTTCCATCCTTTAAGTGCTAACATTTCACGAGCTGTACCATTTTGAATGAGTTTAAAACGTATAGCTCCAGACTCAGCACCATCTGTTACGTCAAGAGACTGTGACTCAATAGTACCAAATAATGTTTTATTATCACCATCATCATTCCCATAAAAAAGAACTGAGCCTAAAACATCGTCATCAGCCTCACTAGTTGTATTCTTATAAAATTGTAGATAACCAGCATTTGCATCAGCATTTGTATTTTCAATTAATAATATTGGATGAACTGAAGAAGAGGACGTTATAGTCATATCTCCAGTAATTGTTTCACTTATATTAGCGGCACTATCACCACTTACAGTTAAATCACCTGAAATGGTCAGGTCGCCAGTTATTGTACCGCCTGAAGCTATATGGTCAGACGTTGTTGATATAATTGTACTTCTCATAATAACCCCCTAAGCCAGTACGTATCTAACAGTGGAATCAGAGCTTTTACGCTCCCATTGGATATACACAGTATTGCCTAATCCTAAAGGTATTCTTAACGAATATATTGTATCCCCACCAGCTAAGTATAAATCATTGCTCGTATTAACCGAGTCTGTAGTTCCATGTGCGACAGTAGTGAACATAAAATATATCGGTTCACTGGTTTGAATATGAATTGTTTGATATCCGCTTACATTAGCTGACGTAGCGGCAGAGCCAACAGTAACCGCTGATTGCACATCCCAACCTGCGGCTGAGTCAGCATTAAGTGATTCGTGCGCTCTATACTTTTGTAGATTTGCCATGTTATTCTCCTGTTAAATTTACTCAGCTTGCGGGGCGAGAATGCTCCCTATCCGAGTGTATTAAGTTAAGTCAGGTACCTTTATTGCTCTGGTACCTCCAGTTTTATCACGTTTCTTTGCGCCATATCTTTTTATAGCGTCTTCAAAATTTTTCTGATGAGAAGTGGATAATAGCGTTGCAGATTGCACAACTCCAGTATCAGTAGCCGTACCTGCTCTATCCATATACAAACACTTTTTTACATAGTCCACAACCGCACGCTGGAGAGTATTATCCAAGTCCATGGAACTGTTAATTGATGCAACGCTATTTGGCTCTGCATAGTAATGAATCAATAAACCGTCTGTAACGGCTTCGCTAATAGCCTTCCACTTCTTTCTACTTGATGTTCTCGCATCACCATCACTATCTACTTTTGTAAGTAAGCCAAGACGGCTTCCTTCTGTAAAATATAGCGCATTATTCTCTGGGTATTTTATATTACTTGCCATAATTAATCCGGTGACTCCACTGCACTTTCAGATGATGCGTCTGCTAATAATAAATCTTTATCTATCATTCTTGGGATTTGTATATAATCGCCATCGCTATCCATTAGGTAAGCTCTAATAACTTTATTAGCCTCTAATTTATTACCACTTGAGTCCTCTGCTCCATCAGATATATCGTAATACATTTGGTCTGCTACTGTTGTTATCTTAGCATGGACTACTTTAGTATTATACATCCCCATTTCAACTAAAGCATCATTTATTAAATTCAATATATAATTTTCAGGAGCATCAGGGAATACCTGGCGAACTCTACTTACTAATGATTTAACGCTTATTTTATGAACTGCCATAATTAACTCATGATTTTAGCAACGCCATCTTCATAATCTTTCTGTAATTTAGCCTGCTGTTTTTCGTACCAACTATAATGAGCTGTGTCTACAGCTAATCTTGATTGAGTTTCAGAACCAAACGCTTGAGCTGCTTGTATATAATTACTAGCAGTGGAGATATACCCTTCTACGGCTTGTGATTTTGCAGATGTAAATCCTCCCCTAGCTGAAACTTCTTGAGCATATCCATTAGCCTGAGCAATTCTTTGCTGTGCCTCTTGTAGATATGCGTTACCAAAATCTATTCTTGAGCGGGATTCTTCTCTTTTAGCCTGAGCTTGAGACAATCTTGATGATACTTCAGTTGCATACCCGTTGACAATATCAATTTTACTTTTGATTTCGCTAGCATATCCCTGAGCGGCTGAAATATACCCCTGAGCTACTCCTACTTGAGAGCTTACTTGGCCAGTTCTCGCTGATACCTCACCAGCATATCCTTGAGCTTCTGATAATGAAGCTTGGGCCTCACTAATATATTGAGAACCAGCATTCGCATATCCTTGCGCTGTAGATATATAACCATTTGCTAATTCTAAATCTTCAAGATCAACCTGAGCGTTGGCCAAATCAACTTCAGGGTTAACCAAGTCAAATTCAGTATTAGCTAAAGCAACTGCGGTATTAACTCTACCAAGAGCTGTAGTAATGGCTGCTACTGCTGTATCTATACTATTATCAACAAGAGATGCGGCTTCTCCTATCTCACTTACTGCGGAATCTACAAGCGTATTAATTGAATCACATACACCCTGAGTTTCATCTAATTCTGTAATAAATTTTCCCAAAGCAGTACTTACAGCACCTTCAGTATCAGTCTCACCTAAAGCAAGTAAAGCATCGCATTTATCAAATTCAGTATTAGCTTCACTGCAAATGTCATCCACCTTATCCAATTCTGTATTAATAGCAGTTAATGCAGTAGCAAAATCAGAAGAGTTATCTGTTTGTGAAACTATCTCATCTACTTCAGCATTTGCCAAAACAATTTCAGCGACTGCACTATCTATATTTGTATTAATTGCTGTTAGTGCTGTGGTAATATCAGAATTAGATGATTTATTACCTAAAACATTTTGTAATGATTTTACAGCTCCATATAGAGGAACAAGATGCTCTGCCTCATCTGGGAACCTAGCAATGGTGCTATCACCAAAGGCGACTGCAGGATACTGCACCTCTGAATATTTACAAGAACCGCTATCTGGTAAGACATCTAATGTATTATTCTTAATAAAATAAACTGGGTCTGTTACAGACGCATACAGCATCTCATCTGGGTCTTTTGCTTTACCAACAAGTGGGGCTGGTAATCTTCTACAAGGTTGATCAATATCCCCATCGCTTCTAGTAACATACATTACATGGCCTGTATTTAATGTGTCTGCACTTCCAGATGTAAATGTTTGCTCAGATGCACAAAGGGATTTCAACCTATCTGGTAAAATATTTATTATTTCTTTGGCCCCATCTGTAAGAAACTGAGTTAATTCAGTTTGGGTTGGGGCACTACTACCGTCTATCGAAAGGCTAGTAAGGCCTTCTACTTGTGCTTCAAAAGTTGCCATTATGCACTCGCTACAAATAATTCAACATTAACTGCATTACCACCGGGATTTATCTGTATACTTCCTAAATCAGCCATAGTACCAAAACTCGGACTTGTATCTGCTTCTGACAACATTAAATCATCAGCACTTCCTAAAATATGACTTTGACCAGCTCCTAATTTTATTTGATACAAAGTAGCGGCTCCAACAACAGCCAATTCAACTGCATTAGAACTATCTAAATTTGTAACCCTGATATATCTTGAATCTTCAATATCAACAGCCCCTGCAGCTCCATATGCATTAGAATTAAAAACCGCTATAGTTGTAGTTTGACTAGCCGCACAAGTAACAATTCTTTTCATTACCTCATCTACACTACTAATCTCCAATACTCTTTTAGAGCCGTAATCTTGATTGTCAAGTACAATATCTTCTTGTATTTTTACTTTAAGAGTAGCCATTATTTCTTAGCACGCTTTCTTGCTTTCTTAGCAGCGGCTTTCCCCTTTTTTGTATACGGATAATGCTTTACTTTACCAGATTTTGTTTTTACTTTAGGCATATCTACTCCTATGCTCTTTCACTTTATTATTCCAAAATTTTGTATCTTTCTTTGCTCTATCTTTTTTAATTTTATCAATATGACTATCCATTGTAACAGATGAAAATTCTATATCAGTTCGTCTTCCTATCTCACTTCCCATATAAAGATTGGTTGTGTAAGTAGGCTCAGATGCTCTCTTTCCACAGGCTTTACAATAAAACCAATTCTCAGAATTATCTGTATTGCAATGTTGACACTCCATCATGAGTCATGTATAATAACAGTCATAATTCTGCCATCCTTCATTTGAATACTATGAATAGACCGTATGGTTTTACTATCATCTACACTCTGTAAATAATCATTTACTTCTTTCGCATAAGAACCAGAAACAGAATCAGCGCCAGGACTAATAGTGTTAATAATTACTTTTGTTGTTACATTAAAAGCTGCCATATTTCTCCTTATGGATTTGGGGGCTACCTTTTATTGATAACCCCCACAGTTCCATTAACTGTTAAACTCTATGTATTAAGTTTATGATGTGTGGATACCAGCGTTAATACTACTCATCGCTTCAGCTAGCCACTCTCCATTCCAAGCCATTATATTTATATAGTCACCACGTTGTGCGGTTGTATCTAATATAACGTTTGAAACCTGAGTGCCTGCAGTTGATGCGGCGGCATCGCCACCAGCATCTTTATGCACCATGCTAACAATAGCACTTCCAGCCGCAATAGTAATATCTGCTGTCGGTGTTTCTTCCCAAACAATGAATTTATAATACACACCATCTTCTAAAGTAGTTGGTAGTGTAATGGAATAAGCTCCATCTGTAGAATCGCATGTAAATACTTTTCCACTATCATCGTTTGTAAGAGTAACCGCTGCTGATAGGTATTGAACCTTTTTCTTGTGCCCATAAGCATTGCCACTATTTTCGTTGAGAAAATTACCTCGCATGATTAGACTCCTTCCAAGTTTATCAAGTAATGAGTTTCAGGGAGTGAAACTTCAAGACCTGCTTCTGTTAGAATCATATCTTTACGCAAATCTTCATCAGCACTCTGAACGTTACTTACCACATGCGTGTCACGATTTACACCGTTACCAACAAGAGGTCTGTAAGCTACGTGGTCAAGATCAACAAGCATCATAAAGCCTGCTGCAAAACCACGGAACAGAGGTTCTTTTACAAGATTCATTGTGCCGTGGATAGTTTCGATAGCCATCATTTTATGACCATAGGAACCATCTTTAGCCTGAATATTGTAACGAAGATTAGATACATCATTAACAGCAGTTGATGTTCCATCAACCAATGTCCTATTCATGAATGCATCTGCACCAAGTTTGTTAAAGAAAGTGATTACAGGTAAACTTGCCAAAGCAAGTTTGGAATCTGTACCACCACGAGCTGGGTCGTAAACTACTTCGAAATCGGAAAGTATTCGGTCATATGTCAATTCAGTCTGAGCCGCACTACGAAAATACGGAGCACCGGCTGAGTAAGAAAGAGCGGAATCATCAACTACTGATGTTCCGTTCTTTATGACATGTCCGCAAATACCTTCTGTGTATTGAATACCGCCTTGGCTGGCACGCTGACCGAAGAGCATAGCTCTTTCAATATCAACTTTGTGCTCACGCAATTTGTTATTCCACACACGTTGCCATTCATCAGCATAGCCACGATAATGAGTAGCTCTTGCTGTGTTTGACAATTCGCAAGCGGTTTTGAAGATTTGGGTATACCCATAATCTGTGTCAAGCTCTTCTGACCATACGTCAGGAGCGCCTGTTCCTTCAGCGAAGGAAGTCCCAATTACGGTACATTTGGTGTCATCTGCGCCAGTTTCTGCTCCATCTATTGCAGAAATTGTTTTGCCTTGAAAAGTACTAGAACTGCCTGTATCAACAGGAGATGATTCTACACGAACAACAATTGTTTCTGGAGAATTACTCTCTGTATAATTTACGACAAATACCATACCCTTTACAAGCCAATCAACAGACGCACCACCAGATGTGTCTACCGTATAGGACAAGGAAGAACCGGCCGCAGGAACACTATGTGAACCATTCAATAAAAATGAACGGTCTGTAATAGATACCTTGGTACGGTCTTCCAAGAATCGGAATTGTGGGTCATCCGTAGAGACTTTAGCTACCTTTGAAAGGTACACGAAGAATGGAGATTCCTCTGGAGCTAAGTCAGCCACACGGTCACTAAAATTGAATAATCTCCTGGTGTGATAGCCTGAAGCGGCTGCACCGGGATCACCAACATTTAGGATACCCTGGTTATAAGTTGCCATTTAAAAAACTCCTTAGGTTTTTATATTCTATTTTTGTTTGACGCATTCATAATGCCAGACCAAACATCGTCTATTTCACTTGGTTTCTCAGGAGCGGCTCCTTGTACAATACCTGCCGTAGGAACAATGTTTTTACTTTTCTGGACTGCTTCCATATTCTGGGCAGCCTGTTCATTTGTTACACCACGATGCTTCCTGTAGACATCTATTAAGACATCCAAAGGAACTTCATCTCTTGGGTTTGTAGCAAATTGTAAAAAGTCATTAACATGTTCTTGGTCTTCCATACCATACTTTGTTGCCAATTCCTGTTTAACATTATTTAACGCCACCTGCTCACGTATGCCTGATAACTGTTCGTTAACGGCCTCACCTACGAGAGCACGTTCCTGACCAACCCTCATCTCATATGAAGGAGAACCAGGTTTGTAATAAGCTTCCCACGGGTCAAAAGAATCTTCGTCTACTTGACCATTACTTTTTTGTGGTTCACTTTTTTGGCCACTAAGTTGGTTTCTCATTGCATCAACAACATCTGGTCTCTGTTTTAAAACATTACCTAATTGCTCATACTTGCGAAGTTCTGCCACTTCATTATTGAGTCTTTCATAATCAGCAGTTTTTTTGTCATACATAGACTGAAACTTTTTAGCTTCAGACTGCTCATCTTGAGCAACATATTCTTCCTGCTGAGGTCTTTCGTCAACAACTGGTGGTAAAGTATCGCCTTCCACGCCTTCTATTATTGTAGCCTCTCCGTGTTCGGTATTTTCCATTTTATTTCCTCGATTTCTTTTGTTTTATGACTTCACCTATTGATGTTCAACAAAAGCAGAACCGTGTAATGTCCCTACACTTTTTTTCTGTCTTTGCTAGCTTTCAAAACGTCTTCTTCGGCGCTAATCACTCTTTCTAACTTATTAAGATTTACCTTAGACTTAAACTTGCTATCGGTCAGAACCTCTTTAAGCTGTGATTTAAACTTTTGAGCCTCAACTTGCTTCTTGGAGTGTACGTTTTCACGTTCAGCAGTTTGCAGGTCGCCTTTAAGTTTTTTAACCTGCTCTTGTAATTGCTGTACCATTCCTTGCATTTGAGCCATTTGCCCTTTACGTTTTAAAACACCTTCTTTGTCAAAGATTTCAGTTTTCTTTAAAACCTCGACATCATCTACCAGTCCCAACTTGAATGCTTCCAAGTACATGCTGTATTCAGCCATTCTATTGGAAGGTAAAGTTGATCCTGATATTATTCTCACATCGTAGTTACCTATCGTAATATCATTATGAATAGCACCTACTTCTTGAGACTTATCGTCATACATCTGATTTATCGTAAACTCTGTTAAATCATTATTTGGTTGTACAACTCTAAATGTTTTTTGATAATCATAATGACCTTTGGCTAAGTTATATAAACACTTGCCCAGTCTATTAAGACTACCCTCGATATCCCTAAGTTTTGCCTTGCCACGAGTCTCACCCATTTCAGATAACATGGATGTCCCACGGACTGTCTCTGGGGCTGCTTCTTTAAAGCCCTGAAGCAATTCAGGAATACCAAGACTTAAATCTATATAATGCTCAATTCGCCCTATCAGATTATAAAATTCAGATGATAATGATTGTGGGGCAGGGAAATGCGGTGCACCGAACTCTGGATTATATGGTATAACTGCATTGGGATTGGCCCAATCCTGTTCCAACTGCCCCAAATCATCTACGCTCCCTTCTGGAACTAAAAGTTTTAGTCCTGCAGAAGCTTGAGCGTGGGATAGAGTGAGAGAGAAAAGTTTGTTTAATAGTCTTTGAGAATCTTTAATCTTACTTATATCTGATTTTGGATACGGTGTACTAGTCCAAATATTTGGAACTGGTACAATCGGATATATATCAGAATTAAGCATACTCTCATATAATAAAACATCTCCAACGGTTGCGGAGATTTTAATTCTTGTTTGCGGGACTTGTACTATTTCAACAAGCCCAGCCTCTAATAATAACGAATTCTTCTCAATAAACTGATTATACTGTTCGTCATTTAAAATAGCCTCGGAACCATCCTCTTTATTAAATATACGATAGAATGGAACCTTTATCTTTGTAAATCTTTCAAGTATCCTATACCTGTCAAGCCTGTGGTGATCACGATTATAAACAGTGTCTGGAGTAAAAGATGCAGAACTATTTCTCCTGGTTGAAGCTGGGTAATCCTCTTCTTGAGAATAAGTCTCAATATCATCTAAGTGTTCTTCAACATTGGGATATAAATTAATTAATTGATCTTCGGTGAGAATCGTGGAAAGTATAATTCCAGATGCATCATCAAAATGACGGTTCCGTGACGCAGGGTCTACATAAACACGAAACGGATCAAGATATGTAAATTTAACTTCACCACGGCCATAGTCTGCCTCAGGCTCAATGTATGCATAAAAGTACCCAATGCCAGCAGTTGTGTAATCATGAACTGCTTGCTTGAATTGTGTGTCACCCTCGGATATATCCCATATATACTCAAGAAGTGTACGCCATACGAGTGCTAAACGACTATCAGAATCTTCCCTGCCGACTGCACTGAATTTTGGAGAACGTGATGTTAAAAGTGATTTGAGTTTTTCAACAGCAGCATATACACGGTCTATGACAAAATCGCCCTGACCGACGGCCCTTAATGCTGTAGATTCTTCTTGGCTATAATGGTTGCCTAGAAAGAAGTCTATGGAATCTCTTGCTTCCGTATCCCAATCTACCCTTGCATCTCTCCAAGACTGCCAGAGTTGCTTGTTAATTTCAGAGTGATCAACTTGCGTTTTCTCCAGCTCTCTAATACTTGAAATAGTAATACCTCTTTTATTAGTTTACTAGGTATATAATATAAGGTAAAAATGCTCTTAACACAAGTCTTTTTTTAAATTCTTTGCCCTGTCATCCAAGAAACTACCTTTTTCTTTACTGAATTTTTCTCTTTCTTCTCTATTCTTTCTTCAAATTCTTCTGCATCAAACTTTCTACTAAATGGAGGTCTAGCATTATTAATAGCGTACCAAAGGCCATCCATAACATCATCATTCCTTCCTTTCGGAAACTGGAACATTTCATCTACTAACTCTGTATGTTTTCTTTTTATAAACAATCTTCTTCTATTAACTATAGGGCAGAGTAATGATTCTAATCTATCTTCTTTTTTTATTTGAGTAGGCGGTCTTACTCCTAATGCTATGCCTGGGGCTAGCTTTCTTTCATTATTCGCCATTTTATTAACAGCGTCTTTTATAATCCCCTGTGCACCAACATGTTCTACGTTTGCTCTCTTAACAGGGGAATAATCTTTTGCATATTCTAAAATCTTTTCTGGCATTTCATATAGAGGTATATGTTCACGCATATAGTCTATAACATAAAAATTCTTGTCGCTGTCTATTCCAATAACCATAATTACTTGGTAGTCACTTCCTTCGTTAGCCTCATATGCTAGGTCAACGCCTATATAGACATTAACAGGTATCGCTTCTTTACTATTTATAACATATGCAAAATTGTTCTTAGAAACAAATTCGTGGTCATAGAATTCAAGCCTATCTGTTTTAAACTTAGCATTAGCCAAGTCTCTTGCTTCATTCAGGTATTCCTGTGCAAATTTATGAACTAAGCCAACGTCTTCAAATCTTCTGCGGATATCCTGTAATTTAGATTTTGAAAAATAGGATGGCCAAAGGACGCTTCCGTCTTCTCTGACGGCCTTATGGTACATAACATTCCAAGCGTATTTCCTTTTATCTCTCTTGGCTTCTACATATCCATCATATATGCTCTGTAGAAATGAATCAAAGTGAACAATAGTTCCAATCAGCCACACAGAACCTTCATTCCCTGTTGAATTTTCCAGAGCAGGCTCAACGGTAGACATAACCCATTCTTTAATTTCTCTTCTCCTATCTGGAGTTTTAGTATTTAACTCTGATTCAAAGTCATCAAGAATAATTTTTGTATAACGAAGACCTAATTGAGACCTACCACGAAGTCTTTGAGATGTTCCTTTCCCTATTATCCTATCGCCTTTACTTGTAGTAAATTCCTTTTCAGTCCACTTTGAACCTTTTATATCGCCAAAATAATAATTAAGAGCTGGATTTATTTCAATATGATTCTGTATGTATTTAATATGATCAATGGCCTGAGACTGCTCCTCAGCAACCCAAGCTATAAATTCATTCTTTCCCTCAGGGTTGAAATAGAGGTGATACATAAGCGCTGCTTTAGCCAATGTAGACTTAGAATGTCCTCTAGGAAGTATTATACAGCATCTCTTTTTATTGCTATCTAATAATAGATTGCTTAATTCATAATGATATGGAGCCGGTGTAGACTTCATAAAGTCATCAGGCATAAAAAGTTGACCAAAGGATATTAAATCTCTCTTAGCCAACTCAAGAACACGTTCTTTCTCAGATACGTTATTCTTATTTATGTTGACATTCTTTTTCTTTTTGCTCTTTTTGACAGCCAATTCTGCTCCGGTACTAATTCAAAAACTTTGTTATACTGCATTAATGCTGGGCCTATTATATACATCCAAGCGTCTGCCTTATCCCCATCATCATTGTATATATTTACTATTCTTCTCTCATATAATCCAGTTTTTATGTTTTCATAAATATCATATCCATCAAGGTCGTAGCTATCCACGTCTATAATTTCAACAATAGCCCCTTTGGCATTTTTATCCATTAGGGCGGCTGGGTAACTATAGTGACCGGGAAACACTATTTGATACCCATCCACCTTCCAGGTATCACGTTTCCCATTTCTTAGTGTTCCATATACAGCAAGTTTATCAGTCTTCATCTGACTTCACAAATTTAGTATAAGACATTTCATCAGAGTAATAATCTTTTACATCAATAAAATACCCGCTATTGGGTACATTTTGAGCAACAAGCTGACTGTTTTCGTAATGCATTTCATATATTTCATTTGCTATATGCTCACGTGCAGTTTCGCTTTCAAGATTAAAATCACTCTCCGATGCCTCACACAGAACCTGCATGCATATATCGAAAAGATTCATTAGACCTTTTTTTCCCTTTTTGCGCTCGCCAGTTTCTTTACATTGCCACCACCGATAGCATCAAGTTGTTCGGGAGTAAAGCCTTGGAATACAGTTACAGATTCAGAGCGCTTATCAGTATCTTTCATTCCAGCTATTGCAACTAGTTCTCTTAAGACAGAGACCTTATCGCCATCCCTAGCATCATTTGACTCAATGATATCCTTCATTTTTTCTAAAATGTATAAAGGCGTAATCTCAGCCTCATTCATTATTTTATCTATTTCTTCTCTAATCAAACTTCTAATCCTCTTTGTATTCATTAAAATTTGAGATTCTTGCTTTGCATAGTCCCTACTTTCTGTCGGGTATACACTCATAAAGGCATCCACCATGTCATCTCCCTTTGCAACATACTTAGCAAAAAGAAACTCTCTTTTCGTTGGCTTTACCCTATCTCTTCTTATTTCATACGATGTCTTGTCACCTTTGCCTAAACTATATATATTCTTCTTTAGCTCGCCTTCCATCTTAATATTCTTCTTGCAAACAAAAGAACCTATAACAGTTCTAACGTAATTGCTATAAGTCTTACCGCCTTTATTATTCCTAAGTACTCCTCTCTTTAAGATTTGGCAGAATTGCCCGTCATCAGTAATGACCCAATCATCTTTTTGGCCTTCTCGCCAATCCTGTAGAAAATCGGTGTAGGGGTGGCTAGCACGAAACTCAACTTGATCAGCGTAAATAATATTTTCAACTCCATTTATAGTCCTTATCTTCAATTTCCGTTAATGGTTTTACCTTCTACCACAGTCACACCATCAACAATTTGATGAACAGTAACGTTGAAGTTACCATTTCTGTGGAAGTGAACCACTGCAAAGCCGTGCTGCCAATTATGCTGTCTATTACCAAGCCACTCATTAGCCTCTGCCGCCATATCTTTTAAACATCCTATTGCCCACGCTGACTTTACTCCATCGATGTGTGTAACAGAGCTTTGCTGAATATCGTGATGATGGCCGTACATAATATTACCACCGAGCCTAAGAAGATGATTCCTAGTGTGATTGACTCCAGCAAAATGGTGACCATGATACAAATTAAGTTTACCAATTTTAACCATTTTTCCGATTTTATGGTATTTGTAACCACGGTCTTGCAGGTGAAGTGCATTCTTAACGAGCATCTCCTTAGCCAAGAACGGGTTTTCTTCAACGAATCTATTAAGCCAGTCATCATGGTTCCCCTCGCAAAAATGTCTTTCTTTAGTTCCGACCTTATCCAGAGATTTATCAATAACATCCATTCCTTTATTTACTGCCTTAATTTCATCATATACAAAAGGAAGCTGATATTCCAATGGTGGCCTTCTTTTCTTTTTCCATTGCCAGTGGGATACACTCTCCCATTCTCCAGTATCTCCAAGGTCAACATAGATATCTGGCTTGACCAGTTCTATAGCCTTACAAACCGCCTTTATAGCAGGTTTGTCATCATAAGGGAAATGCTTATCAGGAGTAACAATAGCCTTCTTTATTTTCATTATGCCATTCCCTTCATAATCCTTATAATAAGAATCAGAACCAAAGACTCTATCCAATAGAACAAGTATCTGATTATGCTTTCAATGCCTGTTTCCATACATACTCCCCTACTCCTATCTGCAATAGTCCGTTGGACATCGCATCAATTAAATGCTCCTCATGATTTTGAAATCCCGCATTTGTCAATATCACATGCAGAACCTCGTGCAGCAGTGTCTCATACTTCCTTGTCTCAGCCATATCTCCATCCAATGATATGGTACATGTTTTAGCATCATGTAGACCAAGTAGGTCTTTACCGTCCTGGGTCTGATTTTTCATCTCTACTACGGCGTATTTATGTCCGCCAATCATTAACTCCATTTTCTCTCCTTTTATCCCCATGGTGGCCATTTATAACGCATAACGTGCGCCTTCACAGGGAGTTGTTTTTTTCTCACGTAATCTATTATTTTAACAGCTTTACGAAATTGGGCTCGAAATCTTCGCTTCTCTTCTTTGTCTTTCATCTGCAATTCCTGGTATCACTACCTCTTTAAAGTATTTACATCCATCTTCCACTATACAATCTTTCCCGGCCAGCTTTGAGTCTATTTTCCATACAAACTCCTCATCTGAGTGAGCTATTACACATCCTAAACATTTACCAACATCCCAATTCGCACAGTAAATTCTAGCAATGTTTCGTAATTTGCTCATAAACTGATACATAATATACAAAACACACTGCTTTAAAACAAGACAAAAATTATTTTTTATCAAATTATAAAAATAATACTTGTGTTAAGCCGTTTTATGTTGTAAGTTACAGGGCGGGAAACCCGAAGATTACTTATATACTTATTAAAGAAAGAAATATAATACTAACGTATTATAAAAAGAAAGAAAGATTAGATTAAATCCCAATTCCCAATTTATTGGGATTATTCCCAATTTCTTAAAAACCATGCCTAGGCTCGCTAAAACGGGTTGAATCTGTAAAATGCAGTAGTTTACCCGTATATTTCAATTTAAAGCCGTAAAACCCCCAAATATCGCCAAAAAACAGCATTATGTGCTGCACAATGCCATATCTCAAACCTATTTTACAATATTATTAAAAAAGACTTGTATCATTATGGTAATTATTTCTATATTATATACAAGAAAAAGGTTAAAAAATGTATGGAATCATAGAAAAGAAAGGAAATGAAACCTGGTACATGATACGTGGAAGTGCATTTACCCCACAAATCAGTGAAAAATACCCAATAAGGACGTTTTTAGACCGGAAAACAGCAGAATCTTCATTATACTGGCTCGGACACGGAAAACCAAGAGATAAGAGAAATTTTGAAATAATCAAAATTAAGAGGAAAATGATTAAATCTTACTGATTTATGATAAATAGTAGAGAACTTGCCGAATATCTACGAAAAAGGATAGAAACTCAAGAAGAAGTAAACACAGTTTTTCATCTAATTAAGGTACCAACAGTCAGTGAACTTACATTCTGGATAACACAGTTTAAGACAAAAGACTTCCCAACAGACAAATTTACACTTCGTAAAGTTAAAAAATAGGCTTACAATGTGCGTGAGTCTATATTGCGCAGTTGGGGGCGGGGGTTTCTCTTAATTGGGTTCTCTTATTTGGTTGAGAATCCGGTTTACTCTCTCTCGGTTGACATCTCTAGAATATACCTATAGGCTGGCATCTCTTATATATACCTATGAGAGATTATCTACTGTATTGCGACTGAGTCTCATTATCAATTTATAAAAGATAATCCTTTGAATCCTTGTATTTTTTACGTATATTCCCACATGGCAGCAAGGCCCCATAAAACAAACTCAGAGAGATATAGTTTATCTCTTAGGCCTAATAACTACAAACAAAAAACAGAGAAAGGAGTTTCAAATACTATGAAACTAACACAAAAACAAGCAAGAGCGATTATCTCTAATACATTAGGAGAAGACAGGGCAAACGAGATGACACCGGAGCAGGTTAACGCTCATACGGAATCTGAACTCGGTCTCTCTACAGCTACCCCAAGAGTAAACAAAATGAAACAAGCACCGGCCAAAGTATTGGACGCATGGTTTGAATTCGAAGCTACTCTAACTCCGGAAGCTATAGCTGAATGGAATGAGAACCTTAGAGAATCAGGTACCACCATCTCAGAAGTTACGGCTAATTGCAAAGCGTAAATTGACCCCTTCCACATCTAAGAGAAAAGCGGGTACTTTCACGAGTACCCGTTTTTTATATTCACTCCCTATTAAACATACCTGCTGCAAAGTTACGAGTTATCGTCTGGTAGAATTTTCAGAGATAGCAAGTAGTAGGTACAAATTAGAGATATAAATATGAAACATACTACAACGCATAAATTTAGGTCTTTTGAATTAACAGTATTCAATACTGGCAATGTTAAAGGATCTCTTGTTTTATCTTATAAAAACCTTTCTTTCTACTATTTCCCCTTTGCTAAAAAACTATGTAGAAAATTTAAAATCACGAACAAGAAATAGAGAGATAATAAAATGATAGAATCAACTCCAATAGACAGATATTTAAAGAAAGCCAGGATAGAGCAACCTGAGAAGGTAGAAGCTATTATCTCCCAAACGGCTGCAGAGTACAATTTAGAGTTAAAAGGTACTGCATTTGATTATAGCATACCGCTTCCTACACTGAAAGTTATTTACAAAGTATTAGTAGGTGTATATAGAAGAGCCATCCGAGATGGTAAAGTATTAGAGATACAAGATATAGATAGCAAGATGACTATTAAATATGGAGAGTTATACAGATTACTTAATCTTGAAGAAGAGCAACGCCAAATAGAGTTAACAGAGAAGAGGATGAGGAGAGCCAGGTTAAAGTTTGGGAACACCCCAACCCGGAGAGTGAAAGTCTCCAGGAATAAGAAAGTAGAGCCGAAGGCTCTCCGTCCTTTTGAAAGAACATGGTAATAATAGAAACAAGCAGGAGTAAAGAATGAATAGAAAAATGAAACAGGCAGTAACTAAGTCAGAGATAGCAGAAGTGTCTCTGTTTGCAAGTAGAGATGATATCTTCCAAGCAAGAGATGATGCTCTTGATATGATAGAGAGAATAGATGGACCAGATAGGGTAGCAGCTCTTACTGCTTTCTACATATTCTGGAATACGCTTGCTAATAACTATAACGTAACTAAGAAGGAGAAATAAAATGACACATATAAGCATAGATAAAGAAGCTGGAGAATATTTTAGCCATAACCCAAATGAGAAGGTAGTTGGCTTTGCTTTATTAACCGCAGAGCAACTAACACAGGCTAAGAACCAAGATGAAGTTACAGGTGAAATAGATGTACTAGAAGTTGTAGTAAATGAAGATGTAGATGGTATACTGAAGAAAGAATATGGGAAGTTATTCTAATGCTGGGAATAAGAGATGATGTTAGAAAGTTAGTACGCACTACTAGATTGCTGGATAATATAGTAGGACTTATAGAATGTACCACTGAATATGGAGTAGCGTATGATGTTAATACAGGATTAGGAGAGCCTGATACAGAGACTGTATGGTATAATAGAATAGAAGATAGAGATAAAACATATACCCATATCTGCCAAGAGAGGGATAAATAATGCCGAACCAAGCAAAAGTAGTAATATTTGATCTCGATGGAACACTTGCTCTTATCGACAAAAGAAGAGATTTAGCTACAACATCTGGTAGACTTAATTGGGACGTCTTTTTTGATCCCTCTAATATTAAGTTAGATGTTCCTAATAAACCTATAATTAAGATAGCCCAGTTATTTGCTGAAGATGGCTTTCTTATAGTTATCTTTTCAGGTAGATCAATTAAGACAGAACATACTACCAGGTCTTGGTTAACTCATAACAAAGTTCCATTTCATAAATTAGTTATGAGAGATGATAAGAGACACTTTATGCCAGATAACGAGTTAAAGAAACAATTCTTAGACGAACACGTTAATATAGAAGATGTATTCTTAGTAGTAGATGATAGGCAGCAAGTGGTAGATATGTGGAGAAAAGAAGGATTAACCTGCTTACAAGTTGCAGAGGGAAATTTTTAATAGGAGTAATTATGAAAGAGATACTACACCACCTCTTAGGCTCTTGTGGAGAACACCATTTTAGCTTAATGACCTTGTTGTTCTTAGGAGTAGGTATTAAATTTAAGGATGTAATTTATCTAATAATAGAAGGAGTAAGAGATGTCTTTAATTGGAAATGAAGTCTTTCTAAAAGGAATTGCTCGTACATTTTCTTGGAGCGAGAAAGAACTGGGAGATGAAATTCATGATTATATGGGCTGCTACAAGGATTTTCTAAAAGAACTGATAACTGGTAAATATGGCATAAAAGCAAGTCTCTACTCAGGTGAAGCGGGTAGAGTAGGAATTGTAGAATATGTAATAGAAGATTATATGCCTGATAATATCATGGAGCCTACAATAGTTCTTAGGTCTAAAGAAAATAAAGATATAATGCTTGCTACAAGAACAGAAGATTTAATATTTCTAAATCCTCTTATTGAAGGAGTAGACTCTATTTATAAGAGAAATAGTTTGACAAAAACAGACAAAGACTTTTATACTATAAGATATAATTTCCTGGAGTCAGATACTGACTACACAAGATTTGGAGAAATATACTATAAGCAAAGCTCTAATGGAGATTGGGGAGTAAGACAACCGAAACTATTAGCAGGTGATTTAAATTATATGTTTTCCTACTATGCATCTGACTATTTATCTCATGGTAGTTATTTAGGAGCAGGTAGGCGTGCAAATACAATAGTAGATAGAAAATTAAATTCAGGATATAAAATAACTACATTTAATAGCTTTAATGAAGTGCCTAAAGATATTTTAAGAGAAATACTTAAATATTCAAGGTCTTTTTATATTGATATAGCAAGAGATATAGGTCAATGTTATATGTGTAACTGCATATTGACAAATCAGTTCTTTTCTTATGTAAATAACTTATCAGAGAAAATAATATGCAGAGACTGTGTTTCTGCTACACGCTCTACTTGTGATTTTTGCAACAGGTATAGACCTACTCAATATTTTTTAGGAGATGTATTTCAAGACGAAAGATTATCAGAGTTAAAAGAAATGATACTTGCTGCAGGAAGTGAAAGTGCCTGCAATGAATGTATAAGATGGATGTACTCAGATTGTACAAGATGTAGAGATATTGATTATATAAATATAAAATTAGCCTTAAATGGGGGAGAAGATTATATACAGAGCCAGTTTAGACTACTTAGGAGTAAATATAATACATATAATGACTCAATGTACTGCAATACTTGTTATAGAGATAATCTTGATGAGAGTTTAAAAAACCCAGCTAACGGCTTACATTCTATACAAGACTACTATCCATACACTTCTAAGAGAGTAAAGATAGATAGATACATAAGTGTAGAAAGTGAAGTTATTACCTACTATGACGAAGAAGATGATGAACCTGCAGAACAAGTGTTTGCTCCACAAAATTGGAGAGCGGTAAATGACGGCTCTCTATCTTCGGGAGGTGTAGA
>Ga0098040_1000472_pt1 | contig 18438 bp, 15 predicted proteins | sample 7_EtaG_FD_75065 | JGI IMG/M metagenome (GOLD analysis project Ga0098040, IMG submission 75065) | Marine viral communities from the Subarctic Pacific Ocean - 7_ETSP_OMZ_AT15161 metaG | ecosystem: Environmental > Aquatic > Marine > Oceanic | place: Pacific Ocean | collected 2015-01-08
CTCGTTAGAATGAATCAGGCAGTTTTACGCTTTGTGAAATTTTTGAGAACGATTGGTGTGCCGTCAGTATGTCTCACCCTCGTAGTAATCTTGGCCATGATCGTTGGCATTTCGTTTTTCCGGAATGACTTTGGTGCGCGAACGGGCGGATTGTTATTTTTCTCAGATACGCATGCCTATCTTGATTTTGCTGGCCTTGGAGAGAGATTTGCGAATGGTGTGCGAGCTAATCCGGAAGATATCAATCTTTATGGAGTAGGCGCAGCCGCGGTTTACGCGGCTTTTAGGGAAGGTGGATTCCCCCCGAGCTATCGATTGATCTATGACTTGGCTTGGGGGTTCAATATTGCGTTTTTGTTTCTTTGGGGTGCTTGTCTAATTAAAATTGCGCCGCGCCGTCCGGCAGGTGATTGGTTTGGCATCATTTTTATTCTGAGCGTCTGCATCCTGGTTCCCCCTCTTGTCACGACAAAACAAGTTTGGACCTTGTATCCAACCATGTCGGCCACGCGATACGTTCCATTTCTGCTCTTGTTCGGATTTCTTGCGTGGAGCCCGAAGCGCATAAACCTCCCTTTACAAATACTAGCGGCCGTCCTGGCATTTATTGGCCTGTGTTTCGCACCAGACGCTGGTTTGGTTGCTACACTCGGTTTTACGGCTGGTGTCCTTTTGGACAGGCGGATTGATTTTTGGACGCTTCTGCGCGCCTTAGGTTGGTTTGCCATTCTTGCCACCGTCTGTTTTGGCGGTGCCGCGATTCTCCGATCAATTCTAGGTTATGACCTAATTTATAATCTAAAGTTCATATTTGCATATGCCGATAATAGCCTCTTGGGGGCAGGCTTGATTTGGTCGGCAGTTAGCCTGCTCGCATTTGCATCGGCCGTTTTCACTATCATTTTCGTCGGACCATATTTTTTCTGCGGTGACGCGCCGAAGCTTGATCGTATAGCCTTCATCGCGTCCGGAATGATTTTGATCTGGGGTAGCTATTTTGTAAGAAGGCCTAGTAAAAATTATTGGATCTATGATGCGCTTCTGTTGATCATCTTGATATTTTTTGCTTCAAAGTCTCAGGGTCGGAAGATTTGGCAACGGACCGTTTGGCCCTCAATTCTCGTTCTCGTTCTTTTTGTTGCCTTAGCCGATGAGGGCATTCATCGAAGCGTTAATTTTTATCGGGACATGGTGGTTACGCAAATTCGCGAGCACAGCCAACCGAAGATGAAACTGGCTGGAATCTATGGTCCTGAAAGCTGGGTTCGCTCAAGTGGTTCGCATATGGACTTGCTCAATGGGTTGGGAGAGCGGACGCACGGAAAGCTGGTGGCAGTAACCGGGCAGCCCTATCTCGCAACGATGTTTGCAACAAAAAACACCGTGGTTTACGAGGGAGGTTTCTCGTTGGCCACGAGTAAGGCTATTTCAGATTTTGCCGATCGCGTGACTCTTGATGAGAGGCCAGTCATCGCAATTGATGGGCCGGGATCCCCACAGGTATTTCATGCCATGGGTGAAAAGATCACGGAGCTCCTTTCCGATGCGCTTGTGCAAAGGGGATATAAAAGGTTGCCAAGTTCGGTTGCTCCAGGTTGGGTGGTTCTCGCTTCGATATCACGCCCATCGAGTTTCATAAATGACGCAACATCGGAATCAGCCCAATGACCGCTATACCCGCTCACCATAAGGCGCTTGTGACAGGCGGTGCCGGATTCATCGGTTCGGCTCTGGTCAGGCGGCTGGTCGGGTGGGGATACAGTGTCGTCAATATCGATAAGCTTACTTATGCGGCAAACAAAGAAGCCCTCGCAGCCGTAGAAGCATCCCATAACCATCGGTTTGTGGAAGGTGACATCGCAGATAGAGATTTGATACAGCAGATTATGGCTGACGAAAGTCCTGATGTTGTATTCCATCTTGCTGCAGAAAGTCACGTCGATCGGTCTATCGATAGGCCAACTGATTTTATCAAAACAAATATCGTTGGAACGTTTGAGTTGCTGGAATCTGCTCTGGTAGTTTGGAGCAAGTACAGCCCGGAAAAAAAAGAGCGGTTTCGATTTCTTCACATTTCCACCGACGAAGTGTTTGGCATGTTGGGTGACGAGGGGTTTTTTTGCGAAACATCTCCTTATAAGCCATCTTCGCCTTACTCGGCCAGCAAGGCCAGCAGCGATCATCTGGCGAGGGCATGGTTTCATACCTATGGTCTTCCTGTAATTGTCACCAATTGCTCGAACAATTTTGGGCCGTTTCAGCATCCTGAGAAATTCATTCCAACAGTAATTCGAAACGCTATCGCTGGAAGTGCGATACCTATTTATGGAACGGGCGAGAATGTTCGTGACTGGATTTTTGTTGAAGATCATGTTGATGGACTTATCAAGGCGTCCCGAACAGGCCAAGCGGGAGAAACATATCTCTTTGGTGGCCGTGCTGAACGATCCAATTTGGATTTGGCACGGTCGATTTGCTGCATTCTTGACGCTCTCGTACCGAAGCGATCAGGAAAGAGTTATGTCGATCAGATTACTTTCGTCCAAGATCGTCCCCATCACGATTTTCGTTATGCGGTTGATCCGACGAAAAGCGAATGTGAACTCGAATGGTGCATTGGCACTGCGCATGATGTCGCTCTAGAGAGGACGATCCGCTGGTATCTAGAGTTCCCAGGTTTTTTTCTACGAGACTCGGGTGAACTAGAACGACAAGGCGTATCTCGGTCAAGGCCTGAAGAGTAGGGGGTGGAGATGAGTTGGAAGGGACTTTTGCTTGCAGGAGGTACTGGGAGTCGTCTGCAGCCCGTTACGCTTTCGGTTAACAAGCATCTGCTACCTGTTTTCGATAAGCCTATGATCTATTATCCCCTGACCACGCTAATGCTGGCCGATGTCCGAGATATTGTCATCCTTTCGACTGTATCGGGTGTCGATCAAATTAAGTTGCTTCTGGGTGACGGCTCAAAATTTGGTATCAATCTTAGCTATGTGGTGCAGGAAACCCCAGGAGGTATTGCCGAGGGGCTTGTGCTGGCCGATCAACACCTTCGAGGGCATGATATAGCGTTGATCCTAGGCGATAATATTTTTATTGGGGCGGGTTTGGAAGCCGTTTTGGCTAAGGCGAAGGCAAATAATACAGGCGCGAGCGTCTTTAGCTATGAGGTAGCTAATCCATCTTCATACGGTATAATAACGATGGAAGGCAATCAGGTCGTCGATATAATTGAGAAGCCGGTCAAGTCTAATTCGCGGATGGCTGTTACTGGATTATATTTGTACAAAGATGAAGTTCTCGATTTAGCCAAAACATTAAGCCCCTCCGAAAGGGGGGAGCTCGAAATAACAGATGTAAACAAGACCTATATCAAGGATGGCCGTTTGAGCGTCTATGGGCTAGGGCGTGGAACCGCTTGGCTGGATGGTGGTACGCCAAGCGATCTTTTTGAAGCGTCTCAATTCGTTCATGTCGTTCAATCGAGAACGGGGCTTAGAATAGCTTCCCCAGAAGAAATTGCGTATCGGCGGAAGTTTATCGACAAGGAAAAACTTACCGAAATTGTAAGGTCATCAAAGCCTTCAGAATATCGTGATTATCTTCAAAAAATCTTGCTCGAAAAAGACTAACCTTAAGACGCTTTACGTGCTGGTTATTGGGGCAAAAATCCGTGAAAAAAATAGCAATCATCCAATCAAATTACATCCCATGGAAGGGGTATTTTGACATCATTGCTTCGGTCGACGAATTTGTGCTCTACGACGACGCGCAATACACCCGACGCGATTGGCGAAATCGTAACCTTGTTAAAACCCCACAGGGAGTTCAGTGGATTACGATTCCGGTGGAAGCCAAGGGCAAGCGGGATTCCCTGATTTGCGAGATGCGCGTTGATGGAGATGATTGGCGCCGAGCTCACTGGGAGAGCTTCCGGCATCTCTACGGCAAATCCCAATTTTTTCGTGAATACGCGGGGATTTTTGAGAAACTTTATCTAGGGTCAGAAGAGACATATCTTTCAAAGATTAATTTCGATTTTATTTCTGCTATTTGCCAAATCCTTGGAATTGGCACGCCCGTCACCTGGTCAATGGATTACAAGGCGCACGGCACTAAGACAGAGCGGCTCGTCAACCTGTGTAAGGCGGCCGGAGCAAAAAGTTATTTGAGCGGACCTGCTGCACGAGATTACATAGAGATCGAGTTGTTTGAAGATGCGGGAATTAAGCTCGAGTATGTGGATTACGATGGTTATCCAGAGTACCCACAAATGTACGGTGAGTTTGAACACGGTGTTTCGGTATTGGACTTGATTTTTAATACCGGTCCGAATGCGCCTCAGTTTATGAAGTTTATGAAAGCGGAGAAATCTCCATCAACCTTCTAGCGTTTTGGGGTCGTAAGTTTTTACTTTATTTGTGATGGTACTTCGAGCGACTGCTTTATTGCTGTTATGCGTGAGGCATAAAGTTCTGATCCGCTGTCCAAAGCGATAGTTGAAATCGATGCCAAACCTGTCCAACTTTTGGGGAAGATTTCAGTGTGATTTGGAAAAACGGGTTGGCGCGCGATATCGATAGCGTTGTGCGCCTGATAGCACGCAAGATGAACTTTCGAGCGGCGTTGCGCTATGGCGCAGTGGGGCTGTTGCAAAACGGAATTGCTTACTGTCTAACATTGGTATTGATCTTATATGGATGGCAGGCATGGGAAGTGTTTCTGGTTCTGACGCCACCGAGCACGTTGCTTTCATTTTTTCTCAATAAGAACTGGAGTTTTTCTTCAACCGAACGCAGGCCAGGAGAGTTGAAGAAGTATCTCGCAGCATACTCGGTGTCTTACGTTTTCGCGGTGACGTTTACGTGGACATTGGAACATATCGGTGTGCCCTCATGGCTTGCTGCTTTGGTGACGGTATGCACGGCAGCGTTAGGTCTCTATTGCGCGTTGAACTTCTGGATATTTGCCCCCTTGACGAGGACAAAGTGATGTGGAGCCATTTGGGTGGGAGGCATTTGCGTTGAAAGACCAAATAGAATCTTGGTGTAGTCAGATTCCAGGTCTGCACAAAATGGCCGATGGACATTGGTCCGTACCAAGTGAGAGCAGTGTTTCGTTCCCTGTGAACGACCAAGCCGAGCTGGCATTGATAGAAGAAAGTTCTTACTGGTTTAAGCATCGGAATGAAGCGATTAGCTCGATTGTGAAACGGTTCCCGCCAAATGGGCCGATTGTTGATGTCGGGGGTGGAAACGGCTTTGTGAGCAAAGCTCTTATGGAGGGGGGCTTTTCCACAGTGGTTGTGGAGCCCGGTCCTATCGCCGTCAGTGTATGCGTGGAGCGTCACGTTCCGGTGGTGCATGCGGCATTTCAAGACCTCGATATATCACCGGAGAGCATCCACGCTATCGGGCTTTTCGATGTTCTTGAGCACATTGAAGACGAGGTCGGGGCGCTACGAGGAATGCAGAAGGCACTAAAATCTGGAGGTCTGCTTTTTCTCACCGTCCCGGCATATCAGTGGCTATGGTCAATGGATGATGCGGATGCAGGTCACTTCCGAAGATATGCGCTCGGCTCTTTGCGTAAAAAGATGGAGGCGGCAGGCTTCGCGGTAGAATACGAAACCTATCTGTTTTCGCCCTTGGTTATTCCGCTCTTCCTACTTCGCACAATCCCGCTATGGTTCGGCTTTCGGAGAAAAGTAGATATTGAACGGAGCAAGAAGGAGCATTCACTGCCCAGAGGTGTCGTTGGTTGTGTGCTTTCCCGATTTCTTGAGCAGGAAAGACAGAAAGTGGGGAGTGGATATGGAGTAAGATTTGGTACGAGTTGTCTGATGGTCGCGCGTCGGCAGTAATTAATCTCCCCTGTGATCGTTATTCTCACAATACTATTTAGTCCCAATGAAATCCAAGCCAAGGAATCTTCTACTTTCCGACTAAGCAATTATGTTTGATCAAAATAACTCAGTAAGCGGGCTATGAATCTATCTATTGTCACTACTCTGTATCGGTCAGACGCGCACATCGAAAAGTTCGTTGCGCATGCGATCGCCGCAGCTGAAAAGCAAGGCGGCAATTTCGAGATTGTTCTCGTGGATGATGGCTGCCCGACGAACTCCGCAGAGATAGCAAAAAAGATTGCGGAAAGAGACCGCCGGATTGTAGTCGTCGAATTGTCACGAAATTTTGGTCACCACGCCGCTGCCCTCTGCGCTATCGAATATGCAAAAGGTGAATACGTGTTCCTGATCGACAGCGATCTGGAAGTTGACCCGATGCAACTTTCCAACTTCGTTAGCAAGATGAAGGAAACCGACGCTGACGTGGTCTATGGTGTTCAGGAGGTGCGCCAAGGCGGGTTTGTTAGTCGTCATTTTGGCAGAATATTTTGGAAAGTGTTCAACGCCGTTTCTGACGTGAATGTACCGAATGATGTTATGACTGAGCGGCTGATGAGGCGGCGGTATGTCGATTCTCTTCTTCAGATGGGTGATAAAAACCTGTTTATGGGCGGCATGTTTTATTGGCCGGGGTACAGCCAAGTTCCTCTGCTTTTGAAAAAGGAGTTAAGAGATTCACAGAGCACTTACTCATTCAAGAAGCGTGCGCTTCTACTCGTTCAGGCCATCAGCTCATTTTCTAGCGTGCCATTGCTGAGCATATTCTGGATAGGGGTGGTGATTTTCGGAATGTCCTGTGCTTATTCGTTCAGTTTGATTGTTCGCAAATTGCTTCTCCCCGACACGATCGTCGGCGGGTTCACGTTTCTTGCTGTGCTCTCATCAATATCCTTTGGGGTTAATCTGATGGCGCTGGGCGTCGTGGGGCTTTACATCCACCGGGTATTCCGACAGGTCCAGCAAAGACCAAGATATATTGTTAAAAATCTGACGGGGCGAAAATGAAGAATACTGAACACGAAAATCTGGACACCTATATTGGCGCTTATGATCAGAGTTTCCCCTATCACGATGACAACGTAGGCGTGCTTCGTGCTTATGCAAAAGAATTGATTAACGCTTGCGCTGACCGAGAAAATATCACGCTTTGTAGCCTCGGCATCGGATATGAGGTTGTCAGCAAGACAATCGGAAACGCGCTGGCCAAACAGATCGAAAAATACGTTATTGTTGAGGGCTCACCGGCTATCGCCAACAAGTTCAGGGCGACGGCATCATTTCCGTTCACTGTGGATGTCGTTGAAGCCTATTTTGAGAATTATACGCCTGATGAAGGCTTCGACGTCATAGAAATGGGCTTTGTGCTTGAGCACGTCGACGATCCTATGCTGATTGTGAAGCGCTTTGCCAGATTCCTCAAGCCAGGTGGAATGATCGTGGCGGCTGTGCCCAACGCCCGCTCGCTCCACAGGGAGCTTGGTCACCGCGCCGGCATGCTGGATGATATGTATGCGCTCTCGAAATGGGATCTCGAACTTGGTCACAAGCGATATTTTGACTACGAAACATTCCGCTTATTGTTTGAAAATGCGGGTATGAAAATTGTCCGCGAGACAGGATTGATGTTCAAACCATTTTCCACCGCTCAGTTGAACTCACTTGAATTGCCGAGGAACGTGCTGGATGTGCTTTATTTCGCCGGAGATATTTCGCCGAAATTTTCCTATAGCTTACTCATCGAAGCAGCAAACTAAAAATGGCAGCTCTGATTGTCGGAGGTGGTGGCCTGCAAGGCCTTCCGGTTCTTAGGAGCCTAAAGGCTATGGGCTGGAGGTCCGTGGTAGCAGACTCGATCACGGACAACATCAACAGATTCGAAGCTGATGCTTACTATGTGGCTCCACCCGTGGCGAGGCGCATGGAGTTCGCGGAATTCCTGTTCTCCGTTATTGCGACAGAGAAAATAAAAGCCGTATTCCCGACGACCATGTATGACCTTCCCGTCATTGCGGAATTAAGGCCGCAGTTGGAAGCACTTGGCGTAAAGGCTTTTGCATCTCTGCCTGATCTCAACTCGATGCTAGAGGACAAGAAAGCGACGGCAGAGGCGGCGCGAGCTGAGGGATTGCCAATTCTTGAGTCAATCGACCCGGAAGGGCACAACTTTTCTTTTCCGCTGGTCGGTAAGCCTAGGCGGGGATGGGGCGGAAGAGATATAATCTTCGCAAGCACCATAGATGAATTTCATAATCGTCTGCATGCAAGCTCTACGGACGAATATATTTGGCAAAGGAAAATTGCCGAATTTACAGAATGGTCCATCGATTTTGCCATTGATGCTAGAGGGCATGCCTCACAGTTAGTGAAACGCCGACGCGTTCGGACATCCGGTGGTTACGCGGCTATTTCTGAAGTGGCTCGCTTAGGTGGGCCGGATCAGGAGGCTCAATCCACAGTTCGGTGGCTAGGGCGTTGTGGCGCTCTTGGGTTGTTCAATATTCAGTTCCTTGAAGAAGAAGGAAAGTTCTGGCTTACTGACATCAATCCGCGCGCAGGTACATCATCAGTTTCTTCCCTTGAGGCTGGTGTTAATCTGGTCAGCTTTCTCCTAGAAGGTGTGGCAGATCAAACATCTCGCAGTGGGTTCCTGATCAGAACACTTCGGGATACTTTCATTTCAAATGAGATACGTGCAGTGAAAGGCGTGGTGTTTGATCTTGATGATACCGTCATTGATCAAAAAGATTGGATGGTAGCAAAGCTTTTTCTTCTGATGGAAGAAATGCGCGAGCATATAGACAACATTGATGGATTCAGAACCATCGCTCTTCAATTGATTGATGAAGGCCCATGGGATCGCCTTTTGGATGTAGCCATTCGACGCGCGCGTCTGCCAAATGATCTGTCTGAACGAATGATTGATACTTGGCGGCACGCGTGGCCGACAAGGACAAGTGTATATAGTGACGTGCAAGGATTGGCAGATGATCTGGTACGAAAAGGTATCCCCTTAGCAATCATTACGGACAATCCGGCTGCGTCTCAACGCCAGAAGCTGGCTCATCTTCCTTCCCCTTGGAACACGGCTCCCACACTATTAACTGATGATATCGACGCGCCGAAGCCTAGGGTTGAGAGCTTTCTCGAAGTGTCAAAACTGCTGCGAATTTCCCCAGCTGATCTCTTGTTTATCGGCGACAGCCCTTGGAGAGACGCCGTCGGCGCGCTTAAGGCGGGGTATCGCGCGGCTATCATCGTGCAACGCGCGGGTGTCATGCACAATTCGAACAAGCAGTTGTTTGAAAAGGAATTCCCGCAATTCGCCAAGCACATCAGCTGGGTTCATAGCCTTTCTGGCATTGGACACGTTATTCAGCCTGTCCGTCGTTAGAACATATGGTTAGGTGATGGAAAACCCGTGTTCGTTTTAGCCCCATGCGTTTGAGGTAGCGTGGGACCGGGTAGGATTAAGCAAAAGGGTTTGGGGCGACGCTTTTGTTCTGGGGTGTCGGGGGAGAAATTCCCTGACATGGCTTGTAATGCGAGCCAATCGGCGGGTCCAGGGCGCAGCGCCTGGCCTCACAGGAATTTCGCCCCAGAAATTCCGTAGTGGGTCTACTACGGATTATCTTTCTGCTCTCTCAAACTTGCCTTTCCAGGTTTTGCTCCTAGGTCACTTCCACGAGGTGAACAACGGGGAGGCTCGGTTATGTCTTACGCAATCTTTCGGGCTCAGAAGATTAAGTCCTGGGGTCTGCTGGCGCGTTCGGCAGGGCACATGAACCGCAGCCGCTCCACACCTAATGCTGATCCGTCTCGGTCGAATTTAGTTTTGATAGGCTCGGGCGATCCCGATGACGATGTAAGACAACACATTTCAGGGGCAGGCATTGCGCTTGATGGCTTGCGCAAAAATGGCGTGCTGGCGGTTAGGATTCTAGCAACCGCCTCGCCTGAGTTCTTTCGCCCTGATCGCGTGCATCGAGCGGGCGAGTGGAATGCTGATCGTCTAGACGCCTGGCAACCTGCGGCGATGGAATTTCTCCAAGCTGAGTTCGGCGATAACCTCGTCTCGGCGATTGTGCATCTGGACGAGTCGACGCCCCACATTGATGCGATCTTCGTTCCCCTTGATAAAACGCCCCGCAATAAGGGTTCTCCCATCCGGTTGAATTGCGCCAGGTGGTTCGATGGCCGCAAGAAACTTGCCGCCCTTCAAGATCGCTATGCGGCGGCGCTGGCCCCTCTTGGCCTTGAGCGTGGCGTGAAGGGCTCGCGCGCCCAACACAAGGATATCAAACGCCAATACGCGACCCTCCGCTTTGAGGCGGAGGCCGCGCTCGAGACCACAGCCCTCACTACCATCGTCCTACAAAGTGCGGTTGAAGATCGTCGCGTCTCCAAGTCTGAGAAACAAGCGGCAACCGATGCACGGGCGCGCGCCGAAGCCCTATCATTTGGATTAGAAGCTTTTGCCGATGGTCGCATCCTTGCCGCCTCAGGTGACGAGAAACACCCGACCTTCGAATTGAAACCAATGCCGAAACACGAAGTCGAGGCGCTCAGGCGACGGTTGGAGCCCGCTTGGCGCGCCGTATGGCGCTCTGTGCGCAGGATCGCCGCCGCTATTGAGCATCGCGCCCAGGAGGCGGCTAAACGCGCCACAGCGCGCGCTATGGAGGCCGCACAGGGAAGCGTGGCGGAGACGATGCGCGTCGCGCGGGCCATCAGCGCTCGCGCCGAGCAGCTCGCGAAGTATCTGACGCCAGAAGCGCGCGCCGAGGCCAAGGTTCTTAGCAACATCTTAAAAATACGAGAAGGCGTTGAGCCCCCGCCGCGATCACCGCGCACTCGCTAACGGCTTCGAGTTGCCTTCTCTCATTTGGGTCCTAGGTCATGCTTGCCCCGCAGTGAGGGCGCAAACCGAAAGGATAAAACCTATGACACAACCAGAACTAGAAAAGCTGCTTATCGCGACGCTGGCAGCGGCAGACCCTAAGGCCAATGCAAAGACAATGGCCGAGTTCAAATTGGGCTGGGCTAAATATGCAGAGGCCTATCCCGAGGAGGGGGACAAGCCCTTTCTGGATGCCGCTGTCGCCTGTGGCTTCAGACGGGTCGGTCCAGCGGGTACTAACACCCTGCATCACGTCGTGGCCGCACTGCAATACGCTCGCGAGCGATGCGCGGGCGTTGGTGGAGGACGGCAACGCCATCGAGGCAAGGCACGCCTCGACTAAGGCCAAAAGAAAAAACCCCGGGGCGCTTTCGCGCCCCGGGGGCTTTTCTTGGTTAGGTAGCGTTCCTGCTTAAGAGCGCGTTTGGCGCTTTTTCCGTTTGGCCTCGAGCCTGAACATCTCTGTGTAGCGGGCATAATGCTCATCAGAAATATACTCAGCATCTCGAAGCTGCTTCAGAAATCTCCGTAAAAACACTTGAACCTTTTGGCCCTTTCCAAAGACAACAAATTGATTGCCTTTGATGGCTTCAATGATGTTGCGGGCTACTACCTTCCCTTGCTTATCCACCTTCTCACGTTTGAAAAACGGGATCGAACTATTCAGATCAATTCTATATGCATATTGAGAATACATATGACGGTCATGGTCACGTCCGTCGCTTAGGGGAACTAATGCGATTACGACGCCTGCGTGCCCGTTCTTTACTTGATGGTGCGCGCACTCCAAGAATGTGGCCCATGACTTTACCGTATAAGGCGGATTGAGCCATATGTACTCACCGTTCCAGACGCGCCCCAACGAACCATAGGGTCGATCATTCGTGAAGTATCTATGTGCAGGGACGTGACCAAGAACGCTCTCCTTGTTCCTGAACCGCATGGGCGTATATCCCCATTTTGGAGAGCAAACATCCGGAAGATCGAAGTGATATTGGCCATTCTCCTGCATTGAGCAAATATCAATATCAAATGACGCGCGGCCCGTTGCGCTGAGCACCAAGTCGATGAGGAACTTTGGAGTATAGCATTGATCGCCAGCGCTGGTTGTCCGCACAGCATGCCGTCCAGCGAGGTGCTGTTCGCGTTTGTCGTGCCCAGGGTCGAGTGTTAGCGATTCGAGAAGACTGGGATAGGCGATTAAATCATCTTTTACACGAACGGGATGTTCTTGTGATTTGATCGCCTTTACGCCCCGATCATTGTCGGGCAACAGCGGAACTACTACAAGCTTACCGTTTCCAACTTCGGCGATTCTGGCGACTGTCGATTCGTGGGGCTTTGCGAACAGGTTGAACTTCTGGATCAACAACATGTTGCCGCGACGAGCCAACTTGACGCCTGTGGGATCAATCGCAATTTCAACGCCAATCCTTGTCTGGTTTTTCGGACCAACAAGTTTCACAATTTGGACACTTAGCAGGTCATCAATATTGAGGCCGGCCTTGTTCAGAATTTCCTCTGACATCTTGATGTGTGTAACGGTGCTGCCTCCTGACGCGAAGGTACCGATGGAGGCTTTTACGGCGGAGGCGTCGATGTATTTCTGATTCATCTTAGTCATTTCAACTATCCTGGGTCTGCGTTCTGTCCCAAGGAAACGCGGTTGGAAGGGGGGGACGCATCCGCTACCCCCCTGCCTACTCGTTTCACTACCCTTCAATTTCCTTTCCTCAATTCCGGTTTTCTGAACCATTTGATCTTGCACATTTCGATCATTTTTCGCGGCTTCGACCCCTTGATAGAGGGGACTCGTGCTGGCGCTAAAACAACCGGCTGTTATGTAGAAGTCGTCTTTGTGGATGAAGAGGCGAGAAGAGGGGGGCATTGGCTTTTTTCCATTTTGGAAGTGGCGGAAGCGCACTCGCCTTGGCGTGTGCTTCTCGCCGTCTTCCCTCTTCTCTCTCTTCCCCTCAAATTCCGCCTTCGAAAGTATTAGTGTTTCTCTGCCTATGTTTAATACGTAAGTGAAATGACGTTTTTCTAGGAATTCTGCTGTTGTGTGATGCTCATAGACCAACAAAAATTGAAACCCCTTCAATTTCTTGGCGAGCAAAGTTGGCTCTATGGCAACTCTTCAGAAACTTATTGAGTCTATAACAACAAATATGGGTCGAAAAATTTAAATTTTTAGACTGATTTAATTAATCAGTATAGGTACTAAAATGGTCAGTACGGGTTCTAGTTTGATGGGCGGAGACGGCTTCGGGAAGAAGCAGTTTGTCATTATTGATCGCGAGACGAAGAGGGAAACCGAGGCCTATGGGCTTGTGGTTCCAAAATGGTCGCCGCATCCATACAGGTATGATGGCGTTCAGGTTTCCCAAGTCGCTCTGCGTGATTTGGCGGAAAATGTCGATCTTTCCAAGCGTGCGCTACGAATTGCTGTCTGGCTAATCAGCAGGGTCGAACGGAATGGGGTAATGCGTATTCGTCAATCGGTAATTTCCGATAGTCTTCACATGCACAAAAGTGATGTGAGTCGCGGATTGCGAGAACTTTTTGTTCATGGGGATAAGAAAAAAACGAATGGCGTTGCTCGTCGCCCGATTCTTTCGCCTGGGACTAAACCCGCGGCTGGCGTTCGTCCAAGTGTTGCTTGGCGAGGAACCAGCAAGGATTTGGCAGCGGCGATGGCAACCGAGCAGCTTACCGACAAGAAAATCGCCGAGGACCGGACGCGTCCTAAGCGGGAGCTGATCGTTGACGCAGAATATTCAGATGATGTGGAAGAGTGCGCTCAATATAGGCTTCCGTTTTTCTACCCAGATAATAACGAGGCGGAAGTGGTCACGACCAGCGATGCGGGAGGTGAAATGCGCTGACGCTGGAGCATAGCGTTAGCGCGGGTCATGCAGATATTGGGCGACGAAACCGCACCTAAATTTATGCGAAGCGGATACCGAGATTGCGGCGATCAATAGTGTCGATATGAGGTTTCTCGAAATTGTCCAGATCGTATCACGCCATCTGATCACGCCCTTTCGGCGCGGGACTTGTGACACTACTGATATGGGTATCTGCTTATAACTTTGCGACGCGAAGATATCTTGAGCGCAATTAGGACTAAGTCCAAAAATTAAAATTCCTCTGCTTCGATGACGTAGCGGCTGCCGTCGTCGTGGTCAGTGTTTATCGATTTGAATATGTCGGGTTTCTCTAGAACATCTCTGGCAAATTTCGTTAGGTCTGATTGAGACACCGGAACACGCACCCAACAGTTATCAACGTAGAACACATCCAGATTGTGCCGCTTAGCCCAATCGGCCAACCTATACGGCCCACACTGTTGCGCCATATCGTTGAGGTCAGCGACTGGCTCTGATGCTGCCGTTGCGCTTGTCAGGGCGAAACCCACCACTGATTTTGAGTAAAGCCGAATGGAAAGAGTTGAGTAAGTCATTCCACATGCTAGCTGCCATGGTGCTTCCTGTCATGAGCAAATGCTCGGAATGTTTGAGATCACCGGATCTCGATGTGTCAGGTGCGAATGGTGGGATTTATTCAGTGAAATGGACCTAGCTTTTATTAATAAAAGAGTAGGTAAAAGTGGGTGTAATGGCAGCTCATTTGGAGATTTTAAAATGAGCGATAAACGCGGAGACGAATGGTACACCCCTCCTTCGCTGGTTAAAGCGTTGGGGAAATTTGATCTCGATCCGGCGGCACCTAGGCATAAGCATTGGACCGCCAAGAAGTGCTACACGCAGGCTGACAACGGCTTAACTAAGCCTTGGAAGGGCCGGGTATTTATGAATCCTCCCTACACAAAAATCGACCCTTGGATTTATCGGCTTGCGGAACACGGGAATGGCATTGCTCTGGTCTTTGCAAGGATGGGGACACAGTGGATGGATCAAGCACTGTGCTGGGCAACGGGAATTTGCTTTTTAGATGGTCGCCTCAAATTCGTCGATATTGATCGGAAAGAAGCAGGTGCCGCTAACGCACCATCTATGTTGATTGCTTATGGCGACAACAATGTTGAAGCTATTGCCTCTGCCATTGTTGAGGGAAAGATTTCTGGGAGGCTTTTTCGCGAAGCTATTCCGCATGATTTTTTTACTTTGAGTGATGACGGGGATCATTCCGTCGCCAATCCAACCGCCGAAGAAATCGAACTATGGGCGAAAGAGACTATCGCGATGGACGATGCCTCCTCGTTCATTAAGTGGCGCGGAAAGCAAGAAGCCTATATCAATAGTTTAAGGGATTGATTAGGCGCTGAGCGCCTTGGTCAAGGCGGGAGCGAAGACTCCCGCCAAAGACATGCGCTCTATGGCTTCTTTCTTTTGATTGATCGAGACTTGACGCCCATAGACATTGGCGGTGATGCCGCCATATTCGTGGCCGACCAGCAGAGCGATCATATCCACCGCCACGCCGCTATCCCTAAGTGAATGGACAAAACTGTGTCGGAAACTGTGGAAGTCCGTGTGAGATGAGTAGAGGTCGCGTGCCTGACGATAGGTGCGGAACCACTTACCAAGTTGCTCGCCATATTCCTTGTAAGCGCCCGTGGGGCGGAGTTCAGGAAACAAAGGCTTTTTGGGTTGAATGCCTTCAACAAAATTGCGCAATCCAAGCTCTATCAATTTCGAATGAATTGGCACATCTCGGATGCTTGCCTTAGATTTTAAGCGGCGATCATAGGTTGCCTGAATTTTCAAAAACCAAACACCGTTCGATGTATCAAAATCATCGCTACGCAACCGAGCGACTTCCTCGCGCCGCAAGCCTGTATAAAGCGCGATGATGGGGCACCAATATTTCCAAGGTTTGAGATTGACTTGTCTGGCGACTTCTTCGTGATAGGGAAGGGCGCAACCGTTCCATATTGAAGTAGAAAAGAGGTCTTTGAGCTCGTCGCCCGAAAACGGCACGCGCGTTCCCCGGCGCGCGGTTTCGGTGTCGATCTGCCCCTTTTTGTAGAGGGTGCCTTCGAAGGGATTCATGACGCGCAGGCTGCGGGGCACGAGAGGCGAGCGCCACAAGCTGGTAAAAAAGGTTAGATGTTTGTTCGCCGTCTTTTTTCGAATTCGCTCGGTCTTCCGACGAAGTTGCGCGACCATGTATGTCTGGGTGCCAATGCGCAGAGTTTCGCCTTGATCGTTGATCTTCGTGATTTTGGCTTCAATGTCGTCAGCGAGCTTGATCGCTTGTGTGGGCGTTAGTCGGGCATAGATGCCTTTGCCATACTCACGTGGTATGCGCAGGAGTGTATTAGCAAACTTTTCTGCGTCAGACGGCGTTAGGTCCTGGACCTGACGATTGCCGACAAGGCCCACAAAATATCGCCGCGCCATATCGTCATCGGATTCAGTTTTCGGACTTATGCCGCGCTGTTGACGATGTTTGGCAAAGGCGCGTGCCAGTTCGTCAATCGATTGAGAGAGGAAGCTTGCTTCTTCCTGATCGAGACGGCTTGTCCAGGTTCTAAGCAAGGCGCTATCGAGTGGATATTTCTGGGCGATGAAACTCGGCATTCCTTGGTCGGTGCCATAGCGGCCTTGCCAGCGTTCTTCATCGATTGAATAAGCCCGCGCGACGACGCGCGTGGCATCGCGAGCAAATGCCTCATAGAGAGGGTCGTCTTGCGGTAGCGTGACTCCAAAAGTGGCAAAGGCATCTTTCAAGATTGGTTGAACATCTTGGGTGATGTTCCCTTGGGCAAGCCCTTCCCAATAGGCAGCGACGGTATCTGGGCGCTTATCTTGAATGGCCGACCATTCGGCGTTTTTCTGGAAATCTTCGTCAGTCCATTCTTCCGTGTTATCGGACGAGAATATGGGCGGGTCTTCGTCGTGGTCGCCTTCGGCGTAACGCGCATAGTTGGCAGGGTCGCCATCGCGCCGCGCCTCTCCCTCGGCAAGAATGCGATTGAAGATCGCTTCGAGCACCAGCCGAAGTTGAAGTTTTGACGGTCGAAACTTTACTGGCGCGTTCAAGAGCCTGACTTCCAGTTGATCTATTGCTGCCGAAACAGCGCGCGCACGACGGCGTGCGGTTGCCGGGTCTGCGGTGCGCAATGAACGGACTATCTGGACCCGCCCAAGCGCATGGCGAAGTGTCGGTGGCAGTCTAGCGCGCCACTGGTAAATGGCGCCTCTACGGGCAAGGTGAAGGTGGTGGGTGGGCATTTGGCAAGGCTCCATAGAGCCGGGAGCGAGCCACCAATGCGAGGCCGTGTGATACAGCCCTGTGTCGCACTTGTGTGTCGCGCGCGGCGAGTGGGCCGATAAGCCTTTGGTTATCAAAAGGTTAGAAAAGATTGGCTGGGGGACTAGGATTCGAACCTAGATAGGCAGAGTCAGAGTCTGCAGTCCTACCATTAGACGATCCCCCAAGCGTAAGCCGACGCTGCGCATCATGATTTCGGGCGAATCTGGCCTGTCATGAGCGGCTTGGACGCGCGGAAACTAGTCAGGCTTGGCGCGCTCGTCAACCACCTCTGGGCACTTCGTCTTTACCCCGGAGCCTAACCTGTTAAACTCCCCTCAACTGAAAAGATAAGGAGCCCGTGCGGAAGCGCTGCCTGTGAGGGTATTTCGCAGCTTCCCGGGTCTTGGTCGATCGTGCACCCAGATGGGGAAAAGGGTGCGGGAGGGCCGTCGGAGCCCCCCGTTTCCGATGCTGGCAAGGGTGCGCCTGATGGCTCCCCTGCCGAAACCGGCACAAATGCCCAGACGCCTTCCCGGAAGCGTCGCCGCAGACGCGCGCGTGGCAAGGGGCGTCACAAAGCCAGAATCGCCGCCCAAAATCAGCAATCTTCCGCGCCTGAAGGCCAATCAACTGCAGAAGCGGCGGCTGAACCAGTCCCTGACGCTGTCTCAGACCGATCTGCGCACCCAAGGCGGCGTCGCCCGACGGCTGCCAACGGAGGGCAGCAGGATCAGGACGGCCCGCTCTACGGCGCTCTTGACCTTGGCACGAATAACTGTCGCCTCCTTATCGCCCGGCGTACGCGGGAAGGGTTTCGTGTCGTCGATGCCTATTCGCGCATCGTCCGGCTAGGCGAGGGGCTGACCGCCCGTGGGGCTCTCGGCGACGACGCCATGTCGCGTTCGATCGAGGCTCTGAAGATTTGTGCCGACAAGATGGAGCGGCGCGGTGTCACGCGCTCGCGTCTCATCGCGACGGAAGCCTGCCGCGCTGCCTCCAATGGTCCTGAGTTCATCAGCCGCGTTCAGGCGGAAGCCGGCTTGGCGCTCGAAGTCGTGTCGAATGAGGATGAAGCAAAGCTCGCGGTAGCCGGCTGCGCACCCTTGCTTGACCGCGATTGCCGGTCGGCTCTCGTCTTCGATATTGGCGGCGGTTCGACGGAACTGATCTGGGTGAATATGGCCGAGCGCAAGCCTCAGTCGAAGCCGCGGATCGAGGACTGGATCTCGCTTCCCTGCGGCGTCGTCACACTGGCGGAGCGCTATGGAGGCGTGCATGTCTCGCCCGAACTCTACGAACGCATGGTCGCGGAAGTCTCCGAGCGTGTAGAACCCTTCGTCAAGCGGTTGCAGAGCGCGCATGAGGCTGTCGGCAGCGAGTTCCATTTGCTCGGCACGTCGGGCACGGTGACAAC
>Ga0098040_1000473_pt1 | contig 18420 bp, 18 predicted proteins | sample 7_EtaG_FD_75065 | JGI IMG/M metagenome (GOLD analysis project Ga0098040, IMG submission 75065) | Marine viral communities from the Subarctic Pacific Ocean - 7_ETSP_OMZ_AT15161 metaG | ecosystem: Environmental > Aquatic > Marine > Oceanic | place: Pacific Ocean | collected 2015-01-08
AGAGCGTTTTTTCCCGAATTCAACTGCCAGAGGCAAACCTACGTAGCCAAGCCCAATAATTGCAATGTTTAGGTCATCTTTTTTCATAGTGGACGATTGAACCCCTTTATTTAATTCGTATTCGCATTGCCAACTTTATCGTTTCTTAATAGAAGCTCGAACAAACACACAAAATACACCCAGCATGCCCCCAAGCATTACAGCCAACACAACAATCAAAGCGCGTTTGGGCGCACTTTTCTCCTGAGGGGCTACGGCCGGATCTACGGTTTTGAACACGTATTCCGGCTGAGCGTTGGCCAGCATCACCGTGCGAGTTTCGCTCTCAATGAGTTCGAAGAACACCTGCTGCATTCCCGTAATACTGGTTTCTTCCAGCTTGCTTTCCAGATAAGCAATGCGGGCCTCAGAAGTGCCTATATCTTCCTTGCGCATGTGTTCATTTACGTCGGCAACTAATAAACCAGCCCAGTCTCTGGCTGCCACTGGCGACAAACTTTTGATGCTGATTGTGAGCATGCCGGTATCCTTATTCTCACTCACACCTAGATGGCTTTCTTTAAACGCTTTCACTAGATCCCAGTTGGTGGGGGCCAAGCTTTCGCCTTCGTCGTCGTTCAGCCACTCCTTCGTTTCTGGGTTGTAAATTTCGCGATTGTACTGCCACTGCTGTTTTTCTTTATTCCAACCGTCCACGCCTTTCAACGGTACGACCAGTTGATGCCGGCGTATGAATTCCGTCAAAAACGCGCGTGATTGAAGTACTTCTTTGGCGATAACAGTTTGATTAGAACCGCCACCACCCAAGTTGATACCAGCCAGGCTGGCCAAGCCTCCCAGCTGGCCACTCAAGCCTTTGACGCCACCTTCCTCGTTAGCGGGTGCTACCAATACGCTGGCTTGGTAGATATCAGGTTTCATAAGAGCAAAACCCACGCCACCCGCAGCGAACAGAATTGTAAACGCTATCACGACCCACTTTCCGGCCCACAAAGTGGCGAAAAGCTGCCTAAGGTCGATCTCATCATCTGCGTACTGGTTCTGCTGTTCGAGCTCCATTCGCTGGTTCATCACAGATTACCTACTGCGGCTGCACCGAGGGCCATCTGGTAAACAATCTGGCTGACGTTCGTCCACAGCTCCAGCTGGTTGAGGCGGTCTACATCGATTGGCATAATGACAGTATCGCCGGGCTGCAATTGCTGGCTGCGACCACCAAACCACGCGCTTTTCTCAGGTAGCATCACTGAGCCATCAGCTTTCACTACGTACACACGGTTTTCGTCCGCCTGGCGTGTGGGGCCGCCAGAGCGCTCCAGGTAATCGTCTACTGTTAAACCTGCTGAGTGCAGATGGCTTGTGGGAAATTGCACTTCGCCGAATACGCTCACAGCTTGGGGAATAATGGGAACGGTCAGAGTGTCACCATCTTGGAGCCGAATCGACTGATAACTGCTATTTTCCATTACGGAAGCCAAGTCAATTACCATGCGCCCTACTGGCCGACTATCTTGCACTTCGTCTAACAGGCCCTTCACCTGATCGACACTCTGCGACGCCTGGCCGCCGACGTTATTGCCCTCCAACTGAACACCTAATAGGTCACCCTGCAGGCGCTTTTCAGCTTCTTGCAAACGCTCAGCTTCCAGCTCTCGTAGCTTTTTGCGGGTGAATACCGCGCCGCGAGGGAATGCATTGTTGGTGAGCCCACCGGCACGCTTAAGCACGTCCACCAGAGTCTCGCCGTCGCTGAACGTGTACTCACCTGGATAAATGACTTCACCTGTCAGTTCTATGGTGCGTGTCGCGCCAAACAGTGGAATGGATCGAATCATCAACCGATCGCGGCTTTGTAACTTCAAATTTACCTGGCCATTGATTGCATCAACGAGACTGACTTTGCGCAGCTGAGTCTGTTCTACTCCATTTGCATCCAGAGTTCGGCGGGCCAGCTCTGTGTTTAACATCAGGGCTGAATCCGTCAACCCACCAGCCATAACAAGGGCATCTTTCACTTTACCGGTCGCTGGCAGCGGATACTCACCTGGGTAGCGAACAGGCCCACTGATGGTCATCGTTTGCTGCGGTGTTGACGGTGTGGCCTGGGCTTTCAGGCGTTTTACCACAGGATGAAAGAGCGCATCGCGGCTAAAACGTTGTGGGCCTACTTCATCACCAGCACCCTCCCGCGCCATGCTGCTTCCATTGCCCTTCTCCGACGTTTCAAGAAAGCTTTGCTTGAAATCTCCCTTACCCTCGTCCGCAAACACCAGCAACTGATCTTTTTCACGCATGATCAGATCGACCGCCCCACCGGGGTTGCTTACTGCATTCTTAAGTTCCAAGCTCAGCACGGAAATTTGCTGGGTACCGGGATTTGTTCTGACGATGGCTGCGAAGTTAGTATCGGCTATTGGCAGCAAGTCTGCATCCAGGTTGCGGATTATGGAGCTCACACGCATGCCCGGCACCCAAGCAAATTTGCCTGCCCGGGTTGCAGCGCCGGTTATTTCAACATACTGACCTGTTACATCCGAAATAGACGCAACTGAAACCCGATCACCAGCCTTTACCTTCGCTCGGTTGCCCTGACTATTGGTGAGATCGGCTTCCGCTATCACGCGCAGAAAATCCTGATTCGTACGTTCGATGCGCGTTATTTGCGGGTAGGCTTGAGAGGTGAGGCCTCCAGCCAGATTTACCAAATCCTCCAGCGTGGCGGTGTTTTTAATTTCATACAGCGCCGGGCGATACACTTCTCCATCTATTCCAACACGAGGGCCTACAGCCGGAATAAATACTGCGTCTCCGGGTTGAAGGCGTACATCACCGCTGGTGTCGCCTTTAAGCAGCAGGTCGTAAAGATCCAGCGTGCTTACAACCTTCCCGTTTCGCTTCAGTTGTACGTTGCGCAAAGACCCTGTGTGGCGAATGCCGCCCGACACGTACAGTGCGTTGGTTATGGTAGAGAGTGAGCTGACGCTGAACGACCCCGGCGTGCGTGCTTCACCAAGCACAAATACTCGCATGCTGCGCAATTCGCCCAATGATACCGCGGCTTTTACGCCAATATACTGCTCTGCAACCAGCCTGCTGATTTCTTCTCTGGTTTGCTGAAAGCTCATGCCGGCGACATTGACCGGCCCTCTTTCGGGCATCTCTATAGTGCCATCACGGGAAACAACGAGAGATAGCTGGCGGTTTTCATTGCCCCAGAGCTGAACTTTCAGTTCATCGCCGGGGCCCAGCGTATAGCTGGAAGGAACCGGAATTTCTGTCACCGGAGCAAAGGTGCTGGGTTTACCTTCAAACAACTCGTAGCCGAATGGTTTCAGCCCGTGGTTCTTCTCGCTGAACGCCTGCTCCTCTTTAGAAGGCTTGCTGTCTTCGCCTTCATCTTGTTCACCATCTTTTTTAAGCGGCTCAACGACCGAAATCTTTTGACGCACTTCCGGACGGCTTTGCGAAATACTCCCCTGAACCTGGTCCAGATCTATCCCATATTGCCGTGCCAAAGCTTCCTGCTGAGCTTTGGGCAGGGATTTAAACTGCTGGATCTGGGCGGGTGTTATCGATTGAGCGGAAACACATAAGGGCGTTAATAGTGCCAAAAAAAAGATAAAACGCTTAAAATTCACAGCAGGTATCCAGTATATGTTTTGAAAAAGAGCTTGAAGTTATCGATTAGAGGTACCGTTAAAAACGGTATCGCCAACTGGCGCCAACAGACCACTGGCCTGCCTCGTTATCTGCCGGATTGACCAGTTCGAGTTTTTTATCGGCAAACTGGGCACTTACATCCAGCCACCCATTAAGCAATTCAGTACCGTATCCGGCTTTTGCAATCATTTGTTTCGCGTTTTCAGCAGGGATCATCAACTTGATGTCTCTATCGATAACCGGTGTTTGGCTTATCCCGTCTTTGTTGAACTCAACAAAACTGAGACTGGCAGACAGGTTGCGCCCGTCATCAAAGAAGTGAAAGCCGCCCAAGGTGATCGCTTCGGCGTCCCCACTGAAGCTCGCACCCATGGTGCGACCGTAATAGCGATACCCGCTGTTGTAGCGGGAATGATCGTAGGTGATGTTAGGGCGTGCATCTCCCAGAAAGTCGTCAGCCAGGGTGTTGGCGTATTCAATAAACCATTGCTGGTCGCCGCTAAACAGTTGGCTTGTCCAATCTGTACCCAGAAGCCAGGATTTGCGTGCGGGAAATGCGCCAGCTTCGTCCTCACCCATCATTTGGCCATACACACCCATAGACTGCTCGCCTATGGCGAAGCCATAACGGGCATCTATGCTGGCAAGCTGATTGCCCGGGTCGTTTTCTTCCAGTTGGCCGTTATCCTTCCCGATCAATGCATTCCAGATGGTAGAGGCGCCCTCTGGTCGGCCTTCACCTCCAAGCATAATGGCCCGGGAAAAACCTAGCTCCAGCCCATCCAGCGGGCGAAGGTTCAGGCGCATACCAATCAGCTTGGCCTCCGGCACCTTGCGTTCTTTTTCATACTGCCCGGCAAATACTGTGAATTGCCACGGGCCCACCCAACTCAGCCAGCGGCTTTCAGGCGCGGAGGCATCGTTACGATTTAGCCACACAGAGGGTAGCGGCCGGGCGTTGTTGGATAAGATAAGGCTGGATTGCCAGCCAGGCCCCCACCAGCGGTCAATTGCACCCGCGCCAAACACCCAGTTACCTGCCGTTGCGGCGAGATAGGAGCCATCAAAGCGGGCGTTTTCGTTGTCATCAAGGCTGTGGGCATAGGCCGGGCTTAGGCCGAATGCCCAGTTTTGCCCCTGCCACTGCACGCCCAATTTTACTGTAGCTTCTGCCGTTGGCCCACGCTCGAACCCCTGAACCATGGCCACTTCGTTGGTGCCAGACACTTCCAACTCCGCACGAAAGCCCGGAGAGGCTTGCTGGCTACGCTCGAATTCAAGGTAATTGCGTGCTAGTCCGGTAGCGGAACCAAGCTCGCCTCCAACTTCATTCAAGCCGTTGGTTATGGAACCCCACATTATCGGCCAGCTGGTGACAGGGCGCCGAAGGTGGCCGCGGTCGGAGAGCTTCTGAACCGCAAAACGAGCTCGGGCATCACCCGGCTCGAGCCAGGGCGCCGCTGCGGTTAAAGTGCTGGCCAGGCACGCTACCGCCCCACCGACCAGCGCACAGTGTTTTAAGGTCATAGAAATAAATTGCCAGCAATAACAGGAAAAAATCTACGGCGGGGAAATCATATTCCCAACTGCATCCCTGTCAGTGTGTGAATGTTCCATGTCTAAGGCGTGGCGATTTTACGGCATCATATGAGACAAGCAAGTGACAAAATGTGTCACACACCCGCCAGCTCATAACAGAGAAAGGCTATCAAAGGGTCGGCTTTGGATTTAAACCAACACTACTCCGGGTTTGTATCTGCCAAATGATTTTTTACAGATACGCAAAACTCGCTCATAAATGCTACAAAAACACCCAGCATTCCCCCCAGCAATATGGCTAGCACAACAATCAGGCTGCGCTTTGGAGCTGTTTTTTCAGCACTCTGGCGGCTAGTAACAAGCACTTCAACGCCCTGCAGGTTTTTGATCTTGCCCTCAAGGGTTGAGCGCTTTTCTATCGCGCGAGCAATCGCCTCGCCAGTGTCCGCTTGCCCTTTTAATGCGTCAATGGCGCTTTCCAGAGACTCTATCTGGCGCTCAAGGCTCTGCTGCTCTCTCTTGATCAGCGCCTCCTGATACTCTTTTACACCGGTGATTAGTGCACTGTGCGCAGCACCAACAGCCTCACTTTGCTGCTCTGGCGCGCTAGTGGTGAACCGGATAAGCCCGGTGCTTTCGGGATTGCTGAAGGAAACTTGAAAAGGCTGCTTTTTATCGTGATTTTCGCGGTAAACGGTTTGCACTTCTGGCAACCAACGACTCTCCAAGGTTGCAATGGTCGTTTCTGGCGACTGAAAAAAAGTGTCACTGTCTTTTTGGGCGATCTGAATGAGGCTAACGTACTCGTACTCATCTTCTAACAGTAACGCATATGCCAAGCCTGCAAGCGTGACAGCGATAAACACCACGTAAAACACTCGGCGCCTGCGAATGAAGGTTGCAACAAGGTCGACCAGGCTGATTTCGTCAGAGTAATCTGGCTGTTGACTGCTAAGGGCCTGGCCTTGCGTGTTATTCATTCAGTTTGGCTCGCAGCTGAAGCTTGGATTCGGAACCGGACATTTCGCATATTCCGATTGGCATAAACTAAGATCGATAGTCTACAGGGTCTGCTTGAAATTTTCCGTTACCGGCTGTTAAAAGCGCCTCATTGCAGAAACGGGCACCTTCACCGACTGCTGCTTTTGCATAAAGTTAATCAGCACAATTGCCCGCTCTTCACCATCGTACGCCTGAAAAACGGCGTTAATTCCCTCAAAGGGACCGTCACCAAGCTGAACCGCTTCTCCAGACTTAAGCCCGCCCTGCTGGGTAACGGAATCGAGACTATCTTTGATGTGCTGAATAACCTCACCTGAAATGCCGGCGGGCTTATTGGCAAAACTAACAACACGAAGCACACCGCGGGTCGAGCGCAGCTTTGCCCAGCTGGGGTCTGTCTGCTCAAGCTTTACGAACAGATAACCGGGAAAAAGCGGCTCAAGTTTGTGGGTTCGCTTTCCGGCTTTAATTTTTTCTACCTGAATTTTCGGGTAGAAACAGGTGATATCCTGATTCTGCAGATGCGCCAATGCGCGGTCGCCTTGGGCAGGCTTATGTTGAAGTGCGTACCAATTCATGGGCGGCGAATATACCAGTTACCCGCAGCAACAAAATACGGGTTTAGCACATTTTCTTTGCCATACCGCAAAGGCTGACAATCCACAGTGGTCACATTCCCGCCTGCTGCAAGCAGTACGGCATGCGCTGCCGCAGTGTCCCACTCGCTGGTGGGGCCCATGCGTGGATATATATCTGCATGGCCCTCGGCTATTCGGCAGAACTTAAGGGAACTGCCCGCCTGAACGGTTTGGTGCGGCCCAAGGGCTTCGATAAAGGCGCGGGTTTCGTCGTTCAGATGATTTTTACTGGCAACCACTCGCTTGCTGGCCTGGGGTTCCGCAACATGAATGCGGTGAATGCGCCCGGCCCGATCACGCTTGCTGGCACCCTCACCTTTAATACCCCAAAAGGCTTCTTTTAAAGCAGGCGCTGTTACAACACCCATTACCGGCTCACCCTCTTCAATCAGCGCAATATTCACCGTAAACTCCCCGGTGCGTTGGGTAAACTCTTTGGTGCCATCTATAGGATCAACCAGCCAGAACCGTCGCCAGTGCCTTCTCTCCTCCCAAGGAGCTTGGGCGCCCTCTTCCGAGAGGATCGGAATATCCCGGGCGATATTGCGCAGGCCCTTTACAATAATCTCGTGGCTTGCAACATCCGCAGCGGTGATGGGCGATTCATCTTCCTTGTAGCTCACTTTGAAATCAGACTGGTAGATATGGAGCACTCTTGTGCTGGCTTCATCGGCCACTTTGATCACTTCTGTGAGCATTGAGCTGTAGTGCATAGCTTGCATCCTGCTTCCCGAGTATTGCTGCATAGTATCAAATATTGGTGGCCGGCCAGAGAAAGTGTATGTTACCCACGGTGAGACGCCGAGATACCAAACTTATTTAAAGAGGTAGAGATTTGAGGTTAACCCCACTTTTTTTCGGCTTTATCTTGCTGTTTTCTGCAGTGGGCGCCGCCCAGGCACAACCCTTCTCGCTCCCCGGCATACCCGGGTTTTCAGGGCAGGCAGAAAAAGAAGAAGCGTCGCCCGAAGAGCTTGATGCGTCGCTGGAGGTAACCATTCAGGCCCTGCAAAACGATGAGAGCCGAAACGCATTAGTGCAACAACTCAAATCCCTACAGCAGGGGCTAAAGGCGGAATCATCAAAAGCTGCCCAAAAGGCCTCCGGTGGAGAGGGCTTGCTGGGCGCTCTTGCCGTTTTCTTTGATGAAGCAGCCAGCGCAGACAGCTCCTCCAAAAACCCCTTGGGCAAATGGAAAGCGAACTTTCGTAACGCATACGGCGCAGCTGAAAAGCTTATGGAGAGCGCGTCGTTTCGGGTGATCGCGGAAACCACCGCCGGGCTTGTTCTATGGATTGCCGCGCTGTGGGGGCTCACCCACTTGGCCACAATGTTTTTCTTATGGCGAGGCTGGCCGCTGCAAATGCCGAGGCATGCCAGGCCGTGGATGTTAATCGCCCATTTTGTACGGCGGATTTCGCCCTGGCTGCTCACCTTTACTGCGTTGCTGGCGGGGTTGCCCACCTTCGGCATGTCTGAAGGGGCTCAAACCACCATCCTGATCCTGTCATACGCGGCCCTGAGCGCCCGCGGGCTTACCTCGCTTTTTGATGTATTGATTTCCATTTTTTCAAGCGGCCACCGGCTGGCGGCCGTTCTGATTCTGCGCCGCAGAATGCTGAGACCCTTGTTTGTGATTGGCGTGCTGCTCGCCCTTGAAGACGCACTGGGCACCACCGAGCTGACTCAGCAAATAGGCCCGGAACTGGCTAGCGCTCTTGCTCTGGTTTTCAGCGTTATCGCTGCTCTTCTGAGCTTCTACCTTATTGTCCGAAACCGGCGCCCTGTTACTCACCTGATTCGCAACCGCCCCTACAATCAACGCAAGAACCAGGGCGTGTGGCGGGAAGTAACTGCGTTGCTTGCGCGGCTTTGGCATATCCCCATGCTGCTGGCTATCAGTGCCTCTGTCGTCGCCGTTTTTGTGAATGGCGGGGAGGCGGATGCAGCCTTGGGTAAGGCCATGGTTTGCGCGTTATTGCTGGCCCTGACACTCGCCCTTCAAGGACTGATTGGCATACAGGAAAGCCGGCCTAAGCATCACGCCCTTAGCACGTTCAGCCGCCGGCTGGTGCGATTCGGCTACCGCTTGATCCAAACCGCCGCTTGGCTGTTGTTTTTCGAGCTGATCTTGCAAATATGGGGCTTGTCTTTATTCGGCCTGGGCGAAAAACCACCGGTGAGCCTGGGCCTGGCCGGCAGCCTAATTGGCATTGCTCTAACTGGGTTCATTGCCAACCTCACCTGGATTTTTATAGACGAGCTCCTGGAAAGAGCCATGCGCGGCGGGGATCGCAAAAAAAGGATCAACCCGGCAAGAGCGCAGACGATTCTACCCATTGCACGGAACACCCTGCTGATCACCATTCTGATCGTTGCCACACTGGTGGGATTATCCACCCTGGGTGTTGATGTAACGCCGCTGCTGGCGGGTGCCGGTATTATCGGCCTGGCGGTTGGTTTCGGCGCTCAAACGCTGGTTCAGGATTTAATCACCGGCCTGTTCATTGTGGTTGAGGACTCCATGTCGGTCGGCGATTTTGTGGAGATTAATGGTTTTATGGGCACGGTTGAAGGCTTCAATTTACGTACCGTGCGCCTGCGGGATCTTGAAGGAGTTGTTCACCATATTACCTTTAGCAAGATAAGTTCGATTCACAACATGTCGCGCCAGTTTGGTATTGCGCTGCTCAAGATCCGAATTCCCCGGGAGCTGCCCATTGATGACGCAATACTGTTGATGACGGAAACCGCCGAAGAACTGCGCACACTGCCAGATATGCGGTGGCTGATCTGGTCGCCTCTTGAAATGCAGGGCATTCATTCCTTTGAGGAAGGCTGCCCAGTGCTACGGATGCGGATGCGCACCAAGCCGGAGTTTCAGTGGGATGTATCCAGAGCATTTAATCTGCTACTCAAACGGCGGATGGAGGAACGGTATATTGATGTTGCGGCGCCCAGAATTAGTGTGCAGATGGAGGGGGAAGGTGGTGCCAGGTCGCCTTATGTGGAGGGGCGGGCGACGGATGGGGTGTGATTTAAGCTGTGCCTGTCCATGGTTATTGCATTAAAACTCAGACTTATTAGACTAACATAGTTCATGTGCGACCAATTAAGCGCTTATAAAGCTCACAGGTGAGCGAAATGAAGCAAGTAAAGCCGCGAAACTATTCTACATACACTAGGGAGGCTTGCCGACTTCTGGGCCTGCTTATTAGCAATGGCCGTAAGCAGAAAGGCATGTCTGTTGAAGAGCTGGCAGAGAGGGCCGGGACATCGCCTAGCTTTGTTCGTCGCCTCGAAAAAGGGGGGCTTAAGGGGGAAATGGGAATCGCCTTTGAAGTCGCCTCTATTGCAGGAGTCAACTTGTTTACACCTGAAGCCTCAGGCACAAAGGCGCAAGCAAGACTTAATTCATTGATTGCGCAAGCTGAGGCAAAAGCCACCCTACTCCCTAAAAGTGTTCGCAAGCCGAGGGAGGAAGTGAAAGATGACTTCTAAAGGCTCAGTGGATGAGCTGTATGTATGGGTCTGGCTCCCCGGTGCGACAGAGCCCGTGGTCGCCGGGCGCCTGTATAGAGACTCAAGCAACTCAGGCGTTTATAACTTCAACTACGGTGGCTCGTATCTGGAACGATCGGATGCCATTCCAATATATTCACCGGAACTACCGCTCCAACGGGGGCGCATTGACCCGCCAGTGGGTTTATCAATGGCCAGCTCCATCAGGGATGGCGCCCCCGACGCGTGGGGGCGCAGGGTCATCATTCACCGCCTCATGGGCCGGGATTCGACACCAGACACCGAGCTGGATGAACTGACCTATATGCTGGAATCCGGCAGTGACCGGATTGGCGCTCTGGACTTTCAAGCATCGCCCGTGAAGTACGTTTCGCGCGAGGCACAAAACCCTCGTCTTGAAGAGCTGCAGGAGGCATCTGAGCGTGTCGAAAAAGGTTTACCCTTAACTCCGCAGCTAGACAAGGCACTGAACCACGGCAGCTCTATAGGCGGTGCGCGACCAAAAGCGCTGATTCAGAATGGCGATACCAAGTACGTCGCCAAGTTCTCATCAACCACTGATCACTATAACGTAGTGAAAGGTGAGTTCTTAGCCATGCGGCTTGCCGAGATCGCAGGATTGAACGTTGCACCTGTTCGCCTGGAACGCTCGGCTAAGCGGGATGTCCTGTTGGTTGAACGTTTTGACCGTACATACACCCACGAGCGATTGAAACGTCACATGATGGTCTCGGCACTGACCATTTTTGAGCTGGATGAGATCATGGCGCGGTACGCCAGCTACGAGCAATTAGCCGACATTATCCGCCAACGGTTTACCTGTCCTTCCGAAACACTGCTGGAGCTGTACAAGCGCCTTGTTTTCAATATCCTCACCGGAAATACCGATGACCACGCCAGGAACCATGCTGCATTCTGGGATGGGAACAGCTTGACGCTCACACCTGCCTACGACATTTGCCCACAACCCCGCTCAACAGGAATCGCAACACAGGCAATGCTTATCCTGGGGGAACGTAACGACAGCAGGCTATCCCTTTGCCGTGAGGCCGCATACAAATTCAATCTGAGCGATGATAAAGCTCAGAATATCATCGCCCAATTGCGTCAAAGCATCCTGGATAGCTGGGCAGATGTGTGTGACGAGGCGCAATTATCGGAGCCAGAGAGGAAATTTTTCTGGCGCCGGCAGTTTCTAAACCCATCTATCGATGAGTAAGTCGGGCGGCTAAGCTGTGCCTGTCTATGACGATCATGTGCAATCAGCTCTCTTTCATAATCCGTACGGCTCTTTCATCCATGCAACTTCGCACAAATCTGTTCATCTTTTCTTGGTCACTCGAACCATAAAATTCCAACATCAGTTCATTGAACTCCAGTTCGCGAGACGCTGGAATATTGATGGCCGGGTACCCATGGTTCAGAAGATGGCCGTTCATCATAAAGCGGCCCATGCGCTTGTTGACGTCGTAAAAAAACTGACAGCGAGCCATGGTAAGGAATAGATGAACGGCCTGATCGTACACGTCATCAAAGCGCGCAAGCCTGTCGATCATTTGAGTAAAAAGACCAGGGAGATCACCGGCAGCAGGAGGTTCATAATCCGTTCCTGCAATGAGTACGCCTCCAGACCGAAACTGCCCCCATTCCAACGCCTCCTCCTTTCCGGCGATATGGTGCAAGTTGCAAGCACAGCGTGGCGTTAACTCAAACTGCTTATCTCGAACTAACCGAAACAGCTCCTTCCATGCATCCGCCTGATTAACCGCTATTTGTTGGTCACTGAACCGGTGCCCACCAACAGTTACTCCTTGCATCAACGTTTGTACTTCAGGCAGCGTGAAGTTAATCCCCTCCAATTGAACAGCGTCGTATACAAAAACTGACACCTCTCGCTGCGCAAGCATCAGGGCCTTTTTGTGGTTTGGAGATATTGACCAATGCCGGTCTGTAGCTGAGCACATAATAAAAGCGCCGAATCAGTGAAGTGCTTGATTGGGCATGTCCGAAGTGTTTCCCATTCATACCCACATAGATAACTTGGCGATCACTCTACCAATAGATCTCCTATATCCACGCGCAGAACTTCCGCCAATGCTTTCAGCACCTTGGCTGAACCGGTCTTACTACCCGCCTCAATCTGGCTGACATAAGACTTGCCGACACCGGCAACATTACCTAGTGCTTCTTGGGTAAGCTCACGATACTCCCGCCAGACTTTCAGTGGGTGCTCGTCTCCGGCAATTAAACGATCAGCAATCTCAGCGGGTATCGCTTCGTCCTCACCGCTGACGAGCTCACGTATCGCTTCTCTGGCATCTTCTGCATCCCGCACATCTTCCGCCAACTCTAACAGTGCTAAGTATTCATCGTAGGGCAGCACGGCATACTCCGGCTTTCCTCCGCGCTCAATAATTTGTGCACTCATTTGTATACATCTCCCCTTGAACCAACCTTCAGCACCAAAACCAACAGCTCACCGTGATCGATACTACATATTGCCCGATAGCCGCCCTGCCTTAACCGCCAGTATGGTAGACCTTTCATGAGCTTCCAGTCTCCCTGGCAAGCACTCGGATCTTGTGCCATAGCTTCCAATTCGCGCTGCAGCTTTTGCCCCTGAGACTTGGGCATTTTGAGAATCACTTTAAGGGCTGATTTTTTGTAGATCAGTTTGTACATAAGAGAAGTTTACTGAATAAGTTTACTATTAGTCAACCTGGGTGCGAGCGAGAGAGTGTCTACCTATAAATGCTCCAAGCACTGGCAAGCACCACAGGGTTTGTTAGGCTACATCAACTTGCCTGAAGGGGCACCGGTAAACCCGGATAACCACATTTTCATTGGAGGACGTTATGGCCTACCGTTTTGATGATCTCAAGACCGCTTGCCAGAAGGATTGGCAGGATTATACCCAACACGAATTCGTGAGCCAGCTCGGCGCAGGCACCCTGCCACAACCTGTCTTTCGCCACTACCTGCAGCAGGATTATCTGTTTCTGATCCACTTTGCCCGCGCCTATGCCCTGGCAGTGTACAAGAGCCGCAACATGGCAGAGCTGCGTCATAGCTTTGACGGCTTGAAGATGATTGTCGACGTGGAGCTCGGCCTGCATGTGGACTATTGCAAGCAGTGGGGCATTTCCGAAGACGAACTGACGCGACTGCCGGAAGCCAAGGCGACTCTGGCCTATACACGCTACGTGCTGGATACCGGCAGCAGGGGCGACCTGCTCGATATGCACGTGGCTCTCGCCCCTTGTTTGGTGGGTTACGGCGAAATCGTCAACTGGCTAAACGATCAAAGCGATACCCGGCGCGGCGAAGAAAACCCCTTCGATGCCTGGATTGCCATGTACGAAAGCGACGATTTTCAGGCCGCCATGCACGATGAAGTTAATTGGCTGGATGCACGGCTATCCACGGTAACCGACGAGCGCTTCGATGAGCTGGTCACCATATTTAGCAATGCCACTCGGCTTGAAATTGACTTCTGGCAGATGGGTCTTGATCAATCCTTTTAGTAAAGCGAGGCCAAACTGTGCCTGTCCACGGATAAACAATGGATAATATAGCAACATATCCGTTGCTACGGCATTCAAAAGCATCTAACCTGTTGCTTATTATCTAAAAAGCAACCTATGCGTTTACAAAAATGAACCCACTGCTGCAACAACTCAAAAAGCGACGACTGGCGCTCGGCCTTAACCAAAGCGATATGCTGCTACGCATTGGGGTCTCGCGCCAGCAATACCAACGCCTGGAATCCAAGGGAAATCCCAGACTGGATACCCTGGAACTGATAGCAAAAGGCCTTAAAAGCAAACTCATGCTTATCCCCGAAGATAAGCTCAGCGCAGTTCGCGCAGTGCTGGAGCAAGAAGGTGAATATTCTGATAAAGAGTCGCCTGTGCTGGGCAAATCGCTAGAGCCTACCAAAGATAATACGAAACAAAGCCTGATTGATAACCCATGGCAAGGCTTGCTGGGGGAAGAAGGCTAAGCTGTGCCTGTCCATGATAATTGTTCCCGGTTTGGCGTTGGTCTAAACGGTGAAAGGAACGTCGCGGTTGAGAATGGGATTTGAGAGCGTACGATAGTATCAAGCATCAGAAACGCCCAACCCAACCCTCTACGTCTGCTTTCGCTTTAAGTTCTGAGAGGTTGTCCCATTGGGGAGTTTGTTCAGGCCATGTCGTAGCACTGCCGTTAATGTTGAGCGTAGGATGGAGCAAAAGCCGCTCCGTTTGGCTGTCGTGATAGCCGCCGCCAATGTCTGAATGAACCCCTGGCAGCGCGATCTCACGGAAATTATTGGGAAGTGAGCCATCTGGGTGGCAAATGCTATTGAGGGCGAAATTTTCCCGGCATTCGTCGATCGCGGTAAACTGCACTACGCTGGTGATAGTTGACGGATCTAAATACAGGTTGACGGGAGAATTACGATTGTTGCTTGGCGTAAAGTCGCCGTTCTGGATGTTAATAATGCCGGCAACAGTATCAAATAGCCCAAGAAATCGAATGGTGACTTTTTCCGGCCAGGGAATACCATTAGCTGAAAATGCCCTCTTAACTTGTGCAACCAGGCCACTAAGCCGTGCCTGTCCATCACGGCCACTGCTGACACTAAGCCAGTTTGGAATTAGTTGACCACTACAGGTGTCAGGCTTGGCCGGGAGACTCGTCGTTTTTAAAACTAACTACCAGCCATCTGTAGGAATACCATGCTGCCTAATATAGTCGCCACTGCGTTCCAGATATTCCTCGGTGCGCACCTGATACGTCGACGTATCGCCCTCAATTTCATTAGCCTGGAAACGACCAACCTCAATGGCGTTGTCTGGTCGGTTAGAAATCCAAAGAACAACCTGACCGCCAGGTGCCACACCGACCGTGAGAATCTTTCTTGGCTGACTAAACGCGCCCATAACGGTTGTGTAAGTCACATGCTCACTCATTTTCCTTTCTAACTCCTTCGGCAGAGAAAAGATTTTCTGATAGAACTTCTGTTCCGCAAAAGAGAACCACTGGATGGCAATATAATTTGGAAAGGGTGCAGTAGATGCTCCTTTTCCTGATGGTCCATTTGGACCCATCCAGCAACAGCTGACACTCCCCATTGGCATGCGCGAGTGCCTGATGCTGGAGGTTTCGAGTTCAAAACGCTCTACCCAAACATCGTAATGTTGAGGAGCACCAACACCGATATATTCCTTAATATTATTGTTGGGTTGGGAGGCACATCCAGAAAGAAAGAGCACCATAAGCGTAGCAATCGTTGTCGTTTTAACAGTCATTATCAGGACTCTGATTTATTCGCGTAAATGGTCCGTTTCCGGTTTGATGTTGGCCGAAAAGGCGAAAGGAAAGTAGCGGTTGAAAATGGAATTTCAGAGCGAGCAATAGTACCGAACATCAGGAACTCATGCAGATTGTAGTGATCTGAGTGGTGCACATACTGTTGCTTCAGGAAAGCGCTTTGGAGAGATGGTAGTTTTGGCTGGTTGTTACCATGCCAAATTTGCTCCCAAAGTGCGCTATGAATCATATCCAGCTCTGCGGGAATGGCAGTGTCATTATCAGTCGGATCCATTTTTCGGAGCGGTACGCCTGCCTGTTTAGCCAGATGGTACATGCAGTGAAGGTAGACCTGTGAAAGCTCTCCGCGCACATGTCGATGTAGCTTTAACTCAAGATCCACCTGACCGTTTGGTGTGGGGTGCTCCCGTAGGTCTTTGTGAATACTAAGCGAGGCAGGTTCACCCCCTTGTAAAGGGAGGCTTTGAGCCCCGACCCAACCTTCTGCATCTGCAGTCATTTTAAGTGTTGTTAGATTATCCCATTGCATGGTTTGTTCAGGCCACGCCGTAGCATTGCCTTTAATGGTTAGTTTGGGATGGAGTAAAAGTTGTTCAGTCTGATTGTTGTGATAGCCGCCTCCGATGTCTGAGTGAGCCCCAGGCAAAGCAATCTCACGAAAATTATTGGGAAGAGTCTCATCAGGGTAGCGAAGGCTATTGAGAGCAAAATTTTCCCGGCATTCATCGATAGCTGTTAACTGCACAGCAGTGGAGATGGTAGCTGGATCCAAATACAAATCAATGGGTGCATTACGGTCATTACTCGGTGCGAAGTCGCCGTCCCGAATGTTGATAATACCGGCGACGGTATCAAATAAGCCTAGAAATCGGACGGTCACATTTTCTGGCCATGGAACGCCATTTGCGGCGAAAGCCTGCCCCAACTCGCCTTCGGAGCATTTAATTATTTCATTCGCAGCATGGCGGGCAGCTGCCGCTCCCCGGCTAAAGCCGAACAGGTCAATGGTCAAGTCATCAATAATACCGCCACCTGCAATTCCACTTGCGCGGAGTGCAACGTCTGAAAATGCTTTCTCCGTTTGCGCGATAATGCCAGTCCCACCGAGTCCCGTTGCCATACCCTTCAGCGAGTCGTTGGCTCCAGTTTTCGAGCCAGCTCCCGGTGCGTATACTGGAAAACTTTGAGTTAGCGCGCTTTCTGTCTCATTTTTTGCTTCAGGATACAAATTCCACAACTTAGCAATATTACTCGTCCCATTGGCATAGCTATCCCCAAGCAACAAACTCAATCGGTGCTCGCATTCGATATCATCAATCTCTCCATTTTGGTGGGGCGTCAGACACTCGCTCTCAACACGATCACGAAATAAGTCAATGTTTCCCGCGTTATTCAGCGTTCCGTCGGTGAAGATCCCCACCTCTAGATGGACGGGTTTTCTTTTCTCTTTGCCCTGTGTTACCTCATCCGTCACAAATGCCGAGGCGGTAAGTGGAGCTACCAGGGCTGATGCACCAAGGGGCAGGGATAATGGGCGTTGGGCATTCTTCGAGGCAAGGTGACATTCCCTTGCGCGGCGTTCATTCATGGTGTCATTGAGGCCGAAGGCTCCAAGTTGACCGTGCTCGAGTGCTTTTTGCAGTTGCTCAACACTCATTTCCCGACCGCTGGGGTCTTTAGGTACATTGTTGGATGGACCGTTAGCCAGCTTGGTGGCGCAAGTCCTGGCAAAAAATGGCCCTTCAATAAAGGGGAGGTCCCGGAGTTGCAGGTCCCAATGAGATTTGATGTTCATGGCTGCTGTCCTTGCGGCCTGAGAGTATTGAGGCCCACAAGGGTGATGCTGTTTAAGGCAGGCGCTCTCCATGACGATTAACGGCGATCTTCCAGAGCACCGTCAGCAGACTGTAATCAAAATTGTTTTAGCGCGCAACGGTGCGCGTGGTGCAACAGCCGATCCAACAGCGCAGCCTGATTAAAGGTGTCGACCAAAGGCTGTAATCTTACTCCGGTGGCGGGAAATGGTCATGAAATCGACCTGCATCTTTTTGCTAGGCGGGGTCTCAAAACAAACCATCGGGTCAGATTGTGGTTCACAGCCAAACAGAACAGCAGTGGCTAAATGAGTTTACGGTACCGCTGAAACCTTTGCTGGGATTTGAGGGGGTGATTCGCAAGGGCTTTCAGCGAGGCATACTCTTTGGCTTCGAAGATTACCTAGAATTGGTCGATTGCACTGGCCGAATTAGCCGGGATGACAAACGTGGCGCGATTGATGAAAAAGCCTTGCCGATTCTGGAAAGGCTGAATATTGGCCCGGGCCAGTGGTGCGAGCGAGCGACTCGATTTGAGGCAACCTATCAGGATTATCGACAGAGCCCGCGACGACGGGCGGCCTGAGGGTCGAAACCGCCGGGCCTTCCGGCAAATCACTACCAGTCAGATGGTGCTGCCTCATCAAAGTACGAAGCAGTGCAATATCGACGGGTATTGACTCTGCTTCATCGACGAATGCCATCAGCGGATCACTCCGCGATTCATAGCGCTCAATGGCCTGACTGAGCATATCTATGAGTGGGTTCAGCGGATCATCGAGGGTATCGCTGGCAAACTCCAGTACACACTCAAGTGTTTCCAGAGCTGTATTATATTGCTCTTCCGTATCAATGTTCATTAAAGGCTGTGCAGCCGCCATAAATGTCTGATACGCATCGAATATCGCTAACTGTGCCATAGACCC
>Ga0098040_1000477_pt1 | contig 18360 bp, 16 predicted proteins | sample 7_EtaG_FD_75065 | JGI IMG/M metagenome (GOLD analysis project Ga0098040, IMG submission 75065) | Marine viral communities from the Subarctic Pacific Ocean - 7_ETSP_OMZ_AT15161 metaG | ecosystem: Environmental > Aquatic > Marine > Oceanic | place: Pacific Ocean | collected 2015-01-08
CGTGAAGCCCTTTGAGGTATATCAGACTTATCTTTCAATGAAAAGTCATTTTACCAACCCTAAGTATGATTATTTTAAGTATGGTGGCAAATGCCGTGCTACAGTGTCTTCCTTTAACAAGCGAAAGGATAAATATTTTTTCGAACGAACTTCTAGAAAATATTCTGATGAACAAGTGCTAAACTTTCTTTTAGCAAATTTTGTAAATACAGACACCCCCCAAAACCTATGGATCGGAGAGATAATCAACAGTGGAGAAAGAATCTACGCAGAGTGGATGAGACGAATACAGAGTTTGACCTATATTTTCAAGGAGCAATCCCAGAAATTACTCTCAGAGAGAGACTTAGAAACAGTGTTCGATTGTTCAAAGGGTCATCCCCTATTGTTAAAAAGTTATCTGGGTGGAGAGACCTCGCTAGAAACGCTTATTATACTGGAAAAAGTCTTTTCTTTCAGAAAAAACTTTGATAAGAAGTTGCAAGATCCAGTGTGGGAATCTGTTAGTTTAAAGATAAAGAAATATAATCCTTTCCTAAATATTAATGTATTTAACTATAAAAAAATTTTAAGAGATGCGTTAGATGAGTAATTTTTTTGATTCCGAAATAGTTAAAAAAGAACTTACTGAGATCAATAAGTTGCAAGAACAAGTGTACTCTCGTGCATTTGCGTATCCAATGATGTCTCGTGAAGATAAGGTTAAACACGTTGACAAACTAATTACATTATTAGAAAAGCAGAAAGTTATGTATACTAGACTGTCTCTTTCAGATTCGCCAGAGGCAAAACAAATGCAACAAACGTTGCAGAAATCCATTAATCATATGGGTTTCCCACCTGGTACTGATATGCAGATCTTGTTTAATTGTATGAATGATACTATTCAAACATTAAAAGAAAACATTAAATGATTGACTTTTAATAATTTCTCTGCTATAATCCAAACATCCAATTAATCCAATTAATCCGAGGTAATCTAAATGTCGTTTGCTAATCTTAAAAAGCAATCTAAATTAGGATCTTTAACTGCAAAGTTAGTTAAGGAAGTCGAAAAAATGAATAATAACGGTACAGCAGGAGATGACCGTTTATGGAAATTAGACGTAGACAAAAGTGGTAATGGCTATGCTGTTATACGTTTTCTTCCACCCCCTGACAAGGAAGATCTCCCATTCGTAAAACTATACTCCCATGCTTTCCAAGGTCCTGGCGGTTGGTATATCGAAAACTCTTTAACCACATTAGGACAGAAAGATCCAGTGTCTGAATACAATTCAGAACTATGGAACAATGGAACTGATGCAGGTAAAGAAACTGCTAGAAAGCAGAAACGTAAGTTGACTTACGTTAGTAATATCTACGTTGTAAAGGATCCTACAAACCCTGAGAACGAAGGTAAAGTATTCTTATATAAGTTCGGTAAGAAGATCTTTGACAAACTCACAGCAGCAATGCAACCTGAGTTTGAGGACGAGGAAGCAATCGATCCATTCGATTTCTGGCAAGGTGCTAACTTCAAGTTGAAGGCAAAGAACGTAGCAGGATACAGAAACTATGATAGTTCTGAATTTGCTGCTGTAACTCCATTACTTGATGATGACGATGCTCTTGAAGCGATCTGGAAAAAGCAATACTCTCTTGAGGAGTTTGTTGCTGCTGATCAATTCAAATCATATGAAGATTTGAAGAAGAGACTTGAATCTGTTTTAAGACTTGGAACTACTCGTGTACAACAAACAGAAGATCTGGAACGTGAAGATGATGGTCGTGGTTCTGCAGAAGAATTAGTTACTGCTGCAACTCAAGCAACACCATCTACTGAAGATGAGGATGATGCGTTATCATATTTTGCTAAACTAGCACAAGAATGATAAATAGAATATATTAGAAAAGGGTCTATAAAGACCCTTTTTTTCTATTGGAGAGGAAATGGAATTAAAAAAACCACTGATGCATGTTAGGTTGCATCAACTTGGATTCTTTTGGTGGGATCCAAGAATAGATCCAAGAGAACCAGAATATTGGGGTCCTGATGGGGGCTCCTTTTTTTATGGAGATTTTATTCTACTATTAGATGTTCTTATTAATCGAGTACTTACATATTGAGATGATTTAGTGTACTTCATAATTTTTCTCATATCTTTTAAAAACTGAGATAGGTAATCTGGTTTTAATAATTCAATTTGTCTTTTCTTTTCATTTACACGAGTTTCATATTGATAGTATGATAAACCTATTCTAATTGCATTACCTGTTAAATCAGTGAGAGGGTTGGTAGGATCTGGTATAGAGAAATCTGAGTCTACTATTTGACCTTTAGGTAAGATTAATCTATTATTTGCATCTCTAATCTCTATTGTTTCATAGTGTTTTGTTGCATTTAAATTCTCACCATACTTATTAAGAGAGAATTCATATAATTCATTACTGGTTAATGGCCATTCATTATTTACATTAACTATTCCTGCAGTTAGTAAGACTACCCAATCAAGATCTGGATTTCTATATACTTGTTCTGCAATTTGATCAGGACGATAACCATCCTTTATAGTTATTCTATCAAAGATAGTAAAGTATTGTTTTAAATCATCTCTTATTTTTACACGACGAAATAAATTTTTAACTTTAACATAATCTAATGATGAGTTTCTATCTGATAGTACAGACAGATATTCAATATTTGGTAATTCTCTAAAAAATCCCATTAGTATCCTACTCCATCTCCTGAATTTGGTCCTGCATAATCGTCTCTGTATACGGCAGTTAGTTCTGCGAAATTTAAACTTAAACTTAAATGTACAGGAGTTCCATCACGATATGTAGCATATGTACCAGAACCTGTATAGTTCACACTTAGACCAGTAAGTGCACATGGTTTAAAAGCATTTAAGAAAGGATGCATATCTTTTCCGTGCATGTATGTTAGATAAAATATATCTGGTGACTTTAAAAATAGACCCTTTACAGTTGCTGTTCCTCCTCTTTGGGGAGACATTGCTTGTTTAAGAATTCTAATAATAATTTTTATTTGATCAGCTTCTTTATTATTTCTTGGAACCATATCCCAACTAAAGGAAAAATTTCTTCCCGTAATACCATCAAATAATAATTGTTGGTTTTTGTTTACTGTTAATCCAGTTTCTCTACCAAAGAAATTAGCACCCGACCCTGTTAGTGCATTTGCAACTAAAGATGCAGTTGTTCCTGTAAGCATATTACCTACTACTGATCTATCTGCTTGTCCTAACTGAGTTAATTGGGACTGTAGTTCACTAAAAGCACCTCCTGCCATACTAGCAATACTACCATCTGTTGTCATACCTTTTTTAACAACAGATGCTATCATTGCTTCTGCTGGACCTATATTACCATCTGACCAATTCGCACCTTTAGTATCTTCTAGTCCTTGTGGTACTGGTAGCATTATTGTATAAAGAATATCTTTTTTCGCAATATGGTCACTAGTTTTTAAACTAAGTTCATTATCTGAAATTCTATCTAAACCTGGCGCAACAAATTCAACTATCTCAAGTTTCATATAATCATCATGTTCATCTATTTTTGTATAAGGATATCTAAACGGTGCAGATGATCTTGGTATTCCGTCAGAAGGTCCTGTTTCATTACTTAGATTTGAATTTTCTGCGAATGCCTTAGTAGCATCTGCTGATGAACCTGTGAAACCGAATGTAGGATCAAAGCTACTTTGTGCTTCCTCTGAAAATATACCAGAATCCTTTATAGAATCATAGTAACCTTCTAAATCTGTTATTGTATTCTCTGCCATTTATTTCTTTTTATCTATTTAGCCGATATTTACCGAAAGATAAATTTCTTGCGTCATCTATCTCTAGATCAGTTATATTATATAAACCACCTATTATTTCTGGAAAGGTATATTGTCTTGATTCTCCCCAATGGAAATTAATTCCTTTGAATCCCCAATCAAATATACTTGTAACTGCTACTAAAGGATATTCATCATATCTTAAGTTGGGTGTTTTGGGACGATATACAAAGGTGTAATACTTTCCGATCTGAGGAACATCTCCTTCTGACAATACACCTAGAACTTCTTGGTATACATCATCAACATCCTCTGAACCTGTATATTCTTTTAATATTTCAGATAGTCTACTCATACTCCTAGTTCTTTTTCTGTAATTACTTTAAATTCCCACCCACGATCTAAACAATATTCTGCTGCTGCTTTCCATTTTGATTGATTTTTAGCATATTCATATGCTTCACGAATGTAACCTTTTGTTTGTCTCTTTGGTTTTATGGGAGGTTTTGTTTGTTTTTTAGGTTTTACCTCTATAAGGTATGATTTAATTTTATTATGAGATTCTTTTACTTTAATATAAAAATCTGGGAAGTATCTATGAACTCTTCTATCAATAGGTGATCTGTAAGGAATAGCAACTTCTTCGCTCCACCATTCTAATATGTTTCTATTTTTATCACAATAAACCATAAATTTTCTTTCCCATAATGAACGATACACTATTTTCATAGGATTACCTTTATACTTTTCTGGATGAGATGGACGGTATTTTCCTTTATATGTCATGCTAAATAAGTATAATTAAACTCATAATAGATATTTAGTGTGGCAAACCAAAGACCAAGAAGAATAAGTGATTTGAAACCTACTCTTACAAATCTTGCACAAACTTCCCATTACGCAGTTAATTTTGGTAGTATGAGTGGATCTTTGAGTCGATACTTAGAAGATAGAGGAGTAGATAAAAGATTTATAGGAGGAGATTTAGGTTTATTATGCAATGCTGCTGCATTACCATTTGCATCTCTTGCAACTTCTAATGTAACAGGTGGGTATACAGGAATAACTGAAAAGTTTGCACATAGTAGAATGTATGTGCCAATTACACTTACTTTTTATGTTGATAAGGAATATAAGGTTTTAAAATTTTTAGAACATTGGATGGAATTTATTGCTGGTGGAACTCATGCTCCTGCTGGTAGGAGAGGATCCGTTTCCCAAAATAAAACAAATTACTTTATTAGGATGCAATATCCTGATGATTATAGGATGGAACAGACTCAAATAATAAAATTTGAAAGAGACTATAGTGATAATTTACAATATACTTTCTTTAATTTATTTCCTCAAAATGTAACTGATGTTCAAGTTGGATATGATCAGTCTAAAATTTTAACTGCTTCTGCAACTTTTGAATATACTCGTTATGTTTCTGGACCTATAGGTAGGATATCCAAATATCGTAATAGTGTTAAAAATAATGATCTTACCGTTGAAGAAATGAATAAAAATATCGAATTAAGAGCTATGAATGCCAATATACCTGATGTACTTAATGCGGTAGATACAAATCCATTCAATATAGATTGGTCTAAATTTTATGGTGTAGAAGAGGTCAAGGCATTTCCTCCTTTGCCTGTCCGAAATACCAATACGTTTAATGATTATGGATATCAAGGAACTAACTATGGTTTGAAAGGAGTATAAAGTTTAAAAAACTCTCCTATATACTATACGAATTGTTATAATTTATTATGCCTTTACCAACCATTGCGACTCCAACCTATGAGTTGAAGTTACCTATTACAAATAAGACTGTAAAATATAGACCTTTCCTTGTTAAAGAAGAAAAAATTCTTGTTATAGCAATGGAAAGTCAAGATGAGAAACAGATTGGTCGTGCTGTTAAAGATGTTCTTAGTAGTTGTATACTAAGCAAAGGTGTTAGAGTAGATAGACTACCAACTTTTGAGATAGAATATCTATTCTTACATGTTCGTGGTAAATCTGTTGGAGAACAAGTTGAAATTTTAATAACTTGTCCTGATGACGGTGTTACACAGGTTCCTGCTGTGGTTGATATAGATGAAATAAAGTTAGATGTTAATCCAGATCATGATAGAGACGTAGTGCTAGATGATAGTTATACTTTGAGATTGAAGTATCCTTCTTTAGGACAATTTATCAAATCTAATTTTAATTCTACTGATGTTTCAGTAGAGGAAACTTTTAATTTGGTTGCTGATTGTGTAGATCAAGTTTTTAGTCCAGAGGAATCATTTGCTGCTTCAGATTGTACAAAGAAAGAATTACATACTTTTCTTGAACAACTTAATTCTAAGCAATTTAAGAAAATTGAGACTTTCTTTGAGACTATGCCTAAACTAAAACATGAGTTTGATATAGTTAATCCTAAAACTAAAGTTAATAATCATGTCGTTTTGGAGGGTTTATCGTCTTTTTTCGAGTAGCCATGGCTCACGAATCTCTTGAGTCATACTTTAAGACGAATTTTGCCCTGATGCAGCATCATAAATATTCATTAACAGAATTAGAAAATATGATGCCTTGGGAAAGAGAAATATATGTAACTCTCTTATCTCAGCATATCGAAGAGGAAAATTTAAAACGTGGTATAAATGGCGGTTAAAGACAGTTTTTTCAATATAGGTAATAATCCCAGTCTGGATGCAGCAGATACTGGGGTAGATCCTTCTACGGGAAAAATTTTGTCAAATGAAGAAAGAAAGAAGGTATTTAAGAGTCGTAATAGTATATTATCTAAACAAAATAGACAGGCAATTGCTAGAACCAGTAAGATGAATTTTGGTGGTGGCGGTGCTTTGGTATTGTCAAATAGAGGTGATGTAGGTCAGAGAGTTCAAGCAGATGCTGGTGCTTTAGTTGCTCCAGTTAATACTTTAACAAAGAGAGTAGATGTATTAGAATCTACTGTTGCTAATATGCAAACAGTTCTTGCTAATATTAGAAAGGTAATTATAAAAGGAAATGAAACTGAGGCTAAGATACAGGAAGAATTAGCAAAGCAACAAAATCTTTTCTTCCAAAATAAGATAAAAGAGCAAAGAGAAGATGAATTAGAAGAACCTGATTTAGAAAAAAAAGCAAAATCAAAGGTAGATGCTACACAAAAGAAAACAGTAGGATTTTTTGATAAAATCAAAAATGCACTTTTACTTCTTTTTGGTGGTTTCCTTGCTAAAAAAGTATTTGAGACGTTTACTGCGTGGCAACAGGGTAATAGCGACCTGATGAGGCAATTGGGTGTAGATTTAAACTCTGCTCTTCAACAAGTAACAAGGGGGTTCCATCTTTTCACAAGATTTACGAGTAAATTAGTATCTCTTGCTGCTAAGTTTGCTACAGGTGTAGCTTCATTTGCTACTAGGGTAGTAACATTCCCATTTAGAGTAGCAGGTAACATTATTCAGACTGCAATAAGGAAGGCATATGTTGGTATTGCAAGGGCAATTGGTCCTGGTATGAGAACTGCAATAAAAGGATTCTTTAATATAGGTTCAAGAGGTGCAACAAGAGCAGCAACAACAGCAGCAACAACAGCAACACGAGGAGCTGGAGCAGTTGCTAAGAGAGGAGTTTTAGGAGCCATACCTGTTATTGGTACTGGTCTTGATATTTGGGGTGCTGTAAGTGAGGGTATGAAGGGTAACTGGGTAGGTGCAGGATTATATACTGCAGGTGCTATTACCAGTTTGATTCCAGGTATGCAAGGTGTTTCGGGTGTCTTGAGTGTTTCTGCTATGGGGCAATCTATACACAGTGATTTGACGAGAGATGCTAATAATGAAGGAATTGATATTACAGGTAATGGAGATAATGTTCAGATAAATGGTACGAATAATAATAATTTCCAAAACCTTGGACAAATTACGCAACCAAAACCAATTGTAACAGTCATTCGACCTAATAACGGTGGTCAGACAGTAAATGGTGGAGGTGGTGGAACTCCGAAAAATACTATACCGAATATTGCATCAAGTAATCGTGATAATTTATATGCTCTGAATGCAAAATCAGAATTTAACACACCTGGAGCATAGATTAAATGGCGAAAGTAACAACATCAGGTGGTAAAACTGTAAGGTCTCCCATATCTTCTATGAGAGATAGTTTTCGTTCGTTAAAAAATAATCTTAAAAGTATGTCAAAGAGTGTACTTGGTGTACAAGATGAGTTGGAAAAAAGTAATAGATTAAAGGAAAAGGAATTACAACTTATTAAAGATGATGCTGCAAAATATAGAGATTTAGTGAAAAAGCAGTCTGAAGAAAGTAGATTAGAAAAATCTAATCTTGTTGGAGATACATTTGCAAATATTGGCAAATCTATCAAGAAAACTGGTGGAAATATTCTTAGTAAAGTACTTAATATAATGGGACTTTTTGCAGGTGCTTGGTTACTTAAGAATGCTGGTAATATTATGGAAACAATTCAGGGAGGAATTGATTTTATTGTAGGTGTTTGGAATAAAATAGGTAATGCTGTTGGTGGAACTATGGATTTTGTGAAAGGTTTGGGTGGATTAGTTATTGCATTCGGACAAAATATTTTATCATTTGATTTTGCAGATTCTTCTGATAAAATAAAGGATGCATTTTCTGATATAGAATTATCATGGCAGAGACTTAATGGTGACATTACTGGTGCAGAAAGGGTTCTTGATAATCCAGAAAAAGAATTTGAACAAGAATTAAATGGTGGAATTGACGATTCTTCTATAGAAGATAGTGAAACGAGATTACCAAAACCTAATAATGATGAAAATAACACTGGAAATAGAATAAGTAGTAATAGCGAAAAAGTTGATCCATTTGTTGTATTAGAGGATAATAGGGATCTTTTTCCTCCTGCTTTTTATGAACAGGTCAAGGAAACTATTGAGAAAAATCCTTCTGCTTATGATACTAAAGAGGAGATAAATGCTGCTATTAGTGCATTACCATTTGCTCCAGATCCTAGTCAAATTAGATATAGGGACAACTATAATAATGTGAATAATGAGGATACTTTAGAAAATAAACAATTATCATTGACAGATAAGGTTCATCAGCAAGTTAATGCTGCAGGACAAAAAATTAAGAATGAAGATTTAAGAATAGAAGGACAAAATAACACTGAGCAAAAACTTGCTATGATAATTCCAGAATTAAAACCACAAGAAATAACTGTTATTGATAATAGTCCACAACAAGTAAATGTGAATGGATCTTCGGAAGGTGGGAATGTTGTTATATCTGGTGGTTCTGATGAGTTAAATAGTATAGAACAATTAATGTTACAGGATCTTACTTATACATAATCTATAATGTCAGCAACTAATCGATCCATAATAGAAGAGTTTGTTATATCCTCAGATAGGAGAGATGGGTATGCAGAACAAACGGATCAAAAGGGTTCAACATCCGAATTTGATCTGGTTCCATATGTTGTGTCTATTGAGTATTTTGAAGATATATTCTCTCCAGCTATTACTATGAAAGTAACAATATTAAATGAATCTCAAGTTGTTAAAGACTTATCTGAAGAAAGTACTGAAGGTGATGAACTAGTTGCACTTTTTGATGGTTTTCCTATTAGAGGAGGAGAAAGGTGTAAGATTAAAATAGGAGCAAATACTGAAACTAATATTCCATTAGATTTTTCTACAAAAGTTAATGATTATCTTTATATTACTAGTATTACCAATATTCTCAGAGATTCTAAGAGAGAAATGTTTACTTTACATCTAACAAGTAGAGAAGCATTGACTAATGAAACGCAAAGATGTTATAAGAAATATTCTCCAAATCAGAATATTGGTGCTACTGTTACGAATATTTTAAAAGATACTCTTAAGATTGAGGATCAAGACCGTATTGAAGTTGAATTAACATCAAATTCTTATGGATTTATTGGGAATATGAGAAAACCATTTCCTGTAATAACATGGTTAGCAAAAAAATCTGTGTCTAATAGTGCAAAAGGTAAGAGTGCTGGATTTTTATTTTATCAAACCAAAACAGGTTTTAAATTTAAATCTGTTGATACTTTAATGAGGCAAGAATATTATAAAATTACAAATAGTAATGGAGATAAAGAAAAATCACCTCCTTTTTATTATGAAGAAGCAACAGTAGCGTATGATGATCAAGATAGACCATTAAATAATGATTTTAAGATATTAAAATTTTCAATACAGGTAAGTAATGACATTGTTAAAAATTTAAAATTAGGAGTTTATGCAACTTCTGGTATGTATTTTAATCCATACAATTTTGAATTTAAAGGTAATGTATATAAAAGAAAAGATGCATTAAAAGAAGATAATATGTCTTTGATGGGTTCTGAAAATCCTGCAGATTACCCTTTAAAACTTAATGCAGATTCTGATGATACTATTGAGGATACTGCAAGCAGAATACTTACTGGAGTTCTTGATATAGGTGTATTAGCAAGAGGAGACACAAATCATCTCAAGTCATCTGATCCATTGCAATTTCAAATGCAATCTGTTACAAGATATAATACATTATTTACAAATGTGTTGGATATGACAATTCCCCTTAACTCAAATTTAGAAGTGGGTATGTGTGTTGAATGTGAATTTCCTAAAATGAGCAAAGAATTAGTAAGAGATGGTGGAAAGATGAGTGGTCCTTATATAATTAAAGAGTTATGCCATCACTACGATATAGAAAAATCTTATACATCTATGAAATTATTGAGAGATTTTGCAGGAGATAATCCTGGAAGAGAATCGGGAACAGGGACAGAGGGAGAAGAATAATTATGGATAATACTAATTTAAAAACTAATTTTCTTGGAAGAGATGGTTTTAGGTGGTGGATTGGACAAGTTCCTCCATCTCCCAATCATAAAGTAAATTATAGCGTTAATGAAAACTGGGGTCTTAAAAGAAGAGTCAGGATTATGGGTTATCATCCTGATGAGAATAAGTTACCAGATAAAGATTTACCTTTAGCAATTGTACTGTTACCCCCAACTGCAGGAACTGGTGCAGCTAATCAGGCACAGTCAATTCACATTGAACCTGGAGAAATTGTATTAGGATTTTTCTTAGATGGAGATGATGCTCAAGTTCCAGCAATTATTGCAAGTTTTGGTAGAACCAGAGCAGCTACTGAGGCATTTGCGGAATATAGTGGTGCATTTATACCATTCACAGGTTATACCGATGAGATACCAAATCCAACAGGTACCACTGTTATTGCTGCAAATGAATCTAATGAGGAGAGAACTGATGCTGTAGTAAGTCCTATAAATGTTACTCAAGACCAAGCAGAGAAGAGAAATCCTCCTACTGTAGCCGTAAGTAGTGTTCTTGGTAAACAAATTACAAAGGAGAGTCCTTGTGTAGATGGTAGTGTAAACAAAGTAAAGACAACTGTTAATAACTTTTTAGAAGACTTTAAACGTCTTTCAAATATGGGTGAAGGTCAGATTGATAAAATAAATGAGTCAATAAAAGAGACAACCAAAACTATAGCAACAGGTGTTAATGGTTTAGTTGGAGATATTAGTGAAAATGTTGTTGGAGAACTAACAGGACAGATACAGACAGGATTAAAGGTATTATATGATGGTGTTTTTTCTAATATATTAGCATTAACAGCAAATCCTGTAGCAGCACATTTAGGAGGTGTAGCAGCACAGAAAGCTATGGTTCTTCCAGTTAATACACTTTCAAAGGCACTTCCATGTTTATCAAGTAATGTTAATTCAATGCTAGAAGATATAATTGAAAAAATGTTGAAATCTATGGTTGATTCATTTGATGATGTTACTGGATTTCCAGAATGTATGGCAGATCAATTTACAGGTGCAGCTTTAAATAGTATAGTTGATAGTATTGGTTCTACATTAGCATCTCCTCTTGGAGGAATAACTAAAGTATTGTCTAGTGGATATGATATTACTGAAAAGATTAGAAGTAAAGTAGATATGATTAGTACTGTAGGTGCAATATTTGATTGTGGTCAAAACATTGATAAATGTACTGGTCTTCCTAAATCATTTACAATAGGAGGAGGAATTAAGGATACTTTGGATAGTGTTGATGGTGTATTGGATGCTGCAAATAATCTTGTTCAATCAGTAGATGGAGTTGGAAGTTCATCAGACGTAAACTTAAATATTCCAAATTTTGCTGAAGACTTTAAAGATCCTTTAGGAGCATGTTTTGGGGGAACTAGAACAGGTTGTGGTAAACCAAAAGTTAGAATATTTGGTGGTAATGGACTTGGAGCAGCTGCAGAAGCTATTATGGGAACATTAAATGGTCCTCCTGGATTTGTAGAGACTACTGCAAGTATTATTGGTATTAAACTTAATAAACCTGGTGTTGATTATGAGTTTCCTCCTTTCGTTGAGATTGTTGATGAGTGTAAGCAAGGATATGGTGCTGTTGCTAGAGCATTAGTTAAAAATGGTGAAGTTGTTGGGATATATATGGTATCTGAAGGAGAAGGATACCCACCAGGAGAAATTGAAGAAGTTGGTGTTGTAGATACAATAGTTGATAATCCTGGTTTAGGATATTCTGAAGGAGATATAGGAGTTGATAACTTCGGAAATGAATATAAGGTTATTGTTGATAAGGGAAGTATCGTTTCTGTTAAACCACTAAATATTAGTATAACTCCGAATTTACCGCAAATTAGAATTAAAGGTACAGGAACTGGTGCTTTAATTAGACCTGTCTTAGGAACTCCTGAATATAAGGGAGAAGTACAGCAGGTTATTGATTGTGTTGATGATGGCGGGTCTTTGGGATCAAGTGAGGTCGATAACTAATGGCTAATACAGAAAGACCAGTAGAGGCATGTAATTGGGACAGAAGGAGATTTATTTCTTTAGGTCCCGATTTTAGAATTGATGCTAATAATCCTCAGATGGGCAATGAGGGAAACTTGTCCTGGTTAATATATGGTGCAAATGATGATGGAGATAAATCAAGTTTGTTTCAGACTAATGCTGGAACATTAAGTTTACATAGCGATAGGAAATTGGAAATTGCTGCAGGTGCTAATAATACTAGTGCAAAGGATGATGATATAAGTATAACTTCTCTGAAAGGAGGAATTACTATTACATCAAATGGTAATGGAGCAGTTACAATCAAGGCACCAAATATTTTAATAAAGGCAGATAATGATGTTGATATTATAGGAAAAAATATAAACTTAAATGCTAAAGGTGGAAAGGTAGATATTAACGGTTTAAAAGCTGTTGTTTCTGCTAAGTTGGGTAATCTTCCTGAATCTATGGGTATAGATTTTGCCAGAAATGCTTTTGCGGGAAGTTTTGTTGGTGGAGATTTCTTAGCAGATGCATTAGGTGGAGCATTACCTGAACTTGCAACTGCAGCAAATACATTTGCTGGTAAGTTTGAATCTCAAATAGGAGGAAAACTTAGTGCATACACTGATCTTGCATCCAAGATTGATACAAATGCACTTAAAGATCAATTAAAAGGACAAATCAGTAATGATTCTATTAAAAGTATAATAGGAGGTCTTGGTATCTAATGGAAGAAAAGAGAGAAGACTTGACTATAATTGGAAAACCAACGATACAAAATGAGGACGCAAAGTTCTATAAAGACGTTTATGTTTTTGGTAAATTATATTATGATTTTCAAGGGGATGATAGCGATTTTGGAGATTTAAATGTATTAGGTAATGCTGTCTTCAACGGTATTAGTACGTTTAAGGGTGCAGTAAATTTTGATCAAGAATTAAAAGAATTACAAGTAGGAGTATTAACTGTTACTGATACTTTTAGGGTTGGTGGTTCGGATGGAAATCCAGGTGGTGCAAGTTTAATAATAAAAGAGAGTGATGGTAGATTAGGCTTAGGAACATTAGATCCAACAAGAAGATTGGATGTTGTTGGCGACATGAGATTGAGTGCCAATTTATATGACTCAACTAATAATCCTGGTGTTTTAGGAGCATTCTTAACAAAGGATTCTGAAGGTATAAAATGGGTAGAATTTGAACCTTCATTCAGTGAAGGTATCTTTGTTTATAACGAAGAAACTCTTGTAGGTACTTCATCATTCCGTGGTCTTAACTTCATTACTAGTGGTGGTGGAGCACTAAAAGAATTAGTAGAAGGTTCTATAAACCCAAATAATCCCAATATTGCAGATATTTCTATAAGAACATTCTGGGAAAAGAGACCTGCTGGACTTGTAACTAACTCATATATTGGTATTGGTCTTACACTTCCACAAAATCATCTTCATGTAGCAGGTGTTTCAAGATTTCAAGGAGATATAATTGTATTAGGTATCTCTAGTTTCTTTCAGAGAGCAGAATTTACTCAAGGATTTAATGCAACAGGAGCTGGTTCTACAATAGATGCTCCATTTAAAGTAACTGGTATAACTTCAATACTTGATGATTTTACAGTTGGAGGAACAGGTCAAGGTTTATTTGAAAACTCATTAACAGTTGAACGTTCCACTGCACTTGAGGATACTTTATATGTGGGATCTGCATCTACCTTTATGGGAGATGTAAGAGTCGTAGGTGTATCAACATTTGAACAACAAATTGTTGTTGGTAAAGGTGCATCAATTACCGAAAATATACAAGTTGGAACTTCAGCAACTATATTCGGTACAATGGAAGTTGGTGCTGCTGCAACTTTCAAAGATAAACTAACAGTAGAGAAAGATACAAAGTTAGAACAAGCACTTGACGTTTCAGGTGCAGCCACTCTTAATAGTACTTTAACCGTTGCAAATAATACAACTCTTCAAAGTCAATTAAATGTTGTTAATGATGTTGATTTTGATTCCGCATTAAATGTAGATGGAGATTCAACTCTTGAAGGAACATTGAAAGTTGGTCCTGATGGAATAGTAATTACAACAACTGGTATAGGATCAATTGGTGTTGGAACCAATTTACCATCAAGAGAGTTTGAAATATTCGATAAAGATGTTTTCTTTAATCAAGGTGCAATATATGATTCTAATAATACTGTAGGATTTAATTCATTTACAACTTCTGATGATGTAAGAGTTCCTAAATCTGTTTTTGCTTCAGTAGGTGTTGGTACAACTGGATTAATAGCACCTAGATTCTTTGATGCTGCTGCATTACTCAGACAAAATGCTGATTTTATTGCTGCAGAATCTCTTGGATTTGTTACAAGTACTGATTATCTAAGTCCTAGTTTTTCTTTAACAACATCTCATTATAGAGATTGTAGAGATGATATTAAAGCAATTTTATATTCTGTTGCCAATGACATAACAAAAGGTGGTAATGAACAAAGTGTTGGTGCTGGATTATCTTTTTATAATGGAGATACTTTAATCCATATCACTGGTACAGATGATAATGGTTATTCAATTAAAGATGCAACTGTAACAGCAGTTGATTATGCTTCTAATGTTGCAAAATATGTTATTAATAATTCTCCATATCCAAGATCATATCAGATAGATGCAATTAATAGTGAGTATGCTGCATCTTCAAGATTAATTGAACTCAATAAAGATTTTGTTGCTGCAGAAACAGTAGACAGAATATTGGCAACATATCCATCTCATAGTATGACTGGTGGATCACAAGCTTGTGTTGATGATGTTAAACAAATATTAGATTCTGTAATGTACAACCTATCATTTAGTGGTAATGATAGAGTTTACGATGCTACCAAATATTATGTTGAAGGAAGATTTGTAGAAGGAGAAGAGACACAAGTATTATATGGTTACAACCAAATGCTTACTGTTGTAAATGATATTATAAGAAATAATACGGTTGCAAAAGTATCTAGTACACTTAATACATTTACACAGATAACTATAGGATCTGCTACATCCCGTGTTGATCAAGTTGCTTCTATAACATCATTAGTTGGAATTGTAACTGTTGGTGTTGGTCTTACAAGATTACCAGATACTAGAACAGATTCATATTCATTATTTTCTTCACAAGTAATTGATCCATCAATATCACCAGATTCTGCTAGAAATAATAATCATGATCCAGAAGGATGTGCAAATGTATATTCTGCAATTAATACTCTTGTTGGTATTACCAGTACAATTATTGGAGTAGGTACTGCAGGTGTACCAACAATAACTTATCCAGATAGTAAAGTAGTTTGGGCACCAAGAGGTGGAGACTCTAAGAATATAATTTATGTTTCCAAGTTTGGAAATGATGCTAATAGTGGTAGAACAGAAGGAGACGCAAAGTTAACTATTGGTGGTGCAGCTGTTGTTGCCCAACCAGGAGATACAATTTATGTTAGAACTGGTGTTTATTCAGAAAATAATCCAGTTGGTTTAAGAACAGATGTTAGTATAACTGGACAGGATATGCGTTTAGTTACAATATATCCACAGAATGATGATGATATTTTCTATGTTAGAAGAGGATGTTTGCTTGAAAATTTAAATTTTGCTTATAGTCCTGATCCATTAGATGATCTAGCACCAATAACAATTAAAGGTGGTTGTGTAGCATTTCCTCCTCCTGCAGGAATTGGTAGTGCAAGATCAGGATGTTTAGATATTGGTCCTTGTAATGAAGGTCCTAGTGGTAGATGGAGATCCCCTTATGTTAGGAACTGTACAAACTTTATTACTGATAGTACTGGTATGAAGATTGATGGGGATCATGTAGGTTCTGCATTTACTGGAGCAGTAAATCCAGGACAAGATCTGAAGTCTATGGTTTGCGATTCATTTACTCAATATAATGAAAACGGTATTGGTGTTTCTATTACTAATAATGCTTATGCACAGTTAGTGTCTATATTCACTATTAATACTGATATTGCTATATTCTGTGATACTGGTGGATCTTGCGATCTAACAAACTCAAACTGTTCCTTTGGTAACTATGGATTAGTTGCTGATGGTGTTGGTAGAATTGATTTCACAGGTATAACAACAGTAGCAACAGTTGGAGGAGATTTTGATACAACAACATTAACAGGAGTTGCAGATACTATAGGTAATTATAGAAGACCATATAACGGACAAGCATTATACTTTAAGATAAATCTTGATGATTATGATGATACAACTGTTAGTGGTATTATTACTGCACCGTTGCGTTCTTTAAGAAAAATTAATATTTTGAATGGTGGTAGTGGATATAGTCAGGCATCACCACCTGCAGTTACAGTTTCATCTCCTGGAGGACCTGAAGGAATTTCTGCTGAAGCTAGTGTAAATGTAAGTACTGCTGGAACTATTACTTCAATTGATGTTACTAATGAAGGTAGAAATTACTTACCTAATGAGGAATTGGTAATTTCAATCGGTGGAGGTGGTGGAGGAATAGCAACTGCTGTAACAGAACCAATATACTTCACTGTTGCTGAAGCAACGGATCCTACACCAACAGTTGGCATTTCAACAGTAACTCTTGACCAGTTTATACCTTATAGTATTGGAGTTGGTGTAACTGTTGAAATGTTTAGAATCAGTAGAATATTAACCAGCTCACATTCATTTGAATATGTCGGTACAGGTGTAAATATAAATAGAGCGAACCCCTTTCAGGGTGGAGTTCCTATTCCTGAAAACGAGGTCGTTGCTACTAATGGTGCACAAATACCATTTACAAGTACCGACCAAGCTGGTAACTTCAAAATAGGTGAAGGTATCACAATTGATCAAACGACTTCAACGATTAGAGGTAGAGATTTTAGTCGGGCAATCCAAGCAGAAGTTACTCCCCTCATTTTAGCACTCAGATAATAATATGGCAGTCGCACCAGTAAATAAGTTTTTAACAGTTGCAGTTCCTGTAGCACCAGGTCCGCAGAAACTTTATGAGGTTCCTACGGGAGTTTCCTCAATTCTTCTATTTGCTCAAGTATCAAATGTTGGTATTGGAGTATCTTATCCTGCAGTAACATTCTGGCATAGAAGAACTTCAAGAAGTACAGGTAATTTTAGAGATACTCGTGTTATAAGAGATATACAAGTTCCACCAAATGATGCAGTTGTTCTTATTGATGGTCGTTTAGTATTAGAGAAGGATGCAATAAAAGTAGATGAAATATATGTTGATGCAAAACAAAGTGGTATAGTATCAGTTACAGGTGCTGAATATGATGAACCAAGTGGTATCGTAACAGTTACAACTTTAACACCACATAATTTTCCTGTTGGACAAGAAATAACTTTATCTGGATTAGAGTTTATCTGCCCTTCAGGGTCTGGTATTACTACTAGTTTCTTCCCAGATCCACAACAATCATATGTTGTTGATACTATTGTTAATGGTGTAGGTATATCAAAAACATTCTCTGCTAATATTGGAAGTTCTGCTGGAATTGCTCATACTTATGTTGGCAACTCTGTTCATAATTTTGTAAGTGCAGCAACCAGCTCAATAATATCTGGTGGTGCGTATGATCATAAGTTTGTTAGAGCGACTGATGGTTCAGTAATTCAGGGTGGAGATTATACACATACATTCGTAAGTGCACTTGCGGGTGCTGTTAAAGTTACGGGAGGTGGTAATGTTACCCCTACAACTGCTTCA
>Ga0098040_1000478_pt1 | contig 18354 bp, 23 predicted proteins | sample 7_EtaG_FD_75065 | JGI IMG/M metagenome (GOLD analysis project Ga0098040, IMG submission 75065) | Marine viral communities from the Subarctic Pacific Ocean - 7_ETSP_OMZ_AT15161 metaG | ecosystem: Environmental > Aquatic > Marine > Oceanic | place: Pacific Ocean | collected 2015-01-08
AATAATTCCAACAAGAGATCAAAAAGGTGCAGTAAAAATAGCGAAAGATGCAATAACATTTGTCACTTCAGGACTTGTAGATCGTAATAAGCAAACAATTTTATCATACTTACATAAAGCAATCAAAGCACTTAACCAGTTAAGAATGGTTGAGGATAGTCTTGTCATCTACAGATTGTCAAGAGCACCAGAAAGAAGAATATTCTATATTGATGTAGGTAATCTACCTAAAGTAAAGGCAGAACAATACCTTCGTGATGTTATGAACCGTTACAGAAATAAACTGGTTTATAATGCAGATACTGGTGAGATTCGTGATGACAAGAAATATATGGCAATGTTGGAAGACTTCTGGCTTCCTAGAAGAGAAGGTGGTAGAGGAACAGAGATTACTACACTTCCAGGCGGACAAAACCTTGGAGAACTTACTGATATTGAGTATTTCCAAACTAAACTTTATAAGTCACTCAATGTTCCATCAAGTAGACTAGACAGTCAAGGTGGATTTAATTTAGGTAGATCATCAGAGATCTTAAGAGATGAACTTAAGTTTACCAAGTTTGTTGGTAGATTACGTAAGAGATTCTCTGGAGTCTTTATGGATATGCTTAAAACTCAGTTGATTCTTAAAAATATCATTACTCCAGAAGATTGGGATTCATTAGAAGATCATATTCAGTTTGATTTCTTATATGATAATCATTTCTCTGATCTTAAAGAGAATGAACTTCTTCAGGAGCAGTTAGGTGTTCTTGCTTCTATGGAACCATATATGGGTAAATACTTCTCTGCTCAATATGTAAGGTCAAAAGTTCTTAAGCAGACAGAAACTGAAATGGAAGAGATGGATGAGCAAATAGCAAAAGAAATTGAGGATGGAATTATCGCAGATCCTAATATGCCAGTGGATCCAATGACAGGTATGCCAGCTGACCAAGCACTTGCAGGTCACGATATGATGGGTACTGTTCCAGATGGAATGCCAGAAGAGCAAGCACCGACTCAAATGCCGAAGGGTGGAGAGATATAAATACCTTTAGTTTATAATTATATTGTATCAAAATGGATGATTTAATCGATATGATGGTGGCCGATAAGTCTGCCAATGATGTTAGTGATAAGATTAAAGAGATCTTGTATGCTAAGAGTGCAGAAAAGGTAGACGCATCAAAACCAAGTGTTGGTGCATCTATGTTTGGTGACCAATCAGAAGTTGAAAGTGAAACTGAAGTAGACCAAGAAGGGGAATCAAATGGCGATTAGGAGTCTTATAAAAGGTGCAGAAGCTGCATGTGGTACTGATGCTGCAGGTGCTTCCACTTTTGGAAATGCAACTGTCGTTCGTCTAGTCAATGATAGTACTACCAATAGGTTAGTAACTGTTATTGATTCAGTAGGTGGATCGACAACAATCGGATCATTTACTTTAGTAGGTGGATCAGTTGAGCATGTTGAAAAACAATCAGCACATGCAATATATGCAGCAAATGCTGCAGTTAAAGGATGTAAAGTAGGTTATTCTCAATAGAAACAATGAAACTGATTACAGAAGAAATCTCAACCGTTAAGTTTATCACCGAAGGAAAAGGTGCTAAAAAGAAACTTTATATTGAAGGAGTTTTTCTACAAGGAGATCTCAAAAATCGTAATGGTAGAATATATCCAGTTGAAACTCTTGCGAAAGAGGTTGACCGATATAATGAAGCATTTGTCCAAAAAGGACGTGCTTTGGGAGAACTTGGTCATCCCGATGGTCCAACTGTAAATCTTGATAGGGTTTCCCATAAAATTACATCTCTCGTCAGAGAAGGTAATAATTTTAAAGGTAAAGCACAATTGCTTTCAACACCTATGGGTAAGATTGCTTCATCATTGATTGATGAGGGAGTTACACTTGGTGTTTCATCTCGTGGTGTTGGATCACTTAGAGAGTCACAAGGTGTTAAATATGTTGGTGAAGATTTTCAGTTAGCAACTGCTGCTGATATCGTTGCCGATCCTTCTGCTCCAGACGCATTTGTGAATGGAATTATGGAAGGAAAGGAATGGGTTTGGGAAGGAGGAACTCTTCGTGAGCAACTCGCATCTCAAACAAAAAGGAGAATAAACACATTAGTTGATCAAAAAAGACTTGAGGAGCACAAACTCCAATTGTTCAATGATTTTTTGATAAATCTTTAGATTATAAATAAATATAGTAAAATTACACTAACAGGTAACGGAGAGTTCTAAAATGTCCAGTGGCACAAAATTACAAGACATGGAAGTAGACGTTAAAGAAAACGCTGTAACTGCCAATGCTAAACCAGCTGAACCCTTGGTTAAGCCATCTGGCGCACAGATCGAAGACTTAGGCGGACCTACTCCAGAAAATTATAAGACCGATGATGATTCGGCAAAACTAAAAACACCAGGCGTATCACTTAAACAAGTTAAGGATGTTGTCACCAAAGGTGCAAAATCTGGCGTTAAGTCTGGAGACGTTCAACCAGGAACAAGTTTAAATTCTGGTGACGAAGTAGAGGTCAAGGACGATCAAGAAATCGTTTCCGAAGATCCTGTTAATGCAGAAGACGATCTTAAGAAAAAGGTCGAAGATGCAATTACTGAAGAACCTGAAGCAACCGAAGAAGTTGTTGCCGAAGATTCTAAAGAAGAAGAATTCAGTGTTGACGAAGATGTCGAAGCACTTCTTGCTGGAGAAGAACTTTCCGAAGAGTTCCAAGCAAAAGCAAAGACAATCTTTGAAGCAGCAATTAACTCTAAGGTCTCAGAAATTAAGAATGACCTAGAAGAGCAAAATGCTAAAACACTAGAAGAAGAAATTGATTCTACCAAGGTTAAGTTGACTGAAAGAGTTGACTCATATCTTGAGTATGTAGCCGATGAGTGGTTACAGGAGAATCAACTTTCAGTCGAAGAAGGTCTTAAGACCGAAATGACTGAATCATTCCTTACTGGAATGAAAAACCTATTTGAAGAACATTATGTAACTATCCCTGAAGACAAATATGATGTCCTTGAGAGCATGGTAAATAAACTTGATGAAATGGAAGGAAAACTCAATGAGCAACTTGAAAAGAATGTTGCTCTGAACAAGAGACTAGCAGAATCTACATCCGATGGAATCCTTAGTGACGTTGCAGAAGGTCTCGCAGTTACTCAGAAAGAGAAGCTTGCTTCACTTGCTGAAAGTGTTGAGTTTGATAGTGAAACCGATTACCGTGAGAAACTAGTAACGTTGAGAGAATCTTATTTCCCATCAGCAGCACCTAGTGCTCAAAGAGACAATTCTGAAGTAATTTCAGAAGGTTCTGAGTCACCTGCTCAGACAACTGGCAGTATGGCTACTTACCTCTCTACACTTCAGAGAGTCGCTAAGAAGTAATTTCTTATTATAGTTTTATACACTTAAACACTTTTTACTACGAGGTAAATTTCAAATGGAAATGTTCAATGCTGAACAACTCCAAGAGAAGTGGAAACCCCTTCTAGATGCAGATAGTGCTCCCGAAATTAAGGATGCACACCGTAGAATGGTTACCGCAGTTCTCTTAGAGAATCAAGAAAAATTTCAAAATGAGGAAAAGCAATTCCTCTATGAGGCATCACCTACTAACTCAGCTGGTACAGGCGGTTTTGGTGCTGACTCAGCAGCTGGTGGACCTACAGCAGGTTTCGATCCAGTTCTAATCAGTCTTATTCGTCGTTCTATGCCTAACTTGGTCGCTTATGACCTTGCTGGTGTTCAACCAATGAATGGACCTACTGGTTTGATCTTCGCAATGAGATCACGTTATACCAACCAGTCTGGTACAGAGTCATTCTTCGACGAAGCAGATACAACATTCGCAGGTCAGAACAGTGCCGACAGTCTAACTGCTGGTCAAACTGATGCTGCTGCTGGTTTGGGTACTATTACTCAAGCAGGTTCTAACCCATCTGCACTGAACCCAGTTGGTTCTGCTGTATCTACAGGTTATAACGTAGGTCAGGCAATGACCAACGCCAATGCTGAAGCATTAGGTGATGGTTCATCCAACCATTTCAACCAAATGGCATTCTCAATCGAGAAGGTCACCGTGACTGCGAAGTCTCGTGCGTTGAAAGCAGAGTACAGTTTAGAATTGGCTCAAGACCTTAAGGCAATCCACGGTCTGAATGCTGAAGCGGAATTAGCAAACATTCTCTCTACAGAGATACTTGCTGAAATTAACCGTGAAGTTATCAGAACGATCTATAAGATTGCTGAACAGGGTGCTGCTACTAACACTGCTACTGGTGGTACATTCGACTTAGACGTTGACAGTAATGGTCGTTGGTCTGTTGAGAAGTTCAAAGGACTTCTGTTCCAGATCGAAAGAGATGCTAACGCTATCGCACAAAGAACTCGTCGTGGAAAGGGTAATATGATCCTTTGCTCTGCTGACGTTGCTTCTGCGCTAACAATGGCAGGTGTTCTGGATTATACTCCTGCACTTAATGCTAACCTTAATGTTGATGACACAGGCAATACATTTGCTGGTGTACTTCAAGGTAAGTATCGTGTATACATCGACCCATATTCTGCAAACGTTGCTGCTGACCAGTATTACGTTGTTGGATATAAAGGTTCTTCACCTTATGACGCTGGACTGTTCTACTGCCCATACGTTCCTCTTCAGATGGTTCGTGCAGTTGGTCAGGACACCTTCCAACCAAAAATTGGCTTTAAGACTCGCTACGGCATCGTCGCAAACCCATTTGCTGAAGGTACTGATCAAGGTCTTGGTAGACTACGTGTTAACTCTAACCGCTACTACAGACGTGTTAAGGTTCAAAATCTTATGTAAGCAACGTTGCTTATATTTCTTACAAAAGACTCCTCTTCGAGGGGTCTTTTTTTTATCTAAATATATCAGGAGACCTGCGTTCTATATGAAAACCTACCAACAATTTACCGAAAGTAATAAGACTTGTCCTAAAGGTAAATATTATTGCCATACTGATAAAAAATGTAAAAAGATACCTACTGGGTGGCATGTAGGTAGAAGAGGTTACATTGAACAAGATGATGAGGAAAATGGCAAATCCAATAACGGCAATGGAAATGGTAATGGCCATTCTAGCAATGGTAATGGTGGGAACGGTAACGGTAACGGTGGCAGCAATGGTGGAGGAGAATAATGACTAAAACACCTTGGTCAAATCAACTTTCAAACAGGAATTATTTGTCTCCTGTTGGGTTTAAATTTGTAATCACTAAAGCACCAAAGGCAGATTTCTTTTCAAATCAAGCATCAATTCCTGGTATCAATCTAGGATTTGCTTTGCAACCAAATTATTTGAAAGATATACCTGTTGCTGGTGACAAATTAACTTATGATGATTTTACTTTGAGTTTCTTTGTTGATGAGAATCTACAAAATTATATGCAGATTCATGATTGGTTGAGAGGACTTGGATATCCAGAAAGTATTCAAGAGTTTATTGATTTAAAAAAGAGTGATGAGTTCAGTCCAGATCCTTCTGCTAGAAATCCACTTAATGAATATTCCGATGCAAGTTTAATTATCTACAATAGTAACTTCAATGAAGTTGCAAAGATTAAATTTAAGGATGTATTCCCAGTATCTCTATCTACAATTACCTTCGATGCAACATCATCTGATATAGATTATGTTGTGGCCGACGCTACCTTTAAGTATTCTATATATGATATAGAAGTGATGTAATTTTTGTTTTTTTATGAACCTTGATGAAATTCAGTCGTTATGGGATGCGGATTCAAAGTTAGACCCAGATAATTTACATACTGTGTCAACTGATATACCTGCATTACACGCAAAGTATTATAGAATTCTCAATAGAGTTCTATTGCTTAAAAAATCGGAAGAGAATAAATTTAAAGTATTAAGAAAAGAAAAGTGGCAATACTATTCTGGTAAAGCAGATCCACAAGTCTATATCGATAAACCCTTTGACCATAAGGTTTTGAGGCAAGATGTCGATAAATATATGGACGCAGATGATGATTTAATTAAGCAACTCTCTAAAATAGATTACTACCAAGTAATGATTAGTTATTTGGATAGCATTCTAAAGACTATTGGAAATCGTACTTATCAAGTTAAGAATGCGATTGAATGGCAGCAATTTATTAGGGGATACAGTGACTGATATTAGTATACGAAAAAAGAATGAAGTATATGTGACTGTAAAAGCAGAACCACATATTAATCAGGAGTTGACCGATCTTTTTACATTTGATGTTCCTGGTGCTAAGTTTATGCCACAGTACCGTAGTAAGTACTGGGATGGTAAGATCCGTTTATTTTCTCCTGCAACTGGAGAAGTATATGTGGGGTTGGTGGATAAGATTGTTACTTGGGCAAGGAAGTCAGAGTATAGCTTAGAGTTTGAGAATAATAAACAATATGGTGCTCCATTTGAACAGAACGATATAATATCTCGTGAAGGAGTCAAAGAGTATATGACTCGTATTGCAAAATATAAACCAAGAGATTATCAGGTAGATGCTGTATATCGTGCATTAAAATATAATAGAAAACTTCTTATATCACCTACTGCATCAGGTAAGTCATTAATGATATATGCTGTAGTAAGATATTTTGTAGAGACTAAAAAGAAAGTATTATTAGTTGTTCCTACTACATCATTAGTAGAGCAGATGTTTAAGGATTTTAAAGATTATGGTTGGAATGCAGAAGATTACTGTCATAGAATATATTCTGGAAAGGAAAAGACTAATGAATTTCCAGTTACTATTACTACATGGCAATCTGTATATAAATTAAAAAGACCATTCTTTAAAGATTTTAATGTTGCTATTGGAGATGAGGCTCATTTGTTTAAGTCAAAATCTCTTGTAAGTATAATGACGAAGATGCACGATGCAAAGTATAGATATGGGTTTACTGGTACTTTGGACGGTTCACAGACGCATAAGTGGGTCTTAGAAGGATTGTTTGGACCTTCTTATAAAGTAACTCAAACAAAAGAATTAATTGATAAAGGACATCTTTCTAAATTGCAGATTCGTGTTCTTCTTATGAAGCACTCAGCACAGAAATTTGAGACATATGAAGATGAGTTACAATACATTATAGGACATCCTAAAAGAAATAATTTCATTAAAAACCTAGCATTAGATCTTAAAGGTAATAGTCTTATCTTATTCAGTCGAGTAGAAGCACACGGTGAACCACTTTATAATTTAATAAATAATTCCATATCAGGTGATCGTAAAGTATTCTTTGTACACGGTGGTGTCGATACTGAACAAAGAGAACTTGTAAGAGAGATTACTGAAAAGGAACCAAACGCTATTATTGTTGCATCATATGGAACTTTCTCTACAGGAATTAACATTAAAAATCTTCATAACATCATTTTTGCTAGCCCCTCTAAATCAAGAATCAGAAATCTTCAGTCAATTGGAAGAGTTTTGAGAAAGGGAGACAACAAAACACAAGCAGTTCTTTATGATATAGCAGATGATATTAGTTATAGTTCAAGGAAAAATTACACACTCAATCATTTAATTGAAAGAATCAAAATCTATAATTATGAAAAATTTAATTATGAGATAGTACAAATAGATTTAAAGGAAAATGAATAATCAAGAACAGGAAAAGGAAGAAGAGTTTTTCGCAGTACTTAAGTTAGTCTCAGGTGAAGAGATATTTGCTAGAGTTCAACCATGTGAAGAAGAAGATAAAACTATTTTAATATTGGACACGCCAGTAATTTTTGAAACAGTTGTGATTAGAAATATGGGAATGGGCGCAATAAAAGTAATACCGTGGATGGAAATGGTTAAAGATCCTTTATTTGTTATGAATATGGATAAAGTAATGACAATAAGTGAAATACATGATGAAGACATAATTAGAATCTATAATAGATATCTTCAAGATAAAGATAGAGAAACTAATCAATGTAAAATAAATAAGGATATGGGTTTCTTATCTTCCATATCCGATGCTAGAGTATTTCTAGAGAAACTATATAAATCTAGCTAATATAACCCTTTCAACCCTTACAGAGTTATTTTACAGACAATTGCCAACTCTGTCAAGCTGTGTTATAATGTAAACAATTAGCACGGGAAAAGATGCAATGGTTAGACGTACTAAAAAGTCAGAACATTATGTAAATAACAGAGAATTCTTAGACGCTATTGTTGTCTATAGAATGCAGTGTGCAGAAGCAGAAGAGAAAGGTGAACCAAGACCTCGTATTACTAACTATCTTGGATCGTGTTTCTTGAAGATTGCTACACATTTATCATACAAACCAAATTTTGTTAACTACATGTTCCGTGAGGATATGATATGTGATGGAATAGAAAACTGTGTTCAATACATAAAGAATTTTGATCCTGCAAAGTCTTCCAACCCTTTTGCTTATTTTACTCAGATCATTCATTATGCTTTCCTTAGAAGGATTCAGAAGGAGAAACGTCAGATGGATATAAGAGCAAAGATTATTGAAAGATCTGGATTCGATGAAGTTATGAGTGCAGATGGTGATTATAGTGCTTCTGACCTTAACACAATCAAAGAAAATATACAATCCAAACTTTATCAATGAGACTAACTCAAGAGGTTATTGACAAAATCCAACGAGCAATGACTCATACCAAAATGAATGGTGACACCAACTGGAAAGATGGTGATGAAATTGATGTTTGCCTTGGTGGTACATTTGCAGGAGATAGATTTATTAGTATCATAAACAGAACAAGAAGCAATACAACCAAAAAATGAAGATTGCTTTGATAACTGACACCCATTATGGGGCTCGTAAGGGTAGTAAGATTTTTCATGATTACTTTCAGAAATTTTATGATGATGTTTTCTTCCCTACATTAAAGGAGAGAAAGATTAAGAATGTAATTCATTTGGGAGACTCATTTGATAATCGTAAGAATATAGATTTCTGGGCATTGAATTGGGCAAAGGAACACGTATATGATAAGTTTAAGAAATTAAAGGTAAAGGTACATACTATAGTTGGTAATCATGATGTTTATTATAAGAATACTAATCAGGTAAATGCTGTAGATTCCTTATTGGCATCATACAATAATATTGTTCGTTATACTGGTGCAACGGAAGCAAATATAGATGGATTTGAAACTTTATTACTTCCTTGGATATGTCACGATAATTATGATGAATCTATAAAAGCAATTAAGAATACGAAATGCAAATCTGCATTTGGACATTTAGAATTGAATGGATTCCAATTATTTCCTGGAATGCTTCAGACAAATGCACATATGAATGTGGATGTTTCTGTATTTGAGAAACTAGATGTGGTATTTTCTGGGCATTACCATACTAGATCTAATGATGGTAAGGTGTTTTATTTGGGAAATCCTTATCAGATGTATTGGAATGATGCAGGAGATAATAGAGGATTTCATATATTTGATACGGAAACTTTTGAATTGGAGTTTGTAGAGAACCCTTACAATATGTTTGAGAAGGTATACTATGAGGATATAAATTCTAAACTTTATGATGCTAGAAATTTAAAAGATAAGATTGTAAAGGTTATTGTTCGTAGGAAGTCTAGTCAACTGGAATTTGATAAGTTTATTGATAAGATTGATAAAGCAGGTTGCTATGATCTTAAGGTTGTTGAAAATTTTTATATAGATGATGAAGAGGTAGAGTTTTCCTCCGATGATAGTGCGGATACGTTAACACTTTTAAATAAATATATTGAAGAGTCTGAATTTGATTTGGATAAAGAAATAGTGAAAAATATTATGAAGGACGTTTATAGAGAGGCTTGTGAGTTCGAGTAATGTACATTCTCACTATTGAAGGAAAAGAAGATGAGGGGGCATATGCTGTTTCCTCTCCTGAAGGAGATAGGGCTCTTTATCTCTTTGAGGAAGAAGATGATGCTCTTAGGTATGGTGGATTGCTAGAAGCGGAAGATTATCCACCAATGGTTGTAGTTGAAGTCGAGGATGAGCTTGCATTAAACACGTGTAACAGGTATAATTACAGGTATGTGATTATCACTGAAGATGATTTCGTGATCCCACCAAAACAGGATGATTTTATTCAAACAGATAAGATGGCGTAATTTCCTCTCTACAGGAAACCATTTTACTGAAATTGATCTGACGAAATCTAAAACTAGTCTTATTATTGGTACTAATGGTGCTGGTAAGAGTACTATATTGGATGCTCTTACTTTTTCATTATTCAATAAACCTTTTCGTAAGATAACAAAGGGTCAGTTAGTTAATAGTGTAAATGAAAAGGAGTGTTTGGTAGAAGTAGAATTTGATATTGGTAATATCGAGTGGAAGATAGTAAGAGGAATAAAACCAAATATATTTCAGATTTATAAAGATGGGAATGTACTTGATCAAAATTCAGCAGCGAATGATCAACAGAAGTGGTTGGAAGAACAGGTATTAAAATTAAATTACAAGTCATTCACACAGATTGTTGTATTAGGTAGTGCATCATTTGTACCTTTTATGCAATTGAGTGCTCCAGTTAGAAGGGAAGTCATAGAAGACTTATTGGATATTAAGATATTCTCAGTAATGAGTTTACTTCTCAGGGAAAGAATGAGGGGAACCAATGAGAGAATACGAGAATTATCTATTCGTAAAGATCTTCTAGAGGAGAAGATTGATATGCAAAAAAGTTTTATTCAGGAACTGGAGGACACTGGTAAGAAGGATGTAAAGGGTAAGAAAGATAAACTTAAAAAAATAAATGAAGAGATTAATTCATATGAGTCTGGATTAGAAGAATTGAGTGATGAATTGGGAGTGGTCAATAAAGATATTGAAATGTTCTCAGGTTCCAATCAAAAGTTACGAAAGTTAGGAAACTTAAGAGGTAAACTATCTCAGAAAGTATCTACCATTACTAAAGAGCATAAGTTTTTTACAGATAATACTGTTTGCCCTACTTGCACTCAATCTATAGAAGAAGAATTTCGTATAGATAGAATTGCTGATGCTAAATCCAAAGCCAAAGAACTTGAACAAGGGTACAAGGAATTGGAGGAAGCAATCAAACTTGAAGAGGAACGGGAAACCCAATTCAAGGAATTTACAAAGGAGGCATCCAAACTAACGCATGAGATTTCTAAAACAAGTACAAGGATTTCTGGACTTGAAAATCAAACCAGAGACATTGAACAAGAAATTCAAACTATTACCGAGCAACTTAAAAACAGAACTTCTGAAAGAAATGCGTTAGAGAAACTATTAGGGGAACAAGAAGGCCTCCAAAAAGACCAATCAAAGGAAAGTGAGAGAAACGTTTATAACGAATTTGCACATGCCTTAATGAAGGATGGTGGTGTTAAGTCGAAGATCATTAAACGGTATCTTCCGTTAATGAATCAGCAGATCAATAAGTATCTGCAGTTGATGGATTTCTATATTAATTTTTCTTTAGATGAGGAATTTAAGGAGACCGTGAAATCTCCAATACATGATAAATTTTGTTATGAGTCATTCTCTGAAGGAGAGAAGATGCGTATTGACTTAGCACTTCTATTCACATGGAGAGAGATTGCACGGATGAAAAACTCTGCTAGTACAAACTTACTGATCCTTGATGAGATCTTTGATAGTTCTTTGGATGGGTTTGGTACTGAGTACTTCACTAAGATCATTAAGTATGTTGTCAGTGATGCCAATGTATTTGTCATCTCTCATAAGACGGATGACTTTATAGATCAGTTTGATAGAGTGGTTAAGTTTGATAAGGTGAAGGGATTCAGTAAACTAGTTGCTTGACATAAGATTCAGGATCTGATACAATAAATACTAGTTACGGGGATCGTATGACTTTAAGAACACATACAATAGAAAAAAAGAAGGATACCCATAACCAAATATGGGAGTGGGAAGAAACCCCCGAACTGCTGAAAGCACTGGAGAAACTCGATGAAAGTTCCAAACTGGCAGCATCACTCAAACAAAGAACAAAAAAGGCACCTAAAGCCTCAAATGCTGCGCCAAGCAAGAGTAAAACGTAGACAGTTGATAAAGCGTCTACTGACCTCCCCCAAAGGGAGGTTTTTTAGTATAATAGGTATATCGAAAGCAAATGACAGATGACAGTTCAACACGAAATTAAATCCCAACTTGCAAAACTCCTTGCTACTGAAGACCTTATAGTAGAGCATAAGCAAGTACAAACAGCAGAGTTTAATGTTGGGACTCGTGTATTGACATTGCCATTATGGGACAAGGCAAGTAATACTGTATATGATATGTTGGTTGGACACGAGGTAGGACATGCACTCTTTACCCCTGATAGGGATTGGATGAAGGAAGTTGTAATGCCACCATCATTTGTAAATATCGTAGAAGATGTTAGAATAGAGAAGTTAATGAAACGCAAGTATGCAGGTCTTGCGAAATCTTTTTACCACGGTTATGAGGAACTAAATGATGATGATTTCTTTGGGGTTGCTAATGAAGATATTGATTCTCTTATTCTTGCTGATAGGATTAATTTACATTTCAAGATTGGCAATTTCGTTGATGTATCTTTTTCAGATTCTGAAAAGGAGATTGTCACTTTAATAGACTCTTGTCAGACTTTTGATGATGTTCTTAATGCATCTAAAGTACTTTATGATTACTGTACAAAGGCAAATCAGGAAACAAAGGAGCAAGTATCTCCAGAATCAGAAGATGCAGAGGAAGATGATCTAGAACTCCCACAAGATGGTCGTCCTGATATTGGTGAAGATAATACTGAGTATGATGATACTAATGATGAGGAGTCAGAGGTAAATGAACCAGTAACCGAAGGAGAAACACAACAGTCAGATACAGAGCAGTTACCACAACCTCAACCAGGGAAACGTGATAACTTAGATCTTAAGACTGTAGAAGCATTAGAAGATTCACTCAAGGATCTTACCAATAAAAATCAGTATCATGATACTGCTTATTTTGAGATACCTAAGTTGAGATTAGATAGAGTGATTGTTCCAAATGCTGAGATACATGAGCAGTGTGAAGTAGCATGGTCATCAACAGGTGATCAAGAATATCGTGAGAGAATGGAAAAGTATGGTATTACAACACAACTTCCAACAAACAGATTTGAGTACGCAGATCAAGAGTATGTTAAATTCAAACGCAATGCACAAAAGGAAGTCAATTATCTGGTCAAAGAGTTTGAGTGTCGCAAGGCAGCTTCGAGTTATGCTCGTGCTACTACTAGTCGCACTGGGGTTCTCGATACAGCAAAACTTCATACTTACAGATATAACGAGGATCTTTTTAAGAAGGTAACTACATTTGCTGATGGTAAGAATCATGGTTTAGTATTCATTCTTGACTGGTCTGGATCAATGGGCCCTGTATTGCTTGACACTATAAAGCAATTGTATAATTTATTATGGTTCTGTAAGAAGACTAATATTCCTTTTGAGGTCTATGCATTCACTGGTAGTTACCCTCTTCAAACATATCGTTCTGATGGTGAAGAATCATCTGTAAGAATGCCAGCATATGAATCAAAGGAAGGTGTTGCTCATCTTGATGATCATTTCTCTTTAATGAACTTCTTTACAAGTAAAGTAAGGGGTAAGGTTCTTGAGGATCAGATGAGAAATATATTCCGTATTGCATTGCTTCACGAGGATCGTTATCGCTGCTATTATGATGTTCCAATAGGATTGCAACTTTCTGGCACCCCATTGAATGAGACAATGCTTGCTCTTCATCAAGTTCTTCCTAAGTTCAGAGAAGAGAATAAGGTTGAAAAAGTTCAGTGTGTTATTCTTACAGATGGTGAAGGATCCCCATTAAGATATCATAAGAATGTTAAACGTCGTTGGGAGGATGGTCCATTCTTAGGTACTGGTTGTATTGAGACTGGTACTTTCCTAAGATGTCGTAAGACTGGACGTACTTATGCATTTAATGGTAATTGGTATGGACAAACTGATGTTTTTCTAAGGAATCTTAGGGATAAGTTTACTGATGTTAATTTCATTGGTATTCGTATTCTAGCTCAAAGAGATGGTGGACAATTCATAAGAAAATACACAGGAGGATCTTTTGGTCCTGAGTACGATTCTATGATGAAGGTTTGGAAGAAGAGTAAGTCTTGTTCTATTAAGAATTCTGGTTATCATACTTACTTCGGATTGTCATCATCTGCTTTGGATAATGATACAGAATTTGAAGTTAATGAAGATGCCACTAAAGCACAGATTAGAACTGCTTTTAAGAAGTCTCTTACTAGCAAAAAGATGAATAAAAAGATTCTTGGTGAGTTTATAGAACTTGTTGCTTGATAAATACTAGAAGAATTTTTATGTGAGATTATGAGTCATTTTGCAGATTTACTCGGAGCAAAAAAGACCCCAGTATCAAAACCTGTAGTAACACCTGTTGTTGAAGAGGCACCACCTGTTGTTCAAGAACCACCATCAAGAGAATCTTTTAAGGTAGAGAAAGAACCTGAAGTAGATATAACTAAAATGAGTAAAAGGGAGTTGGAACTCTATGGTAGAACATTGGGTATTGAATTGGATAGAAGATTATCTAAGAGCAAATTACTAAAACAAGTAAAACAAGCACAAGGTTGAAAATGCCAAAGACTTATCACATCTACTTAAATGACAAGTGTTTATTTAAGAATTTGGATGATCATGAGTTTGGGGTAATTTGGGGAAGACTCTATCATTCTTATTGGGATGGTCTTACATATTCTGAATGTGAAGAGAAGAAATATGATCTGGAACCCAGTTATTAAAGTGTCCACTAGGGGTCGTTTGACCCCTTTTTTATTGTTATAATAGGTTCATAAATAAGACACCTAACATTATGGCTTTTGAACTTAAAATGACTGAACAGCAAGCAATTGATGGATTGAAGGGGTCATACGGTACAGAATTTACTACTGCAGATGTTCGTGCCTTTTGTGCAATGAACGATATAGGATATCAAACAGTAACAAAGAAAATTCAGAAATATAAAGTATCTAAAGGTAAGTGGAATCTTGAAGTAACCACTAAAGCAGTCGAGAATATTGAGAAATCATTCAGTGCTCCAGCAGTTCAACCAGATGTAGAGAGAGACTTGGTTCCTGATAGTGACGATACTTTTGTTAAATTTGGTTCATTTGCAGATGTCAAAAAAATTATACAAAGCAAACTTTTTTATCCTGCTTTTATCACTGGTCTTTCTGGGAATGGTAAGACATTCTCTGTAGAGCAAGCATGTGCTCAATTAGGTAGAGAACTTATTCGTGTAAACATTACTATCGAAACAGATGAAGATGATCTCATTGGTGGCTTCCGTCTTGTTAACGGTGCCACAGTCTGGCACGACGGACCAGTTATTCAAGCTCTCAATAGAGGAGCTGTCTTGCTCCTTGACGAAATTGACCTTGCCTCCAACAAGATACTCTGTCTCCAATCCATCCTTGAAGGTAACGGAGTTTTTCTTAAAAAAATCGGAAAATTCGTCAGACCAGCAGCAGGATTCAACGTCATCGCAACAGCGAACACTAAAGGTAAGGGTTCAGACGACGGAAGATTTATTGGAACTAACGTGCTCAACGAAGCCTTCCTCGAAAGATTCCCAGTAACATTTGAGCAAGACTATCCCTCACCCTCTGTAGAAAATAAGATTCTAGGTAGGGTTGCTTCTACTCTTGGAGTTACAGATATAGATTTCTGTAAGAGATTGGTTGATTGGGGTGACATTATTCGTAAAACATTCTATGATGGTGGTATTGAGGAGATCATCAGTACTCGTAGACTGATCCACATTCTACGTGCTTATAGCATCTTCAATGACAAAGCAAAAGCAATCTCGGTTTGTGTTAATCGTTTTGATGATGAAACAAAACAAGCATTCCTTGAATTGTATGATAAAGTAGATGCTGATTTTGAACTAACCAGAGAGGAAGGTTAATGACCATCTGGCAGAATTATATAAGTGCCTACAGATCAATTCTACCTATGAAGATAGAAGATTTGTGGGCAGGTTGGGAAGGTAAAGGAACCTATCTCAATGCTATCACTCATTCACATCCATACTTCCTTAAATCAAGACAGGTGGATATAGCAGATGGTAAGAATGTTGATATTTTTAATTGTATAGCATATCCCAAGACAGGAAGTAACCTTCCTTGTTTTGGTATGGATCTAATGTCCTTTAGTGACAAGAAGGTCATTGTTGTTTTTGATTTTCAACACCCTAAAGAGAAATATCCATATCGTGTAGAGGGATTACCAGTATGTACAGAAGAATATCGTTTCTTTGAAAAGGGTAATCATTTCTCTGATAATATATTTGTAAGGTACTGTAAACCTAATGATGTTGATGAACATCTCGATATGTTTATTAAGTACTTGACTAAGTACAAAGATATGGTAGAATTAGAGAAACCCACTGGAACCGATACCAGTGTATATAAAGACTTCGATGCTTACATGACCAGACTAGATCCAGTAAGTGGATATCTTAAAAGTAAGTTTGGTAAAGAAAAAGCAGAGAGTCTTGTAAACGATTTCTTATTTGAATATGGTTAACGCATGGAGTCTTGCAGCATCCATATTAAATGGAACATTTGATAAAGATTATCCCATTATGACTGAAAAAACTGGCAACATAGACATCATTACAGGAGTTGGAAATACTGACGTTTATAATGTTTCTGATGATATAGAGCATTCTACATCATGGTACGATTACAAACGTAATGATCCTGATGCAAAGAATCCATTCACAGATGCTTTTGATTATATGATGGGAGAAGCAGTGGTTAATGGAACTCCTTATCCACAATCTTACTTATCAGATAATGATGATCAAGCAAGTCATCATTTTATTGCTGCGGAGTATACACCACCCCCACCATTTATTCCTAAAACACTAAATAACGAGGTTCAACAAGAAACGGAGACTATGGCAGCACATTATTTTAAATACCATGAAGAGGAGATACTTAAGGATATTGAGTCCTATGTATCAGGAACTTATAGAGGACACTATACTGGCAATACACATGAGTATAGAAATGTTCAAACCCTTGATCTGATGGCAGCACGAGATGTTGCTTCTGGTTTCTGTCAGGCCAATATTCTAAAGTATGGTAGTAGGTATGGAAGTAAAGATGGTAGAAATAAAAAGGACTTGCTAAAAGTGATTCATTATGCTATGCTACTATTACATTTCGATGAGCATTATGGTAAGCCATCAATGACCAGTGGGAATATAGACCACACAATGCCTTAATCATGAAACTTCGACCCCATACTATGAAACTATCTGAAAAAACTATTAATCTATTAAAGAACTTTGCATCTATAAATCAGTCTATTCTTTTTAAAGAAGGAAGTAGTCTTCGTACTATGTCTGTGATGAAGAATATTCTTGCAGAAGCAACTATTGAGGAAGAGGTTCCAAGAGATTTTGCTATCTATGATTTAGTTCAATTTCTTAATGGTATATCTCTTTATGATGATCATGAATTAGATTTCCAGAATGAATCTCATATCACCATTCGTGGTGGTAAGAACCATAGGACAAAGTATTTCTTTGCTGATCCTAGTGTTATTATTGCCCCACCAGAGAAATCTATTGAATTGCCAAGTGAGGATGTTTCTTTTACTCTTGATAATAATCAATTAGTATCTTTACTTAAAGCATCAGCAGTATATCAGTTACCTGATCTATGTTGTGTTGGTGAAGCAGGTGCAGTTAAATTAGTAGTTCGTGATAAGAAAAATGATACTTCTAATGAATTTGCTATCGTAGTTGGGGAAACAGAAGATGAATTTTCTCTTAATTTTAAAGTCGAGAATATTAAGATTCTTCCTGGTACATATAGCGTTGTAATTTCTCAGAAGTTGCTTTCTAGGTTTGTTAATGAGAATTATAATTTAACTTATTATATTGCATTGGAACCTGATTCAAATTTTAAATAATGACTTCTTCTGTAGTCTTGGTCACTGGAGGATTCGATCCTATTCATAGTGGCCATATATCTTTACTTAATTCAGCAAAACAGATAGCACCACTGAGTGCATTAGCAGTTGGTTTGAACTCTGATCACTGGTTGAAAGAAAAAAAGGGTAAACCATTTATGTCTTTTGGTGACAGATTGTCAGTTGTTAGAGCATTGAGGATGGTTGATAATGTTCTTGAGTTTACTGATAGTGACGGTAGTGCCAATGAAGCAATAGAACAGTGTCTAGAGATATATGATAAGGTCATCTTTGCTAATGGTGGAGATAGACACAATGAAAATACACCTGAGTTTGAACTGTATGAAGAAGATCCTAGAGTTGTATTCAGGTGGGGTGTAGGTGGAATAGGTA
>Ga0098040_1000480_pt1 | contig 18327 bp, 30 predicted proteins | sample 7_EtaG_FD_75065 | JGI IMG/M metagenome (GOLD analysis project Ga0098040, IMG submission 75065) | Marine viral communities from the Subarctic Pacific Ocean - 7_ETSP_OMZ_AT15161 metaG | ecosystem: Environmental > Aquatic > Marine > Oceanic | place: Pacific Ocean | collected 2015-01-08
ACAATTAAGACAGATTATTAATGAGATGATAGAGTCATCAATAGATGCAGAAATTTTATCAGATTCAGATGTTGATAGTGATGTAAGTGAGGTTTCTCCGCCTAGATGGCGAGGAACTGTAGAAAAGATGAAAGACGATGATATTGATAATCCCTGGGCACTAGCATGGTGGATGAAAGATAAAGGATATAATCCTCATTACAAAGATGATGGTAAAAAATATAAGAAGTATAAAAAGAAAAAGAGTGGCGGTGGTTGAGGCGGTCACTGATCGTAGTTTACGATCTCTTTTCATCTTAGCACTTAGGGTTCCATGGCCTAAGCCATTCACCGAGAACAGCTGTTTCTAGGCTTCCCTTGTATACAATATCATAAACCCACCCAACACCAATATCCTCCTCCTCTAGCCATCTTTTATTTTCAGATTCGTTATGAAGAAAAACTCTTGGCACATCTTTATAGCAATCTATTATTAGAGCAGGTGGTTCGTATACCTCTGCTCCGCCGTAAGGGGTAGATATCCACACCAGATCTCCTGGTTTAAATTTCACAGCTTAGTTCTCTTGAATTCTAAAAAATCTATCTATGAGATTCATATATGTCTTTTTTGTTACTCCCATGGTCGAATGTCCAATAAGATTATACTCTGGATTCATTATATGATATCTTCGATTATAATGAACCCATCCAAGTGCATGACCAATCTCATGTTCAAGCACAAGAGGTCTTCTCGATCCGTAAGGATTAATAAATATTTGTGATCTTATTATTTTCCCCGTTACAGTATTTCTATATGTCCTAGTTACAGCAAGATGATCTTCTGATCCAATACCTTGTGTAGTAAGAAGAATTGATATTTCGCCAGGAGACCCTCCTCTTACACATTCAATTGATAATTCTTGATATATAATTCTTCCAAATTCATATCCTATAGATTCCCAATATCTTATTGCCCTTCTGAGTCTTTGTTCTGTTACACCTGACTCTGCACAAACCCTTATATTTGGTGTATCTTCCCAGTAAGATCTTATTATAGGATTGGATTGAAATAATATTTCATATCTTTCTCTTTCATTAAATGATTCTATATCATTATTATCATATAGATGTGTGCTTGCATCATCACCATATGTATTATTATACGGTGCGAGAAATATTAAAAATATTGGAATGTACTTACTAATTTTTATCATCTTGTGAAACTTATATCTTTACTATGTTATAATACTTATTATCTTTTTTTGATTTTGAAATATGTAATATATGGTGATGCTGTACTATGATTGATAGAATTAAAAAATTTATGAAAAGAAAAGGCTTGACAGCCCAAGATATCGTAAAAGCATCGTTCGCATTAGGGTCTTTAGTTTTTGTTATTATTATTCTGCTTTATGGCGCAATTTTAGCAATATGATATCTTTACATCGAATATGTATACAATTGATGAATTACAATTCATTGATATAGGGACAAAGAGAAGACAAATGAGAAAAATTATACTGGCTAGCATTTTTACAACGTTACTGTCATGTGTAACAAAAAATAAGAAAGATACAAATCAATCATATTATTTTGAGTCTGAAGCTTTAGATATTGAAATGCTTGACGAGATTGATATCGACGATCTTCCAGAGGCTGATGATGAAGATGAGAAAAAACAAGCGGCCGATAAAGAACAATAGAATGACTATAGAATATATAGTAATAACACATAGCACACAATAGAATCAATGATTAAGATATCTAAAAAAAGACTAAGACAGATTATAAAAGAAACAATAGAGAAGTCTCAGTGGAATCCGCTTTCATCAGAAATGCCCGATTCTGTTTCGTGGGGTGATTCAGGAAATCCATACGGAAATTTTCCGAAGGATCTATCAGAGTTTCAGGAAAGCGTCAATGATTTTCTTGATAGTGCTGGATATGAACCGGGAGTTGATTTCTGGTGGGACTCAGAAGATATTGAAAGTGAAACTGTAGTTTTAAAAAGTGGTATATCTGAAGAGAATATTGATAGAATTCAGATGTATTTGTCAATGGCTCTCGATCGAAATGGGCCTCTTGGAAGATTTGGAAGATCGTCTGGGCTAGGTCCGGGTGGCAGAAGGGCAGCATTTATGGGAAACAAAATATACTTTGGACAGGATTAAAATGAAGATAACAAAAAAGCAACTTGCGAAAATAATTAGAGAAGAGATGAATAATAGAAACTCTTTAAATGAAGCATTTATACCAAATCAAAAGCGGCCATTTAGTCCCATGCGATCGAGAGCAATACCAGAATTTGCCGCAGCGATAAAGGGTAATAATAACACAGAATCAGCCGTGGATGTATCGAGAAGTCAACTATGGGCAATTATTCAGGGAGCTAATCAAGATTCATTAAGTGAGTCTGAGAGCAATGTCGTGGGCCTTTTCTCAGGCGACCAAGAGAAACAAAACGCAGTCGAAAAAATTGCAAGAGCAATGGCAGCCCGAGCTGAAGAGATGCTTGATGCCGACGGAGACGGAGATGACGTTGCCGTTCACGTTGATCACAAGCTTTTTCTTAGTCCCTACACAGACTTTGATGGTCATAAAGGCGAAGTACCAGCACTTGCAGATCACGTCTATAATAGCTACATTTCAGGAAAGTCAGGTGATCAGGCACACTCACTTGAAGACATTATTGAAAGAATCGGTATCGACTATTTTGATGAAGATATTGAGTATGCACTTGAAGCTCTAGGCGATGACAGATGGACAATGCCGAGTACATGGAATGATGATCCTTCTACAAATCGATTCGATAATGAATGGAAGGAGCAGGCTGCAGCGGCTAGTTTTGATAAAAAGCTCATGTCAATGTACGGCAAAGATAGCTTTACTGAAGATGAAATCGACCAAGCAGCAAGTGCGGCAGGGTATAGTGAAGAAAAAATTAAAGCAGCTAGGGAAAAAAGAGACCAAGGTCAGATGATGACATCTCCAGTGAGCGGAGACTCTGATGAAGATTGGATTTATGATCTAGAAGGTGAAATTGAAGCCAAGATGCAAGGTATTGAATCTGGTGAAGTTGTTGAGCTAGAGCCGGATGATGATATTGAAGAGGATGCTGTTATAACAGAGCAGATGCTCTTCCACTGGTATAGGATAGCTGGTGTTAACAAGCTCAATGAGCAATCATCAGAATAGTTTTAAAACTTAGAATTATTATTTTAGCATAGAGGCAAGGAAGACAAATGAAAATCACACGCAAACAATTAAGACAGATTATTAAGGAAGTCGAAGGTCAGGACACTGGCCATCTTGCAGATTTAGAGTTATCATCTTTTCCGGAAATACCATCTGAAATTGGATCCTCAGGTGATCTCGAAACCCCTGGGTGGTATACAGAGCTGGTGGAAGCCATTGACTCACTTGGTGCGAATGATGAAAAAATAGCCAAAAAAATAAATAAAATGCTAGAGAAACTTAGAACAATTCCGGAAGATAATAACCCTGTTGCAAGAACAGCAAATGAGTCTGCTTCTAGACAATTTAATAGAAATATAAGAATAGATGAGAGAGGAAATGATAGTGATGAAGGTGATGCAGATGTCTATGCTGCAGATGCAACGGGTCAAGCACTCGGAGTATCTAAGTCTCAAGAGCTTACGATAGATGACGCAAGCATTAAGAGCTTGAAGGCTCAGCGACAACAAGCACTAGACAAGGGAGACTCCGTAACGGCTAATGCTCTTGGCCTGCAAATTCAAACTATGACAAGTAGTAAGGACAAAGTTGCGATGAGTGAGGCAAAAGCTGCAAGAGAAATTGATAGAATAATTAAGGAAGAGCTAAGCAGATCTATATTTGGAGATCCTCAAGACTATAATTTTAATAGAGCTAAAAGAAGTATAAATGAATCAGGCGGACAGCTAACAAAGATGTCAAGATCAAGATGGCAGTATTTAGCCGGTGTTAAAGAAGAAGAATGAAAGTATCGAGAAGACAGCTTCGTATAATTCTTAAAGAAGTCGCGAAAAAAGAGTATCTCGTAACTGAAAAAATAGTAGGGAAGCAGGCTGGCGGAGAGGATCTGGGTCTTGCGGGTGGCAACAAGGTTGAAAAAGGCGAAGATGTACAGGGTCTCACTTCTTCTGTTACGGCTAATGAAGTTGATGCATCTGAAGGTGTTGATGATTGCTGGAATAAGCTAGGAGATGAACTCAATGGTGGGTGCAATCTTGATGAATTTACTGTAGGCGGCAGAAGAAACTATAGAAGTGCAAAGCCCGGCCAGGGTAGCGGATCAGGTAATGTCCCTGTTGACAGAGCAGTTTTAACACATCTGAGAGATAAATGGGGAATAAAAAGAATAGTAGACCTTACTAATGATTCAGCTGAAGCGGCTCTTGCAAACGAGCTTGGTATTCATTATACTTCATCTGATGGGAGATACGGAAAGCCTGATGCAGAAACGTGGGGAACAATAAAAAGCTATTTAGATGACGGCGATACACTCATTCACTGTACTTACGGAGCCGATAGAACAGGAGGATATGTTGGAAGATATCAGGTTGAGAATGGCGCCGATATGACCGCTGTAACTCAGGCGGCAGTAAGTACATACGGAATGAATGCTTTACCTGACAACGAGAGACTTCACGCGTGGATACAGGAGCCTATTGCAGATGTTGCATCTGAGTCGTATCAATCTATTAGGATGACAAGAAAAAATCTAAGGCGTATTCTAAAAGATATGATATAGTTTTAACATACTTTTATACCGGGATAAGATAATCTAAACAAGTAAACCTTTAAAAGCGGTGATTAGATTGTCTAGAAAGCAAAGAAGAGCTGGTACAAAAAAAGAGAGAATTGCTAGAAAAAAGCTTGAGTCTATCGAGCGTTCAATTCAAATGATGCCTGATCGATGCAGTACATGCAATGATAAGTTCAATCCATCGAGCGCAACACATGTTGATTCATGGAGGATATCTATTAGCGAGAGCGGAGAGATATTACTGTCATGTTCTGACTGCCCTTAGTTCATTTACTTTTCATTGAATGCCATAGATATTACTATGACGAATGAAAAGTCTTTTGAAGAAGGGTCTATTGTTGCTACAACAGGTTGTTTAATAGATCAATCTGGGAGCAGTAAAAAATCTTCAATGCTATGTGAGGTAATAGCATCTGGTGAAAAAGATATTCTTGTAAAAGAGATTACATCTAGTATGTATCCAAGTATTTTCAAGATACCCAAATCACTGTGCACCAAGATAGATTTTGATATAGCAAAGATAGAGTCTGATAGAATTATGAAACCGAGCCTTGGTGATCTCGTACTTTCATACACAAAGGGAAAATTTAGCACAGAAAGTGATACGTCTATTACGGGAATAGTATACGAAATAATCTACTCCCAGGGAAGACCAAAGAAATGTACTCTTCTTTGTGATGGAGAAATGAAAAGTGTCGACTATACAAGTCTTATGGTCCTTCAGTCAAATATTGAAAAATGATATTGAACAAGCATTTTAATAGTGATTATAATATATCGTGAGGTTGATATGCTATATCTCTAGACTGTGCAACACACGTAATTATCTTCAGATTTTGCGTAGAAAATCAAAGATAAGATATACTAAGTAAGAGGTGAAAGTGCTGCTACGCAAGCTCAGTAACCAACATGCCACTGTAGCTCAGCTGGTAGAGCAGCTGATTTGTAATCAGCAGGTCGTAGGTTCGAACCCTATCAGTGGCTCCATATTTTAAGAAGTGTTTTAATAGAGATTATGAAAGAAGAGAGATTAGCAAAGGGAGATCTTGTAGAAATAAGATCATGGAGAAATAAAGAGTCTCAGCTTGGTGTAGTTGTAAGACCTATAAGGGATAGCATTGCAAGAGGCTTTTCAAGGTATGAGATTCTAATTGGAGATGATTTGGTTTCCGTTAGAAGGGACATGATTGAAAAGATAGAAAGGAGTGTATTTTCGATTCAAGATTAATATTTCAAAGCTAGCACATGCAAATTTTGTATTGCTGTTGTATAATATAGGTAACGGAAACAAAGGAGATACCGTGAATACAAATCTCATAAGTAAATCTTGCAGAGATGCTATTGTTGATGACATTCTTCTTCGAAAGCCCAAGGGTGACGGAGTAACTAAGCCAGAGTTTGTAGAAGATACATACTGGTGTTATGATGCAAGAAAGAATAAGAATCGAGTTACATGCAAGCATGAGGGATGGGGATATACAGACGAGAAACTTTGGGATCTAGGGTTCCGCTCTGAATCAGATATTAGAGACTATATTTTTAGTAGATTCTATTCTTCTGATGAGATCACACACTCTTGCTATCTTACATCTGGTAAAAGGGCAGGTGTGACAAGAAAGACAAACAGGATCTATGAAAGGATTAATTCTGCGCTTAGGCGCGTTGTATCATCCGGAGATCTGACAGGAATCTATAAAGTCAGTGTTGGCTGGAGGGTAGAGTTCTATTTTCACGGAGATAGTGTTAGTGAGATTAAGACATTGTCTGAGACAATGCTTCGACCTATTTTTCAGGATGAGACTTTTACTGTATCATTTGTTGAGAAATCTGATCCCGGAGAGATGCTTGATAGAAATATCAAGAGCATTGAGAAAATTCGGAGTAATGCTACCAGGCTTCGTGAAAAGGCAGAAGAGAATTTAAATCTTGCAAAGCAAGCAGAGTCACAAATTGAATATGTTCAGACATTAATTACACAAAATCTAGAAGTTGCAATGCGTGCAAGTTGATTACTTATTATGTATAATATAAGGGTTAACAACCAATAACAAAAATCAGGAGATACTATGGATATCAAAACTTTTCAAACTGTTGCCCCGCTTCTTCCACCGGAAGTAGCAATTCTTTTACGAGGCCCAACTGGCATCGGTAAGTCATTCCTTGCAAAGGGTATGGCTGACCAGGTTTCGCTTCCTTTCATTGACGTTCGAGGATCAACTATGCAAGAAGGAGACGTTGGAGGCTATCCTGATATGGAGGGCATGAAAGAGAATGGTATTATGACATTCTGCATGCCAAGTTGGTTTGTTCGTGCTTGTCGTGAACCGGTTGTCCTGATGCTGGATGAGCTTAACCGCTCACTTCCCGGTGTTATGCAATCATTCTTTCAATTAGTTCTTGATCGCGAACTTGGAAATGATGCAAATGGTGTGCCATATAGGCTCCACCCAGAGACTCGAGTTGTTGCGGCAATCAACTGTGGTACAGAATATACAGTTGAGGAAATGGACCCAGCACTTCTTCGACGATTCTGGGTCGTTGACCTTGATCCGACAAAGGATGATTTCGTTGAATGGGCTTCTGGAAAACTTGATCCAGTTCTGGTTGACTTTATTGGACAGCACCCAGAGCATCTTCGGGTTGATCCATCTTCTGTTGAGTCTGGAACAGTTGTTCCATGTCCTGCTTCCTGGCATCGTCTTGATACTGCACTTAAGCATGCAGATCTGATTGAAAAGCCTGATGCACCCGGATTTTATGCACTGTGTACGGGATTTGTAGGTGCTGAGGCATCAATTCAATTTAATGACTTTGCAAGAAATTACTCAAGGCAGGTAACTGCACAAGATGTTCTTGACAACTTTGATCAATTTAGAGATAAGCTTGAGCTAATGACAACTGATCGTACGAATACACTCATCAATAAAGTTTCTGAATGGTGCAAGGATGAGAACCTTACAGTAAAGCAAGCTAGGAATATCAAGCTTTGGAGTGATATGCTTGGTGATGAAATTGTTGTTCATCTTTGGAATAAGATTAGCTCAACACAAAATCTTCCAAATATCCAAAAGCTTCACAAGCTAATCGGATCTAGAATTGTGGAAGCAGTAAATGTAAGCAGAAATCTCAAAAAGTAGGGTCAATCCCTGCTTTTTGCTGCATGCAAATTGAAAACTATTATAGTATAATAATGTTATAGGAGGATTTTATATGTCAAAAGATTCTACAAGTCATGATATTTCTGGAATAAATCTAGCATCTGAAGAAGAGGCAAAAGCTTTCAAGCTTGATAGTCATCTTCTCAGCCTTATGTGGGACGAGCCTTTTTTCTCTCATATTCTTAGGCCAATCACAAAGATTAAAACAGAATCTATTCCAACAGCGGGTGTTCTATCTAAGGAAGGCTCTATTATAATGTGGTGGAATGCCAGGTTTGTAGCTGGATTGAAGCCAATTGAAGTTAAGGGTCTCCTTAAGCATGAGTGCTATCATCTTGTTTTTGATCACACGACAACAAGGGTTCATAAACCCCATATTCTATGGAACTATGCAACAGATCTTGCAATTAACTCTGTTATACCAGAAGCTGAACTGCCTGATTGTGGACTTATCCCGGGAAGAGCTTTTCCAGAACTAACTGATGAGCAAGTTGAAAAAATGGGAAAAGAGTCAGCAGATAGATATTATCTTATCTCTAATAAGATTGAATCTTTCCCAAAAGAAATGTCGTCTGAGTGGTACTTTTCAATGCTAAAAGACGACAAAGACGTTTCAGACGCAATCCAGGATGGACAAAGCGGAGGAATGGGAATCATGGATGACCATGGTGGCTGGGGAGAAATGTCAGAAGAGGAGAGAGAGCTTGTTAGAGGAAAGGTTAAGCAAGTTCTTGGAGAAGCAGTAAAGGATGCTGACGGAAGTAATTCGTGGGGATCAGTTCCATCATCAATGAGATCAAAGATTAGAAAGCTTGTTAGTAATGAAGTTGATTGGCGTTCAATTCTAAGGTCTGCTGTTGGTAATAAGAAAAGAGCTGGAAGAGATACAAGCATTAGAAGGCTGAATAGAAAATATCCCGGAGTTCATCCTGGAACAAGGAGAAAGTACACATCAAGCTGGGCTGTTTATGTAGATCAGTCTGGATCAGTTGGTGATGAGGCACTGGGATTATTGTTTAGTGAGCTTCAAAATCTATCCAAGTTTACAGAGTTTGATGTTTATTACTTTGATACCGAGGTTGATGTCGAAAATAAGTTTACTTGGAAAAAGGGACAATCTGTAGAGGCAAAAAGAACAAGGTGCGGAGGAACAGATTTTTCTGCTCCAACAAAACATGCAAAGAGCAACAAGGATAAATACGATGGATACATTATTCTTACTGATGGATATGCATATGATCCCGGACCTAGCGGAATAAGAAGAGTTTGGGTCATTACACCTGATGGTGAGTTACAGTTTAACTCAGGTAGAGATATTCATGTTAAAATGAATAGACAGCAAAAACAAGACAGCGCTGCATAGAATAAATACACAAAGGAAATAGAGAGAATGCCTAGAAAATCTGCTGCAATAAGGCTTGCTGAGTCACAAGATCTTGTTTCGCTATACGAAGCAGCCGGTCTTCCAAATGATTACAGGGTGAGATTTGCAAAGGATATGATTCAAAGACTTTCAGCTGGAAGAAACATGTCTTCAAAGCAAAAGAAGTGGCTTGATTCTTTAATTGATGAAGGTGTTCCAGAGCCTACTGGCGATCCTGAGCTTATTTCAAAGATTAAAGATGCTATTGAAACACCGGGAATGGAGCATAGATCTTCGACACTTAGAGATTTTCTTTCTAAGGTTTACGCTAGTTCTCACCTGAGTGAGAAACAGAAGTACTTCCTGGAGGGAATGCTTGAAGAATGTAAAAGAGTTAAGCTTCTCGGACCATACAGGCCTGATGATGAAACAATTGAAAAGTTAAAGATGTGTGTGAAGCTATCTCGAGGATATAATAGTGTATTTTGGACTACGCATGCCGGGACAAAAAGGGCAATGGATAAAGTTATAGAATGGCTCGATGATAATCAGCAAGCTTGTAGAATCGATGAGTGGTCTGTAAACAAGATTTTAAATACCATGAGTGCAAAGCTTCGAGAAATATATGAAACACCTTATGCAAACGGAGGAGATATTCTCTGGACAAGAAAAAGGTGTCAAGAAAGCGGAGAGATGATATACAAAAGTTGCTTGGTTGTCTCAGGTCCGTCTGTAGACGGAAACGGAAACATTATCTATACAACTTTATGTGAAGGAAGTGTTCTTGAGCTTAATAGATCAATGATTACAAAGAGAAGAATGTCTTAGTAGGAGATAAATTGAAAGTATGTGATTTAAAGAAAGGTATGATGTTAACGCCATCTATAAATAGATGGACTAAACAAAGGCAGATATTTAGATTAAGAAATGAGATTTCAAAGTGCGGAAGAGATTTTTTGTATGCAGATATAGTATCGCTTAGGTCTAATAATGATCCAAGTATAGCAATATACATGGGATGGGAAAGATCAGACTTTTTCATATGGGGTATTAAAAAGCATCATTTTCTACTTGTTGATGGAAAACTAGCAAGATTGACAGGCTATGATTTTCAATATATTGAAAAGGCAAGTACAGATTGACGTATATCGCATACAATGATTCTTTTCAAAATAGCTTTTCTCTTTCAGCAGAGGCAATTATCTGGTTATCTGAGAGGGGTAATAAACTTGCATTCGAAATTTTAGAAAAAACAGCAAATGAAACTATCGAAGGTATGTCAATAGATTCTGATATTATTGGACTACATAGGCACAGCCCAATTCTAATTTTATGTGTAAAAGAGCTAGGAAGTGATGTAGTATCTAATACGGGATCTCTTATACGATTAAAAAAGATCTCGGGAAATAAATATATTATCAGAAAGCATGGAGGCACTGAAATAGTTTTGGAACCAAAAGATATTGTTTGGGTAGAGGTTAGCTAGAAAATGAATGCAAGTTTAGGAACTGCAAAAGTTTTCTCAACTGAGAAGAAAGAGATAGTATTTAGAGTTGAAATAGTTGAAGATTCGCTTGTTATGAAAATAGATTCAGACGGTGATAGGGTTATTGAATTTTCAATTGATGATCCATATGATTTAGATGATATCATATCTCTTCTTGACGATTCAATGAATCATGCTCTTCGCATGTAATACTGTTTAAATTTTATTATAATAGAGCTAAGGGAAGAAAATATGCCAAGTGTATTATAGAGCTAAAAGTCTTGCATTGAATAATGGAAGAACGTATCATGTTGCTGCTATTCTAATTAGAAACGGAAGAGTTGTAAGGGTTGGAGAAAATACCAACAAGACTCATCCAAGATTTAAGAGGCAATACGAAGATGGGACCTGGGCTTCTCATATGCATGCAGAGATGAATGTTCTTAGATTTTCAAAACCGGGTGATGAACTAGAAGTTATAAGGTTTTCCAAATGCGGTCATGAGAGAACGATGGCAAAGCCTTGCAATCTTTGTATGAAGCACTTGGTAAACTCTGGAATAACAAAAGTAAGATATACAAATTGGGATGGAGAATGGGAAATACTAAAAATAGAAAGATAGAATCAAAAACAATTAGAAAGGGAGACATTGTAAAGCTTGATCCAAATGACCCAGAGATTCTTAGAATGATTGAATGGTCAAACGGACCTGTAAAATATATGGCTTCTCGACCTTCGACAGCTATTGAAAGACAAGAATGGAGAGATAATAAATCAAATGAGATAGAGTCCGCTAGGCTGGCAGGTGAAGATACTTTTAGTATTGCATTTGATGATGGTGGCGAATCCAGACTCCCGCCCAGATCTATATCAGTGCCTCTTCCAGTTGATAGAATTTACATAGTTCAAAGAGCAAGATGTAGAGTGGAACTAGGATGGGGAAATGCAACAGGGGGAATGACAAAAATACTGGATACAAAAACAGGTGAGCATGCATATGTTCCCAGAAAAATGTTGAAAATAGTTACCTCTTAAATATTTGCATGTAATTTTTTAAAAGTATTGGTATAATATAATGTACGCGCCCTTAGCTCAGCGGATAGAGCATTGGCCTTCTAAGCCAAGGGTCGAAGGTTCGAATCCTTCAGGGCGTGCCATTTTTTGGAGAGGTGTCCGAGAGGCTTAAGGAACTGGTCTTGAAAACCAGCGTAAGGAAACTTACCGTGGGTTCGAATCCCACCTTCTCCGCCATTAAGGGGTTTACAGTTGAACTATACAGTAATAACAATTGACAATGAAAGAAAAGTTACAAGAAGATCATTTATGGGTTCACACGATTCAAACATTGCCTGGGAGTGCGCAAGAGAGAAATTTTCAGTAGACGAATATACTCTTTTAGCAATTATTCCTGGAAGCCATGAAGTAATAACTGATGTAGGAAGGATTGGTCGATATGGAAAAGATATTTAGATTTTCCTGTGAAAATATTAACGTTTCAGGTCTTAATCCTGGAGATCTATTTGTGTATAAAAATAGTATATGGTTATCCATAAACAGATCTCAAAGAGGATATCTTTCAAGTAAATTTAACATAGACAGGATCTCAGAGATAATTCCGTATGAAGTGGTTGTTGAAAGAATTATATCTTCTTCCGAGGTTTAAATGAGTTCCATATCAAGAATATTTGAAATGATATCTTCTACTGCAGGTACAAATGCAAAAAAAGCTATACTTGAGGATAATAAGAATAACGAATTATTTATGAGTGCACTGGTATACGGTCTTGACAATCTTAATCCATTTTATGTATCAAAGATTCCAAAGGTAAAATCAAGATTACAATTTCCTCTTTCAGAGAGTTTATCCTGGAAAGAATTCTTTATCGTATTGGATGAATGCTCTAAAAGAAAGGTTACTGGAAATGCAGCAATCGACAGAGTATATACATGTTTCTCAAGTGTTAATGAAGAAGATGAGAAGTGGATGCGAAAGATTCTTAAAAAAAGACTGTCAATCGGTGTTTCTACAAAGACTGTTAACAAAGTAATTCCAGGTCTTATTAAGACATTTGAAGTCTCTCTTGCTCACAAGTTTGAAATAAAACGACTGGCTGGAAAGAAAAAAATAGGAGTTGAACCAAAGCTTGATGGCATTAGATGTTTTGCAATTGTTGAAGGCAACTCTGTACTTTTGTTTTCCAGGTCTGGAAAGCTAATTACAAACTTTGATGGAACAATTGGAAAAGAACTTAAGAAGTTAGGGCCAGGCTGTTATGACGGAGAGCTAATGGGAAAAGACTTCACAGAGCTTATGAGACAAGCATACAGGAAAGAAGATATTGATGTACAAGATACCTATCTTGCTCTATTTGACTACCTGCCAATAGAAGAGTGGAAATCATCAAGTGCATCTATGTCATGTCATGAAAGATACGAAACACTTCTTGATAAGCTTGCTGAGAGTACAGCTGATCTATCAATATTACAACCTATTGAAAGAGTCCATGTTGATCCCATCTATAGTGAGATTAAATCTATGCATGATGAGTATATCACGCTAGGGTATGAAGGTGCCATGATAAAAGATCTAGAGTCTCCATATATCTTTGGTCGAGGCTATGAGACAATGAAGATGAAAGAGTTTAATGATGCTGACCTTGCAATTATTAATACAATAGAGGGCACTGGTAAGCATTCTGGGAAACTTGGATCAGTTGTTGTATGTTTTAATGGTGTTGATGTTCAAGTAGGCTCTGGGTTCTCTGACGATCTTAGACAACAAATCTGGAATGATAGAGAAAGGTTTATTGGAAAGATAATTGAAGTAAGATATCAAGAAGTCACGCCAGACGGCTCTCTTAGATTTCCTACGTTTTCATGCTTCAGAAATGATAGATAGATTCAATTGTAAATTGACATATCTGATGCTATAATTAATATTGCAGGTGCTATTTTGAAAGTTGGAGATTTGATAACAGTAAGAGAATGCAATAATGACATGGGTATAGGATCAACTTTCCCATGTCACTGTTTTCTATGTTCAGGAAACTCTAATCGTATCGGATTTGTCTTGGGTCCAGCACCGGGAGATAACTGGTGTATTATGTTTGACTGCGGCGAGTGGAAATATAACAGCCTTGATGAAGAAAGCGGCGATGTTAAAGTATTGTGCAGTATTGAAAATTATCAAAATTTTTGCGGAGTATAAAGTGGGTGATCTAATAGACTTTTCATTGTGGAAAAAAAAGAGAGATATAGATTTTCATGAAAATGAAATTCAAGAGATAAAATCTCTAAGGAAAGAGCTTTCAAAATATCTTGATGATATTAATGAATCAGTAATAAAAAATAATCCACAAGACACTAGAGTTAGAAAAATTATTCAAGTTATGATTGAGACTCTCAATAGTCAGAAAAAGTGGCCCATAGATTCTAGTGATATGTAAAATGAATCAAATAATCGAATGGAATGGAACGTGTCAAAGGTGCTATGAAGAAACAAAAGAATATACAATGTCAGTAAAAGATGTTTCCCTTATATGTAAATTGTGCTCTGAGAAAGAAGCAGAGACAGATTCTAAAAATTTGAAAAAGCGGGTTTAAAGAAATGAAAGATATTGTTTTATTTGATATGGATGGAACTTTAACTGAGCCACGAAAACTGGTATCAAGCAAGATGGTAAAAAAGCTAAAAGAGCTAGCAAGGTATTCAGATATTGGAATTGTAACTGGTAGTGGCTATGATTACCTAGTTCAGCAGTGCCAAGATATATGGTATGAAATAGACTCAGTTCCATCATCCTCTATCACGCTTTTGCCTTGTAATGGCACACAAGTATATATACCAGATACAACTGGAAGGTTTGCAGTTAGTCACAAAGTTGATATGCGAAAAGAGCTGGGAGATGAAGTTCTTGATACTGTGATGACGTGTCTAACACATATTCAGTTTTTACATACTTACAGCAAGCCGCCTCATTCTTTAACAGGCCATTTTATATCATATAGAGATAGTATGATAAACTGGTGCCCAGTTGGAAGAAATGCAAACAATGAACAGAGAGAGGAATTTATTAAATTCGATATAGCGACGGGTACAAGACTGCTAGCAAAAGATATGATTCAAAAGTATCTTTCTTTATACGGAATTGAAAATGTGGTACTTGCGCTAGGGGGAAGTACTTCAATCGATATATTTCCAAAGGGCTGGGATAAGACATATGCTCTCCAGCACTTTCACGGTAAAGATTGTTGGTTTGTTGGTGATAGTTGTGGCTCTAATGGAAATGATAGATCAATATACGAAAAGATAAAACAAGACGGAAGAGGATTTATAACTTCGGGACCAGAAAAAACTTTAGGCATCATTTCAGAAATAATAGGAAAGATTAACAAGAAAGATGAAAGTCGGTGATATGGTGATGCTTGTTTCTCATTCCAGCACAGGGCCATTGGGAGTTGTTGTTGAATCAACATCAATGGAGTCTGACTTTCACGCAAGAGTAAGAGTAATGTGGTCAGGCGAAGACTTGCCAATTCAGGCGAAATCAGCATCAATATCAGGAAATAGAGTAACTACGTGGATGCACCCGAGAAATTTTAAGGTTGTTTCTATTTCATAATTGCGTGCAATTTATTGCTTTTTTAGTTATAATAAAACATATGAATATTTTAAACATAGGTGACATTGTTAAAATTAATCAGAATTACCCAGATAGCTGGCAAGATGCAAATGGTCAGTGTGGAATTGTTATAGGATTTGGAAAAAGACTTCACATACCGGCAGCAAAAATTTTTGTACTTGGCGAAATATGTGAATTTGATCTAGATGAAATTGATAAAGTAAGAGCTTTTGATCAAAAATAATGAATATCGCTATTTTAATAATGAGTATCTGGATAGTATTTTTCATAGTAAGAGAGTGTCTTGAATAGTGATTTTAAGAGTTAAAAGGTTAACATATAGAAAAATTATAAAAGATCTTTCTTGTGAATCACCAAAAAAAATATCTGCAATCAAAGCTGTTAGAGCTGATACTAAATGCGGCTTAAGAGAGGCGAAGGAAGCAGTAGAGCTACTTATGTATGAGAAAGGATATACTCATAATAAAATTGTTACAGAGCATCGTTTGCATGTTGGACCATCTATTAAAAGGATTATCGTTGATTATGGATCGGGTGATATTGAAGTAGATATAGAATCTATGGAGCTTAAGGCACTCTGTGAGCTTCAGACAATTGGAATAGAGGCATGTGCTGATATTCTCAATCTTGTCTCGGTCTTAAGAGCATATGAAAACGGAAGTGAAATATATGCTAACGAGAAAGTAAATGAAAGTTAGTGAATTAAAAATTGGAATGCTTATTGAATGTATCAACTCTGAAGATCAATTTTTAATTTCTACATATAGTAATGAAATATGGCTCCGCGTTGTAAATCGAAAATTTGGATTTAGAAATAAAAAGACACATCAGCCTTCACCACCAATAGGAATTTACTTAGGGACCAAAGCTGATATTGATATAAAGGTAGCCTGGTCAAATAGATTTTTACTTGTTGGAAATCAGATTACAGCAGTAGACCCACCATCTTGGAAGTTTCTCAAGATATTTAGTGAGGTTGAAAAATGAAAGTCGGTGACTTGGTGAGACACGTATATTCAAAGCGTGGGATGATAGGAATCATTATGGAAATCATATCATGGCGCCACACTGAAAGCAAAACGCCCTTCGTCTTGTGGGACGATGGCCAATACGAAAAGGTCCAGTGGGGTCTTATCGAGGCAGTCAATGAAAGTCGGTGATTTGGTAAAAATGAAGTTGGGCTATTCAGCCCCTGGTTTTATCATTAAGGTAGACAAAGATTTTTATGGTGCAAGACAAGCCCACAAGATTTTTAAGAATGTTGAACGTGGGCATGCTATACGCCCTAATATGGTGGATGGTATTGGTCCAACAAAGGACGGTATCCGAGACCGAGTATTAGTACTATGGCCGGATGCAGGATACAGTTATGAGGATTCTGGAAAACTGGAGGTAATCAGTGAAAGTCGGTGAATATGATGCAAACGGAAATTGGCACTCCATTTGGTTTGGACCGGACGACGGAGATACGGACATTCGTATTATCCCGACACCGGATGGTCTTCCATTCGCAGAACGCTGGTTCTACTATAACATCGGTAGCAATCCAGGGCTTCTAGCCCCCTACCAGTTTGGAGATCCCGATCCCATTCAGGAGCTAATTACCAAGCTTCGGGATGAAGGTACAAAAGAATCTTATGAGCTAGCTAAGAAGCTCTACCCCAAGATGCGGTACTACGCCCCTGTTGTTGTTCGTGGAGAAGAAGACAAGGGAGTACGACTGTGGTCTTTTGGTAAGACTGTATATCAGTCCCTTTTGAACATTATGCTTGACGAAGACTACGGAGATATTACAGATCCCACGGACGGTCGTGATATCAAGGTCGTTTGTACCAAGGCTCCTGGTCGTCAATGGGCTACTACTGAAGTGCGTCCACGTGGAAAGGTCTCGAAGCTTGGCACAGCTGCAAACGCGAAGCAATGGCTTGAGAGCGTTCCCACACTTGATGATATGTACGATGAAAAGTCCTATGACGCTCTTTCGAAGATTGTAAATGATTGGCTAAATGGAGATGAAGAGTCAACCTCTAATGAGGGTGGTACAACGCGCGGATTCAACGGAACACCTCCACCACACCGACGGCGTGGTGGACTGCATCACCTCGAAGAGCAGTCGGTGCCAGGCCTGGGGTCGAGAGGTCGTGCCGGAGGTCAGCTGAATCTCGGCGAAAATAAACTTTATGTTATTGCAGGTGAGCGGAATATGAAAGCTGTCAAGGATCTCGGCGGCCTTTATGCCAACGTTGGCCAGACTACACGAACAGTTTACGATCGAATCAAAGATAAAGATTATCGACTTAAGTCTGGCGCCGGCACATGGAAGGTGATTATTGAGGACACCCCACTTGGAAAATTTGAAGACGCTCACATCCATGAGCTTCTAAGGAAAAGAAACGATGTAAAGTGGGATCCTCAATCTTCCAATACAGAAGAGTTTCACTTTATCACAGACAAGGGAGACGGTGAGGAAGTAAAGAGAATCATCAAGGAATGCTTGAATAATCTTCAACCTCATTTGATAGAGAAAGATATTGATATCGTTAAAAGCAAACTCGAGACGGCAGGAATAAGACATGCCAGTGAGTTTAACGGTGAAGGCATTTACTGGTTTAGAATTCAATCTTTTGTTGATCGTGTTGATGCAAACGGAAAGACGTATCTCATCATTAATTTTATCAATAGCACTGGAGCTTATAAGAGCATCTTTTGTTGGACGTGGTGTGGTGAGTATCCCAAGATCGGATCTACATTCATCGCGCAGGTCAAAAAAGGAAAGCGAAGCCTGGCAACGTCTTATTTTAAGTTAAGACCCATTCAAAATGATCTGCCAGCAGAAGTGCTAGAAGAAGTGCCAGATATTTCAAGTATAGGATTTTTTTGCAATTACGATGAACTAATAGCTTATCATGAAAAAGAATACAAAATAAAAC
>Ga0098040_1000483_pt1 | contig 18291 bp, 16 predicted proteins | sample 7_EtaG_FD_75065 | JGI IMG/M metagenome (GOLD analysis project Ga0098040, IMG submission 75065) | Marine viral communities from the Subarctic Pacific Ocean - 7_ETSP_OMZ_AT15161 metaG | ecosystem: Environmental > Aquatic > Marine > Oceanic | place: Pacific Ocean | collected 2015-01-08
AACGGGTTTGGTCTGGAAGAAAACCGCGTAGCGATTGAGACCGTTGCCGCCATCAGAAATGCCAGTCTCGCAAGCCTGACCGGCGATTATCATCCCTTCCTCAAAAAAGTCTGATCGTCTGCCTCCCTCTCCTCCGGCGGGATAGGGGGGAAGTACTCGCGGTTTCACAATAAGAGGATACCTTATGCCCGTAACCATTCACCCCAGTGCCATCGTTGACGACGGCGCGGAAATAGGCGAAGGCTCCCGCGTATGGCACTTCGTTCACGTATGCGGTGGCGCCAGAGTTGGTCAAAATGTATCAATGGGCCAGAACGTGTTCATTGGTAACAAAGTAACCATTGGCGACAACTGCAAAATCCAGAACAACGTTTCCGTATACGACAATGTTCACCTTGAAGAGGGCGTATTCTGCGGCCCTAGCATGGTATTCACGAACGTCTACAACCCACGCTCCCTCATTGAGCGTAAGGACGAATATCGTGACACGCTGATTAAAAAAGGGGCTACTCTGGGGGCCAACTGCACCATAGTATGCGGTGTAACCGTTGGTGAATACGCCTTCGTTGGCGCTGGTGCGGTCATTAATAAGGATGTCCCGGCATACGCGTTGATGGTTGGTGTACCTGCCAGGCAGATCGGTTGGATGAGCGAATTCGGCGAACAACTGGATCTACCCGTGCAAGGAGATGGCGAAACCACATGCCCTCACACCGGCAGCCGATACGTGCTTAAAGACAACCAATTGGTCAAATCCTGAGAGTGCTCTCAGATAGTTCAAGTAGAAAGGTACCTGCCAAATGCAATTCGTAGACCTGGCCGCGCAACAAGCCCGAATTAAAGACCAGATAGATCAGAACATCCAGAAAGTGCTTGCCCATGGTAAATATATCCTGGGCCCTGAGGTGGCTGAACTGGAGGAGAAGCTCGCTGCTTATTGCGGAGCCAAGCACTGTATCTCGGTGGCAAATGGGACAGATGCGCTGCAAATTGCCCAGATGGCTCTTGGCGTGGGGCATGGCGATGAGGTGATTGTGCCGGGCTTCAGTTATATCGCCACAGCCGAGACACCTGCTGTGTTGGGCGCCCAACCCGTCTACGTGGACATTGACCCAAGAACGTATAACCTGAACCCCGAAAAACTGGAAGCGGCCATTACCCCGCGCACCAAAGCGATTATTCCGGTATCGCTCTACGGCCAGTGTGCCGACTTTGACGCTATTAATGCCATTGCCGGAAAGCACGGAATTCCCGTGATCGAAGATGGTGCGCAGAGCTTCGGCGCCAGTTACAAAGGCCGCAAATCCTGTAATCTGACGACGATTGGGTGCACCAGCTTCTTCCCGAGTAAACCGCTGGGTTGTTACGGCGATGGTGGCGCTATCTTCACCAACGACGACGAACTGGCAACCATTCTTCGCCAAATCGCCCGCCATGGTCAGAACAGGCGATACCATCATATCAGGGTAGGGGTGAATAGCCGACTGGATACTCTGCAGGCAGCCATACTGTTACCGAAGCTGTCTTTGTTGCAAGAGGAAATTGAGCTGCGTAACCATGTGGCTGAAGACTATTCGCGATTGTTGAGTGATGCGGGCATTCAGACGGCGCCCTTCATAGAAGACCATAACGTGTCCGCTTGGGCCCAATACACAGTTCGAGTAAACAACCGTGAGTCCGTTCAAGAGGCGCTTAAAGAAGCGGGCGTTCCTACAGCGGTGCATTATCCGATCCCCTTGAATAAGCAGCCCGCTGTGGAAGATACAAACGTTGAATTGCCTGTTGGTGATGCAGTGGCAGAGCTGGTCCTGAGTCTGCCGATGCATCCGTATTTGGAAGAGGTTTCTCGGGAGCGCGTGGTCTCTGCATTGAAATCCGCGGTATGCCCATGAGCCAAGAATTCTCCAAGAAAGTCGTTTTTTTGGGGACATCAAACTCAGTCTTCGTAACACGAACGGCAGAAGAGCTTCACGCTCGTGGCGTCGATGTAAAGATTATTGATCCCTATTCAGCGTCTGCCCGATTAGTGGGAAAAAGCTCACCGGTTAAGTTACTGCGCCTGTTACGCCGTATTTTTTTTACGCGCAAGACAATTCGTCAGCTAGATCAAGGGCAAACTGTGGTGATTCATTCACTTGGCCTTGATCTTTTCTGGATTGCCCCGCTGCTAAAACGGCATTTCAAGAGAGTCGTCGGGCTCGCTTATGGTAGTGACATACTGCTGCGCCAGAAACGACTGGATAAATTACTGGGTAGGGGGCTGCGGCATTTGGATTGTGTTGCAGCTACCAACGCTAACGTGCGCGATGCCATCTTGGAAGATTTTCCTTTTGTTGTCGGAAAAGAGTCGCGCGTTATTCGTTTCGGTCTTTCCGTGTTTGATGAGTTGGAAAAAATTGGGGCCAAATCAGCAGCCGAAGCTCGAGTTAAGTTGGGCTATAATGCTGATAAGCCATTAATTTGTTTGGGGTATTCAGCATCAATCGGGCAGCGCCAGCGAGATCTGATTGCTTTTTTCGCAGAGCAGGCTGAGGTTGTCGGTGATTATCAATTTGTTGTGCCAGTCCAGTATGGTTCACCGGAAGTGAGGCGGGCGGTTGAGCGAGATTGTCAGATTGCAAATCTGAAAGTCGGTGCCGAGATATTTCATCCACTCTCCGAGTTCCATGGTCCCGAAACCTCTGCTCTGATGCGTCTGGCAACCACGGTGTTGATTAACCATTCCGTTTCCGATGCCTTCAGTGGCACTGTTCAGGAAACTGTCTATGCGGGGAACATGGTTCTGGCTGCCAGCCATTTACCCTATGGCAACATGCCGGGATTCGAGACCGCAATAAAGCCTTACGATAATCTGAAGGAATGTGTTTCGGCTCTTCATCCTGATTTTCTCTCACACTGGAAGGGCACCGCAGAGGCTGCACTACCCAAAAACCGTTATGATTTAAGGAAAACCAGTTCGTGGGATGGCGTCATTGACGATTGGTTTACTCTTATCAACGTGAATACCTGAGAGTTATCTAAATGCACTCTCTGTCATGCCGCAACGGCGACTATTCTCTATCGTGGACTCGATCTAACGACAAAGCACGAATGCTGCTACTCGAGGCTGCCGGAAAGGCTAATAAAAACGTAGTGTTTGAGCGCGCGAATGGAGATGCAACTTGACGCCAAGAAAAATCGCAGCGTTCGCTTTGGGGCCAATTGCAGGTGCGTTGCTTGGTCTAATAACTCTCCCCACGATTACATGGTTTTTTGCTCAGGAAGATGTGGGAAGGATAGCTATGCTGCAAGTGACAATAGGCTTAAGCACATTGCTGTTCAGTTTGGGCCTGGATCAAGCCTATGTGCGGGAGTTTCATGACGTAGCCAATAAACCCGCGCTCTTGAAACAATCCTTCCTGCCAGGGTTCCTCTTACTTTTCGCATCATTGGTTGGGCTGCTGAGTCTTGGTGACTTCATGGCAATGTGGCTATTTGACTCTTCAAGCTTTCAGCTAAGTTTATTAATAGCCATAGCGTTACTGGCGGCATTTGTATCTCGGTTTCTGTCCCTGGTTCTTAGAATGAATGAGCGTGGCTTGGCCTTTTCGATGAGTCAGGTTCTTCCCAAGCTACTTTTGCTCGGTTTTATTGGTCTATACGTCTACGCAGAAGTTGATAAGACATTAACCAATCTTATTTTGGCTAACACCGCAGCATTGGTATTTGTCAGTGTTGTATTTGCGTTCAATACACGGAAAGAATGGGTCGCTGGTGCTGCTTCAAAAATCGAATTCGAGCACCTAAAGCACATGTTGAGATTTGGCATGCCGCTGATTTTTGGTGGCATCGCCTTTTGGGGTTTGACTGCCGTCGATAAAGTTTTTCTCAGAGCATTGGCAAGTTTCGAAGAACTTGCAGTTTACTCCGTTTCAGTTAGCTTCGCTGCGGCCGCCATTATTTTGCAAAGTGTCTTTTCAACCGTATGGGCTCCAACTGTTTATAAATGGGCTAGTAAAGGGGAAGGGCTGGAAAATGTACATAGAGTAACTCGATATGTTCTTGCATTAGTAGTCGTACTCTTTTGCTTCGCAGGATTACTTTCCTGGATTGTCGAGCTGTTCTTACCACCTCATTACTCCGAAGTTCAATGGATAGTGGTCTCGTGTCTGGGGTACCCCTTGCTCTATACTCTATCTGAAAGCACCGCTGTAGGAATCGGAATCTCAAAGCGAACTGGCTTTTCAATGTTAGCCGCTGTTATTGCATTTTTTGTTAACACCCTAGGAAACTGGTTATTGATTCCAAAGTATGGGGCGGCAGGTGCAGCAGTAAGTACCTGTTTTTCGTTCTGGGTCTTTTTCTTGCTACGAACCGAATTTTCAATATTTCTTTGGAAGCAAATGCCAAGGTTGGCTATTTATAGTTACTCTGGGTTGGTAGTGTTCGGCGCTATTGTATTTACATTGTTTGGAAGTCGGCTCGGATTGATAACGGTTGGATTTTGGGTGATGGTTCTGGTTTTGGCGATGCAAAGCTTTAGAAAAGAGTTCGAAACAGCGTGGCGTTTTTCTTGCGGTATAGTAAAGCGTAAGGCATCTGGAAATAGTTATTAATTGATATCGACTTTCTCCTGAAGTAACTGTTTTTCTTCACTGCTGCGATCTCCCTGAATTAGCGGCAAAGGGGTACAGTCAAAAACAATCGTGAGCTAAGCGTCTACAAAGCTGTCGCTAGCCGACGACCCTAGATTTTCGAAGTGAAATAAAAGTTGAGTAACAAAGTGAAAAAATTAGTAGTCGCTTTTTTAATATTTATCTGTTCTGCCATCACTGTCCATTATCTTGAGGATGACCTTCTACCATATGTAGTGGAATTAAAGACTTTTATAAGCGGAGATCAACCATTCACTTCAGCGCTCAAAGGATGTAATCAAATTCAAGGTGAAGCCAAAGACTGGATTCATCCAGCCACTTTGTCGCTGACCGTTTACGGAACCGCGCAAACTATTTTCGAGCAAAACTCAAGTCAGAGCCTTCGGGAAGTACTGCCTGCTTATCGCGATAAAGCGCCTGATTTTGAGGAATTAATCTGTGTTGCGGATTATTTGAAAGCTCATTCCAAGGAATTTGAAGGCACCCTACATGGTGATTCCGAGAAATCCAAAGTTCTAGCGTTTCCTTACAACATGGACAAACCTCTTTACGAAATGAAGGCTCCATGGGTGTCTGGTTTGGCTCAGTCATTCGCAGGCCAGGTAATGTTAGCGGCTTATCTAAGAACTGAAGATGAAAGCTATCTCGATGCTGCTCGCTCCATCGCCAATCTTCTTTTCTTGCCAATTTCGGAAGGGGGGGTGCTAGTGACATTTAATGATGGATTCTGGTATGAAGAGTACGCAAGCCCAAACTCTAAACCTCCCTTAGTTTTGAATGGGCATTTGTTGAGTTTGGATTTCCTTTATTGGATGAATGAGTTTGACAGATCAGATAGGTGGAGAATTGGATTCGATAAAGGGCTTGAGTCAGTAAAAGGTAAAATAGAAAATTTTCATTCATTTGCCTGGAGCTTTTATGACCTCGACGGCAACCTTGCGAATAAAAAATATCATCTTTTTCATATTAGGCAACTTGAACGTTATTCAAAGTTTGATAATAGCGGAGAGCTAAAAAAAGCAGCGTCGCGAATGCAATACCATCTTTTATTTCCTGCTGGAGTTTTCGAGCGTTTAATAATTCAGCCGTCTAACCTACTTTTTTTTCTTGTCGGGTGTTTTTTTGCAATATACAGTTTAATTCTGTATTTTTTATTAAATTTTCACTCGATCTTCTTTAAAAAGTCTGTTTAGCTACGCCTGTTGTAGTGTTGTCTCTATTCCTTCTTTTCGATGAGCTAAGTTATGCGCGCTATGTTAGCGTTGTGTAAAGTGTGGACTAGGCGCAAGTTTGTAATCTTTAATGTTGAGTGCGAAGTCTAACACCTGTTGTTTCTCTAAATGGTGATTGCTCTCCATTTAAACTTCGGTCCGAAAAAAATCGACCTGAACTCTAAAATTCATCTTCTGATTTAAAAAAATGTTCTGGATAGTCTGGACCGTATTCTTAATTTTAAATATTTCAGTGCTCTTTAAGTTGAGGTCCCACCCAATCTACGAGCCACGAGTGCTGTTTTCCCTCTCGTCTTTGCCTTGGCTAATCACAGGCTACGGCTATTCCATCGATTACGAGGGATTTTTGGCTGCCAAAGCAGGCTTCTATAGTGCCTCATTAGAGGTGCTTTCAATTAAGGCTATGTCTCTCTTCGTCCTAGGGTATTTGAGCTTTATTGCTGGAGCTTCTGTCAAAACCGGGCATCCGGCAGCAGGGCATTTTAACTCCCATCGGAATCCCTCACTTATCTCCAGTTTAAAAATTGTAAGTTGGGTTATGATTTTGCTGGCAGCTTTAAATTTTTCTGTAAATGTAGTGATGATTTCTGGTGGTAATATTCTTGATTATTTGAGTAATACGGCAGGCCGAAGTTACCAAGTCGCAGAAGGGCAGGGTATCAGTGCAATCGGATATATCTTTGGTCTAGTTGGTGTCAACTTTATATTTTATTTTGCAGGAAAAGAAAATACCTCCAAGAAGGCGATGCTATTTTTGCTTATGCTCTTGGTTATCTTTATTCTTGTGAGAGCGTCGCAGGGCCGAATTTTTCAGACTCTCGTTTTTATCGGTTCAACATATGTATGTTACCTTATTGCGATCCATCAGTCGGGTAGAGTCAATGCTAGCTATGTAAAAAGCATTCCAGTGTTCCTGTCATTGGCGTTGCTAGGCGTGGCACTTTACTTTCTGCGGATTCTAAGTGCATACTTTTATTCCGGAAAAGATCTTGCGTCAGTTGATTTCGATTTCATTTTCTCGGGTTTCATGCATTTTGCAGTCGAACGTGGGAATGTTCCCAATGTTCCAATACTTCTGACGCTGATTGATAAGATTCCAGAAGAGACATTCTACTTCGCGGGCTCGACCATTCCAAACTTTCTTTTATGGTTGATACCGAAATCTCTCTTAGCACCAGATTATCTTATTTCATTACGTATCAAAGAATTGTGGTATTTAGATATTCCCGGCGGTGGGTTGCCCCCTACTGGAGTAGGTGAGTGGTATGCAAATTTCGGTATTGCTGGCGTGTTTGTAGGTATGTTTTTGGTAGGTTTTACTTTGAAGTACATTTATTCTAAAGCCCTGAGCGGGAGTAGTCCATATTTGAAGGTTATTTGGGCCAACCTGTCCATTGGTTTTATTGTTATTTACCCAAAGACTGATTTATCGCAGATTCCATCTTTTATAATTCTGGTTGTCGGTATTTTTTGGTTGTGCGCTGGAATTTTGCATACAATTGTTCGACCTAAAAATATTAGATAGAAAAGGGTTTGATTTTGTATTCTATTGATTCATTATGCTTTCAACAGATAATCTGTGGCAGCAAATCTGGTAGTGTCTCCATTGTCGTATTAGATAGAAATAAAGGTTTGCTCTAGCGCTGTTACTTTTTCTGGCTTTTCCAATATTGTGGCCTCATTCAATGAATAATCAACCTAAAGTAGTTCACTTAACTTCGGTTCACAGTCGAAAGGACATCCGGGTATTTCTGAAACAATGTGTCTCGCTTGCAAAGGAGTTCGACTCTGTATCTTTGGTAGTGTCGGATGGAAATGGAGATGAGACACTGAGCTCCGTGAATATCTTTGATGTTGGATCTTTCGACAATCGGCTTGCTCGTATTTTTTGTGCCCCGCGGCAGGTTTATCGAAAAGCAATATCACTTGATGCAGATATTTATCACATACATGATCCTGAGCTTGTTCCCATAGGCCTTAAATTAAAACGGCAAAACAAGGCCGTTATTTTCGACGCCCACGAGGATTTTCCGAAACAATTGCTTAGTAAACCCTATCTTAATCCAGTGTTGAGGCGGTTATTTTCAGAGTCGTTTAAGTTTTTTGAGCGATTAGTTTGCCGCAAGCTCGACGCTGTCGTCGGAGCCACACCTTTTATAAGCGAAAAGTTTGCAAGGATGGGGGCCCGCTCCGTTAACATAAATAATTATCCATTGTTGGGTGAGCTCTCTATTGGCGGGGTCGATTGGTCAGAGAAGCAAGATTTGGTCTGCTATGTTGGGGGTATAGCTGAGATACGAGGAATACATCAAATTGTTGAGGGGATTGGGTCAGTTAAATCCCAAGCGCGATTAGCGCTGGCGGGTAAATTCGCTAGTAATGAATTGCAGGATGTTGTTTGTCGCGAATCGGGCTGGGCGAACGTCGATAATCTTGGCTTTCTGGGTCGAGAACAGGTTCGCGACTTGATGGGCAGATGTAAAGCCGGATTGGTTACTTTCTTGCCTACGCCGAACCATACTGATGCACAGCCCAACAAGATGTTTGAGTATATGAGTGCGGGCTTGCCTGTGATTGCTTCGAACTTCACATTATGGAGGGAAATCATTGAGGGTAATCAGTGTGGTATTTGCGTAGATCCACGTGATCCCAAGGCCATTGCCGAAGCTATTGATTTTATTGTTGAGCATCCCAAAGAAGCTGAGACAATGGGGCAAAATGGTCAGCGGGCCGTCCAGGAAAAATATAATTGGTTGATCGAAGAGCAGAAGTTGCTCGATCTTTATATGTCTTTGGTAAAGTGAAATTCCGTATGAAACGTTTGTTAACGATAATTGGCGCTCGACCACAATTCATTAAGGCTAGCGTAGTTTCCCGGGCCATTAAGGAAACTGATGGCGTAGAAGAGATCATGTTGCATACGGGCCAACATTTCGACGCGAACATGTCGGACGTCTTCTTTAATCAGTTGGCTATCCCAAGGCCGGATATTCAACTGGACATCCATGGCGGCAGTCATGGTGAAATGACGGGGAGGATGCTAGCAGAAATTGAAAAGGCGCTTATTCAGCATAAGCCTGATCGTGTTCTTGTCTACGGCGACACTAATTCCACATTAGCGGGTGCGTTAGCTGCGGCCAAGCTGCATGTCCCGGTGGCCCACGTTGAAGCCGGCCTGCGCAGCTTCAATATGCAAATGCCTGAAGAGATTAACCGCATTCTTACTGATCAGGTTAGTGATCTGCTGTTTTGCCCAACAAACACCTCAGTCCAGAACCTTGAGAACGAGGGTTTTGCCAGTAAGCCTGCCAAAGTAATTCAGGTTGGGGATGTCATGCAGGATGCCGCGCTACTGTTTGCGGAGAAGGCGGCTGCCCCTGCTGACGGTGAGCTGCCAGAAAAATTTGTTCTGGCGACATTGCATCGAGCCGAGAATACGGACAATCCCCAGAGGTTGTCGAATATCGTTCACGCACTGAACCATATTCATAAAAATGAGGCGCCTGTCGTTTTGCCCCTCCATCCGCGCACCCGTAAGCTTATTGCTGAGCAGGGCCTGGAGCTTGATGTTCATCTGATTGACCCTGTTGGATATTTTGAAATGGTCTGGTTACTCGATCATTGTCAGCTGGTGTTGACAGATAGCGGCGGTGTGCAAAAAGAGGCGTTTTTCTTTGGCAAAGCGTGCGTGACCATGCGCGACCAGACTGAATGGGTGGAGCTTATTGAGGCCGGGGCCAATGAGCTGGTTGGTGCAGATCAGCAGAAGATCGTTAGTGCTACGAGCAAAAATCTTGGGCGTACGGTCAAAGATACTGATCATTTGTATGGCGGAGGAGAGGCCTCGCAGCGAATTGTTAATGAGTTGGTAAAGGCAAACTCATGAGCAAGACCGTATGGGTTATTAATCAGTATGCCTCCACTCCTGCCACAGCTCTGGGGGGGCGGCATTACTACATGGCCCGTGAGATGGCAAAGAAGGGATGTAAAGTCTACCTCATAGGCTCTGCATCTCACCATTTGCTGCGAGAAAAACCGGTTTTTGATGCCACTTTCAAGTTGGAAGAGGTAGAAGGTTTTACATTTGTTTGGGTGAAGATGCCATCTTATGAGCATGCGCACAGCAAAAAGCGCGTGCTTAATTGGCTTCTGTTTCCATGGCGGTTACGCAAACTCGGGCAAGTAATACCGGACAATCCGGATACGATACTTTGCTCCTCGCCTTCGCCATTGGCATTTCTCGGCGCCCAATCGCTGGCAAAGAAGTTTAACGCCAGGTTGGTTTTCGAAGTACGTGATATATGGCCATTGACTCTTACTGAGCTGGGCGGGCATTCCCCTAAAAATCCGTTGATCCAGCTTATGCAATGGGTTGAGGATCGCGCCTACCGCGAATCAGATGCGGTGGTATCCAATCTGCGAAACTCCGTTGAACACATGGTTAGTCATGGAATGGCCCGTGGCAAGTTCACCTGGGTCCCGAATGGCTTTTCCATTGACGAAGTCAGTCTGAAGAGTCCGCTGAACTCCAAGGCACGGAGTCAAGTGCCCGAGGGCAAATTCACCATTGGCTACACTGGCACTCTTGGAATCGCAAATTCCCTGAACACTCTGGTCTACGCAGCAGAGCAGCTGAAGGGCCATCCTGATATCTGCTTTGTTCTGGTCGGCGACGGCAAGGAAAAGCCTGGTTTGCGGCAATTGGTTGCAGAAAAAGGGTTAACCAATGTCTATTTCGTTGATCCAATTCCGAAAGTTGAAATACAGGCTATGTTAGCGCTTTTCGATGTGTGCTACATCGGTTTATCAAAGGATCCATTGTTCCGCTTCGGAGTTTCCCCTAATAAACTTTTCGATTATCTTTATTCTGGAAAGCCAATTATTTACGGAATTGAATCAGGTAGTTATAAGCCAGTAAAGGACATAGGTGCGGGTATTCAGATTGCTGCGGAGGATGCAGAGCAATTGGCTGATGCTGTACTGAAACTGTATTCCATGGCTCCCGAGGAGAGGGAGACTATGGGAGCAAAAGGGCGCAAAGCCGCTCTTGAGCAATATGAATATGGGCAACTAGCAGATAGATTGTCCGATGTGCTATTCGAGTAAGTTCGTTATTGATTAATTATTTCTGTGTGAATGTAGGTTTCCTACGTATGCTTAAAAGGTTATTTGATATTTTTTTTTCGAGCCTTTGCCTTGTGTTATTGAGCCCGATCATTGCAATTGTGGCATCTCGAATTCGCAAAAAGCTTGGTTCCCCGGTTCTATTTCGGCAGTCCCGCCCCGGCCTCTCCGGTAAACCCTTTTCTATGGTTAAGTTTCGAACAATGAAAGATGCGGTTGACGAAAGAGGCAACCTTTTACCCGATTCGGAACGAATGACCTCTTTCGGACAGTTTCTGCGGTCTACAAGCCTTGATGAGCTGCCCGAGCTTTGGAATGTGCTCAAGGGAGATATGAGCCTGGTAGGACCTCGCCCCCTTTTGATGGAGTACGTGTCTCTATATTCTGAGGAACAGTTTCGCCGTCATGAGGTTAGGCCCGGTGTGACTGGCTGGGCACAGGTGAATGGTCGAAACGCTATTTCCTGGGAAGACAAATTCAAACTCGATATCTGGTATGTAGATAATCGTTCATTTTGGCTGGACATTAAGATTCTGTTTCTTACGGTCAAAAAGGTGCTGGTTCGAGATGGCATCAGCGGTGAGGGAGAAGTCACAATGTCGAAGTTTACTGGGAACGACGAATAATGCGTTTGGCCATTCTTGGCGCGAGTGGCCATGGCAAGGTTATTGCCGACGCTGCAGAGCAACTCGGCTGGCAGGATGTCATTTTTTTTGATGATGCCTGGCCGAGCGTTAAGGAGAACGGGCCCTGGAGTGTGAATGGCCCAACGGAACGGTTGATCGAGCGGGTATCGGAATTTGACGGCGTTGTGGTTGGCATTGGCAACAACCGAACCCGCGAAGAAAAACAATGTGAGCTAGCGAGAGCTGGCGCGAACTTGGTTTCTATCGTTCACCCGGCTGCGACCGTTAGCTCTCGCGCATCCTTTGGACCTGGAACTGTTGTTTTTGCCAATGCAGTCATTAACCCTTGTGCCTACGTCGGTGGTGGCGTCATTGTCAATACCGGTGCAGTAGTAGAGCACGATTGTGTCGTTGGTAATTTCGCTCATATTAGCCCAAACGCGGTTTTAGCCGGTGGCGTCAAGCTCGGCCAACAAGTTTGGGTGGGTGCCTGTGCCTCAATAAAGCAGTTGGTCTCCGTCGGGGATGCCTCGATTGTTGGAATGGGAGCTGTAGTGACTAAAGATGTCGGGTCTGGTGTAACCGTGGTGGGAAATCCAGCGCGAATCCGCCGCCAATGAATTCTTCAATTTTTCAAGTTCAGGATACAACTGAGTAAACCATGTTAAACGGACCATTTTCCCCCTGGCCTTCTTTTACTAACGAAGAAGCCAACGCTGTGCGTGATGTTTTGCTATCTAACAAAGTCAACTACTGGACGGGGCGGGAATGCCGGGAGTTTGAGCGAGAGTTTGCCACTTTTTCTGATTCCGAATATGCCGTCGCTCTGGCTAACGGTACAGTGGCGCTAGACTTGGCTTTGAAAGCGCTTGGTATCGGGGGGGGCGATGAAGTGGTGGTAACGCCGCGGACCTTCCTGGCGTCTGCATCCAGTATTGTGACTTCTGGGGCGGTGCCAGTGTTCGCGGATGTGTCTCCCGACTCCCAGAATATTACGCCGGAAACTGTGCGCGAGGTTATCACGCCTCGCACCCGCGCAATTGTGTGCGTGCACTTGGCAGGCTGGCCCTGTGATATGGATGGGTTTATGGCGCTGGCGGAGGAGTTCGGGCTGGCTGTAATTGAAGACTGTGCCCAGGCTCACGGCGCGCGCTATAAGGGGCGCTCTGTAGGTTCCATTGGCCATGTAGGATGTTGGTCTTTTTGCCAGGACAAGATTATGTCTACCGGCGGTGAGGGTGGCATGGTAACAACCAACGACCGGGAGCTTTGGTCGAAGATGTGGTCTTTTAAAGATCATGGGAAAAGTTGGGAAGCGGTCTACGAGCGTGAGCATCCCCCTGGGTTCCGTTGGTTGCATGATTCTTTTGGCACCAACTGGCGGATGACTGAAATGCAGGCGGTGATCGGCCGACTACAACTGCGCCGAATGCCAGAGTGGCACCGGGCCCGAACCAATAATGCGGAGCGCATTTGGGCTACTGGTCGCGAATTGCCAGCATTGCGAGTGCCTGAATTCTCCTGTGGTGTCAGCTGTGATTCAGGGTGCCCAGGAAGGAATGGCTGCTCCCACGCCCATTATAAATGCTATCTGCAGGTAAGGCCGGATCGTCTCGCGCCGGGATGGTCAAGGGACCGGATTGTTGAGGAGGTGGTCGCCCAAGGGGTGCCGTGTTTCCAGGGCTCTTGCTCAGAGGTCTACCGTGAGCGCGCCTTTGATGGCACTGACTGGCGTCCGTCGAAGCCACTTGAAGTGGCGCAAGAGTTGGGTGAGACCAGCTTGATGTTCTTGGTGCACCCGACTTTAACGCAGGCAGAGATAGAAAAAACCTGTACGGTTCTTCGAGCCGTAATGGAACAGGCCACCCGCGGCTGAGCCTCTCCTCATCCTGTTGTCCTTTGAGTTTTCGGAGTTTTCTCTTTTATGTGCGGTATTGTCGGCGCAGTATGCGCTCGAGATGTAACACCTTTTTTGTTAACCGGTCTTCAAACACTTGAATACCGTGGGTACGACTCGGCTGGACTGGCTCTGCTGAACGGCGGTCTTAAACGGGCCCGTTCCGTCGGTCGTGTGTCCGAGCTGCGGGCGTTGGTTGATCGCGAGCAGTTACAGGGGCATATGGGTATTGCTCACACCCGCTGGGCAACACACGGAGTGCCGGCGGAACGGAATGCGCACCCACATGTGTCTGGAAAGCTTGCGGTTGTTCACAATGGCATTATTGAGAACCATGTTGAACTGCGGGCTATGCTTTCGGGTCTGGGGTACGATTTTACGTCGGATACCGATACGGAGACGGTTGCTCATCTCGTTGAGGCTTGCCTGGCAGGGAAGGTGGGTGAAGCGTCGCCCTCGCTCTTCGAGGCTGTGGGGGCTGCGGTCCCTTACCTGAAAGGCGCGTATGCCCTGGCTGTGGTTCGGGCAGACGAACCAGAAACTCTGGTTGTAGCCAGGGAAGGTTCGCCGCTGATGCTGGGGCAGGGTGATACTGGTTTTTATGCAGCCTCCGATGCCTCCGCTTTGATTTCGGAAACCCGTGAGTTGATGTATCTGGAGAACGGAGATGTTGCCCAGCTTACCTTGGACGGCGTAACGATACGGGATGCAGAGGGTCAGTCGGTTACTCGCCCTGTGACCACCTCTACGCTGAGAGCAGATGCGGTTCAGTTGGGCGAGTATAAGCACTACATGCAAAAGGAGATCTTCGAGCAGCCCCAGGCCCTTGGCAATACCCTTGAAATGCTTGGCGGTACAGGAACGCTTCAGTCGGGCTTGTTCGGTGCGGATGCCGCGCGAATTTTTGATGAAGTGGACTCAGTACTTATTCTGGCCTGCGGTACTTCCAGCTATGCCGGGATGGTGGCGCGCTATTGGATTGAGGCGATTGCAGGCGTGCCCTGTAATGTGGAGATTGCTAGTGAATATCGGTACCGGAAATCAGTAGCCCGGGAATCCCAGTTGGTTGTGGCCATATCCCAGTCGGGAGAGACCGCTGACACCATTGCGGCCCTGCAGTATGCCAAGTCGTTGGGGCACCGATACACTCTGGCTATCTGTAATGTGCCCGAATCCTCCATCGTTCGCGAGGCCGCGCTACGTTTTATTACGCGTGCGGGTCCTGAAATTGGTGTGGCTTCTACCAAGGCGTTTACCACGCAGTTGTCGACGCTGTTCCTGCTCGCTCTTCTTTTGGCCAAGGGGCGTGGCGCGCTATCGGCTGAGGATGAGGCCACCTACCTGAATGAAGCGCGCCATTTGCCGGTCGCCGTTGAAAAGGTTCTGGCGCTGGAGTCGGCGATTCGGGATCTGGCTCAGCAGTTTGGTAACAAGCAACACGCGCTGTTCCTTGGTCGTGGCCGGCATTACCCGATTGCACTGGAAGGTGCCTTAAAGCTTAAGGAAATTTCCTATATACATGCAGAGGCCTACCCGGCGGGAGAACTGAAACACGGCCCTTTGGCGTTGGTTGATGCCGAGATGCCTGTGGTGGTTGTGGCGCCCAATGATGAACTGTTGGAGAAATTGAAGGCCAACATGGAAGAAGTTCGGGCCAGAGGTGGCGAACTGTTCGTGTTTGCCGATGGTGACAGCCAGATCGCCTCCGAACCCGGAATACAGGTTCTTAAAATGCCCGAGCATTACGGAATCTTGTCGCCGGTTCTTCATGTTGTTGCATTGCAATTATTGGCTTACCACGTGGCTCTAGTGAAGGGCACTGATGTGGACAAACCCCGCAATTTGGCCAAAAGTGTTACTGTTGAGTGACCGTGGCGATCATCTTTTCTGGTAAAGGAACACCATGTTTGAAAAATTCCTGAATTTATCTCGGGTCCACAAGCGGCTGGTGTCGGTTTTTGCTGATGTGGCGGTTCTGTTTTTTGCTTTGTGGGCGGCGTTTTCGCTGCGCCTGGAGCAGCAGTTCTGGGTGCCTGATCAGGGGCAGCTTATTGTCTCTGGGTTAACGGTTGTCTTCACGATTGCCGTGTTCATAAAGCTGGGTCTCTATCGCGCGGTCATTCGCTATCTGAGTGACAGGGCCTTTATCACGGTGATAACCGGGGTGGTGATTTCGTCGATCACCTTGATCTTGTTGGGATATTGGCTTGAGGTACAGGTTCCTCGTTCCGTGCCTATCATTTACGGGGCGCTGGCTTTTATCTTTGTAAGCGGAACCAGAATGACGGTCCGTATGCTGGTGAATCGTCCTCGGCATCGCAACAAGCAGTTTGTGGCGATTGTTGGTGCAGGCGAGACCGGCCTGCAACTTGCGAACGCGCTGGATCAAGGCACCGAATATCATCCTGCGGCTTTTATCACGTTGCTGAAAGCAAACCACCGGGCCTTGATTAATGGAATCCCGGTTTACGACATCAGTCACATCGAGCGTGTGGTGAGGGAGCATCGTATCAAGCGTTTGTTGCTGGCTCTGGATGCCGATTCTGGTATTGACCGTAAGCGCTTGCTGAAAAAGCTGGAGCCGCTCGCCATTCCGGTGCAGACCGTTCCAACCATGTCCGAACTGGTAGCGGGCCAGGCACGCATCAATGATATCCGGGATCTGGAGCTTGAGGATTTGTTGGGTCGGGACCCCGTGCAGCCAGACAATGCACAGGTCGCTACCAGCCTGTATGAGCGCGCAGTAATGGTAACCGGGGCTGGTGGCTCAATAGGTTCCGAGTTGTGCCGCCAGATCATTCAGCACCGTCCTTCCAAATTGGTGCTTTTTGAACAGTCTGAGTTTTCTCTTTACGCCATTGAGCGCGAGCTTCAGGCGATCAATCAGATTGAGGCACTTGGGGTAGAAATCCACCCGTTGCTGGGCAGTGTTACCCACCGTCGGCGTTGTGAGACCGCGATGCGGAGTTTTGGCGTAGAAACCGTATACCACGCCGCAGCTTACAAGCATGTGCCTCTGGTTGAACACAATGTTATCGAAGGTATTCAGAATAATGTGTTTGGCACCTTTCACGTTGCGGAAGCGGCCATTGCGGCCGGGGTGAAGCGCTTTGTGTTGATCTCCACCGACAAAGCGGTGCGTCCCACTAATGTGATGGGTGCCAGTAAGCGTCTTGCTGAGCTTGTGCTCCAGGGCCTGGCTCAGCGGCAGTCAGACACTATCTTTTCCATGGTGCGGTTTGGCAACGTGCTCGGCTCTTCCGGCTCTGTTGTCCCTCTGTTCAGGGATCAGATTCGCGATGGCGGGCCAGTTACCGTGACGCACCCGGATATTATCCGTTACTTCATGACCATTCCTGAGGCCAGCCAGCTTGTCCTTCAGGCTGGCAGCATGGGGCAGGGTGGCGAAGTGTTCGTTCTGGATATGGGCGAGCCCGTAAAAATTGCCGACCTGGCCCGGAAAATGATTCACCTGATGGGGTTGATGGAGAAAACAGACGATCGGCCGGATGGGGATATCGAAATTGTATTCTCCGGGCTGCGGCCCGGTGAAAAGCTCTATGAGGAGTTGTTGATTGGCGACAACCCGCAGGGTACGGCTCACCCCCGGATCATGATGGCAAGGGAGGTCTCGATGCCCTGGGATGAGGTGGAACAAACGCTCAACCGTCTGATGCGGGCAAGTCATGACTTTGATTGTCAGGAGATCATTCAAATCCTTAAAACGGCACCGACGGGGTTTGCCCCCAATGGGGATGTGGCGGATCTGGTATGGTGCAATGGTGATCGACAGTTAACTGTGGCTTCTCAAGAGTCCGATAAGATAAGGCGCTTCCCGGCCTGAAACGATTTGTTCGGTAAGGCCGGTGAGGTTTTTAAAGAAGGGGCGGATCGGGAAGATCTTGCCCCTTTTTTCTTCTATCATGCAGGGATACTTTTGGCTGACCATTTGCGCCGAACTACAAAGACCAGAGGCACCTGACACCCGATGTTTGAAAACAGCTCCATACTGATCACCGGCGGTACAGGCTCCTTCGGCCATACCTTCGTCCCCATGCTCCTCGAGCGTTTCAATCCCAGAAAAGTGATCATTTTCTCCCGGGATGAAATGAAGCAGTGGGAGATGGCCAAGAAGTTTGCCGGCGATCACCGCGTTCGCTTTTTCATCGGCGACGTGCGCGACAAAGATCGCCTTTACCGGGCGCTGGATGGGGTCGATTACGTGGTGCATGCCGCAGCCACCAAGATTGTTCCAACCGCGGAATACAATCCCTTCGAGTGCATCAAGACCAATATCAATGGCGCCATGAACCTGATCGATGCCTGTATCGATAAAGGCGTGAAGCGTGTTGTGGCTCTTTCAACAGATAAAGCCAGCAGCCCGATCAATCTGTATGGCGCTACCAAGCTGGCCTCAGACAAATTGTTCGTTTCTGGCAATTCCTACGCGGGTGGCCATGAGACACGCTTTGCGGTCGTGCGCTATGGCAATGTAATGGGATCCCGTGGGTCGGTTATTCCGTTTTTCATGTCGGTTAAGGACCAGGGCGTGTTGCCCATTACCGACGAGCGCATGACCCGCTTTATGATTTCGTTGGAAGAGGGTGTGGAGCTGGTGTGGCACGCCTTTGAGGATATGGAAGGTGGGGAAATCTACGTGAAGAAAATCCCTTCCATGAAGGTGACCGATCTTGCACGGGTGGTCGCTCCGGAAGCCAAACACGAGATCGTTGGCATCCGCCCCGGCGAGAAGCTGCATGAGCAGATGATTGGTGCCG
>Ga0098040_1000488_pt1 | contig 18253 bp, 19 predicted proteins | sample 7_EtaG_FD_75065 | JGI IMG/M metagenome (GOLD analysis project Ga0098040, IMG submission 75065) | Marine viral communities from the Subarctic Pacific Ocean - 7_ETSP_OMZ_AT15161 metaG | ecosystem: Environmental > Aquatic > Marine > Oceanic | place: Pacific Ocean | collected 2015-01-08
CCGGGCTTTGCCTATACGGCGGTCTCCATTGCGGCCTTTCTCGTCATCGCCGCGCTCACCTATGTCATGTTCATGCAGGCGCACCGCGTCGTGCGCTTTCTCGGCGAGACCAATCTTACGGTCGTCACGCGGCTCATGGGGCTGATCGTCGCCACCATCGGCGTCGGCATGGTCATCACCGGACTTGGCGATTCGGCGCGGGATTTCCTGCAGACGATCCACGCCATACCGCTTGCGAAACCCATGTAGCTCAGTTGAGGCGCGTCTTGAGGCGCTTCAGGGCTGCCGCCGCCATATCGGCGATACGGCGGTCGTTTTCGCTCTTTGCCTCGGCGACGCAATGTTCGAAGGCCTCCGCCGCCGCGCCCATATGGCCCGCATAGACCTCCAGCCGTCCAAGCTCGAAATGGAGGTTCACCCGATCAGGCGCAAGCCAGATCATCCGTCTAAGGATTTTTCGGGCGCACATATAATCTTCCTTGGCGAAGGCGCGGGTCAGAATATTGTTCTGCAGGCGCAGCAGAATATCGCGCGGCGAGACAGGCGCATAGATATCGGGTGTCAACACCGCCTCGGGACCTTCGATACTGCGCAGAATCCTGAGCAGATCGGCGGACGACAGCGTCTCGCCGCGATTGAATGGATCGATGATCGCCGCGCTCGTGCCTGCGCGCAGATGCAGAACGAAATGGCCGGGGAAATTAAGCCCCGCAAGATTAAGCTCCAGCGCGCGAGCGATATGGAGATAAAGCAACCCCAGCGCCACGGGCAATCCCTTGCGCCGGTCGATCACATGCATGATGTCGGCGTTTTTCAGATCGTCGTAGGTCTCTTCGTCACCACGGTAGCGGAAGCGACCTGAAATAATATTGGCAAGAACCGTCGCCAGCAGTTCCGCATCTTCACGCTGCGTCGGGCTGGCTTTCGCCAGCGCTTCACGGCAGGCACCGACCATTTCATCGAGATGGGCTTCGTAAGTGTCGCGGCTTCGTCCCGGCCCATCGACCTCGGCAAAGGCAAGCGCAAGGCGGGCGACGTCCAGCGCCTCGTCGGGCATTTCACCCGCCGCTTTTATCTCGGATTCGATTTCGCGAAGGCGTTTCTTGTCATCAGTGCTCATGCGCCATCATCGCGCGGGACGCCCTGCGGCGGCAAGAGTATCAGCCCGGCTTTTTCACATCGACATTGGAGACGACATTGCGCACGCCGCTGATGTCGCGCGCATGGGCGATGACGCGTTTCAGCTCGGCGTCGTTTGCCGCCGTGCCGCTCAGATAGACCGTGCCGCGCACCGTCTTGACCGAATAGTTGAGGCTGGCGACATCGGCATCGGCAAGAAGCGCGGCCTTGAGCTTGGTCGTGATGAGACTGTCGTCGGCCTTTTCGGCAAAAGTCGTCGGTGTGCCGGTCTGAAGTTCATTGTCGACCTGCTTCACGCCATCGACGCCCCAGGCGATCTTGGAGACCGTGGCGCTATCCTCTTCGTTGCGCACGAAGCCCGTCAGAACCACGCGGCCATGACGCACCTGTGTCGAAACCCGCTTGAAGAGGTTCTCATCCTTTTGCGCCAGACGGCGGTTGATCTCGAAGGAGATTTCATTGTCGTCGATGCCCTGTTCGAGCCCGCGATCCTGGGAGGCCATGACCGCGCCCGTCGCACCCGCACCGATGACGACAGGCACACAGGCGCCCAATGTCGGCAGCAGGGCCATACCGCCCAGAAGAAGGACAAGTCGGGAAATCGAGCGCATGAAATACCTCAAAACGAAACAGCGTGAGACGGAAGATTCACGTTCCCATGCGGCGAGAATATGGCGGTAGACTACATTTGCCAGGCGTCGGGAATGTGACGCGGCAAGCTTCGCGGCGCGACCAGCATCAGATCGAAACGCATGTCGAGCGCCTGCAATACGGGCCTTGAGGCCACATAAAGACTTGCCGCCCGGGCCAGTCTTTCGCGTTGCGCCGCGCCCAGCGCTTCGGCTGCGCCGTCTACATCGCCTCGCGCCTTCACTTCGATGAAAGCCACCACCCTGCCCCGCCTTGCGATGAGGTCGATCTCGCCCGCGCGTGTCTTCTCGCGGCGGGCGATCACGCGGTAGCCTTTCAGCATGAGCCAGAGCGCAGCTTTTGTTTCCGCGCGCAATCCCGTCTCATAGGCCGCCAGACCGCGTTTGCGGCGCTGAGGCCCGGCCATCAGTCGTTGCCTTCGCTGATGGCCAATGCGCGGGCATAGATTTCGCGGCGCGGCAGGCCGGTGATGCTCACGACTTCGGCGACAGCATCCTTGAGGCTGCCACGCCCGAGCGCATTCTCGATCATGGCGTCGATCTCATGGGCGCAGAGAGGGGCAGCTTCGGCGGGCGGTCCCACCACCACGACGATCTCGCCCTTGGGCGCACCCTCTTTTCCGTATTGCGCGGCAAGTTCGACAAGCGTCCCGCGTCGCACCTCCTCAAAGCGCTTTGTCAATTCGCGCGCCACCGCCGCCTCGCGCGGGCCGAGTGCCGTCGCCATGTCTTTCAGCGAGGCCGCAAGCCTCGGGGCGCTTTCGAGGAAGACCAGCGTTCCCGGCACGCCGACCAGTTCGGTCAGTTCCTTCAGCCGGGCTTCATGCTTGGCGGACAAAAACCCGGCAAAGAAGAAACGATCCGTCGGCAGGCCCGCCAGCGTCAGCGCCGCCATGACCGATGAGGCGCCCGGCAGCGTCGTCACATGATGACCGGCGGCCACCGCCTCGCGCACCAGCTTGTAGCCGGGGTCTGAGATCAACGGCGTCCCGGCGTCCGACACCAGCGCCACGCGCCCGCCCGCCGCCAGACGGTCCAGAATACGGGGCCGCATCTCGGCGGCATTGTGATCGTGATAGGGGAGAAGCTTCGTCGTCAGCCCGTAGATCGCAAAGAGCTTGGCTGTCACCCGCGTATCCTCGCAGAGCACGACGTCCGCCCCGCGCAACACGTCGAGCGCCCGCAGCGTCAGGTCCGAGGCGTTGCCGATGGGCGTCGCCGTCACATAGAGGCCGGGGGCAAGGGCTTGCGCCGCGCGACGCTGATGCGGCTCGCTCACCCTCTCCTCGTCATCTGGCTCTCGCTCGTGATCGGACATCAGCTCTCCAACAGGTCTCAAGGCCCCGACTGCTCGCAAGGCTCCCGCCCCTGTTTGGCAATCTTCCGGCATTTTGGCAAATCTTCTAGTCGTTTACTTGCCCGCCCGCCCCCTTTAGGTTTGGCGCAGGTCCATTTCGACCTCCCCGGTTTCCCACAGCGAAGAGTAGCGCCTTGAGTTTGCACCGATTGACCGGCCTGAAGGCCGATTTTGCCGCCAAAGCCCTCAAGGGCCTCGCCTTCGCCCTTCTGCTGCCGCTGCTGGCCGCCTGCGCCTCGACGGGAACCGGCCCCTCCGCGCCGCCCAAGGTCGTGCTGCAGAACCCGCCCATCGCCACGCAGCCGCCGCCCTCCCAGACCGCGGTCACCCGCGACCCGGCGAATTTCTATACACCCAAGGGCATGGAAGGCCGTCCGCTCATTCGCGTCGCGCTGCTGCTGCCCTATAATTCGTCGAACCCCGACATCCGCGAGCTTTCCGCCTCGCTCTATAATGCCGCCCAGCTCGCCCTCTTCGAATTCAACAACCCGAACATCCTGCTGATGCCCAAGGCGACGGGCACGGCAGACGCCGCCAGACAGGCCGCCACCGACGCCATCCGGGAAGGCGCCGACATGATCCTCGGGCCGCTCTTTGCAGACGAGGTCACCGCCGTTGCACCGATTGCGAAAGCCTCCGGCGTGCCGGTCGTCGCCTTCTCGTCCGACGTCACCGTCGCCCAGCCTGGCGTCTATCTTCTCTCCTTCCCGCCGGATGAGGAAGTGAAGCGCATCGTCGATTTCGCGGTGCTGAACGGCATGACGAAATTCGCCGCGCTGACGCCGCAGAACGACTATGGCAATCGCGTCGCGCAGGACTTTCAGCAGGCCGTCGCCGATCACGGCTCGATCATCACCGACATGGTCAGCTATCCGCTCAATGTCGAAGGCATGAACAATCCCGTCATGCGCGTCGCGCATTATGCAACGCGCCATGCCGCCCTCGTCGCCAAGCGCAAGGCGCTGGAAGCGGCAGGCGATGCCGCCGCTGCCAAGGCGCTCGAAAAGGTCGACACCGCCGGCGATCTTCCCTATCAGGCGATCTTCGTGCCCGAAGGCGGCACGCGCTTGAAGGCGCTGGCGCCGCTGCTGCCCTATTACGACATCGATCCGCGCAAGATCAAATTCCTCGGCACCGGCCTCTGGGACGATCCGACGTTGACGCGCGAAGCCTCGCTCGACGGCGGCTGGTTCACCGCCCCGCCGCCCGAAGCGCATCAGCAGTTCGTCGCACGCTATGCCCGCGCCTATCATTCGACGCCGCCGCGCATCGCGAGCCTCGCCTACGATGGCGTCAGCCTTGCCGTGGCGCTGGCCTCCCATCCGGGCGACATGCGTTTCACCGACGAGGCGCTGACGCATCCCGACGGCTTTGCCGGTGTCGATGGCATCTTCCGCTTCACCCCCGACGGGCGCATCGAGCGCGGCCTTGCGGTCATGGAAATCCATCCGGGCGGCGCCGCCGTCGTCGACCCCGCGCCGACAAGCTTTGGCGTCCCGCCGATCAACTAGCAAACCGAGGCCCTCTCGCCCATGAAGCTCTATACCTTCTTCCGCAATTCGGCGGGCCATCGGGTACGCATTGCGCTGCATCTGAAGGAGATCCCCTTCGACTATGTCTCCATCGACATTCGCAAGGGCGCGCAGCATGAGGAAAGCTTCCGCAAGATCAATCCGCTCTCGCTGATCCCGGCGCTCGAAGACAAGGGCCAGATCATCACGCAGTCGACCGCCATCATCGAATATCTGGAAGAGCTCTACCCCGCGCCCTCGATCTTCCCCGAGGACCCCATCGCACGGGCCCGCTCGCGCGCTTTCGCCGCCTCGATTGCGAGCGAAATTCACGCGCTCAACAATATGCGCGTCCATAAATACATGCATGACGAACTGGGCCTCAGCGATACGCAGCGCGACAGCTGGTACAAGCACTGGGCACATGTCGGTCTCACGGCGCTGGAACGTCAGGTCAAGGAATATGACACCCATACGAAATTCGGCTTTGCCGATACGCCAACCATAGGCGACATATTCCTTGTGCCGCAGGTTCTCAATTTCCGCCGCACGAAGCTCGACATGAGCGCCTACCCGCGCCTCGTCGAAATCGTCGAGGCCTGCGAGCGCCATCCCGCCTTCATCAAGGCCGCGCCCGAAGCCCAGCCGGATTACGTCGAAGGCGAGTAGTTTCGACATCGCCGCCGAATTGCGGAATACTGGACCGACACTCACATTCGTATGATGTCGGATCAAACAGCCGTGGAGAATGCCGAAACAAGGAAGGGCCCCAGCCGCACAGCGCGGCGATGGCTCATTGCCGCCGTTACTCTCATTGCCATTGCGGCAGTGGCGCTCGTGGCGCTGTGGCAATCGCGTCTGGCGCTGGCCGAAAAGCTCGTCGCCGATGCGCTCGCAACGCGCGGCATTTCCGACGCCTCCTTCCGCATTTCATCGCTCGGCTTCAAGAGCATCGTGATCCGCGATCTCGCCATAAGGCCCGATCTCACCGCGCAGCGTATCGACGTCAGCTACCGGCTCGGCGAATTACTTTCCGGTCAGGTGCAATCGATCGAAGTCGATGGCCTGCGCCTCAATGCCTGGCTTGGCGACAAGGGCCTCTCGCTGGGCGCGGTCGATCCGCTGTTGCACCAAAAGAGCAACAGCACCTCACCGGCCGCCGCGCTCCCCGCCATTCATCTGTCGGATGCCGCCGTCCATCTCGTCACGCCGCAGGGCGCTTTCGATGCCGCGGGCGATGCCGACCTCACGCAAGCCGATGCCGCCGCGCCGATTGTCATCTCGACTCCCGCCCTTCGTCTCAGCGAAGCGACAGCGCCTGCGCGTTTCAACCCGCTCGTCATCAAAGGTGAGCTGCGTTACGACGGCGCGCGTCTCAGTTTCACCGCCGATGGCGCGACTTCGCCTTCGGAGGGCGCAAGCGGGGCGCTTGCCAAAATCTCCGGCGCATATGATCTCAAAAGCACCAGCGCTACGGCGCAAGCAAGCGGGCAACTCGCTTTCGCGCCAAATAAATTCGAGCCGAAAGATATTTCGCCTCTGCTCGCCAAGGCGCCGGCGGGTCTTCAGGGCGACGTCACCTATGAAGCGACCCTCTCCTTCGCAGAAGGAAAGCTCACCGCCAAAGGCACACTCGACGCCACGCACACCAGCGCCTCCTCCATTCCGCTCAAGCCCGTTGCGCTCGTGGCCAGGTGGCAGTTCGACGGCAAGCGCCTCACCTTCGATGGCGACACAAGCACCTCGCCCGCAAGCGGCGCAGGCGTCGCGCTCGCCAAAGTGACCGGCCATTATGACATCGACACCGCCAGCGCCGCCGCCCAAGCCAATGGCCATCTCGACTTTGCGCCCGGCAAGTTCTCTCCCGGCGACCTCTCGCCCTCTCTCAAAGGCGTGGTCAACGACCTCAGCGGTCGCGTCGCCTATCAGACGGATTTCTCCTTCGCGTCGAACAAGCTCACCAGCAAGGGCACGGTGACGCTTTCCAATATCGGCTTTGGCGTCGGCGGCACCACGGTCGCCGGCGTCGCAGGCACGATCCGGCTTTCAAACCTTCTGCCGCCACAGACCCGCGGCGTGCAGACGCTCACCGTCGCCCATGTCGAAACCGCCGTGCCGCTCGACAAGGGCACCGTCAAATTCGAAATCGGTTCGGGCATGAAGGCGCGGCTCGTCGAAGCGGCCTGGCCCTTCACCGGCGGACACCTCACGCTCACGTCGCCCGGCAGCGCCGTCAACAGATACAAGCTGACGGTGGACAAACTCGATATTCAGAAACTGCTCGTGATGGTCGATGTGCCGGGCCTGAGCGGCACAGGCACATTGAGCGGCAATTTTCCGCTCAAGATCGTGAACGGCGATCCGATCATCACCAATGGCGCGCTATCCTCCAGCGGCAGCGGCGTCATTATCTACAATAATCAGGCGGCGGATGCGGCGGCCACCAACGAACAGACGCAGCTCCTCACGCAAGCGCTCAAGAATTTCCACTATACGGAGCTTTCCGGCGCGGTGGACGGCAACGTCAATGGCAACCTCAAGTTTCAGGTCGGCTTGCGCGGCGCCAATCCCTCCCTCTACGACGGTTATCCCATCCATCTCAACGTCAATGTCGAGGGTTCGCTGCGGACCTTATTCGACGTGGTACGGTTGGTCTGAGACCTCTGGAGCTGATCCAGAGCGAAATCGGCAAGGAAAAGAAGGCGACACCCAAATGATCAAATTCGCAGTCAGACCGGTTCGCCTAAAAGGAATGAAAATCCGCGCTGCCGGTGTTGCCGCTGGTGTCGGCCTTATGCTCACGCTCGGCGCCTGCAATCCGACGGTGAAGATCGAAGCCCCCGACAAGCCGATCGAAATCAATCTCAACATCAAGATCGACCAGCAGGTGCGCGTCAAGGTCGACCGCGAGCTTGACGACGTGCTGGCCAAGAACCCCGATCTTTTCTGAGCCCGATTATTTCGAAGGAAGACCCATCATGCGCCCGTTCAAATCCGCCCTCGTCGCCCTCGCCTTCCTGATCGGCCTCACCTCTGCGGCCTTCGCGATGGACCTCGACACGGCCAAGGCGAAAGGCCTCGTCGGCGAACAACAGAATGGCTACATCGGCCTCGTCACCTCGAGCGCGCCCGCCGATGTCAAACAACTCGTCAATGAAATCAACGCCCGCCGCCGCGCCGCCTATCAGAATGTCGCCGCCCAGACGCAGGGCGCTTCCCTCAGCGACGTCGAAAAACTCGCCGCCGCCAAACTCATCGCCCGCACGCCCTCAGGCCAGATGGTTCAAGACGCCAGCGGCAAATGGGTGAAGAAGCCCTGAGGTGGGTGGTCGATTTTTGACGGGTAAATTTGGTGTGACGCCCTACTCGCGACTTGTCGAAATTGTAACGGCTTGCAACCGCTATTCCGCCGTTATCGACGCTGCGCCAGAACGCCAATTTAAATACATTGAGAAAGAGATAAGAGCTAGCTGAGCAATTGAACTACTTTAAACTTGCTGTGACAATTTCAAAATTGTCTCGCATTAGTTCGCGTGCATATGCCACAGGCAGACGTAGAGCTGAAGCAATAACATCAACACTTATTTCGTTAGCATTTAACTGTCTTTTATATTCTAAACGCCGCTCTTCTTGGCACAGCACCATAAGCGCCCGCCATAAAGCTTTTATTTCGGCTCTAAATTGAGGTGACATATCCTTAGTCGGATCACCAAATTTCTCTATTTGTAAATCAAACTCTTCTCTAGTGCTTGCCTTTTCATCTTCTTCGTCAAAGACATGCATTAGTTCTTTCGTATAGACAAATCTACGCCAGTGCGCACCCAAAGGGCCTTGGCACATTTCTCTTGAGAGAACAATCAAACATTCATTTGGCTCTAGTGGAACGGGCGGCCCCAACGGGCCCTCAATGTAAAAGCCTCGCAAAGCAGATGCGTCTAACACACCCGACCATTGCTCTTTGACCTTATTTATCGTCGATAAAGCAATAGCTTGCTCTTTCAGCCATTTAGTGCTGATTACGCTCTTTTGTTTTTGTACTTCTTCGTAAAGATCGTGAAATGGCATGAAAAAGGGCACATCTATAAATAAGAGTGCCCTTTTAATCCTTTACCCATAATAGGTCAACAAGAGCTAGTCGTGACTTAGCTCATTGTCATCCCCATTGTTATGGGGGTCCGCGAAAAACTTATTCATTTCCCGAGCCATATCTTCCGGTGTCGCATCGCTGCTTTGCCCAGGGAAAAATTTCACGTTTTTAATCTGGCTGTCACCGAAGAGCCGATTTTTTAAAGCTTCGAGTTCAACCTGCATGTTCTACCTTCCGTCTCATAGTGGTCCAGCGCTCTCAAATCGATGGGCGCACCCCACTTAGAATTTTGCCAGTCTTATCGCAAAAGCGATATTTTTAGCAAACCTTCTAAGAGATAAGCTCTTTATGACGCTACCTCTTATCTCCACTAAAAATCACAACTTTTTGATTTTTAGGTTAAATTTTATGCTTGACACGATTTAATCGGGAACATAGCGACTCGACTCACATAATGCAATATCGACGACACACCATATTTCATTAAGTCTCACCTAAAAGAAAAAACAGCCCGTAAACAAATTTCAATTTGATCCTTATTTGGACAAAATCACGTGCTCAATATCTAGAATTGCATTTTTCAAATACATCTTTAGGGCACAAAATAGACCTAAATTAAGAAAATTATTGTGCGACATTATAACCCTACCAACAGAACTGAGGATTAATGCACCTCAGGAAGTCTTAAAACCAAATTTCATTCCTTCTATCATTATTATTACCATAATAATCAGCGCTGTGTTGGTTCCCCCTTCTATTGAGGCCGACCCCAATCGATGAACGACAATTTTTCGCTATATTGCTCAGAAAATTCTTACCCAATTAGATTCACCAGAACATCATACTGAAAACTCAACTGGATTACGTCGAGGGGTGAGTAAGCCTCAAGCATTCCAGATCATCGTCGGCCCCGGCAGCATCTGGCCGTCGTCCTCGCCGACTTCTTCGGCCACGAGCCGGTTCGTCAGCTGCGCCATCTTCCAGACAAGCTCGGCACTCTCCGGCCTGTTGGCGATATTGATGCGCTCCAGCGGATCGGCCGTCGTGTCGTAAAGCTCCAGATCGTTCAGCCGTTTCAGCTCCTCGAATGAGGCGGGCGTATTGTGCTCCGTCGGGCGGAAGTAGCGCGCGAAGCGGTAGCGCCCGTCATAAGACCCGCGCATGCCGTGGCGATACTTCGTACCTTCGACGACGAAAGCCTCATAGAAATTCCAGAGCTTGTTGAGCCCACCCTTCTTGAAGCCTTCGGCGATTTCGCGCACGCCTTCGGGTGACCCATAGATACGGCTGTCCCACTGATAGAGAACGCCCTCGCGCCCGAGGCCCTTGAGCCCGCGGTCGGCGCCTGCGCCCAAGGCCTGCGACAGGTCGCGGCCTTTCAGCATCGGCAGTTGTTCCTTGCGTTCGGCTTCCGTGATGCCCGCAAAGCTCAGGATCGCAGGCGCGATATCGACCTGGCTCGTCAGCACGCCGGTGACCGAGGGGTCCTTGATGTCGGGATGGCAGATCGCCAGCGGCACTTCGCAATTCTCGCGATAGACGACATTGCCCTTGGCGCGCAACCCATGTGCGCCGGACAATTCGCCGTGGTCGGCGGTAAAGATCACCACCGTATCGTCCCAGGCATTGGTCTCGTCCACCGCGTCGAGCACCGTGCCGAGCGAGCGGTCCACATCGCGCAGACAGTTGAAATAATAATTCTCGTAATGCTTCCAGCCCTCGATGTCACCGTCGGGAATTTCGCCGAGCGAGAGGTCATTGACCTGCCGGAAAAGCTTGTGCGCCAGCGGTTTGTCGACATCGCCCTTTTGCCCGAAGTTCGGCAAGAGCGGCAGATCGAGGTTCGCCGCATAGACGGGATCATCCGGCGCGGGTACCAGATCGATGCCGCCGATGGGCAGACGAATGAATGTATCGAGCTGCTTCCGCGTCGCCAGATAGAACATGATGTCATGCGGATTGAGCAGATTAACCGCGGCGAACCAGGGCTTCTCACCCTTCGCCGCACCGCCCTTCTCGCGGATATAGGCCGCCGCCGTCCTTGCCGTGCGCGGGTCCTTCTTGTAGCCGCCCTGCGGGCCTTCGATCTCACCCGGCTGGTTATTGACCTCGAAACCATAGCTCTGGAAGAGCTTGCGGATTTTCTCCGTGCCCACGTCCTTCACCGCAGGCAGATGCGTCAGATGCCATTTGCCGAAATAGGCCGTCTCATAGCCTGCGTCCTGCATCATGGTGCCGAGCGTCGGCACAGATGGATAGAGATCATGCGCGAAAGGGATCGGCACATTCTCATAGACGCCATTATGCTGGTAGTGCTGGCCGGTATAGATATTGCCGCGCGCCATGGAACAAAGACCGGAGATGCCCTGCATCCGCATCTGCGTGGCGCGGGTGAAGATACGCTGGCGATGGGGGAAAGACAGCGAGGCCGGCAGATAATCGTGATGGCGTTCCTGATCGGTGACGATCAGCAGGATATTGGGCTGGCGCGTCTTGCGCTTGGCGAATTTCGCGCGCGGCCTTTCATTGGCTCGTCCATGAGCAAAGCCGACCGCGCCAAGTGTCGCCAGACCGCCCGCGCCGATGAGCATATTCCTGCGCGAAATCTTCATGGACCATCCCTCCCGGAAACCGAGGCCTTCCTCGTTTTCAGGAATTCACGCCTCTTGGAATGCCAGTAAATCGCAGATTGAAGTGACGCGCAGTCAGAATGGATGTGCCTGTCAGGCGAGCAAGCGGCCCAATACGCCGTTCAGCACCAGCCGCCCCTCGGGCGTTGCGGCGATCCGATCGCCCGATTGCGCCAGAAGCCCCTGCCCCACAAGGCTTTTTACGCGCGCTTCATCCAGCGCATGGCCCGTCAGCCGCTCATAGCGCGCAAGCGATACGCCTTCCTTGAGGCGCAGGCCCATGAGCATCATTTCATCGCCCTGCTCGCCCGCGCTCACCATCTCACGCGTTTCGAGCCCGTGGTCATTTGCTTCGACGGAGGCAAGCCAGGCGCCCGGCGCTTTCATTGCGGCGGTGGCAATGCGGCCTTCGCCCGTCGTCAGGCGTCCATGCGCGCCGGGGCCGACGCCGACATAGTCGCCATAGCGCCAATAGACGAGATTGTGCTGACACTCGGCGTCAGGCTTCGCGTAATTCGATACTTCGTAGGCGGACAATCCCGCCTCGCCGCAGATTTCGCCGGTCAGTTCATAAAGCGCGACGGCCTCGTCTTCATCCGGCAGCTTGAACGAGCCCTTCTCATAGAGCCGCGCGAAGGCCGTGCCTTCCTCGATCGTCAGTTGATAGAGCGAGAGATGATCGACGGCATGGTCGAGCGCCATGCGCAATTCGCGCGCCCAGGCCTCCATCGTCTGTCCCGGTCGCGCATAGATGAGGTCGAAAGACAATCGCGGAAAAATGTCGCGCGCGAGGCCGATGGCTTTCAGCGCTTCTTCCGCCGTGTGCAGCCGTCCGAGGAATTTCAACTCCTTGTCGTCCAGCGATTGCACGCCGAGCGACAGGCGGTTGACGCCCGCCGCGCGATAGCCGCGAAAGCGCGTCGCCTCGACGCTCGTCGGATTGGCTTCGAGTGAAATCTCGACGTCCGCTTCGACATGCCAGAGGCGCGCGATGGCACTCAGCACCGCCTCGACGGTCGCCACCTCCATCAATGATGGCGTGCCGCCGCCGAAGAAGATCGAATTGACGAGGCGGGGGCCGGTCAGTTCCCGCATATATGTCAGCTCACGGACGAGTGCGTCCGCCCATTGGCTTTGATCGACATTGGCGACGACGTGACTGTTGAAATCGCAATAGGGGCATTTCGACAGGCAGAAGGGCCAATGGACATAGATGCCGAAGCCGCCTTCGGTCTTTCCTACCTCCCCCCTGGAGGGGGAGGTCGATCCGCGAAGCGGAGCGGGTGGGGGGGCAGCCTCAGACCTTGAAGCAGGCATCGACCAACTGCCGGAAAGCATCCGCGCGATGCGACATGGCGTGTTTCTTTTCCGGGTCCATTTCGCCGAAGGTTTCTTCGTACCCGTTGGGCACGAACATGGGGTCGTAGCCGAAGCCCTTTTCCCCGCGCGGCGGCCAGGTGAGTTCGCCATCGACGCGGCCTTCGAAATACTCCACATGCCCGTCCGGCCAGGCGAGCGCGAGACCGCAGATAAAATAGGCCCGCGTGTCGAGCGTGCCTTCCTCGATGAGGCCGAGGCGGATCTTCTCCATCGCGAAGTCGAAGTCCTTTTGCGGACCCGCCCAGCGCGCGGAATATATCCCCGGTTGGCCGTTCAATGCTTCGACGCAGAGGCCGCTATCGTCCGCGAGGGCAGGGTGGCCGGAGGCTTTTGCCGCCGCGAGAGCCTTGAGCTCGGCATTGGCTTGAAAAGTCTCGCCAGTCTCCTCGGGTTCCGGCAGGAAAAGCTCACCAGCCGAGCTTAGCTCGAGCCCAAAAGGCGTGAGTAAGTCGCGGATTTCCCTGACCTTGCCCTCATTGTGGCTGGCGACGACGAGAAGTTTTTCCATAAACTTCCGTGTCATCCGGCGATGGCTTTCTTCTGCAGCTCGACGAGCTGGGCAATCGAGGTTTTTGCCAATTCCATCAAGGAGATAAACTCGGCTTCGGTGAAAGGTTCGGCCTCCGCCGTGCCCTGGATTTCGCAGATACCGCCGCGGCCGGTCATGACGAAATTGGCATCCGTATCGGCGTCGGAATCTTCCGCGTAATCGAGGTCGGCAACCGGTAAGCCCTTGTAAATACCGCAAGAAATTGCCGCGACATGGTCCGTGATGGGCGACACCGCGATCATTTCGCGCGCCATCATCCATTCGATGCACTGGTGAAGCGCCACCCAGGCGCCCGTGATCGAGGCCGTCCGGGTGCCGCCATCGGCTTGCAGGACGTCGCAATCCAGCGAAATCTGGCGTTCGCCGAGGAGCTTCATGTCCACCACGGCGCGCAGCGAGCGACCGATAAGTCTTTGAATTTCCTGGGTTCTTCCCGACTGCTTGCCCTGCGCGGCCTCGCGGCGCATGCGCTCATGGGTTGAGCGGGGCAGCATCCCGTATTCCGCCGTCACCCAGCCCGCGCCCTTGCCCTTGAGGAAAGGCGGCACGCGTTCCTCGAGGCTCGCCGTGCAGAGCACATGGGTATCCCCGAATTTGATCAGGCAGGAGCCTTCGGCATGTTTCGTGACGCCGCGTTCGATGCTGACGGCGCGGATTTCGTTGAGTTGGCGGCCCGATGGACGCATGACATGCCTGCTTTCTTCTTGTGACTTCAAGGTTTCCGTCGCCTTAGTAGCGCGAGCGCGCGAAATAGGAAAGACGGGAGCCGTGGATCAATTGACGTTCGTCCCGGGGCTTCCTAAATTTGGTCCGGATTTCAGTCATTTAACTTCAGGAGACGTGCAAGCCAGATGGTCGCCGTAAAGGATCTCAACGAAAGATCGCGCGAGATTTTGCGCCGCGTCGTCGAGACCTATCTGGAAACCGGCGATCCTGTGGGCTCGCGTTTTCTGTCGCGCAATCTGCCGATTTCATTGTCGGCGGCGTCGATCCGCAACGTCATGTCGGATCTCGAGGCGCTCGGTCTCATCTTTTCACCGCATACCAGCGCCGGTCGCGTGCCGACCGAAGCGGGCTTGCGCATGTTCGTTGACGGGCTTCTTGAAATCGGCGACCTCTCCGAAGACGAACGCTACCAGATCGAACGGCAGGTCGCAGGTTCGCACAAGAGCGTCGAGGATGTTCTCGACGAAGCCTCGAAGATGCTTTCGGGCCTCAGCCATGCGGCGGGCTTTGTCATGGCGCCGACCTTCGAGGCCGCGCTCAAGCACATCGAATTCGTCGCAATGGATCCGGGCCGCGCGCTCGTCGTCATCGTCACCGAAGGCGGCGAGGTTGAAAACCGCGTCATCGAAGTGCCAAAAGGCCTTACACCATCGGCACTTACCGAAGCGACGAATTATCTGAACCAGCGCTTGCGCGGGCGCACTTTCGAGGAAGCCAAAGCGATCCTCGCGCGCGAAATGGAAACGCAGAAGGCCGAGCTCAACGATCTCACCGCGCGCGTCATATCGTCCGGACTTGCCACATGGTCGGGGTCGAAAAGCTCGATCGACCGCGACGATCCGCTTTCCCGGTCGCTCATCGTGCGGGGCCGTTCGCGTCTGCTCGAAGATGTCCACGCGATGGAAGACCTCGAACGCGTGCGCCTTCTCTTCGACGATCTGGAAAACAAGCGCGACCTTGTCCAACTTCTGGGACTTGCCGAAAATGCCGAAGGCGTGCGGATTTTCATCGGCTCGGAAAACAAACTTTTTTCCATGTCGGGTTCATCGCTGGTGATTTCGCCCTATATGGACAGCCGACAGAATGTCGTCGGCGTTCTCGGCGTCATCGGGCCGACGCGGCTCAACTATGCCCGCATCATTCCGATGGTCGACTACACGGCCAAACTGGTCGGACGCCTGATGAACTGACGCTTTGCGACAGGATCACCGGTTGACTTTGGGCCCTGAGACGCGCAAATCGGAACCGAATTTCATCCCCCGGGAGGCCACCCGAGGGTTCAAGCAATACCAATGGATTTTGAGTGATGAGCGACCAAGACAACGAAAACACGATGCCTGAGGGTAAAGACCCCAAGTCGCTGAAAGAAGCCGCCGACGCCATTCTGGCGGCGGACGCTGCTGCCCGAAAGAATGAGGCAGGCGAGGGGGCTCAGGAGGGCGATCCCGCTGGCGAGCCCGATCCTTTTGAAGTCCTCACCGCCCTCCAGAAAGAGAACGAGGAGCTGAAAGACAAGCTCCTCCGCGCGGTTGCCGAAGCGGAAAATACCCGCCGTCGCGCCGAACGCGAAAAGCATGACGCAGCACGCTATGCCGCTGCCGGTTTCGGCCGCGACATGGTTCAGGTCTCCGACAATCTGCGCCGCGCCATCGCTGCACTGAAACCGGAAGATCGCGACGCATCGCCTGAAACCGTGAAGGCGCTGATCGACGGCGTCGAGGCGACCGAACGCCAACTGCTTGCCACTTTCGAGCGTCATGGCATCAAGGAAATCACGCCTGCGCCCGGCGACAAGTTCGACGCGCATTTGCATGAAGCCATGTTCGAAGTACCGAACAGCGGCCAGCCTGCAGGCACGGTCGTTCATGTCGTCGAAGCCGGTTATATGATCGGCGACCGCCTGCTGCGCGCCGCCCGCGTCGGCGTCGCCAAGGCGGACGACAACGCCCCGCAAGCGGGTGTCGATATCAAGGCCTAAGCCTTATTTCTCAGAAATTCATTCAACGCGTCGGTCTTTCGGGATCGGCGCGTTTTTTGTCTTGAAATCGGGATGCTCGCCCCCAGATCATAACAGCGTTATGGTTTTGACAATTGGTGATGAACATGCGCCACTTGATGGCGCAAAAGAGGGGACAAAGCGATGATCAACCTGGCTGCGGCGGCGATCTTCTTTCTCGCCATTCATCTTCTGATTTCCGGCACCTCGCTCCGCGGAAAGCTGACAGGGGCCATGGGCGAAAACGTCTATATGGGGCTTTTCTCGCTTGCCTCCATCGGCGGCATCGTCTGGCTCTGCATGGCCTATAACGCCACCAATGATATTCCAAACCGCCTTTATTGGGTGGCGCCCGTTGGCCTCGTCCATTCGGCGCCGCTTATCATGATCATCGCCTTCCTTTTCGCCCTCATCGGTCTCACGACACCCAATCCGACATCGGTCAAAGCCGAAGGCCTGCTCGACAAGCCGGACGCCGTTAAAGGCATGCTGCGGATCACGCGGCATCCCTTCCTCTGGGCGGTTATGCTCTGGTCGGCGCTTCACATCGGACTTAACGGCGACCGCGCCTCGATCATGTTCTTCGGGACCTTCCTGCTGCTCGCCGCGCTCGGCACGCTCTCCATCGACAACAAACGCAAGGCAGCTCTGGGCGACAAATGGAAGGCCTTTGCCAGCCAGACCTCAAACCTGCCTTTCGCAGCGATCATCGCTGGTCGCAACAGACTGGGACTGGGTGAACTTGGCTGGTGGCGAATCCTGCTCGGCCTCGTCGCCTTCGGCGCCGTGTTCTATGGCCATCTCTATCTTTTCGGCGTCTCGCCGGTGCCGGGTTGGCAGCCTTATTGAGCAGGAATACTGACCCGACGTAGAGTCAGGTTGAGCCTTCCGCCACCTTCGATGAGTTGCGAGGAGCCCGGGAAGATACGATCGACGCCGTGAAAACGCAGGCGCGAAGGGCCTCCAATTACCAGAACGTCGCCTGACACGAGTCTGAAGCTTTTCGTCTTGTCGCTGCGGGCGAATCCACCGACGCGGAAAGTGCAAGTGTCACCCAGAGAAATGGAGACGACCGGCGCATCGAGCGCCGCCTCGTCACGGTCCTGATGAAGACCCATGCGGGCTTTCTCGCCACGATAGATATTCACGAGGCAACATTCAGGCGGAGCGTCATAACCCGCAAGATCGGACCAGATATCGAGCAGGGCCGGGGGTAGGGCGGGCCAGGGTTCATTCGTCACCGGATGGCAGGTGCCATAGAAATATTCCTCCTCGCCCGACAGCCAGCCGAGGGGACCGAGGTTGGTCTGGTGGATCGACCAGGGCTTTCGCGTACGAGGCATCAGCGGGCGATAGGGTGGGGCTTCAGCCATGGCCGAGGTCAATGCTGCGACAAGAGCGCGCTGACCGGCGGGGTCGATCCAGCCGGGATAGAGGGAAATACCCTCGAATCCTGTTTCAAGCGCCCTATTGAGGCTCATTTCGCTGTTTTTCCTTCAAAACAACCACATCCCTGTGGCCCAAATGTCCCATGACGGCTTGCGGCCCGGGACACCCAAACCTATATAGAGCGCAACACGTTCAACCCCTAACGGACCCCTATGGGGGCCGGATTTGGCGAGGGTGTTGTTTCAACATCCTGAGCCAGCTGCGGGTGCCCTGAGATAGAGGGGCCCGACCGGCCTGCCGCAGAGAAAGAGGACCATAACTATGGGCAAAGTAATCGGCATCGACCTTGGTACAACCAATTCCTGCGTTGCAGTGATGGATGGATCCACGCCGAAAGTTATCGAAAACTCCGAAGGCCTGCGTACCACGCCTTCAATCGTCGCCTTCACCAATGATGGCGAACGCCTGATCGGCCAATCGGCTAAACGTCAGGCCGTGACAAACCCCACCAATACGCTCTTCGCCATCAAGCGCCTTATCGGCCGCGCCTATTCCGATCCGACGACGCAGAAGGACAAGGGCATGGTGCCCTATTCGATCGTCAAGGCGGACAATGGCGATGCCTGGGTCGAAGCTCATAGCGAAAAATATTCTCCTTCGCAGGTCTCCGCTTTCATCCTGCAGAAGATGAAAGAAACCGCTGAAAACTATCTCGGCGAAAAAGTCTCCCAAGCCGTCATCACCGTCCCCGCCTACTTTAACGACGCCCAGCGTCAGGCGACGAAGGACGCGGGTAAGATCGCGGGCCTCGAAGTGCTCCGCATCATCAACGAGCCG
>Ga0098040_1000490_pt1 | contig 18228 bp, 25 predicted proteins | sample 7_EtaG_FD_75065 | JGI IMG/M metagenome (GOLD analysis project Ga0098040, IMG submission 75065) | Marine viral communities from the Subarctic Pacific Ocean - 7_ETSP_OMZ_AT15161 metaG | ecosystem: Environmental > Aquatic > Marine > Oceanic | place: Pacific Ocean | collected 2015-01-08
GGCTGTGCCAGCAGAATCCTTGAAATATAGTTTTGTTGTTCCGGAATCATCTGCAACATAGATTCGACCCTTGTTGGATGCTGGACTTCCAGGCGCCGTCATTTCTGAAACTTCAAAATAGCCGGTGGTGATCAGCACGCCGGCGCCTAGGGCTATATTATTTGTTCCGCCATCATTAATGCCTAGTGTGTTGAAGTGACCATAAGCGCCACTGACACCAGCAGAAGCTGATACGCCGGCTGCAGTTGAAATAGCGCCAGTTACATTTAGAGTATTTTCAAAGAAACCCTTACCAATAACATTAATATCGCCAGAAGCTGATAAGCAAGTTGTGTCGGCGGCGCCTCCTGCTATAACGAGGGTTCCATCACCATTGAGGCGAATACTTTTTGTTCCGCCGTCATTGACAGCTAAATTGTTTACATGCGCATAGGAAGCGCTAACACCAGTTGATCCCGTAACACCCGCAGCAGTCGATATTGCTCCGGACACCTCATACGCTGTCTCTATTACTGTTGAGGCCGTAATATTACCTACAATGCTTAGGTTACCCTCACCGCTACCACTTAGCCACGTAAAAGCTCCACTATCACCAAATCTAACGCCCATTATAAACCCTCCCTAGTCAATGCGCTCCATCAAAATCTTATATCTATGACCAGTTTTGTTGTTGGTCAAAGATAAGTAGTCGGGTTCCTCGATAATAGTCCAGTCGCCGCGATCATTTTTCAAATGAAGGTCGCCTGTATAAATATTTCTCCAGCGGGATGCTGCAGCGCCAAGATCGTAAGTATTATCAGCGGCGGGATATATGTGTGCAACATTAGTAATATTTCCATTTGCATTTAATTCTATAGTGTCATTAATTGTTAGCGAGGACCCAGTGATCCCAACTGCTCCAGAAATTGCACCTGAAACATGAAGAGTGTTTTCAAAAAAGCCCTTACCAACAACATTGATATCACCAGAAGCTGATAGACAAGTTGTATCGGCTGCAGACCCAAGGATCTCGATTACTCCATTTCCTTTGAGTTTAATATTCTTCGTTCCGCCACCATTAATTTGCAAGCGATTCAAAAGACCATAAGATGAACTGACTCCAACAGAAGCAGTCAACCCGGCAGCAGTTGTAATCGCGCCTGTAACGTTGAGTGTGCTTTCCAGTGTCGTAGCGCCAACAATATTTAATGGACCAGATCCAGAAATTTCTCCTGTACCTTTAAGTTTAATGTTGTTGGTGCCACCACCATTGATTTGCAAGCGATTTAGTAAACCATAAGATGAACTAACGCCAACCGAAGCAGTTAGTCCGGCGGCTGTTGTGATAGCACCCGTAACATTTAAAGTATTTTCAAAGAAGCCCTTACCAACAACATTAATATCGCCAGAAGCTGATAAGCAAGTTCGATCGGCTGCGGAACCTTCAATGGCGAGTATGCCGTTTCCTTTAAGCTTGATCCCTCTTGTGCCGCCGCCATTAATTTGCAAGCGATTTAGAAGACCGTAAGATGAGCTAATTCCGACAGAAGCTGTTAAGCCGGCGGCGGTTGTGATTGCGCCGGTAACATTTAACGCATTTTCAAAGAAGCCTTTGCCAATAACATTAATGTCGCCCGAAGCAGATATACAAGTTACAGCTGAACTGTGTCCAGCAATTACAAGAGTTCCATCTCCATTGAGACGAATGCTCTTTGTACCGCCGTCATTCACACCTAAATTATTTACATGTGCATAAGAAGCGCTAACGCCAGCAGAAGAAGATATTCCAAGAGCGGTTGAAATTGCTCCGGAGACATTTAAAGTATTTTCTATATAAGCGTGACCAACAATATTAGCGTCACCAGAAGCTGATAAATTAGTTCCACCAGCACCGCCGCCCTGTAAAAGCAAGGCTCCACCACCGGTCATGACCAATTGACCATTTGGCTGGAGTCGGATAGCTTTTGTGCCATCTTGATTAACACTTAAATTATTATAGTGCCCATAAGAGGCAGTAACGCCTGCGGATGCTGTTACACCAGCGGCTGTTGTAATTGCTCCAGTAACATGTAATGTACTCTCTAATGTTGCGGCGCCAACAATATTTAGTGGTCCGGACCCTGAAAGTTCTCCGGTAAACTTATGGGTATCTCCCGAAGAGTTGCCAAAAGTATTTGAGCCTAGATAGTTTGTACTCTCATAGGTAATCGTCTCAAGCTTATAAGAACGGATTGTGCCACTGACATCTAAAGTACCAGTTACTCTTAATACATGAGTGTCTGCATCGCCGGTGCCAGTGTCCCACATAAGACGCTGACTACCCGTGACGGACTTGTGACCAGCGCTATATAATACCGAACCAGTCGGGCTTCCATAAGAAGTTACAACAATATTGTCACAATCGATATAAGCCCACGAAAAATCAGCCATTTAAACACCCTTTGAATTGATATTTAGAAAGAAGTACATGCTGCTCTGACAACCATGTCATTAAGAGACCCGTCATGAGCGAAAGCGATCCTATCAATTCCGTGAATTGGCACAACCACCATGAACTTGCCATTAACTGTTGTCCACTTGGCCTCAACCCACATGTCGTTGGTTGTTGCTGCAGACGAACCGTTACCCGCGAGGCGTCCGTATGGCAAATAAAGTTTTGACCAAGCACCAAAAGCATAATTATACGCATAAATGGTCACTGTGTCATCCGTTCCATCATTTTCAATCTGGAGGTGAAGGTAGTGTTGATTCTCGGTGATGTACCCATTGACGCCAGCTGCAGTTGTGGCTAAGTTGTCGTCTAGATCGCCGGCGGCGACAGCCGTAACAGTGATGGCTGTCATCTTGACATTTTTGCCCTGGTCACCTCCGTACTGTACAGATCCGTTTCCCCACCCATACTTCTCAGTGATTGGACCAGGGTCTTTTAGCTCTTTTGGTCGCCGGGTTCTACCCCAACTATCAAAATGTCCAGCTTTTGATCCGCTGGCCTCGCTCTGCCACATATTTCGATAGCGACTTTTGTCGCCCATTCCGTCTCCGATTGCCATACTGTTCTCCTTTCACAAAAAACTAATAATAATTAGTCATCAATTCCTATTATTTCTCTTTTGCCTCTTTTTTAATTTAGCGGCATCCCTCTCACGCTGTCGCTGAGCTTTTTCACTTTTCAGCTTTCTGCGGACAGATGGTTTCTCATATCTCTGACGATCACGGAATTTCTCAACAATTTTTTCTTTTTTTGCTTTTTTAATAAAACGTCTAATTAATCTTTCTGCTGGTTCTCTCGGTCTAGACTTAACCGAGAAATTAATACTTTTCATCTTTACCTTCTATAGAAATTTGTTCCATTTACCTGCGGCTAAATTCATGATGCCATTTATATTTACACCCGGGTCTCGCGGGTCTGTGTCTGATAATGGGCTGTGTGGCGCGGGCGATCGACCCGAAGTCGTTCCGGCGTCTGCCATTGGCTGTACGTCTTCAAAAAGATTCACACCATTGTAGGCGCCTTTGCCAATAGAGTCCATTAACTGTTTTCTTGATTCACTAATTCTTGAACTAGTCGTATCATTGGTTATATTAAACAGGCGCTCTTGCTTGGTTGGTTCTGTCTTTTGTTCAACAATCGTAGCTGATCCCATTCCTCTGACCACCTCAGACACAACACTAGATAAAACACCTTCCTCTAAAATAACCTCCTTGATACACTCTTTGATCAAGGGTTTTAAAATTTGTTTTAATTCTGTTTTCTTCATTTATCATCCAATATCGAATTTAAAGCGCGATTAATACGGTCGGCTTTAGTAAAAACCTTATTTTCTTTTGCTTCTTTAATCATAAAAGCATTTGGAGTTGAAGGCTCAGATACAAAATCAAAACAGATTAACTGAAAGTCATCTTCAACGATTGTACGCCCCTGACTCTCGCTAACAGATCCGAGACCTCTGGAAGAGATTCCCAACTTGACACCATCATTCACAAGTTCTTGTAAGATTTTTCCTGATGGTGTATTGAGAACTTGCACTTTTCCCATAACATTGGGACCATCCCACCATACGTCCGTTACCATGTGGGAGGCATTCTTTAAATTAATTACAGAATCGTCGGGATGGTCTAGTTCGCCAAGGGCTCTTCTTTCTTTTACGAGTTTTGAATAATTCTTCATCTCTCGCTCTAAGATAGCCATAGGATAAACTCTTTTATTTCCGTTCTCCTTTTCAGCCTCTTGGAGCTTTCCGGACAAAATCATGCCGCCGTTTACCACAAACCTCTTTTCCTCTTCGGTTAAAAGATCTTGACAAACGCCGCCTTCGCATAGCTCATAATATTCTCGTAAAAGCTTCTTTGCCATTATTTGTCCTTCTTCTCATCACAATAGCCATGCCACCCACGAGACCCGTCAAAGCCCTCCATGCCGTGCTCCATCCACTTGCCTTTGCACTTCGCTTTTTTCTGCGCAAGAGAATCAGCGCCGCCGGCGGGCTGATCGTGTGGGCCTGTTGCATACTCTTCGAGTGGCTCATCTTTAATCTCTTTTAAAGCTGCTTCCAACTCTTCTTTGATAATATCTCTTAATTGTGTTTTTGTAATTTTCATTTTATTGTTCCTTAAAGCGGGCGCTACCCGCATGAGCTAAGAGCCCTTGCAGCAACGACGAACGGGCTGAAGACGCCATTTACTTGTCCAGTGGTTGTCCATTATGTACTCCTATTTGAAATCCGTTATCGCAGAACAAAACATTAAAAATGTATGATGTTCCTGAAGATAGCCAGCCGCAAATCAAAAAATTTGCGAGACTATAGTCAAATGTAAATAGTTCTGTAAAACCATTTATGCCACACAAAAACACGCCAACCCAAAAGCCCATACACATCGGACAATGAAAAAGCTCTCCGAAACCGTTGAGCCAATCTTTAGGTGGTCTGATTTTGTTAAAAATTGTGCCGTAAACTATGATCTGTGTTAAACCATACGCGGCTAAAATAAACCAAATTAATTCCATGTTACACCATTAGTAAGAATATAATGAAGAAAGTCCATAAACATCTCGGACATACCCGGGTTTTAGCGATCCCTTTTCTGCTTCTTGTGGAACCTCGCCAAGCTCTGTTGATTCCTTAGAACTTGGGTGCAATAGGTTGTCTTTGTTCATGTCGGCATATGCATCTGTAAAGTCAAAATTGACGCGCTCTTCATCAATAAAATCAGAAATATTTATTATGGCTAGTTTGTATGCGTCTAATTCATCATTCTCATAAATAACTGCTTCTAGTGATCCATATATATTACCACCTCTAATAGTTGCAGTATCTACAATCCCCTTTGTACGCAAATGGTCAAAGAGTCTATTCTGGGCGCCATAAACTTCGTCGCTAACAAGATTCTTTGCAAAAGCAACAACCTTTTTGGCCCCGGGCATTAAAACAATATCAATATTGTTGTGATCAAAAATCATAATGTCACCATTTAAACTTTTTCTGGCGTTCATATTAAGGACGACGGGCTTGCCGCCTTCGGCGCCTTCGACTTCGACCTGTTGATCTCGTATTGTAACTCTAACTGGCATCTGACTGAACTTCCCTGACAAGATCTTGAATTTTTAACATTTTAATTAACATTTGATCGTCGATTTGCCTCTCCCTAAATCCTTCCAATAGCGAAAGTACATTCTTGGTTTTGCCAGACATATCACTATCGCTCTTAATGTCATCGCTATCGAGCGAGTCTGAAATAATCTGCTTAAGACGACCCAACTCTTCATTCATAAATATTTTCAATTCTAAGCCATTGTCCATAAATGAGGTAATATATTTATTTAGCAACTCCTTTTGTTCGGATATCAAGTACCCTGAGTATTTTTTATTGAACTTCTCAACAAAGGTTTTATATACGAGATTATCAATTGGCTGTAGCTTGCTTGAGTCTGCAACGGTCTCTTTGCTAAGGTTGTCTAGAATTTTCTTTTCGAGGAGCACTCTATCCTTCACCGGTGTTTTGTCTGAAAACATTTGTGAGATTGTGGCTAGATTTTTGTAATTTGGAACAAAATTAGAAAAAACATTTTTAGTTAGCGTTTTATTCATGTCGTTTATAACTTTAGACTGTTGATCAAAAATGTCTTGATGATCCAAAGACAAATAAACTCTCTTAACTTCATTCAACATCTTTTCTGCGGTTCCGGTGTCTAAGCCTCTTGTTTCGACAAGAACCTTGTACAAATCGACCTCTTCTTTTAGCACATTGCCTTCGCCAAAGTATTGTTTCATAATATTTGAAATTTTTGCAATACCGTCTTTATCGCTCGCAACAACAGCTTTTGTCATCTCATTGATCAAAGTTTCATATAAAAATGCTGTATTTCTTTTCTTATTATGCCTCTTTCTTTTCATCTTTTGACTCCATATTGTTTTTTACTTCTAAGTTTTTAATCAAAGCCCGCATCTCTTGGTTTATTTCAAATAATCTCTCTTCTGCAAAGCTATCATTTATAGAATAATTAGATTGCTTGCTCTCGTAAATCCTACTTGCTTTTGCCAGTCCTTTAAATTCTTGGGGGGCGGCGCCCCAAATAGTTCTTGAGGACACCTCTGGCGAGGCGGCTCTCTTCATATTTTTAAGTCTTCCGCCCTTGCTATAGCTAACCGGCTTGGTCTGTGTTTTGCCTTTCCAGCCCGGGCGAGTATACGTTTCACCCGGCTTGGGATCGCGATTTCCCGGCGGTTCGGCTAGCAACATTGTGTCGTCTTCGACGGGGGCTTCTTCGCCTCCCAATTCTTCACCACCCAACTCTTCGCCGCCGAGATCTCCTTCTAGATCACCACCAAGATCGCCTAAGTCGCCACCTAAGTCACCACCTAAGTCGCCGGCTTCCGCGCCGGCGCCCTCTGCTGCTGCAGCTTCCAACGCTGCGTCGTGACGCTTATCATAAAACATTTCACGCTGATTGCGGAGGAACTCTTCTTCGGAGAGATGAAGCAAATTTTGTGCGATCCACCGACGACTAAAAAACCCTTCAGTGGCGCCGGTGGCAATATCAAATTTCGCTTTCCAGTGCTCAAGATCCTGCATCTCTGAAATCTTTGATGGATTGTTGAGAGACAGCTTGAAGCTTAATAAGTCATCGCCGCGATACCCAATCGTATAAAGGTGAATGATAGCCATCTTTTCCAACTCGGCAATTACAACTCTCTGTAGCCTCTGAATTGTTCTGGCAAAACGAATGTCTTTTTGTGCGAGCGTCGTCTTGTCTTCGTCGGCGCCTTCGCCGCGTGACAAATAAGACTGCGGCACTTTCAGAGCAGAAAATAATTTATCTCGAAGATATTTAATATCGTCTATTTCCGTATTGTTTGTTCCGCCGCCAAGATTTTCAATTCTAGAATTTTGTCCTGCTCGGACAGGAATAAAGTAATCCTCTTCGACCGACAGCGGATTGTAGCGCAAGTCAACGCGACCCGTATCAGGATCAAGAACTTGATTACGCTTCATCTGTGTCACAATCTTTTGCATATATTGCTCTACATCATTAGGAGAAACAGAGCCAACATCAATATAGAAGACTCTGCGTTCCGGAGATCTAATAACACGATAAGCCATCATTGCATCTTCCATCAGAATCAACTGGCGCCAGATTCTACGGGCGGGCTCCAAAACTGAACTGCCATATGGAATATATTTATCGTTTCCTAAAACTCGAAAATGGCCAATTTGCCAATTTTCAAAAGTCATTCCAGCGGAATTCCATTGATATTGGACATAATTTGGATTTGTCTTATCCTCGCCTTCTAGACGCTCGATCTCGCTGACCGGCAAGGATATCGCCGACTTAATACCAAAACTCTCGTCAATATCGAGATACAAGAAGAAGTCTCCATACTTGCACATAGTCCTGCACCATCCAAAAAGATTTGTCTCAATATTAATCACTTTGTAGAACAACGTGTGTAACACAGTCTTAATCTCTTCGTTTGAGCAACGTATTCTCAACAATTCAGATAAGTCAGATGAAGTGGTCATTTCATCAGCATAGATATCAAGCGTGGACGCTATCTCTGGTGTGTACTCCATTTGATCAAAGTCAACATATCTCTCCATTCTTCTCTGGTTTGCAATCGCATTTGTCGCAATTACGCTTAATGGGTCATATTGGCTTCTTTTAAATTGTTGACCACTAGCACTCTTAAAGGTGCTGGAGTATTTGTCTAAGTGCTTCTTCCTTATCCTACGCCCAGATTGCGTTTTATAATTAATGATCGGTCCAGAAAATAATCGAGTGAGCCTCTTAAAAAGCTCTGATTCTTGGTTTCTGGGATTCTTCTTGTTAGCCATTATTTATCCTTTTAGTAGCCAAAGAAACTCTTTGTTCTCTCTTTGTTTGGCAGCTGCCTTGTCTTTTAGCGCATTACTTTTATTATAATTTTTCATACCGGGAATTGTAGTATCAAAACTCTTGTTTGTGTATATCATTGATCCTAAAAATGCCTTATTGTACTCAAGGTCTCTTTGGCTGATTTGAAGAGCTGTGTCGCGTATCCAGCATCCAATTGCCAAAGCCATCACTAAATCATCGTTATAACTTCGCATTGCTTGTGGTTTCCCGTTATGCCAGATAAATGTCTTTAACTCATTTACTAACCTTGATGAATACACAGTAATTAGTTTATTTCTTATGAATTCTTCTAATTTTGCAATTATTAAAGGTCTTGTCTTTGATGAGTTTGTAAATCCCGCTACGGCACTGTTCATGCCTTCTGCCTGATATTGATCTACATATTCATGTGTTGACTTAATTGAATAATAAATATTCTCATATTCCATCTCTGTCAACTTTGTTAAAACAGTGTGTCCGATACTATTGTTTTCAACAACCAATAAGCAATTCCCGTACTCTCTTCCAACTTCATTTAACATGTTAGCAAACACGTCCGGAGATAATTTTCCCTGATATTCTGCAACTGTCTCCATTGTCTCAAGCTTCAAGATGTGAAAAACAGAATAATCTTTTCCATCGCCGCGGGCAACGTCAGCCACCATCAAATAAGAGTTTTCAGGCTTATACTCTTCCCAAATCCAAAAGTTGCGATCAAACCCCGTTTTATGACGAGGTTCGTGTGTAGTCTCCAGCATTCTTTTTAAATCATCAGGATGGACCACTGTGTCGCCTGACGTATTAAAGTTACATTCCAGCTCTTGCGCTATTTGCCGGCGAGACATGTTGCGAGTTTCTTTTTCAAACCACTCTTGATCACGATCCGGATGCACATCCCATGAAAGGCGTGTTGGATAAAAATCATTATTGCTTTGCTCAGATTCGACGTATGTCTTGTGAAACCAGTTTCCCACACCGTTGGGAGTCGATAATGCGATACATCGACCACCAGTTGATAGCGTGGGATATAGACCGGTCCACAGGTCATCTAAACCCTCGATGTGCGCGGCCTCATCGAGAACCAACAAAGATAGAGCCTCAGAACGACCGGCATCTCCAGAGGTCGAAGATGCCTTTATTTGCGAACCGTTTGTTAATTCAAATGACGTTCTGTTGTCAATCTTTATCTCTGCTATTTTTAACCATGGCGGCAGATTCTTCATAATATTCTTAACCTTTTTAACCAAGTTTCCAGCAGTGCTGAATTTTGTTGCCATGACAAGAATGTTCTTATCTTTGTGAAATAACATCATCCAAACAATATAGCCCGCAGTAATGGTAGAAATACCAAGCTGGCGAGCTTTTAAAATCACATTGAAGCGATAATCATTAAAATCTTTAAGCAATTGTGTCTGAAAGTCGTATGTCTTAAAGGCTATGCTTCCATGCATCGGATGGGAAATTCTTGCATAATTGTTTAGGAAATATGTTGGGTCTCTTCCACAAGCCACAATTTCCTTAACTGTTTGTTTTTTAGACAGTTGATACGACATATCATTTTATTTTTCTTTCTTGGGGGCGCGCCAGCCTGCACCGGAGCCGTCCCATCCACCCTGTTCAATAAATTTTCTCCATCCTTCTGGGCTTGAACCGGGTGGGCTATCCTGTTTCGAGGAACCACCATAAGTGTTCGCTACATCATCCATTCCGCCAATCTTATAATATCCGATTGCCATAACTTGTACCCTTACTCTAGAAATGTGCTCCACTCGCACGTAGGTCTCGTCATGTGATGTTAATGATAACGTATTTTTCGTAATTTTTTTATACTCTTTTTTCAAAAACTTGGCGACATCTCCAATCATTTTAGACATTTCGTTTTCCAAATTCTGACTATAGATATCTTTCAGCTTCATTTCAGACGAATATGTTATACAAAGAATGTTTCCATGAAATTTAATACCAAAGCCATCAACTACACGCTGATCGATGATCGGGTTGCCTTCTTCTCTCTTGAGTCCTATTTTTCTAATATCGCCATCGGCGGAAAATGATTCTAGGTGCGCGCCATCATAACCATTTGCAGCTGCTTGTGCGATTCCTCTAACGATTTCTAAAGTTGTTGGCATTATTTTTCTCCTTTTTCTGGCTTGTTGGGGCGCCACCCTGATAGCCACCTTTCCTCTCTGTTTTCAACATACTGTACAAAACAGTCAAAACAACATTCGAATTTTGAGATACAAACATCGTCTTTAACGTTAAGTGTATATTTATTGCAATTAGAGCAAGGTTTATTTGATTCTTTATTAATTAGTTTTTTAGAAACAAAAAAACCATTATGTTCGATTTTCTCTGCAGATGATTCGGCTTTTTGAAGTTTTTCTTGAAACTTTCTTACTTGTTCGATATAATCTTTCTCTTTTTCCTCGTCCCAGTTGCCTCTGGGATTTTGGATTGTTTCTTTTCCATACTTCTTGGCAATTGCCTTTTCAACTGCGGCTAGTTTATTTAACTCTTTGTCGCTCATCTCAATTTACCATGGAAGGATCAACTATAAAATCAAAACTTATATATCTATCATTGTGTAGTTTTTCAATAAAATCAGAGTATGTTTTTGTACTATCAAAAACTATAGTCGAGACGACACAACCGCCAGTTGGCTTTCCAACACAAAAAGTAATCACTGGTTCGTGACTGTCTGTAGAGCCCATCACAGAGACAAAACCTTCCATGTCTTCAACCGAAGATCCAAAAGGAATCGTAAGCATCAGTCTTGCACCCAAGTCAATTTGCCTCTTGAACAACGTTTGTGGGGTTTCTTCTGGAACTGGAACTGCGAAAGTCATGAGTACTCCTAATCTGTTAGCTCAGCCGTTGCATACATTATTCCGATAGATGTTGCAATTCCGGCGACGACACCGCCGGCAAACATCCAAGCGGTACGGCGATTTGGATGCTTGCCAATCAAATCTTGAAGACGTGTAATTTCGTCATCCTTTAACAAGTTCATTGCATCATACCTCTCTTGTAAACCATCGTACCGAATTTGAAAACGATCTAAGTCAAGCTGGTGTTGTGCTGCCTGAAGATCTAGCTGATACTGTGTTTGTAGTTCGCACTCTTCTTCGGCAGTTTCTCTGTTTACGATTAGCTCGGATACAGCCTCGTAATTAAAAAGCTTACCATCAAAGGGCGCAGGGTCGCCTTCTTGTAAATCCGTAAATTGCGGATCAGCGTTAGCAGTAATTGGTATGTATAGACCAATAAGAATTGCTAGTTTTTTCATTTATGCCTCAACAATATTATAACATTAATCATACTGTTTTTATAGGAATAGTGCTCCAATTGCTCCGTATAACATCATTCCCATAATAAATGCACTCATGCCAAGAATTCCTAATATCTTCAAAAGCTCTAAATCGCTTATGCCTTTCTTAAAAAGATATCGTGAAAGTTTTCTTAGCATTTTTTACACCTTTTCAAAACCAAATTCATCTTCAATCAATTTATCCAAATCGTCCGGAGAAGAATCCAGAAGTTCTTTTAATCTTTTCTTCTCTTTACTATTTAGTTTTCTTTTTTCTTTCAAGTGGTCTTTTTCTATCTTCTCGACAGTATTTCTGTAGTTTTCGTCTGCTTCTGCGCGTCGTAGCTCTTCTTTCTCGTAACTTTCGCTCAAAGCGTCAATCTGATTCTTATAGCTTTCTTGTGCGATCTTTAATGATTCGCCAACCACCTTCTTGTCTCTTCTTAATAAAAGAGCAACAAGCAAGGACAATACAACAATACTGGCAATCTGCCAGTTTTTCTTTATCCAAAGCCAAGCTTTTGACAGCTGCAGTTTGATAAGTCGCCAGGACATATTACTCTTCCTCTGGCAATTCCATATCGGACAACCTATCTTGAGCCGCTTGAAGGTCTGATTCGTCCGGATCTTCCAGTAGTCTGGAGATTTCGTTTCTCAACTCTTCCAAGTCTACTGTTGCAGCATTTAATTCGGCCGCTCTGACTTCAGCGCTTTCTTCATCTGAGTCTGCTCCAAGCTGATTAATTGGCGCGTCTGGATCGTAATCGCCCTCTTCCGCTTCGGCTATTTGCCTTTTTTTGCCGCTCATATAATTCATCACAGAAGATAAATAATCTTGAGCCTTTGTGATCTTGGACTCTACCCACTCTTCAAGATTGCTATCTTTCGATATCATGCCCTGCAGGTTCTTAGCCAATTCTTCAGTTCGGTACAGCTGGTTGATTGCCATTGAGCCTTCGCCATGACTCTCAAAATCATGAGGAGGAAAGGAAGCCCAGTCCGTGCCCATCATGCTAGCCTTGATTTCTTCAAGTTGTTCGCCATCGTCAACAGCATTGTGCTCCTCCAGTGTTTCTAGAAAGAGTGCCAATAATTTTAACTGCGAGGATCCAATTCTACGAAATTCCCCAGCAGCTGCGGCTTGAGCGGCTTCGGATAACTGATTAATCAAGCGCCTTTTGATCTGACCAATTTCTAATCCGCCATACCCACGAACCAAAACTTCTGCATCATCGGGAGTGGCACTGTCGTCCTGAGACGTGGCGTAAAGAGGGTTTCCCTCATCATCGTATTTTACTTCTAACACGCTCTTCAATTCTTCTTTAATAATCTGTTTAAGTTGTGATTTTGTGATTTTCATCTGTGGGATCCCCTCAATCTCTGTTCCGGAGATGCCATTGGTCCAATTTTAGCTGCAGCATCTCTCATTAGCTTATTAAACATTTGCGGGTCTTCTTGTACGATATTCTCGATGACGCCAACAGCGTCATCCCAATCTCCAGGCAAAGAATCTGCGAAAGATTGCAGGGCGCCCCCTTGACGAATCATGGTTTTAAGTTGTTGTCTCTGTGTGGCAGAGTCTTGACTTGCTAAATCAGCTAAACCTTCTAGCTCGTCAGGTACTCGGTCGCCGCTAGTAACAGCACGCATTAACTGAGTCAAAAATCCTCTTACATCATATTGCTCAACAAATCCTTCAAGCTCTTTTGTTCTTTTAGCCTTACTTCCAAGTCCAAAAAGACCCTCATCAAGACCGTACATAGCCTCTAGATATCTCATTATTTCCGACCTAAGTTCCGGTGGAACCCCAAGATCAGACATTGTTCGTACATATCTATGAGGAGCGCCAACAGTGCGAGCGTACCCTTGTTCAGTTGCAATGGCTTCTAGCCGCTGCCACAACTCTTTAGCTTCAGGGCTCAATCTTTCGTAAGCTGCATCTGCACGGGCGCCCTCGCTCAAGACAACCTTAAGTTCTTCTTTGATAATTTGTCTAAGTTGTGATTTTGTAATCTTCATTTTCTATCCAATCTTTCTTTTAATTTGCCCAGTGAATCCATCACTTTATTATAACCACCACGAAGGCGGTCTCTGCACCAAGAAGCGCCCCCTAAGATCCAGTCTCTGGCTGTGTTCCAAAGATCCGAAACCATTTCGCTTAGCTGATCCCAAGCCAAATCTAAGATGTCCAAAACTAATTTAAGTGGAGCACTCAAAACACGCAAGAGCGGGTGCTTTTCTCTACGAAGCAGTAGCCACGCTAGCAACACTCCTACCAACAATCCTTCTAATCTAGGTGCTTCTACGTGCAAATGATAGAGAATCTCCCAGCAAAATGTTGCAACCAAGGCAACCAAGCCATGAGCCCAACTCAATAGACCTCCAACTAATTCTAAAACTGACTGTAACATTATAAAACCTCCGTGTTATTTGCACCCATCTGGCAGATGTGATGTTAATGTTTCCTTATAAATATTCAGCGACGGCTGATTCCACTCGATTTGTGGACAATAAGTTTCATGATCTTTCTGATCTTGTAAATATAATTCTAATGCTCTAGCATCTCGCTCCATCTCGGATAAGTCTACTTGTATCTGGTTAGCCTTATCCGACAAGGTGGAAAAGAGAATCCCAAGAAATAGAACTACAGCCTTCATCTTGTCACTATATCTTCGATTCTATCAAGTATGCTTCTGACATGGGCAAGATCGCTCTCGACTCTGATTAACGTTCTAGTTGCCTCTTCTTGCTCATCAACTTGTTCTTCAAGATCTGCAACCTGTCGCTCTAAATCGCCAACGTCATTTCGCAGTTGAGAAACCTCTACGTTCACGGACCATACCCAACCAGCAAGAGGCATGATAATTGCCCCTAATGCGATTGTAAATATTTTCCACAAATCTGGCTTCATCGATATTCCTTCCACCTTTCCAATCCGTCTTTGATGGCTTTTACTACGGCTTTAAAATCGGCCTCGTCATCGAGCCATAGCTGCGTGGCGATCGCTTCGGCAAAAACATCACCGGGCGCGCCTTTTTCAAAAAGCTTGTCGAAGGGCCCAACAGCTGGCTCGTCCATTGGTGGCTCTTCCGCTGTTGCATATTCTTCCAAAGGGATGCCGTGCTTCGTAAGGCATTTGTTATAGGGAGCTTCAGGATCTTTACTATCGGCTCCTTCTAAGTGCTTGCACTTATCGTGAGCATCCATATTATCCTGCCACTGACTTTCGTCAAGAGCCTTCTCAAGTTCTTCCTTGATAATCTGTTTAAGTTGTAATTTTGTGAGTTTCATTTTTCCCCCTTGAGGCGCGCCAATTCGGCCGCGGCCATGGACTTTCTTCTCTTCCAAGCCGCCGACTCTGGCGCCTTCTCTGCACCCGTGGGGGCGCGTGGGACTTGTCTTTCTTTTTGCCACTCTTTGGTATATAACTGAACATTTGCGTTAAGATACTCTTCAAAAAGTTCTTTTGATTCGTCATCGGGAAGACCATTGTACAAATCTGCGAACAGTATAGTTACTTCTCTTACTTGGTCGATTACCGAATTGATCGAAGAAGCGTCCATAGAAAGCTTTTGCTCCTGCTCCCACTCTTGTTCGACGTTGTAGCCTTCTGGGTCTGTGGTTGGCTGTCCTCTCGACCATGTAGACTCGCTGAGGCCATGCAACTCTTCTTTGATAATCTGTTTAAGTTGTGATTTTGTGATTTTCATCGATATTCCTTCCACCTTTCCAACCCATCTTTGATGGCTCTTACCACGGCTTCAAAATCGCTTTCATCGTCTAACATTAGCTGACTGGCGGCCGCTTCGGCAAAAACATCACCGGGTGCGCCCTTTTCAAAAAGTTTCTCAAAACGCCCAGGAGAGGCTGCGGCAGCTGGCTCATCCATTGGTGGCTCCTCCGCCATGGCGTATTCTTTTAATTCTTCTTTAATAATTCTTCTAAGTTGTGATTTTGTGATTTTCATTTTTTATTCTCCATGGCGATATGCTTTCATCATATCAACGACTGATTGACCACCAATATACACAACGGCAATTAAGCCCCATGTTTCAGAATCGAGGGTCGAAAAAGTCATCAATCCGGTGGCTGTTAAGAACACCAATAACTTTCGGGATATCGCCTTTTGTAATAATCTATCTAATAAACTTCGCTGCAGTTCGGACATGTTAAATCCTCCTGCATATAAATAGTTTATTGATTTACAAAAGCATACCCGTTTTTTCTCTCAATATCAATAGTCATGTCAACAATGTCTTTGAGCGCATCCATATGCGAGATCAACAAGACTGTATTGAAATACGATTTAATAATATCCAAAATACTAACAAAGCCTTGGAGGTTTTCTGGATCTAGTGCTGTTCCAGGCTCATCAAGGATGAATATATCGCCTTTTGGAAGATTAGAAACAGAAAGCAATGATAGTCGAATGGCCATAGCAGCGATTGTCTTTTCTGCTCCCGATCCCATTTCAAGCGGTCGAGCATCATGATTCGGATGTTTAATAAAGATATTCAAGCGCTTGCCGTCATCATCAAAAAACACTTCAAATTCAACAATGTTTGCGAGAACCTTTGCAATCTCTTCATTGATTACTGGCAATTTCTTCTTAATGATATCATATGCGATTCCATTAGAGTGCATACAGCGCATGTAAAGATCGTAAGCCGAATATTCTTCTCTAAGATTGTTTCTCTCATTTTTTTGTTCGATAAGGTACTCAAGTCTCTGCTCCAAAGATCCATGATCCTTATAAAGCTCCATGATCTTATTTTCACATCTCTTAAAGGCTTGAGTTTCGCGCTTAATATTTTTTGCCAACAATTGTTGCTGCCGTGTTAGCTCTTCTAGATTTTCGATCGCTTCTTTGTTCTGCTCATATTCGGACAACTTTTCTTGAAGCTTTTCAAGATCGACTTTTGTTCGTTCAACAACAGACGAGTTTCGCTCAATCTTTAGATTCAAGTCAGCTATATTGCTGCTAAGCTCCGTCTTTCTTGTTAGCAGTTGTTGGTATTTTTGTAAATGCTCGTTAACTTTTTCTGGGTTAAGGTGAATCAACTCCTCTTGGAATATTACCTTCTTCTCCTCAATAGTGGATATCTCATCCTCATTCACTGGCAACATTGCTGTTGCAACATGTGCATCTTTGATAAACTTACAAGAAGGAAACGAACTACCACAAGGAATCCCATCAAGAAGTTGGCACTTTTTCTTATTTCGCCCGTATTCTTCTTGCTTGGAAGACAGAGCGCTTTCTAGCTGCGCAACTGTTTCGATTAAGTGGTCGATCTTTTCTTTCTTGGAATTTACAGAGTCAAGATCAAAAATATCAACAAATTCAGAGATCTTCTGATACAAGGCTTCTTGTTCTTTTCTGTCAGATTTGTAGTCACTGTTTTGCGCCAACAATGAAACAATTTGATTTTTCTTTGAGCGAATATTGCCTTGCACATTTATGACATTAATAATTTCAGCGGGAATCGATTCGATCTTATTTGTTGTGTTAGCTAGCTCTTGATTCAGAACAGCAATCTCAGACTGAATGTTTTCGCACTTTTGTTTTTGAACATTAAGAATCTCTTTGTTTTCTTGAAGTTGCTCTCTTGCAGACGCAATATCTTCATCGTATTCTTTTCCCTCTAATCTCCGTAGGGCGCCCTTAAGATCGGTACTATCCTCTTTTGCTAGTTTGAACTTTTGATCAAAAATATCTAAATCTAGAAACTTTGCGAGAATCTCCTTTCGCTTTGTCGAGCCCTCCTTTACAAAAGACAATGAGTCAAGTTGGGAAGACATTGCTGTTAACAAGAAATCGTCAAGCGTCCCAAACTTCTTGCGAATGTTTTTGTCTGTATCATTTCTTGTGAGCCCGTTATGGCTAATATTTTCGTCCATAACTCGATCGTTGGCATAAAAATCAAGATCAGTTTTGGCCTCAAGCGTCTCCTCGCCCTTCAATCGCTTAACGTATTTCTCGGAAGTTCTTTCAATGGCATAAACTTTATTGTTGACCTCTATCTCAACTTTTCCAGTTGCAGATTCTTGATTTTGATTTATAACATTAAGATTCTTTCGCTCCTTCTTGGATGTTGAGTTAAACATGGTGTAAAGAATCGCATCAATAACGCTGCTCTTACCAGAATAATTCTTTCCAAATATACCAACAATGCCATTGAGCCTGGAGAAATCAATTTTATTTCCTTCTCCGTAGTTGAATAGATTGTCCCACTCAAAACTCTTTAGCTTCCAGTTGATGTTTCTCGATACTTCTTCGTTTTCCTCAGCAATCTTGTTATACTTTTCATTAAGCCTAATCACTCTTTCAAGTAAGCTGCTTTCAACTTCATAATCTTTAAGATACTCTTCAATAAATTCCTGTTGTACGACAAGATCACGCAAATCTTCTTGAAACAGGCTTACTGTCAATTCCTCGACGCTCCCCCTTTCGCCGGCGGCTCGATTCAGAAACGCAATACTTTCTGGCTTGAAACGATATTTTGCAGTGTTCACTGCTTTTTTCATAACATCTAGCGGTAGATTGTTGTTGCTAACAAGGCGTAGGCGTGCA
>Ga0098040_1000492_pt1 | contig 18202 bp, 18 predicted proteins | sample 7_EtaG_FD_75065 | JGI IMG/M metagenome (GOLD analysis project Ga0098040, IMG submission 75065) | Marine viral communities from the Subarctic Pacific Ocean - 7_ETSP_OMZ_AT15161 metaG | ecosystem: Environmental > Aquatic > Marine > Oceanic | place: Pacific Ocean | collected 2015-01-08
ATACGCGATGTTCGGCGCACGACGCACGCGGCGCGTACCGGGGCTGTACTGCCAAGCCTGACGACCGCCATTCAGCGTGGCGTTCAGAGCTTCGAGCACGAGGATCACGTTACCCGCTTCACGCGCCGGGGCGATCGTGTTGGCGATGTAATAGATCGATGTGTTGTTGAGGTCTTCAGCCTTCTTCATGGCCGGGTTCGACCAGTCGAGAATGGCTTCGTCCTGCACGATGGTGAGCGTGTAGTCACCCGAACGCGTCACAGGCGCGGCAGCGAACTGACGCACAACCTTGAACGAACGATAACGAAGCGTGTGGTTCCAGATGATTTCGTTGGCGTTGTTCGGGATCGGGAACGGGAAGCCCATGATGGCGCCGCCGACACCAGAACCACCGCCGTTAAGAATGCCAACCTTGGCATTATTCTCGGTGGCCTTGTAAACCATATCAGGATAAGCGCAGGTACGACGCGTCTGATAGACGTTCATCTTGTAGTCCGGATAGGCCTTTATTAGAGCCTTGTAGCCATCCGAAAGCACGGCGTCATACTGCGCCACGTTGCCGGCGTTGATCGTGTATTTGATCGGATCGCTGGCGAACGGATCGGCGAGATGGTCACCGGGCTTGTAGCTGACATTGCTCGGCACTGTCTGCAGTCCACCGGTCCAGGCAGGGATGTCCCCCTCTCCCGCCTTCTCGGCACCGACTGGCGTCAAATCATTGCCAAGACGGTTGACCTGTGCATCCGGCACTTGTGCAAAGGCGCTGGTGCTCATTGCGCCGAACACAAAGGCGGAGACCAACATGGTCGTCCTTTTCATGTACGTTCCCTCCACTTGATAATCTTTTTTCAGAACTCGACGGTTTTCCGTCCTGGTTCGGTTCTCCCGCCAACTCTGCGGGAATAATAGCAAAACAGCAAGACGCCGCAAACATGCCATTGTCAGATTCGGGCAATATCTGTGGCGCAAGAGCATCTAATTCCGGCCAAACGCCCCACATTTTCAGATGATAGAGGTTAAATATTTTTAATGTCCGTTTTTCGATCAAATCCTCGACCCATTCTCTCGTCCGGGCAAACGGCTCAAACAGATGCATTTCATTTCCGCGCCGCATATAACTCTGCCTACGGATAAAAAGTTCTTCCCGTCCGGCAGGAAGATATCGCCATTTTAGGTCGATCCGTTGACCAATGACCTGCGCCAGATGAACACAACAATATCCGGCTTGCGAACAAAGAAAAACCCGGCAGCGCGAAGGCTGCCGGGTTCATTTTAAAATCACGCCTTGATCAGAAGGCGTAGCTCACGTTGAGCTGCGCGAAGTCCTTGTCGTACATCACGTTCTGGAACTTGTTGCCAAAGCTGGATGTCCAGTTGGCGGACACGGTCCAGGTGTTCTGCAAGGTACCTGAAACACCAAGGGTCACCGCCTTGCGACCTTCGATGAAACCGGGACCCGTCGGCCCCGCGGAATAACCGCTGACGTCATGCGCCCACTGAATGGACGGAGAAACCGTCCACGCCGTGTTGAAAGCATTGTTGTAGTTAGCAGTAGCGATCAGACGGTAACCCCACGAGAAAGTGCTGGCGAACTGGGCGTCAGGACATGAAGCGGTAGACAGGTTGAACGCATTTGTCGCCGGACCGCCAGCGCAGACGCCCGAGCCAAGCAAATAATCGACAATGGCATTGTTCGAATATGAGCCCGACATCGGAACGGCGAGGTTCTTGTGGGTGCCATTCAGATATTGAAAGCCGACATTGGCGATGAGCGGCACCAGATCCGCGCCCAGAAATTCCGTCACCGGATTGGACGTGGCAAGTGTCGAAATCGTGTAAATCTGGCCCGTCATGACGCGATGGCGATCATAGCCCGGATTTACTTGACCGGCTCCGACGAGAGGGCGGCCATTGGTCAGAGCTGTCGTCGGCGTGCCGCCAGTAAGAGCGAGCTGCGCATCCGCAATGGTAGCGGCAGGATTCGCCGCAATATAATCCGCAAGTTGATCGGTCAGGTTCAGAGCCAGGCTATTGGCGTTAATCGTTGTGTCGGCAACCTGAAACGGCATATTGGGCGAATAGGTCAGTTCACCTGAAACAGCCGTACCGCCCAGAAGATCGGCAATGGTCGTGTTGAAGCTCACACCAAACATATGGATGTCTTCAGGATACTGAGCAAGTGTGCGAATGTTCCCCGCACCAGCGCCGAGGACCACCCCTGCGCCAGCCAACGGGCTGGACAGGCATGCTGCGGCTGGAAGCGCAGTGCTGGGTGCGGCCATCGCGCAAAAATCGGCCACGGTGAGCCCCGGCACGCCTGCGGCCGTGAAAGTGCCGATCGGCAGATTGGCGTGGAAGTTGGTATAGTAAACACCGAGATCGGTGCCATCGTTAAGCCAATCGGCGTAGTAGCTGCCCTTGACACCCCACTGGCCGGAATTGCGGGCATATTGCGACTCTATGCGCGGGACGATCAAGCCGTGAAAATCCTGGGACAGGCCGAACGGCGACATGTGGTTATACTCGAAGCCGTTCATGACGTATGCGCCGCCTTCGCAATAGGCGTCACTTCCCGAAAAGAATGTTCCGCATGAATCGAGACGGGTCCGGCTCCAGGCGAATTCATAAAAGGCTTCGATGCCGAAATTTCCCGGCAATCCAAGCTGGGCGTAAATCATCGGAACCGGCTGATAGGCTTCCTTGAGCTGCGAACCGGGCGTACGGATCGCCGAGACGTCGAGCGGCAGGAACGAATTGATGCCGCCCTGGAAAATCAGGCTCTCGCCCCAGTTGACGACCTGATTGCCAAGGCGAACATTGAGCGCCTGCCCGGCAACGGTGAAATTACCATAGACGAAGGCATCAAGCAGCTTGAAGCCATGGCCTGCGCCATTGTTGTTATCGGTTATACCGTTGCCACGCCATGCATCGTCGAGAGGACGAACGCCATAACCGGCGCTGCGCGTGCCCTGTTGCTGGGCGCCCCAATAATCATAATAGGCCTTGCCGCGAATGAAGGCGCCATAGTTCTTCCAATCGAGCTGAAGCTCGCTTGTGATCTTAGCGACCGTCGTAAAGGGATTCCACTGACGACTGTTGATATTGCCATCGTCGTTATTGACGCCATAAGCATACCCCGAGCCTGGCGCACCGCCCCCATGACTCTCAGCTGCACCGGTTGTCGTACAACCACCATTATTCAGGGCGATCTTGGAGCAGTCGATTCCCGACGTTCTCACTCCCATGCCAATCGAAACAGTCGAATCCAAAGTGGCATTAACGTCGCCAAACTTAAATTGAACCGCGCTCGCCACGCCGGTCGACGCAACCAGCCCGATTGCCGCGACCGCGCCGACAAGCAATGATCGCAAATTTCTTGTTATCATAGAGTGATCCTCCTCGATCCTCGATGGCTTCTACTAACTGCAGCCTGGATTCGGGAGGTTGAATCGATGGATGTTAATCCCCACTCGACTGCCCCCCCGGCCAGTCAGCATCCCTCAATGGTTAGCCCACAGTTAAAGCGGACAAGTGTCAAGCCGCAGTTAGCATCGAGAAACAGGCGCAAACTACATTGAGTCTCACTATGACATTTTTGACACGTAATTCGGGGCGAATTGGAGCTTATGCAGAATCGCTCGCAGCATTTCGCAAATGCAACATGACTTGTGCGATGCAGCAATTTTCACGCAGAGAATCAAATCTGTCTACGGAGGAAGCCGAGCGATTCAATCATGCATTCGAAATCTGGTAAGGAAATCAAGCACAAGACTGAAAGGCTGATTTCACACCGGGCTGAACTCTTCATTCGGAAATGAGGCGCTCGCTGTGCAGCCGCAACAGGGACCCTCCCGGTCAGCGCCGGATCACGGATGCGACATTGACCCGGACATATCAGGCATGTCTGGCATGGAATGATCGTCCATCTGACCTTCGCCCTGTGGCATAGCGGCATCGCTCACAACGGGCGGCTTGCCCTGAACATGCACCGTGATGTCGATGCCACCCGCTTTCTCGAAGGTGAGATGCATGGGGAATGTCTCCCCCTCCACGAGAGGCTGTTTGAGACCGATCAGCATGATGTGAAGCCCGCCGGGCTCGATGGAGACGGACTTGCCGGCGGGAAGCGGCAGACTGTCCTCCTTGCGCATCCGCATGATATTGCCGTCCATCGTCATGCTGTGAAGTTCGACCCTGGCGTCGACATCGCTGGCGACGGAAACGAGCACATCATCGCTCGCGCCCGTGTTGGTGAGACGGAAATAGGCCGCCCCCGTATTCACCGTGCTGGGCCGCGCCCAGGGCTGGGCAATCTCGATCTGACCGGCCATGTAATCTTGTGCCTCGGCCCCGGAGGCCGCCATCAGACAGGCGCTCGCAAGGGCAAACCCGCCCAGAACCGCGGCAAGACGCTTGGAAATCATGGAACGCATAGGCTTCTCCTGTCGGAAATCGGGGGCAATGGCGGCAAATCCTAGCCGCCCCACCCCTTCAAGGCGAGCGACCCCTTCGTCACAATGCACAGCGGGGCAATCTGTCGCGCTATACCGTCCGCTGCACAATCCACGAGAAAACGGCACTATCCTGCGTATCTCCCCAAGATATGCTAACGACTCGCATTTGCATATCTTCCAACTTTCTGACAATCTCCCTCTGCTTCGCCTGATTTCCGGTTCGAGAGAAGAGAAACCCCGTGTTCATCTGCATATGCAACGCCATCAATGACCGCACCGTGCGCGAGATCGTCTCGACGGGCGCGGGAACCTCTCCCAATGCCATCCACCGCGCGGCGGGCTGCAAACCCCAATGCGGTCGCTGCCTGCCGGAAATGGCCGAAATGATCTCGGAACATCAGACCGCCAGCGCCTTCGCCCGGGCAGCCGACTAGCGCCCCGGAAAATCCGGAATCGAAGCTCTTTTCGACACTTGAACACAATGTCGGGTTTGACGGCGCGTCGCTCCCGACCGACCATGCAGGGGCTCGTCTTCCCCTGCAACCCGCCCGGCAAACCCGGGCATCCCCCAAGGAGCGGCGCAATGAAGGGCGACCCCAAAGTCATCGAATTTCTCAACAAGGCGCTCAAGCTCGAACTGACCGCCATCAACCAGTATTTCCTGCATGCGCGCATGTTCAGAAACTGGGGCTTCAAGCGGCTCGGCGAGATCGAATATCACGAATCGATCGACGAGATGAAACATGCCGACACGCTGATCGAGCGCATCCTTTTTCTGGACGGCCTGCCCAATCTTCAGGATCTGGACAAGATCAGGATCGGTGAGAATGTCGAAGAGGCGCTGCGCGCCGATCTCGAGGCGGAAATGAAGGCGCAGGCCTTTTATCGCGACGCCATCGCCTATTGCGAAAGCATGCGCGATTACATCACGCGCGAAATCTTCGAGCGCATTCTCGAAGGCGAGGAGGAACATATCGACTTCCTCGAAACCCAACTCGATCTCATCGCAAGCGTCAGCACCGAAAACTATCTGCAATCTCAGATGGGCGACGGCGACGGCGCTTCCTGAACCTGTCTATCCGGATGATCTGACCACATGACCCAGGAAACCCTGCAAGCCTGCGCAAAACGCCTGTTTACGCAAAACCGCGAAGGCGCGCTCGCAACGCTCGACGAAAACGGAAACCCGCTGACGACGCTCGTCACCTATGCCGCAAGCGCCGAAGGCAGGCCACTGCTCCTCCTGTCGCAACTGGCGCGGCATACGCAGAACCTGAAAAGGAACGCGCGCGGCAGCCTGCTCATCACCGATGTTTTCGATGAAGACAACAATGCCGACATGCAGGCGCGCGCCCGGGCAAGCCTCAACGGCGCCATCGCACGCCTGACAGACCCTGCGGCAATCGCCGACGCGCGCGCCCGCTTCCTTGCCCGCCATCCGGCCTCGGAAACCTATGTCGATTTTCCCGATTTCAATTTCTACGTCATGACGGTCGCCGACATTCATCTCGTGCAGGGCTTCGGCCGCATCAACAGCCTGCCCGGCGACGTCCTCGCCGCCTGAGAGAAGCCGTCGCCGCTTCGCATCTCGTCATTGCAATTATGTCTTCCTCTCCTCATTCTTGGCGCGGGATGAGGAAGGAATAAAATGACGAACCAACTTTTCGACGATCTGCTGGTGATCGATTGCGCAAGCTTCATTGCAGGCCCTGCGGCGGCGACCATCATGTCGGACTATGGCGCGCGCGTGATCAAGATCGAACCACCGGTCACCGGCGACAGCTATCGCCAGCTCATCAACGTGCCGGGCATGCCGCCTTGCGACAAAGATTATTTCTGGACACTCAACAGCCGCAACAAGGAAAGCCTCGCGCTGGACCTTAAGAACGCCGAAGGTCGCGCCGTTCTCGACACGCTGATCGAAAAGGCCGACGTCTTTATCACCAATTTTCCGGCCCCCATCCGCCAGCGACTGAAGCTCACTGCCGACGACGTCTTGTCGAAGAACGAGCGCATCATCTACGCCTCACTCACGCCCTATGGCGAAGAGGGCCCTGAAAAGGATCGCACCGGCTATGACGCCACCGCCTGGTGGGCACGTTCGGGCATGATGGACAGCGTCCGCGCCACGCCCGAAACGGAGCCCGCCTTCTCCATTCCCGGCATGGGTGACCACCCGACCGCCGTCGCCCTTTTCGGGGCCATCATGACAGGCCTCTATCGCCGCGAGCGCAGCGGACGTGGCGGCGAAGTCTCGACATCGCTGCTGGCCAATGGCCTCTGGTCGAACGGCGTCTGGATGCAGGCCGCGCTTTGCGATGCCGACATGTCGACGAGATTGCGGCGCGGCCAGCGCGGCGCGCTCACCGAACTCTATCGTTGCCGCGACAACCGCTGGTTCATGCTCGCTATCCTCAACTGGCAGCGCGAATGGCCCTTGCTCACCGACATGCTCGGCCATCCCGAATGGCGCGACGACCCGCGCTTTGCAACTGCCGAGGCGCGTCGCGACAATGCGCCTGCCCTCGTCGAGCTTCTCGAAAAGGAATTCATCAAACGCGACTGGGCGGAATGGCGCGACATGCTGCAAGCCGCAACCATCACCTTCGGCCCTATCGCACAAGCCGCCGACCACCTGACCTGCCCGCAGGTCGCCGCCAACAACATGCTGCCGGAAATCGAAAACGCAGGCGGCCTGCGCACTGTCAACAGCCCCATCCACATCGCAGGTGAAACGAAATCCACGCCGCGCATGGCGCCGGGCATCGGCGAGCATTCGCGCGGCGTGCTGGGAAGCCTCGGGTTTGAAGCCAGCGAGATCGACAGGCTGATCGCGGCGGGCGCAGTGGCGGAATAGAGCATCAATTATTCTTTAAACGGAGCGTAAATCCGAAAATGAAAGCTCTGAAATACCTCATCATGATCACGGTCCTCGTTGGTCTCGCCTGGCTTGGCGCTCAACGAATGGCGGACGCACAAACGATAACGGGATTCCACCACACGCCGCATGCCAACCTGCAGGGCTATTACATTCCGATCAACGAAGTGCGCGTCGGTAACTTCAAGCTTAATCACATCTCGATCGGCACGAATGACGAACTCAATGCTTTCGAGAAGACTGGGAAATCAGACATCGAAAATTACGCACCCGCGATGTTCGCATTCGACGACACGACAAGCCCGACCGGCACGAACGAGTTGGGCCAGACCTATTACGAAAGAACCGAACGCGTCCTGCCCCAAGCCTATGACATTCGCGCCCGGCGATTCGTCTTTTCAGGCACTGGAAAAACGCTCGGCCCCGTCAACTTCACAGGCCATGCCGACCCCGAAAAAATCAAGACTGCCCGCAACAGTTTCTCTCACACGAGCGAGGGCGCGGCCATGACCGGCACGCTGACGGTCGGCAAAACGACGATCAAGAATGTCGAGTTGATGTGGTTCGGCGGGGACTGAGAAAAATGGTGCCGCTTGGGTGACTCGAACACCCGACCCCATCATTACGAATGATGTGCTCTACCAACTGAGCTAAAGCGGCACGGCGAGGCGGGCTCAAGACGGCCTACCTGTTTGCGGGGCCTGAAATACCCCGCGCGGAAGCCTTTGGCAACAGGCTTTCGGGGAAACTCGGGCCCTGATCGGTACTATAGCGCCAAAAAGCCTTACTCGGGGTTACCGGCAGGGCTTTCAGCCCCCTCAGCCGCCGGAGACGGTGTTTCCTCCGCGGCAGGCGCGGGAGTGGCAGCCTCAGGCGTCACAAGGGCGGCGCTCAGGAAATGATCGACATCGGCAGCACTCTTGTCGGCCACTTCCTCCATCGGGATATGCCCGACATTGGGGTAAATGACGACCTTGGCACCTGCGATCCGCTCGCCAAACTCATGGGCATTGGCGACCGGAATGAGCCCGTCCTTCTCGCCCCAGAGGACGAGGGTCGGTACCTTGATCTCGCCGAGGCGGGCCGCAACCTTGCCATCGTCCATTGGCAGCTGGAAACGCAGCATGGTGGCGTAGCGATTGCCCTCATAGAGGTTGAGGTCGTAATAGCGGTCGATCATCGCGTCCGTGACCTTCGATTGATCGACAAAGACCTTGCGCACGCCCTCGGCAAACATCGAGCGCGGCGAGACGTAGAGCATGATGTGGTTGATGACCGGCATACGCGCGAGGCGGAAGGCGAGCGGCACCTTCTCGTTCGGGTTCGCCTTGCTCGGCAGGCCCGAAGCATCGACCAGAATGAGCGCCGTTACCTCGCCGGGATAATCCTCGGCATATTCCGCCGCAACACCGCCGCCCATGGAATTGCCACCGATGGCGTAATGGCTGAGCCCGAGCTTGGCCACCACGTCATGCGTGAACTTCACCATGCCGGCCCGCGAATAATCATCGCCCGGCACCCGGCCCGTGAGCCCATGCCCCGGCATGTCCATGGTCACGATACGGTACTTGCCCTTGAGATCGGCAACCCACGGCTCCCAGGTGTGGAGCGAAGCGTTGGAGCCGTGAATGAGAACGAGAACAGGCCCTTGCCTGTTGCCCTGATCGCGCACATGGGCGACTGCGCCGCTCGCCAGTTCGATGAACTGCGACGGCGCTTGAGCATATTTGGAAACAAGTTCTTCCTTGGTCTTGTCAAAGCGGATGACAGAGACGGCCATGACGACAAGGGCAAGGAGGACGAGAACCCCGATGCCCTTGAAGAACTTTGCTACCATTTGGTTTCCCCCCGATCATTGCCCGATATCGCATCAAGCTCATCGTCACCATCGGGCCCCGGATCGTCGGGAAGATGGGGAATGAACGCTTCAGGCTCCTCCGCGCTCTGCGAAACAGGCAGTCTAAGTTCCTCATTTGTGTCGTCATCGAGCGCCACGGTCTCTTCCGCACTCTCGGGCGCTTGATCGACTTCGTCAGCGACAGGCGGTGTGTAAGGCACATCGGGCCCAACGAGCCGGAGACCCGGCACGCGCCATGTCAGCGCATCGAACTCGCCCGTCACCGGATTGATCGGCGACCACTCATGCGACCGCCAGCCCTCGCCCGTCCAAGCAGGATCTTCCGGCGCATGAAGCGCCCGCGACAGCCACTCGCGCGCACTGCCGCGATTACCGAATTCGCCTTCTTCGATCTCGGCCATCAATTCGCAGATGCGCTGCGTCGGACGCTCGACGGCATCCTGACCGACGAAAATTTCCAATGCGCCGCGCGCGGCAAGCCAGTCGCGCGCGCCGATAGCGGCCCGCGCCAGAGCCACGCGGCTTTCGACGTGATCGCGATTGTGGCCAGCGAGAAGCTGCATCCGCTTGAAGCGGTCATAGCCGCTCTCGCCTTCGACAAGACCCATATAGGCATCAGCCAGATCGGGATGCGGCGAGGCGGACCAGGCGGTCTCGATAAGCTTCGCGCCCTTGCGCACACGGCCCAGTTCGCCGCAAAGCTTTGCCGCAAGCGACACGGCAGGCACTAAATAAGGATCAAGCGCCACGGCCTGCATCGCCTGTTTCAAGGCATGTTCAAGTGCGGGCTTCTTTTCGTCGCTCACTTTCATGCGCGCCGCTTCGGCTTCTTTCATGGCAAGCGCCGTCAACAGCACGAGACGACGGCGACGCGCAGCGGTCTTGTTGACCTGCTTTGCCTTAAGGCTCTGATCAAGCGTGCGAAGCGCCGCACCCCAATCCTGATCCGCCGCCTCAATCTCGAATACGGCCTGCGCCGCCCAGCCTGCATTAGGCCTCAGGCGGAAGGCACGGCGCGCATATTCCAATGCGCTCGCGCGATCGCCTGCGCGACGCGCCTGCACGAAGAGCCCACGCAATCCGAGGAAAGCGGTTTCGGGTTCTTCGAGCATCGACTGAAAATATTTGCCCGCGTCATCGTCGCGGCCTTCGAGCTGCGCAGCCTGCGCCGAGAGCAACAAGGTCATCGGGCTGTCTTCGAGAAGCTTGCGCGCGCGGCTCGCATGACGCTTTGCGTCCGCCGCGTCGCCAGCAGCTACCGCGACCATGCCACGCGACAGCGCAAGAAAACCATTCTGCCGACGCCGCGCATCGAGGTAGTTCGAGACGCTCGCGGGCGCACGAATGACACCCGAAGCCGCGCGCCAGATAAAGAGAACGACAAGCGCCAGAACGATAAGGATGCCGAGCCCGATGACGAAACTCGTGCGCACCTCATAGCCACGCCAATGCAGCACAAGATCGCCGGGATTGTCGGCAAACCAGACGGAGATCGCCGCCAATCCAGCGATAATCAGAAATGTATAAAGCGCACGCAGCATCAGTCTTTGGCTCCGGCGGCAAGGCGCTTGGTCACATTGTCAGTGAGCGCGGAGAGAAGTTGGTTCGTCTTGACGCGATCGCTCGCCTCCTTGACCCAGGGAGCCGCCGCTTCCGCCGCTGCACCCTTGAAGCCTTGCGCTCCCGCAACCGCGCCTGCAAGGTCGTCACGCTTCACGCGCTCTTCCATGCGCGCGAGAACCGCGTCTGTATCATCACCCGATATCTCGCCCGTACGGCGAATGGTGATGAGCTTGCGCGCATTGGAGAGGAAACGCTGCCAGAGGCTTTCGTTCTTCGCGGCGCGTTCGGCATCGAGCACCTTCTGCACGAGTGCGGGGAAACGCGCTTCGATCTCACCCTTTGTCGGCACGCCCGTTGCGGCCACTGTTTTCAGCTGGTCCAGCTCAGGCTCGTTCGGCAGGAAGGTCGCCACCACATTAAGCTCACGCTCGAAGCCACTCGACGTCGTCGCCACCCGCGAGAGATTGGAAAGCGCAAGACCGAGCGCGGCACGCGCCGCCGCATCGGGATCATCTTTCTTCGCTTCAAGCTTCGCCACACGGCCATCAAGATCGTTGATCTTGGGCGCGAGACTGTCGACAGCCGTGTTAAGCGCCTTCACCATCGCCGAGAGACGATCGATCTGATCGGCGATATCGGCGGGCGGCATCTGCTTTTGCAATTCGTCGATCCGCGCGACACCTGCCTTTGTCGCAGCGTCAGCATCCGCGAGCGCCTTCTTCAAACCTTCGGTCGAACTCTCCAGCGCATCGAGCCGCGCGGCAACCGCTGCGGCGGTGTCGGTACCGCTGGTCGCGGCAGTGAGCTTTTCTTCAACTGTCTTCAAGGCATCGGCGCGCGCCGCGTCATTGTTCTCGACCGTCGCGATCCGCGCCTCCATGCCCTGAAGCACAGCGCTATTGTCGTTGCCGAAATTGAGCAGGCCAGCCCCGTAAAATCCACCGCCGACGACAAGCGCCCCGACGAGACCGGCAACCGCCGCCGCGCCATAAAGCCGACCCGAACCGCCGGACGCGCCTTCAGCGGATGTCGCAGGCTTCGTCGCCTCTTTCGGCTTTTCCGCGCCGCCTTTCTTTTCGGATACCTTTTCAGCTGCAGCGTCGATTACCGGCGGCTCCTTGCGAGGACGCTCGGGCGAGGGTTTGTTGCGCTCGGGCTGCAAGACCTCCGGTTCGGGCTTGCTGGCGCTATTCTCGCTCTTGTCGTTCTGATCGCTCATGATCCTGCTATCTCGCATCGCATCAAAAAAGGGCGCAAATCACCCGAAATCGTGAAAAGCTCGCCCACTATAAAGGGGATCGTGGCCTGACAAAGGCAGAACCACGGATTTCGAACCAATCTTGGGTACTTAGGGTAACTCAATTGCCGATCAATGACAGCAAGGCAGGCTGTTTCGGTTCGTCGCTGACCTGAATGTCGCAAAACGGGAGACCGGCAAGGGCCTCGGTGACAGGCGCAGACAGGCAATAGGCAGTCAAGGGCTTGAGCGCCGCTTCAAGTTCGGCCTCCCTGACGAGAGTGGCGAAACTCGCTGCCGTGCGCGGCGAATAGAAGAGAATGCCATCGACCTTCCCCGCCGCCATGGCCTCACGCGCCGCATCCGGCAAATGATCCGCCGCTAGCGCTTCGTATAAAACGACACGCTCGACGCGAAATCCCTGAACCTCAAGTTCGCCCTTCAAATCACCCGCCGTCACGCTGCCTGCAACATGAAGGAGAGGCCCTGCGGAAGGATCAAGCTTCGACACGGCGAGTTCTACCAGCAATTCGACATTACCTTCCGCACTGGCAACGGAAATGAAACCTGCCTCACGCACGGCTTCGGCACTCGCTGCCCCAACGGTCAGGACGGGAATGGATTTGAATTTCTCGAAATCGGCGTGACGCGCAATCGCCCGCGCTCCATTGGCGCTGGTGATCAGGATCGCCTGCCAGGCTTCATCGGGGATCGCCGCATCGGCAATCGGCTGGATCGTCAGTAGCGGCGCAGCGATAGCCTCGTGACCAAGCGCTTCGAGCGCGGCAATGGTGGCGCTCGCATCCTCGTCGGGTCGGGTGACGAGCAAGCGCATGGGGGTCAGCCTGTCGTAAAGAATTGCGGACCGGCGCGGCCCTTCAGCTCGTTACCTGCGTCGATGCCCATGGCAACGGCATCCGACGCGAGCCCGTCGCGCGACACTTCCAGCACTTCCTTGCCGTCGGGCGTCAGGATCATGCCGCGCAGCGACATGCGCTTGCCGGAGATTTCAGCAAGCGCCGCAATCGGCGTGCGGCAGGAACCATCAAGCACGGCAAGCATGGCGCGCTCGGCAGAAATCCGCAGCGCCGATTCCGCGTGATTGAAAGTAGCGAGAATTTTCGCCGCCTCTTCATCGCCAGCGCGGCGTTCGACGCCGATGGCGCCTTGCGCAACGGCGGGCAACATTTCATCGGGCGACAGAGGCGCAGTGACTTCATCAAGCATATCCATACGGGAAAGCCCCGCCATCGCCAGCATGGTCGCATCGGCCACGCCATCGGCGAGCTTCTTCAATCGCGTCTGAACATTACCGCGGAAAGAAACGATGGAGACATCAGGACGCTTGGCGAGAACCTGCGCCCCGCGACGAAGCGAAGAAGTGCCGACGACGGCACCGCGCGGCAGTTCGGCAAGCGAGGCCCCCTTGGTCGAGATGAAGGCGTCGCGCGGATCTTCGCGCTCAAGAATGCAATCGATCAGGAGCCCGTCGGGCAGCACCGTCGGCATGTCCTTCATCGAATGGACCGCAAGATCGATGCTGCCGTTATGGAGCCCTTCCTCGATTTCAGCGGTGAAGAGCCCCTTGCCGCCGATTTCCGACAAGTTGCGGTCGAGCACGATGTCGCCCTGCGTCTTGAAGGTGACGATCTCGCAGGCGACCTCGGGCGCAAGGCCCACGGCCCTGGCGACGGCATCCGCCACCATATGCGCCTGAACGAGGGCGAGTTTCGACCCGCGTGTACCAATGCGGAAGCGGCGTTGCATGAAGCATCTCTCAGGTGTAAGGCGAGCGGAACTCGCTATATATCAAGGCTTATGCTGTCTTATAGAGCATTGAGAAAGCCCGCGAACCCCCATTTGCCCCGAAATTCGGCCTGAAAGCCTGAGGGTGCGACGAAAGACAACACGTGACCGAGACCACGACCGCCCCCCGCCCGCTGACCATATTGGGCATCGAGACAAGCTGCGACGAGACGGCCGCCGCCGTCGTGCGACGCCAGGCGGACGGGCGCGGCGAAATCCTTTCGAACGCCGTCTTCTCGCAGATCAAGGAACACGCCCCCTTTGGCGGCGTCGTGCCGGAAATCGCCGCCCGCGCCCATGTCGAACATCTCGACGGGCTGATTGCGCACGCGCTGACCGACGCCAACCTCGGTTGGGACGATATCGACGCCATCGCCGCCACCGCAGGCCCCGGCCTTATCGGCGGCGTCATCGTCGGCCTCATGACCGCCAAGGGCATAGCCATGGCGCGCGGCCTGCCGCTCATCGCCATCAATCATCTGGAAGGCCACGCGCTGACGGCGCGGCTCACAAACGACGTCGCCTTTCCCTATCTGCTGCTGCTCGTTTCCGGCGGTCACAGCCAGATCCTTGTCGTGGAAGGCGTCGGCAAATACCGCCGTCTCGGTACCACCATCGACGATGCGGTAGGCGAAGCCTTCGACAAGGTCGCCAAACTCATGGACCTCGGCTATCCCGGCGGTCCGGCGGTCGAAAAGATCGCAAAGGAAGGCGACCCCACGCGCTTCACCCTGCCCCGGCCTCTGATCGGCAAGCCCGGCTGCGACTTCTCTTTCTCCGGCCTCAAGACCGCCGTCCGCCATCTGGCCGCCGCACAAGAAACACTCGACCACCAGACAAAGGCCGATATCGCAGCGGCCTTTCAGGTAACCGTCGCAGACGTCATGGCCAACCGCGTGACCCATGCCATGGAAATGGCCGAGGAAATGCTGGGAGAAAAAGGCGGGAGACTGGTCGTCGCCGGTGGCGTCGCCGCCAATCAGGCGCTGAAAGCACGACTGGAAGAAGTCACCGCCGAACATGGCTTCACCCTCATCGTGCCGCCGCCAAAGCTCTGCACCGACAATGGCGCGATGATCGCCTGGGCAGGCGCGGAAAAATTCGCGCTGGGCGAGACCGCCGACCTCAATGTCAGCCCGCTTGCCCGCTGGCCGCTCGACCCGTCGAAGCCTGCACGCGGCAACTGACGCGCGCCAAATTTCCGCAAAAATATTGCGCAGCATGATTTTCATGCTGCGCACAAAAAAAGGCCCCGACGCCTACTTGGGGAGGGAGCGTCGGGGCTAGATAAAGACCCTGCGACAGGTCCTATCGCTGCCGGGTAGAGGGAGGGAGGAGGATCACCCGGCAGGGAATTCGGTATCAGGCGTCAGGCGAAATGCGCGACGCCGGCAGTCTGGGCGAAAAGCGCCAGCGCATAGGCGCCGAGCGCTACAGTGATGAGCCGCACCAGGACGGCTTCTGTATGTACGCCCTTGTTCACTGTGAACTTCATGGCGATATCCTTCTCAAATTCGGTTCTAATCGGCGAGGCCCTCAACGACCCCACCGAACGGGTGATGCCGATCAGGCAGCGAGGTGCAGGGCGACCTGGGCAATCAGCGCCAGGCTGTAACCAGCAACAACAGCAGCGACGGCGAAATAGGTCAGCTGGTTTGCGTTCCGGGTCATGGCAGTCTCCTTCGATCCTATCGATGCCCTTGGGCGAACCCCCCGGGCAATTCGTGCAAAAGAGCGGTGTCTTCTCTTTGCAAGCTCCATTTAGGAGAACCCTGAACGAAAAACAATGAACAAAATGAAAAATATTTAGTCTTCAGGAAAAAAGTTGCTGCAATGCAACAGAAATAGCCACGAATCCGTCATAAATGGCGGAATTCAAGCATTTATTCACGGAAATTGAGCGGGGTCAGATTTGCTGCAATAGCGAAGCAAGGGGTCGCGAATCAGGCTTCCACAAGATCTTGGGGGGCGTCAGCCATCGAAACACCAGCCTTGAGACCGGCCAGAATGAGCTGATAGACGCCTTCAAGCTCGCGTTCGAGGCGCTCAAGCGAAAGACGCGAAAAAAGCTGCGGATAGGAAAACTTGAGCGTGGCCGACTGGATCATCTCGGCCACGAAAAGCGGATCGGCGACCTTGAACTCTGCGGTGTGATTTCCGTATTCGATGATGCGATAGAGAATTTCGCGTTCCCGCTCCAGACCCTCATCGTGAAACTGCGGCCGCTCGGTCGTGATGATCTGCGCCATCTCGACGAGCTTGGGGTCCTTTTCCAAAGCATGAAAAGTCGCCCGCAGATCGTGAAACAGAAAATCATGCAGGCGCTCGGCGGCGCTGCGGTCCGTATTCACGAGAATATGCGACAGCTCCTCGGTCGTGCGGATGGAGGCCGCACGCGCGATTTCTTCGGCAATATCGAGTTTGCCGGAGAAATATCGATAGAGATTGCCCGGAGACATGGCGCAGTCTTCTGCGACATCTGCCATTGTCGTTTTGCCGTAGCCATAATGGGCAAAGCGTTCCCGAGCCGCCTCGATAATTTTTTGTCGAGTATCATCTGGAGCGGACATAAAAAAGATTGTAAGCCGCTTGAGTAAATAATCAACGGATCGTTCATTCGTTAGCAGGTGCAACAAACACATGCCCAAAGCCGAGCATGCGAAATTCGAACATATGGGCGTGGTGGGCGCAGGCGCCTGGGGCACGGCGCTGGCGCAGGTCTGCGCGCGTGCTGGCGGCCCGACACGCCGGGTCACACTCTGGGCCCGCGAACCGGAACTCGTCACCGCCATCAACGACGCGCATGAAAATACGATCTTTCTGCCCGGCATCTCGCTTGAGCCCGGCGTGCGCGCAACCGGCGATCTGGCCGAGGTGGCCAAAGCCGACGCCATTTTGATGGTGACACCGGCGCAGCATATGCGCGCGAGCCTCGCCGCTCTGAAACCTCATCTGAAACCCGGCACGCCGATCCTGCTCTGCGCCAAAGGCGTCGAACAGGGAACCCACAAGCTGCTGACCGAGGTGCTCGCCGAAGTTCTGCCCGACGCCATCCCCGCCGTGCTCTCCGGCCCTAGCTTTGCCGGTGAGGTCGCCCGCGGCCTGCCGACGGCGGTGACACTCGCCTGCGAAGACGAAGCACTCGCCGCCGCGCTCACCAAAGCCGTCGGTATTCCGACCTTCCGGCCCTATTACTCCAGCGATCTCATCGGCGCGGAAATCGGCGGCGCGGTGAAGAACATATTGGCGATTGCCTGCGGCATCGTCGAAGGAAAGAAACTCGGCGCCTCAGCCCGCGCCGCGCTCACTACACGCGGCTTTGCCGAGATGACGCGGCTTGGTCTTGCGCTTGGCGCACAGGCCGAAACACTCGCAGGCCTTTCCGGCCTCGGCGACCTCGTGCTCACCTGCAACTCACCACAATCACGCAACATGTCGCTCGGTCTTGCACTCGGCGAAGGCCAGACGCTCGACGCCATAATGGGTTCGCGCAATGCCGTGACCGAAGGCGTCCATTCGGCCAATGCCGTCGTCGAGCTTGCCGCCAAGCACAAGATTGAAATGCCCATCGCCGAGGCCGTCGCCTCTATCGTGACGGGCAAGGCAAGCGTTGACGAAGCGATCATGAGCCTCCTCACCCGCCCCTTCAAAAGCGAAAACGAATTCACCTGACCAATCTTTCAAGGAAACTCAAATGCTTTTCTGCTTCACCGGCATCGACAAGCCAGACAGCCTCGACACGCGTCTCGCCAATCGTGACGCGCATCTGAAACACTGGGGCGACGCAGGCGTCGTCAAAGCGGGCGGTCCCTTTGCAACAGATGACGGAGCCACGATGAACGGCTCCATGCTCATCATCGATGTTGCCGATCGCGCAACAGCCGAAAAGCTCGTCGAGAACGATCCCTACAACAAGGCCGGTCTTTTCCAGCGCATCGAAATTCGCGCCTGGAAATGGGTCATCAATCCCCCCAAGGCGTAGAGCAAACGTCAGCATAAGAGGCAAACGTCATGGCCTATTGGCTTTTCAAATCCGAACCCAATACCTGGAGCTGGGACGACCAGAAGAAGAAAGGCGCCAAAGGCGAACCCTGGAACGGCGTGCGCAACTATCAGGCCAACAATAATATGAAGGCCATGAAGAAAGGCGACCTCGGCTTCTTCTATCACTCGGTCGAGCAGAAGTGCATCGTCGGCATCGTCCGCGTCATCGGCGAACATCGCCCCGACCCGACGGATGAAAAAGGCAAGTTCGGCCTCGTCGACATCGAGGCGGTTGAAGACATGCCGAAGCCCGTCTCGCTCGCCGACATCAAGGCCGAGCCGAGATTATCGGAAAGCATGCTCCTGAAAATGTCGCGCCTCTCCGTGCAACCCGTACGCGACGCGGAATGGAAACTCATCTG
>Ga0098040_1000494_pt1 | contig 18186 bp, 27 predicted proteins | sample 7_EtaG_FD_75065 | JGI IMG/M metagenome (GOLD analysis project Ga0098040, IMG submission 75065) | Marine viral communities from the Subarctic Pacific Ocean - 7_ETSP_OMZ_AT15161 metaG | ecosystem: Environmental > Aquatic > Marine > Oceanic | place: Pacific Ocean | collected 2015-01-08
AATGTAAATGTTGAGACTGCTACTTTGTTGTTAGCTGGGAGCGTGTTTAACTAATGGCTGATGACAGGATTCGCAATGTTCTCAATCAGGATGTTTTGATGGCTTTGTTAGCCATGAGTCAAGATCCTGCAAAAAATTTGTCTGGTTCTGCTAATCGTCCTATACCTCAAGCTCCTGACAATATGAATCCTGAATCTTGGAGAGATAGGAACATTTCAGCTCGAATGGGTAGACAGATGCGTCTTAACCCTGATGCAGGGTTGCGACGCAATCGTCATCCTGGTAGAGGTACCAAGTTCAGACCACCTACAAGTCCGATGGGGAACTTGATGCCTAAAGGTATGGGTGGTTCTGCTCGTAATCCTATGTTAGATATTTTACATGCACTTATAACTTCAGCGGGCTATACGAAAACAGGAAAGTAATTGGCTATAAATTATACGATGACAGGGCGGTCTGACGATCCGACCCCGACTGTAGCTAATGCTATGTCAGCGGGCTATGGGAGTGTAGCTGGTCAAATGTCGCCTTCTTTTAACAATATGAATGCACCTACTTTTGGTGGTGGCACTGCAGGTCAGCGTTACGCAGATTTGCAGGATGCTCTTGGTTCTATTGGTTATCAGAGAAGCGGTGTGCAACGTGAGAGGGCTATGGGTTTGGATGATTTGGCTCGTGGTTTTTCTGATATGCGTCGCAGGATTCCTGGCGCTTACAATAAGCGTGGCATGTTGGACTCAGGTCAGTTTCAGCGAGGGTTAGGTCGCTCGTATGAAGATGAGCTGCGTCGAGCAGGTCGCACAGAAATGGGTATGCAGGGGGCTTTGGATCGTTTAGCGTTGCAACAGCTTGGGGCTGAACGTCAGTTCGCTCGTGCTGGTTTGCAGGATGCTTTGTCTGATGCGGCTCGTAGAGCGCAGTTGGCTACTCAAATCAGGGGAGCCTACTAATGGGTTTTAAGCTTGGTCCTAATGGTGTACCAATTTTTGTACCTGAAAAATCTGCTCCTACTCCCCCTCCGCTTCCTTCTGATTTTGGGCAAGGTTCAGGTGGAGCTGATGTTGATCCTTGGGGACAACCTGATTGGGGTTCAGGACAAGCAGGTCCTGTGTCGCCTCTTAAACAGTATTCAGCAATGTGGCAGAATCCTCCTCCAGGTTGGATGAGTCCGAGTGTAGATGCTACATATGGTGATCCGCTGGAAGATATGTTTGATTTTGAAGACAGATCAGTAGGTACTAACAGAGCTTTCACCCCAGAAGAACAAATAGCGATAGATGCATATGCTGCTAAACAATGGGATCAAATGTCCAACTGGGAAAAATTCAAATCCCAAATGGGGGATGCTTGGGATGCTACAGGTGGTCGTGCTGTTACAGGTATCGCTGATGCAGGTGAAAGTCTGTTTGTGGAAGGTGACTTAGCGGGAGCCTTTGGTGATCTCGCAGGTGCAGGATGGGATATAACAGGTGATGTTGGTCGTTATTTAAATGAGCAAGGTGTAGATCTAATTGAAGATTTTGCCAGTAATGCTTGGAATAATTGGGGTTTAGAAGACGCATGGGATAGTGCTTATGGTGCTGCTGAAGATTTTATTGGGGATATCCCAGGATATGCAGGTCAATTTGCTGGCTATTTAGGCGATCAAGCTATGGATCTTGGTGGTGCTGTAGGTCGTCAAGCTATGGATTGGGGTGATCAGCTAGGCGGTTATGTAGCAGATTTTGCTACTGACACTGCTCTTCCTTGGTTGGAAGAAACAGCAAGCGATGTAGGTCAATGGACTCAAGACACTGCTATTCCATATTTTCAAAACGATTTCATCGAAGATGTAACAAACATAGCTGGTGGTGTTAAAGATTGGGCTACCGACACGGCATGGCAAGATTATATGCAACCTTTCTACGAGGATACTTTAAAACCTTTAGGTTTAGATATAGCTGACTGGGCTGTTGAAGACGTTTACGAAGACATAATGCTTCCTCTTTACAACGAATATTTAGAACCTTTGGGTATAGATATAGCTGATTGGGCTTCAGGTGAAGCATGGCCCTATATGAGAGATCATTTAGGTGATGACATTAGTGACGCTTTGGAAAAGGTTCCAGCGTTTTTAAGAAACGTGGCTCCTGATGGTTCTCGTTTAGACACAGCTTTAGAATCCGTTGTGGGTGGTTTCGGTAGCGCTATGGATTTCATACAAGAAACTCCAAGCAAAGGTATAGATTGGTTGCTTGATCCTGATCGTCCTGCTTGGAATCAGGAACAGGCTGCTGCAGATGAACTGCAAGCAACTATTCAAGCAGCTCTAGGAACAGGAATGGGACCTACAGGCGCGGGTATGCAAGCTTCTCCTGCTGGGACTCCTTCAGGTGCGATGTCTTATGCACCTGCTCCAGGTGGATTCGGAGGTGGCGCTCTTCCAGGAGCGGCAGAAGTTTTCAATCCGACCACTGTTCAAGAATTTATGCAAGGCGCACCAAATTTAACTATCGAAGATCGTTATGCCCAAATGTATGATGATATGAGAACTTCAGCTGACAGACAGTATGCTATTAGTCAGCAAGCAGCGCAAGCTCAAAGAGCTGCAGCGGCTGATATGTACGCTATGCAAGCTGCGGATGCTGCACAGCAGAAGGCTGATAGTATCAATTCTCTTAATGCTATTGAGCAGGGCATGTTGACTCGTTTGAATGAGTTGCAGACTATACAGGAAACTGGTATTAGTGATGTTTCTGCGGAAGCTACTCGTCTTAACCAGCAGTTGTCTTCTTTGAGGGAAGCTAAGACTCAGACTATGTATCAGATGATGGAAGATCAGATGAGCGCACAGCAGGGTCGTACAACTGCTTTTGCTGACACTAGGCAAGCTCGTTTGGGTAGTGAGGAGGCTCAGTTGGCTTCCGATTTGGCTTCTATGGAGGCTGACAGAATAGGTCAAGAAGCTGGTATGGCTGGTCAGGTTGCTAGTCGTTTCGCTGGCGCTCGTCAGGGAATGCAGGATCGTATTACTAGCGCTGAAGAGGCTTTAAGAGCGCAGGGTATTGACCCTGCAGCGTACACTACTGGTCCTGGCGCTGAGACTATGGCGTTGTTGGATTCTCAAGAACTTTCGATGATGACTTTGCAGAATCGTTTAAGGGACGCTAATAATGCTCAGGCTATTGACCGTCAGATGCGTGGTCGTCAAATTTATAGTGATGCTCGCAGACAGTTGGAAGATAATATGTTTGCCTACATGGAGGATTTGCAAGCTCGGAGGGATTCCGCTGCGGTAGGCAAGTTCACTGAGCAGGCTGATAATGATATTACTAAGGCTGCCACTCAGGGTGAGATTAATATTGATGAGTTGGCTGGGTTGCAGGCTGTGCGTGAAAGCATTTCTGGTGAGAAGACTGATCTTTGGAAGGAAACAGAGTTCGCTAAACTTGGTTCTAAACAGGATTACAATGCGGCTTTGGCTCAGGCTCGTGCGATACAGGCTGATAACATGGCAGCGGCTCAAGCACAAGAGTTTGACGATATGTCTAACTACGAGTTTTCTTTAGCTGAGATTGATCGCATGGAAGCTGAAGGTAAGATTTCTGCTTTACAAGCTGAACAAGCAAAATCAGCTCAATTAGCTCAAGATTACATTATGGTTGATATAGGTGACGGTGTTGAGATTCCTGTTAACAGAGATTGGTACACTGAAAATCATCTTCTTCCTCCTGCTTCAGATTTGTCTTCTGATGTGAATCTGATGCAAATGCAGGATTCCGCAGGTAACATTTTCAATGTTGATGTAGGTGCTGTCGATAAATTTGGTAATCCTTATTTAACTGCTGGTGCTGCAACCAATCCTGCTCTTCATGGAGGTGCTTTGACACCTCTGTTCGGTGAAGCTGTTGAAGAGATAGCTGCTACACAAGCAGCATTAGGTGGTCCTACTCCTGCACAGAATTTGGCTTTCGCTGAAGCTACTACAGGTATGAGTTTACAGGATCAAATTAATTTATCCAGATTGTTTGCTAGCCAAGCAAATCAAGGCTAGTCATGGCGAGCGAAACTGACCGCTCTAAAATAGTTGACATCATCAAAGGTGGTGCAACTCCTAGCGCTTTCAAACCTGTTAGTTCTAATGTTTTTCAACCTTTGCCTGATACTGCTTTCACAGGAAAAGTTAAGCACACAACGAGAACCGCTCCTGTTATAGGTGGGACTCCTATAACTAGGTTTGCTAAACCTGAGAAGAAAAGCAAAGGTTTCGGTGGTGCTTTCGGTGCTTTAATTGATGTTATTGATTGGCCCGCTTCTATTGTTCGTTCAACTATTAAAGAAGTGCGTGATATAGGTAAGCCTGATCAGAGTTTCTCTTTGAAGGATTGGTGGAAGCAAGGTGGGGGTGGTCCTTTTGCTTCTGACAAAATGTTTATGGGTGAGATCATGCGTGAAACTGGTTCTCCTTTGGGACCAGAAGGAAGCGGAGAAGAACTTGCTAAAGGTTTAACATTAGATATCCTTACTGATCCTATAACATATTTAACTTTCGGAATAGGAGCTATACCTAGAGCCTTAGCTACAGCAGGGAAGATCCCTCAAGTTGTTAAAGCTTTGAACAAGGCAGCAGGGTTAGCTAAAACTACTGATAAAGCTAATGAGCTTCGCAAAGCTGCTGATCGTGTGCAGAAAACTAATTCTATTCTTTCAGCTGGGAAAGCTTTAGACCATATTGGTATCAAATCTGGTGCCACTTTGATTATTCCTGGGACAGGAAGATTGGGTAGACATTTCATTGAGAAGCCTTTAAGTATCGCTACTGGTGGTGCTGTGGGTCGTATGGCTCGTAATGCACGAGCTAAGAATGTTCCTTCTTTTGTTCTTCCTGATACTGCTTTTGATGTGCAAAGGTATGCACCTCAAATAGCTCAGTCTATGAAAACTATTAAAAAGGGTGACGATTTTGCTAAACAGGCTTTAACTAAGCAGGGTGTTCCTGAAGTTTTACAGGACAGTATTTTGGCTGCAGCTAAGTTTGGTCGCAAGTCGGCTATAACTTTACCTTTGACTATTCCTGGTACTGCTACTGCTATGTCTAAGATCGCTCCTTTGCCTGGAATGGCTTTTCGTTGGGGTATAACTACTAAAATAGGTCAGACTTTAGATAAGGCTTTGAATTATAAAGCACCTATTCGTGCTTTAAAATTGGTTGATAGTGATCCTGATTTGAACATTGCTGCTAATAAGATTCACGAAGCTTCCAACATGGGTGATATGGCTGCTTTCCAATTCAGGAGACAGCTTTTAGGTAATCCTTCTAAGGCTCCTCTTGGTTATCGTATGGCTGTTAAAGGAGCGCCTGAAACCCAAGGAACTGGTGTTATGGGTTTAACAGAGAGAGCTAAACGGTTTGGTATTTCTAATGAAGACATGATGAGAGCTTCTGATCGACCCACATTTTTAAGAGATGGGACTTTGAATCCTGAGTTGCCTGAGTCTTTCAGAAGGTTAGGTCAACAGGGTGCTGATTTTCATCAAGAGTTGCGTCAATGGTGGGATGACGCTGCGAGGTTAACTAATGAGGCTTTGGGTAAAACTCAGTTGTCTGGTTTTGCTAATGATCTTTATGCAGCTCGTTATTTAAACGAGGCTGGGCAGGAGATTCTAGGTGGTAAAGGTTGGCGACCTCCTCGTACTATGGGGTCTGACACTCCTTGGAATCTCAGACCGACTATTACTCCAGCCCAATACATTGAAGAAGTTGCAAAAAGAGGTGAAGAGGTTGCAGGTGGAATGTTTAAGACAACATGGATGGGTCGTTCTATAAGCGACGAACTGTATGACACAGGTAGATCTGTGCGTGATCAGATAGATGAAATAACTGTAGATGTTTTAGGCAAAGAAGAAGCTCGACAAATTTTCAGTAACAATTTTGAGGAAGTTGCACAGCGTTACATCATGGACATGGAACGTGGAATCAATTTGGGTGTTGTCAGGAAAACTCTTGAAGATGCTGGAGTTGGTATACCTGTTACTGCTTCTGGGAAGATTCGTTTAGATTTAACGGATCGTTTAAAAACTTTGACAGCTAATGCTAGTAAGTTCCAAGATAAGATTGATGCTGCTCGTGTGGCTGATAGACGGCTTTTGGAGCTTGATGAGTTAGCCGAGTTTGGTTATCCTGGTTTGGGTTCGGGTTTCCGAAGCGGTCCTATGCTTCAGCTGGAGCGTGATGCGGGTATTCTTTTAAACAAAATGAATGATTTTGTTTCTGGTAATGGTAATTGGATTCCTAAAGGTTTGAAAGCCACTATTCGTGATTTGAATTCTGTTAAGCCTTTGGCTACTACAGGGTGGGCTAATACTCTTGATGATTATGCTGGTATAGCTAATACTTTAGGGTATCAAGTGTCTGCTTTGCGTAGATCTGTTAATGGTATGAAAGCTGCTTTAACTAAAGGAGGTCAAACTGTTCCTCCTGATTTAAATTATGTTGAGCGTAGCATAGCGTCTATGGAATCTGCGTTGGCTCAGATGAATGGTTTGATGAACACTGCGGCGTTGGGTGATGAAACTATTGTTGCTGCGAAGCAGATGCTTCGTACTTTGGAGACAGGTCAGGTTCCTAAGAATATAGAACCTGCTATGAAAAAGTGGGCTGATCAGTATTCTGAGTGGGTGAAGCTGGATGACACGACTGGTTCTACTACATTTTTGCATCAGGCTGACGAGGATTATTTAACTGCTGCTATGAATCAGATCGGTGCAGGTGAGCTTCCTGATTTGGCTTATTTAACTAAACTGGTGGAACAAACAGCAGGACAAGCAACAGAGAAAGCATCTCTGTACACAGAATTGTTGGAAGAAGTAACTTTCAACATGAAAAGATTTGAAGAGATAACACCAAGCATGATGGAAGGTTTAGAAGACGCTCGACTGTTAGCAACTAAAGATGTGCTAACACCAGACGAATTTTTCAACCAGCAAAAATATTTGCAATCAGCTAAAGAACAGATCATGGATTTAGAAACTGAAATACAGTCAGCTAGACGTTCAGCTGATCTAGGCAGGCGTGTTTCTGCAGCTGAAAGTCAAGAAGAAGCAATCAAAATGATCAACACTGAAAGGGGTCAACAAGGTTTTTCTAACGCCTACAACGAGGCTTTAAGTAACCAGCTGACAGGAAAATGGTTGCAAGGAATGGCAGGCGTTAATGTGGGTGAACATGCCGAGCTTTTTGCTTCAGCTATTTATGCTGCAGCAAAAATGAATGACCCTAAAGCTTTGAACAAATTTTGGAGAGGCTATGGGCATATTCTAAACTATTGGAAAGCTCAAGCTGTCGCTACCCCAGGTTTCTTTATGAGAAACATGGTTGGTGCTGTTTGGATCAACAGTCAAATAGCTGGTGTTGAAATGGGTCAGCATACTAAAGTTGCCGCTATGAGAAGTGCGGCGCAAGACGCAGCTTACAGAGCTTTAAAAGATCAAAAATATATGTCTGATTTAAACAAGGTTGCTCGTATGACAGGTAAACCTGCTGAGACTATCGCTCTTGGTGGTTTAGAAGGTGCATTGAGTGGAACTAGATATTTGGCTTGGGAATTAAGTAAAGGTAAAGTTGGGAAGACAATAACTTTGAAAGGTCTTCCAGGCGGTTTTCGTCAAGTTAACAGTAACTATTTGAAAAATTTTGAGAAAGTGTTACGCAACGGCATAGCTGAAGGTGGTCAAGCTGCAAGCGAAGTTGTTGAAAAGGTTGCTAATAAAGGTCATTATTCTCTTTGGAAGTTTTGGCGACCAGAGTTTCTGCCTCTTAAATTTATTCGTAAAAGAAACGAAGATGTCGAATTTATGGTTCGTGGCGCTTTAGCTATGGACGTTTTAGAAAAAGGTGGAGACATCGCTACAGCTCAACGACAGGTAAACAAATTTCATTTTGATTACGCAGAGTTAACACCCACAGAAGCGAAAATCAAAATGGTTATTCCTTTCTGGAAATGGCAGAAAAGCATTCTGCCTGTGTTGTTAGAATCGGTTGGTAAACAACCTAAAGCGTGGTCAAGGATGCATCAGATTAAAGCCGAGATTGAATACATGAGCGATGAGGAAGGAATAGTCCCAGACTATTTCTTAGAGAACCTTGGCGTGAGACTCCCTTGGAGGATGGACGGTTCACAGGTTTATCTGCTACCTGATTTACCTTTTAAAGATTTGAACCGTTGGTTGAAAGAACCTTCTTCTCCAGCGAAGATCTTTACTGAAGCTGCGTTTCCTTTAGCTAAACTTCCTATCGAGTTGTGGGCTGGGAAACAATTCTTCGCTGACATTCCTTTGAAAGGAAGGTTGCAGCAGGTTCCTCCTGTGTATGAAAACATTCCTGGTTTGATGCCTTTACTAGGTATTTTAAATAAAGCTCAGAAGAACAGGGAAGGTCAGTGGAAGATGACTGATTCTGATTTGTACATTTTGGATCAGATGATGCCTTATCTAGGACGATTCCGTAAAGGGTTCCCTAATGAAAAGAAATATCAGAACGAAGCTCGTCGTATGACAACATGGATTTCTGTGCTGTTTGGTGGTGGTTTAAGAGTGAACACTCCTGAAGAGCAGAGGAATCAGCTGTTAAGAATGCAAAGAGAAGACAGCGAATATTACAGAGATATGCTCGATTTGGAAACGCGTGAAGTCTAAACTCTTTGGGACGCAGGAGGTTTAGAATAATGGATTACATATCACGACACACTTGGGGTGCAAGACCAACTAGAAAGCCTTTTTCGAGGCTTAGATCGTCAAGGGTTGTGGGTATAGTTCTTCATCATTCTGGTGTTTCTTCTCCTCCTAAAGGCGTAGATGCTGTCAAATCTTACGAGCGTTATCACATGGATACTCGTGGCTGGAACGCTATTGCCTACAATTGGTTGGTGGATGAAAACGGAGTGATATATGAAGGGCGTGGTCCAGGGATCGTGTCAGGGGCCACCAAGCATTACAACTTCAAGACAGAGAGTATCTGTTTCACAGGCTATGGAGGTCGAACCGTCCCTGAGACTGCGCTTATCTCAATCACGGAAGTGATTGAAGATATCCAATCTCGTTATGGAGGGAGACTTTGGGTGAAAGGGCATAAGGATCTGGCTTCGACTACTTGTCCAGGTTCTGAATTGTACTCATGGTTGCAGAATGGTTCTGTTTTATATGAAGGTAACCCTGCGACTATAGATTTTGAAGCGATAGCTAAATATTTAAGAGAATTAGGTAAAGGGCTTGATAAGAGTCCTTTGTCTAGAAGGAAACGTAGCAGAGGGCAGTTAGTTCAGCTGGCTCAGGGAAGGCTTAGAGATAGGGGTCACGATTGTGGCGCTATTGATGGTGTTTTCGGTCAGAAAACTAAAGGTGCTGTTAAAAGTTTTCAGAAAAAATTCGGTTTCTTGCGTCCTAACGGCGTTATTGACCGTCAAACATGGGACTGTATGTTCTTAGTATAGGAGGTCATTCACATGCCAAAAGGTGAAGGATACGGAAGTTTTGAAGACACGTTCGGCTCTCAAGATGAGCAGCTATATGACTCTACGTCTTCGTTTAATATGTGGGATATGTCGCAGAAAGCTAAGAAAGCTGCAGCGTATCTTCGTAACACTAATTTAGGGAATGCCGCTCATGATGGTCGTCCTTTCGGAAAGTAGGTCATAATGGATCTTATAAATAAGACACCTCAAGAGGTCAGCACTGACAAAGTGTTGGTAACAAGTGTTACTCGACCTACTTCTAATCTTGGCACATTGTCAGGTGACGCTATGTTACGTATGGCTAACGGCATGCGAGCCAAGTTCGACGAGAACGATTAGTGGGTAGAAAAAAACCTCGTAAACCAAGGTACTAAAATGCCTTTAAAAAGTGGTTCGGATCGTTCCACTGTCTCTCATAATATTGGTAAACTCATAAGTGAGGGATATTCAAAAGACCAAGCTTCGGCTATTGCTTTTAGTAAAGCAGGTCGAGCGAAGAAAGGAAAAAAATGAGTACATCTTCCAAATTTAATTGGGGCGACTGGCTAGAGAGAAGTCTTTGGACAGCTCTCCAATCAGGGTTAGCAGTTTTCACTTTAGGTGATTTGAGTACAGCACGTAGCGCAGCAGTAGCTGGCGGTGCGGCTTTACTTTCAGCTGTTAAGTCTCTAGCTAAGGAACGTCTAGCTAAATGAGTGAGAAGCCCAACATCGACTTTGAGTCGGAGTGGGCTTCTTTTATGGCGGGTCCAGTTCGTGAAGAACTGCAAAAATCTATCGACAATGAACTAACTGAAACAAGTAATGTTTTCGATATTTTAGATGGCACTCATGCCAAATGGAACGGTGAGATGCTTGGCATTCTTACTGTTTTCAGAATAGATGACCTGATATCTTTGTTGGCTGCTTGGGAGGAAGCAGCTGATGGGAATTGGTTAGCTCAAAAAGAAGTGTTGTTGTGGTTAGAGAAATGGATGTCTTTCATCACAGAGTGTGTTGATGCGGGACCTCAGCAAATCTGAGAAAGTCTTTTACCTGCTACACAAGCTTCCATGAATTGTAAAAGGGTAACATTCCAGCCTTTAGGGTTTCCATGAAATGCTTTCACGTAGGTGTATTTGTCTTTCCCTACTCTGAAACTAATCACTCTTTAACCGTTGTGATACCACAGGGTTCTCAGCCAGCGTTTCTTTGAGTTCATCCAGGATTCTGTCACGCCGCCTAGCCAATGTCGTTTTAGGTATACCGAGTATGCCCCCAACAAAACGGAGACTAAGCCTAGCAACAACCAACATATCGAGTATCCATCTATCTTCTTCATCTAATTCATCCAGCGCATCTGCGATAATGTCACGTAATTCCATTTGTTCTGAGATTGATTCTTCAGGATCTTCAAAAGGTGGGCAGGATATGAGAGCTTCAATAGGCGTGAAAGGGCGGTAGAACGCTGACCCGTAACGGTTCCATCTAGGCAGGTACGAGCTGAGAGGATCATACAACGATTCTTTTCTTCTAGATTCATTCCAGCTAACCACCTAACTCTGTCCATACTTCCTGTGCTTTAATAGCATAGTACTTGTTACCTTCAGGGAATGTACCTATCTCAGCGTTATCTACGAAAGGGCGCAGCTTCTTAATTGGAAACATGAGCTGTCTATCATTATGTGAATCGTATAAAAACAATTCGACAGGCATCACGGTACGATCCCACCAGAGTAAAGCTTCCCATTTGTCTGGTTTCATGTGAATGATTTGTTTCTTACCAAATCCTTGCACTTCAACTAAACAGTTGGTGGTGAGATAGTCAGGAGTGAACCTGATACGTTCAGGTAATCTCCATGTAGCTAATGGTGGTCTGTTCAATCCATAGCGTACAAAATTGTTTTTTGACCACTCTTCAAATTTGCCTTCAGCTATATCTCCCATAGCGTAAAGCCTCTTGTTGAAAGGCTGATCCGCGAAGGTCATTTACTTTTTTCTTGCTGCCAATTTTTGAACATACCGATCATCCGCATAAGCAACTCCATTCAGCCCGTCCTTAACAGTCTTACACAAATTATCTAAGTCTGCTGTTAATGGACATATTTCTTCATCTAAATCTGTGATGGTTACAACAGTTCTTTTTTTGCTGAATGTGCATGACACTGAAACTGGACCATTAAAGAATGGTCCTTTGTATGCGTCTGCTATGCGTTGCTCTGCGTCTAAAGTTTTCTTATCCGTGTACGCTCGTCCTCTAGCGAAACGTGGTCTTCCTTTAGCTTTAGGTCGCCCAGGTATGACGAATCTGTAGGTAGTCATCGCATTTTAGAGTATGCGTCAGTGACCAGCTTTGAAAGCTGTTTCTCCCCTTCGGTTCCTCTGGTGGCAAACTTTTGCCCCCATCTGAGATCACATTGTCTTGTCCATTCTAAGACAGCGTTCTCAGAGTATTTTTGTCTAAATAAAGAACATGCGAATGAAAACAAAGCTAGGCTTCTGTCGTTATGTTTAGGTCCGTTATCCCATATGTCTCTCGCTACGAATTTGAAGTCAGCTCCTACTCTAGTGTGAGTAAATTTTGGTACAGGCACTGGCGCAGTGGCTGCTGGTGGTTCATATAAGGAAGCTAATTTAACTATTTTTTGTCTATCTGTTAAAGAATTGTATGCAGCTTCAACAAACTCCTCTAATAATAGGTTGCTCTCAGACGCGCGTAGAGCCTCCTGGCGACCTTCTGGGCGTGTCTGGGCATATGGGAGTCGTATACCATTACCGTAACCTTTAGCTGGCATAGTAACTTGTTTAGGGTAAACCTCTTTAGTTGGAGCATCAACTATCTGACAGCCAGCAAGCATAGCGTTACGTCCCATCTGAGCAGGAACATCCTCATCTAAAAATACCCACAAGTGAAAACCTTTCGACCTTGAAGACTCAACAAAAGAAACAATATCTAATTGAGATAAAAGCCCTTGAACATTCAAAGCATCTGTAAGAGAAGAATCTCCTTCGTCCCAATCAACAGCCAACCATCCAACATTGCATTTAGGAGAACCAGTGATCTCCATCAGAGGGTAAACACCTATACGGTAATCTCCCCATAAATGTTTTTGAGCAGCTTCCATGAAAGCAACACCATGAGCTGGGACAGCAACCCCGAAATCTTCATCACGCCAAGGTCGGAAATCACCCTCAGGTGTTTCCTTAGCTAAACAATTACCTCTGAAAAGAAAACAAAACTTTTCTACAATCTCAACATCGTTCATCGCATAAACCTGTCATCAGGTGGAATATCGTCATCTCTGTACTGTCTTATCTGACCTGTATGTGGGCAAAGAAAGTATTCAAAATCACCAAGCTTATTAGGTGGTCTTTTATTCTTATTGATCCTCACATTAATAGAAACAGAATGGTAACACTTCTCCAAATATGTTAAAGCAGGATCGTCACGTTTACGGTACACACCTAACACTGCTAAAGATTCCTGCTCACCACCGTAACGACCTGCAGCTATTGTCGCAGGTTTATGACGTTCACCTGAACCACGACCAGCCTGATGCACCACAGCCACAGGAAGAGAAGCATCCTTGCACCAGCGTTTAACACCTTGTGCTTTAGCTACCACTCCTGTCGCATCCGAATCGCCTGGAAGCAACTCAAGATAATCGATCATACAAAAGTCAGGATGCCTACCCCAATAGTCTTGAACCTCTTTCAAAGCGTCAGTCATCTGATTGAAACTCAAAGCATGATCATTGATAATAACTCTGTTGAACAAAGTTCGAGAAGCTGTCCTGACTTCATCCAAAGTAGCAGGATCACCATCTTTAATTAACTGTTCCAGCTCTTCACCATTACGTCCGTAAGCTAAACAGTGAAGCTTCTGAGCTACCAGCTCACGAGGCTCATCAGGAGAGAAGATAAGAATATGAGAATCGCTATTTAGTAAAGCATTAACAATAGCGTTATATAAAACTTGTGATTTACCGTTATGACTATGACCCACAACGAGCATCATTTCACCCTTTGCTAAACCCCTGAGTGCCAGATCAACTTCAGGGAAACCTAAAAGAAAACGACCTTCGTCGTTTCGCACATAGTCAACAAAAGAATCAAATGCTGTTGAAGTAGGTTCAATGTAACGGTATTGAAGATCCTCATCCCCTGACGAAACTGTCGCTTCTAAACGTGCAACAATCTCATCAGGAGATAGAGGGGAGGGAACTTCAGTCATTAACCACCACAGGCAGTGTGCATAGCCTCCTCATTGAATTCAATGATAGACCCATCTCCTGCTTGGATGTGTGTCGGGGCATCTGACAGCCATAAACCTATACGTTCAGCACCCAAGCCGTAGAGCGAAGCTCCTGCTTGAGAAATGTTAAAGTCAGCTGCGTTAGGTGCGTAACCACCGTTAGCTTTACCGAGAGCTTTCTTCTTAGCGTTATCAAAAACGATGATTTTACCGTCATCAGTTTTTTGACCTGCACAAAGAAAAGCAACATTCCAAGCTGATTGTTTACCATCAGTAACAAAACCATTATCGTCTAATTCTTTTTTACTTCGACGAGGTTTCGCTGCCGCTGCAGGCGCTGGACCTGCTGTTACTGGTGCTGGTTGTGCCGCAGCAACACTGGTCTGTGCTGGCGCAGGGGAACTAGCTGGAGCGCTTGAAGAAGCGGAAACGCTTTTTCGTAGCCTTCGCATAGGCAACCCCGATTCTGTTAGATCCCATTCAACACCAAGAGCGTTATACACCTCTGATTTGATGTTACCTACAAGACTGCTTGCCTCTGCTAATAGTGCTTCGTGATCGAAAGAATCAGGATATGCACAAGTGATAGACAAACGAGCTGTAGTAGTTTCATACTGTTGCTCAGTTATCTTTTGTTCAAACGCAAAACTAATCACGTTTGGGGTTTGTATCTCTGTCATTTAATTTCCCTTTCAGGGTTGTTTATTGGTTACCAATTAGTCGGCGACTCGCCGATGTGTTTACCTCTACAATTCATAAAGTTACCACACCACTTGTCACTGCATCTCCATCCATCATAGCGTAAGGGCCACGTAGGTAAACGTGCTTCTATTAATTCAGCTATGTTAATGAAGAAAGGTATTAAAGAATCCCAATCGCCTGGAGTGCGAATCACCTCTATGTTCTGCAGTTTGCCTTTATCTAAATGGCAGAACGTGAAAGGTTGTGGGGTTTCAAAATCTTGCAATTCGTGCGCTCTAGCGAGAGTGTAAATCATTGATTGAATGTTGTTGCGTCTAACTTCCCAAGCGTTTTTAGCTCGACCTGTTTTCCAATCCCATGTCATGCCATCCTCATCAAGATCTCTAGTGCCATGCAGTTTGATTCGTCTTTGCTCATCCTGATACAAAGTAAACTCGAAAGTCTTTTCCACACCTACAGGGTTGAGATCAGGGAAAACTTCGTTAAACCATACTTGGGTTTGAAGCGCTCCCATTTCTTGAACTTTAGCTTCAGGTTCTAACCAAAAATCTATTTCATCAACATACTCTTCCCAAGCTTCTTCATATGAGCTGAGAATATCCTCTAAAGAAAACTCTGTTCCAGCCATACGAGCAAGCAAAGCTTTCTCTATGGCTTCGTGAACCACTGTCCCTCTAACCATAGAGCTGTTGGTTTTATCTATTGCTGTTCCGTTCATCTGAGTTCGTGCAGCTTCTGGGCAATCTAAAAAAGTGTTAGCCCAGGACTGTCTAAATCTGTGTTCAATCATGTAACTAGCTTAAACGATGGGTGTGACAAAAATTGGTATGATCAGCTTATATCCCATTTACTTATGGAAGAGTGCCTTTTCATGGCACGTTTACGAGGCGGTTGTTGAGCCTCTTCTTCTCTTAGTCTCAAGTATTCTTCTCTTGTTAGTGTGGTGTGTTCACCTGATGGTGGTATACCCATTACTTATTCCTTTCCTTGTTTCTGCCAGTCCTCCCAGCAACGCCAGCTCGGATACCAATGAGAAGCTCCACCCCATCTCTGATGTGAATCCAATTCATAGTAAAGCCAAGCAGCTACACCTACATTAGAGCGAGGTTCAACAGCCAACCATCCACTGAACCCAGCCTCAAAACTGCGCTCCTCCCACCATTTCGGCAGGTGCTGGAACCATCCTGTGGCTCCGCTCTTAGGGTTAATAGCCTCTGACCACTTATCATCAGGTTTAGCAGACGACTCGCAGAAAGCGATCCGTAACATCAGAGGCACATCTTCAGGTTCAAAGTAGTGTTGCACCAGTTCTCTCAACGTGGGGAGATGAGCGATGTATATATGCTCAGGTATGTCACACGAACCATAAGCAGGACACTCCTCTATAGGTTTAGACGCAACGTGTTTAGCGTAGTCAGTTTCCTCCCACACCATCGTTGTTGAAGTAGGCACCATAATAACAGGCACTTGAACTCTGCTAGTAGGAGCAATAGGGAAACAAGCACCTGTCACTCCCAAAACGACAACCAGCAAAATTTTTGTGGCTATTGAATGAAACTTAGAAACAAACATCAGATATCAGACATCAGATAAATGCCCCTAGCGGGGCATTATCAGATATATCAGATAGAAGCCTTGTTACGCAAGCGTTCTTCTCTAGCTCTCAAAATTTTAGCAACACGAGAACGAGACACACCAGCCCAACGCCCAACCTCAGCCTGAGAAAACTTTTCCTTATCCACCAGGTAAGCTATGTCATCCTCCCTAGCATCAGACAGCTCACTTCTCAAAGCTTGTAGGTCACGTTCCAGCATCGTTCTCATCCTGATCCTGTCTCGTGGAGCTAACTTATTTAACGTGTGTTCTAAATCCTCGAAATGGGGCAAGAACAATCTTCCATCACTATTCATTCTCTAATAGTAACTCAGCCGACAGCACATATGCACGTTCTACTGCTTCTAAAATAGGTAAAAGCATACTGAAGTTAACATCACCAGCTCTCTCAGCTAAATGATCGAGAGTATCTCCCAAAGGTTTACATTGAGAAGCTGTAAACAAAATAGCTTGCCTCATCGTATCCTCAGCTATATCTCTCTTAGGTGAAACCTTTTCCCACTCAGGGAAACAAGGTTTCATTTCTATTACAGGTCGTTCACTCATCATTACCTCCCATTAAATCGGCAAACGCAACAAACGCTCTTTCATAATCCTCAGCGAGCCTCTTGTGATGCTGGCTGATCTCAAACAATGCATCCATAAATCTAATAGCTGCAGATGGTTGCTCATCTTCGACTAGATGCAACCCTTGATAATATTTCTTATCTTCTTCCATCTTTCCCTTTCAAAGTAAAAGCTCCCCCATCCAACGAGAAAGGGTAGTAAATCGTCGGATGAGAGAGCAGTGTAATCATAGCATTATCTTCCTAATGATAAGACCATGCTGTCCCATTAACAACACCATTTCAGTCAGTAAGTCTACGCAAATCATCTAAACTCTGCTCCCAAGTGCGCCAACTCGTACCTAACAAATCGAGTCTCTTGTTCCTTAGTTTCCTGTGGGTATACACAATACCTGCAAAGAATCCGATAACGATCCCGAAAAGCATTCCCAACACGATTAACATTCATCCTCCTCTACCATTAAAAGATCCCAGCAGGATTCACACAAATAATAGTTACCTCGACAACCCTGAATAATAACCTCACGCTCATTAGCAGTAAGATTAGGGAACACATCCTTAATGTTTTCCCCTTTCATCCAACGCTCAAGCTTCTCCAGCTCCACAGTCAACACAGCAACACGCCCACACTTGTCGTTGCGACAATCCGCAACAACCTTTATGGTTTCTTTCTGATCTAACATTATCTACCTTCTTTCTCTTTTTTAATTTTTGTATACATGCCACGCCTCGCCCCTGATGACAGCCCGCCCCAAGTACCCTGACGCTCACCATTCAACACAGCGAAAGACAAACACTCCTCTTGCACAGGACAAGAATTACAAATTCTCACAACCTCTTTCTTAGGAGCGCCCTTCTTAGGAAAAAACATTTCAACATCCAGGTTTCTGCAGCTGGCTCGCCCCATCCACGAGGGACGGTCAACAATCTGCTTAACAAACTGATCGAAGCTGTTACTCATCTTTAATGAACTCAACAGTAATAGACTTCACTCTCTCCCAGCCACCAAGCTCAGGAGGATCTTCCACAACTTCAACTATGACATCGTAACAACCATCCCCATAACCTGCAGTAGTTACAAAACCAAGCCCTCCGAGAGCCTCAGCGAAAGGCTTACCCAATGTGGGTTCAACAACTTTCTCATAGTCATAATCTTCTTTAATGTAACAAGGATCACAGATCAGGATTGTCCCTGAGTCCACGCCCACGCTACCGACTTTATATTTTTTTACTTTCATCTTTCCCTTTCTCATAACCATGAGTATGCACACGCTCGGCAAACCCATTTTTTAACATATTCTCGTGTCAATCTTTCACGCTCAAAACTTTCAGCGATCCAAAAAGGCACATGATCTAAAACTTCTTCATCGCCACATTTGCGACAAGAAACTATCTGATTCATCATTACCACCCTTTCGTAGTTACTTCTGTATCTCGATAATCAAGAACAGAAAGTTCTTCTTCTTCTTCTATACGACTTATGATCGTATCTAAAGCATTGTCATAGTCACTTGATACTAGTATTTCAATCTTAGTTAATTTCATCATTACCCTTTCTTGTTGTGTACATATGATGTTAACAC
>Ga0098040_1000499_pt1 | contig 18064 bp, 31 predicted proteins | sample 7_EtaG_FD_75065 | JGI IMG/M metagenome (GOLD analysis project Ga0098040, IMG submission 75065) | Marine viral communities from the Subarctic Pacific Ocean - 7_ETSP_OMZ_AT15161 metaG | ecosystem: Environmental > Aquatic > Marine > Oceanic | place: Pacific Ocean | collected 2015-01-08
GAGATTCGCTTGTGCTTGTCTCTTATTGAATTTTTAACCTTGTCAGCTACTGCCAACGCTTTATTCTTTGCCATTAATCTCTCCTTTATGTTTACTATATAATTGGTTGTACTGCCTTATTATCTCAAACCACTTTTCCTTAGATAATCCTGCAACCTCTCTTGCTCTAGGTTCAAACATATTATATTCGCCACTCTTTCTAACCTCAGCAAATGCTAAGAATTCATCTCTTTCTATGTGCACTCTATCTCTCCTTTTCTACTGTCAATCCTATCCTTACTAATTTACCACTCGGTATCTCATCTACACTATTTATAAGTACATACTCTGTATTTGTTATAGCTACAGGCTCACGATTGTAGATAAGCCATAGTAGAGACAGGATTGCTATTGTTCTAATTAATGCTAGTATCTTCATCCTAGCAGTTTAAGTATATATTCCCAACACTCTATACATCCGTTGTAGAAATACTTATAAAGATACAATATGTAACATATATAGTCTGTCATAATGACACTCTCCTTTTATCATTTTTACATTTACGGTTTTTCATACAACACTTATTCTTAGCTGTACTATTAAAATAGTTATCAATCTTTTCTTTAATCTGATAATAGCTACCAGTCATAGTAATCTCAACTAGAAGTGATTCTGCCCTTTGTAGCCTAAGACTTAATTCTTCATTTGTCATGACTTTCTCCTGTCTCCTATGCTTTTCCGTCTAGTAGTTCTCCTCCTAGAACCAGCTCTTCTCCCCTTCTCTCTTCTATTATTGTTCTCATCTCCGGGGTCTTGTGCTTCTATATAGTCCTTATTAAACTCATCAGCAGTAGTTTTCTCTACAAGTATATATTCTGATTTGTCTAATATCCTAGCATAAGAACCCTGCCCTAATCTATTCTCATTAGGGTTTGTGTCCATTATAAAGAACCACTCTGAGTCTTCCATTACCTCTTGACTCTCGGGGAACTTTCTTATTTCAAGAATCATTCTATTTCTCCTTTAAATCTGCGTGTCTCTGTTCTCTAAGCTTAACGGCTACAATGCTTGACATTGGGCCGCATATCGTTGTCATGACTGCAGTGCTACGTACAGTTGTGTTAATATCTGCCTCAAAACCTTTAGTGTTAGACTGATATTCTACAGTTTTAACATCTCCGTCTGAATAGCCGTAAGAGTAATCAACTATTATCATATTGTACACGTTATACCATATGCCATCCGATAACATTATTTCTACAATATCTGTTGTATCTATTGCTAAATCCATTCTATTTCTCCTTTTATGTGTGGGCATAAGTGCCTTACCTCACAGAATCTCTCGCACTTCATACCATTCCAAGTTTCTTCATCGCCGCATTTCTCTGGCAGTTCAGATTCTTCTAATGCTTTTAATAGTGCATCTCTCTTAGGTAGAAACTTTCCTAATAGCACCTCATCACTAAGTTTAGGTATCTCTATTAAGTATAGGTTCTTTGTTACACCTCTCTCCCTAGCTACCTGCAAACCACCATCTCTTACTGTGGCTTGTATATATATTTTATCTACAGGCTTACCTATCTTCTCAAGCATATGTCTGTAGAAATTCAACTGCCATAGCCAATCGCCGTAGTCTGCATTGTCCCTGTCTTCATAGAACATCTTCACTCTCTTAATGTCCCCCTTCTTCCCCCACTTACCACTACGCTTATACACTTCTCCAGTTGGGGAGTCTCCTAGATAGAAGCCCATTCCTAGGACTTGTGCTATTTTATAGGAGCCACAATTCTTATAATCTACAAGTGTTTTATTCTCTGCATCGTAGAGGTCTGTGATTCCTGTAATTCCATATTCCTCTAGTTTTTCTTCTACATCTAGTTCCTCTCCGTAGGCTTCAAGCCTTTCGTGGTGTAATGTTCCAGAGAGACGAAAGGCACACTCTTGAGGGTCGATGTAGTAGTCTTTTGTTCTCTTTAAGTATGCCTCACAGGTTCCAGTCAGTAGCTCTGTTGTGCTTGGCTTCCTATCTGGTTCTCTCTGTTCTGCTAGTGCTCTTAATAGTGGCATTGTACAGCCCATCTTTATCAGGTCTGCCTTGCTATTCTCAAAGCAGTCATTGAAAGTAATCGTCTCTCCGTCTGGGTATTTAAATCCTATTGCCGGCATTATTTCTCTCCTTTATTTTTCTCTAATAACTTCTTCTCTAGTTTTCTTTCTATGCTATACATATCACTTAGTAGTTTCATAGACTCTTTACTAGCTGTACTTAGAACATTGTACCCTCTAAGCGCGTCTATGATAATTCCTAATTCCCTATCGCTTATCTTTAGCTTAATTGTTGCCTTCATTGTTACTCCGATATTACATTAATTTAGGGACATATCCAAACATTATTTTTTACAGAAAAAGATTTTTCTATAAACTTGCCGTCTGTCTCTCTTCTCCTAGGTAGTCCACATAGTCGCTGTCTGGAGAGAACTTATTTATTCTCTCTATCATATATGCTCTTGCCTCTTCACTAAGATTCATCAATCGTGATACCATATCTACATTAACATAGTGGTCTACATTAGAGGTAAAGACTCTCTTCATCTCTCGTTGCTTAATGCTGAGTTTACTGTCTTTATTTCTGAAGAACCTTGATAGGTAGGCACCGGTATCTACTATTGCAGTACATATCTCTGCCCAGCATTTCATCTTTCTTGCATTGATAGTACCAGTGTGATATCTAAATTCCACAGTTCCGAGATAGACTCTTGCGTGTAGATTTAGTCCGTGATACCTAGAGTCGTGGTACTTATCTGTAGAGACATCTCCGTTGTACCACATATTTATAAACGAGTCGTCGCTATCGATATTGTCCATCTCTCTCTTGGAGATTCTCATTTCCCTGCACCAAGTAGAGCCTCTTCTACTTTCGGGTTGCATAGCATAAAGTAGTGGCTCTAGTTTCCTTGCTACGTAGAGAACTCCTTTTAGCTCTTGGTGGTATAAGTCCATAGCATTAACGTGTACGTGCAATCCACACGCTTGATTAACCTCTGCACTTGACATTCTGAGATACCTAGACAGAGATTCTATACCTTCATAGAGTCTATCTCCATTCATTGGAGTGCTTATAAACTCTACACCACCATTATTAAGGCTTCCGTCGCCAGTAGCCCTCCACCCTTTTAGACCTTGAACCCTTCCCATTTCGAAGTTTTCCAGACCTTCTACCTCACACTCTACACCTACAAACCTTTTCCTCTTATTGCGTTTGTAGGTTTCAGAGTCTACTAGTGCTATACCTCCACTTGGAGGGTCGCTCAAATCTACTGCTTCACCTCTGTAACAGTCCTCACAGTAGAAGCACTCAGCACTTTCACTCCATACGAGATAATCAGAGTGTGTCGTGTAATCACAATCCCCACATTGTCCGTAATAGTCGTAGTAGTAGTCCTCGTGTACATAGTCATTTATCCCATCTACAAAGCGAGCATCGTCTCTATGTATTAAATCTCCACTTTCATGGCATCTTACATATTCTCTATCTACACACTCTTCACAGATAGTATCTCCACTTATTTCACGGAAATCAGTGGGCTCTTTACTGCTGTAATCACAACCAATACAGGTTTTCTTTTCTTTCATTTCTCTCTCCTTTATGCTATATACTTAACACTTAGAACTGTGAAAAGTATGATTGGTATTTCTCTCAACCAGCCTATTTCTTTCAGCTTGTCGTACAGTGCTTCCTCTGAATCTCCTTTAGGCTCTTCTAATGTTAAGAGTTCTATTTCTGCTCTGATAAAATCCAAGTATTCCTTGTAGGTTTTCTCTGCAAGAAAAGGATTTCTCTGAGCCTTGTTATAGAGTTTCTCCATAACATACTTCTTTGATTTGTATTTTATAGGAGTTGGTATTCCTACGAAGTGTACTTTCTTACGCATCGTATCCTCCATTAACAACCATTCTTATGTCATTATCCCCATCACAGGAATCGCATAAGGTATAAAGTCCATACTCTGTCATCATACTCACAGGCATTGACTCTCCACAGCCGTCGCAGAAGTCGTAGGCTTCACAACTTCCTGTTAATAGAGGTACAGAGCTTTGGCAGTCTTTACATATGACATCATCATCTTTGTAAACCATCTCTATGGTAGTTTTAAATAGACCACACTTCTCACACAGAGCTTCTATAGTGGAGTTATGATTACAAGTCCAGCAGATGCCCGTAGTAGAATATGTAGTTTTATCACATAGTGGGCACGGGTCAGAATAGCCCGCTGACTGTGGTGCGTATCCGTCTGTGCAACTGGGATAGTAGCGATTATAGTTCTTATAGTAGTCATAACTCTCATCGGGAACGAACTTCTCACAATCGTATCTTACCTTATCTCCAAACTCTCTGGTATCTAGCTTGAATATAAAGTTCTGTCTTAGGTTTTTTGTTTCTAGAACCAGACCTGCTCTTCTAAGTGCATACTCTAGTATCTCGTCTGTAGAAGCCCAAAACAGAGTTCTTGCCTTTTTCCAGTAAGAGTAGTGCATAGGTCTTGAGTATTCTCTAGCTAAGTATACCTCGTAAGGGTTGTCTTTTACAAAGGTAAGAGCATAGTCTCCTCTCAGTTTCTCTAATGCCTCTTTTGTACCAAACCTGTCTATTGCTCCGAATATTACTTCAGAGTCTACCTCAGTTTTGACACCAAGTTGTCCATCTAGAGAGCTTTGATTAGAGATTACTCCATTATGAGCACCTATGACTCCACCTATACTGAAGGGGTGTGAGTTACGAGCAGTTATGTCTCCGTGTGTTGCGAATCTAACGTGCCCTATTAGTGCAGTCGTTCCTCTGTCTACGCTTCCCATTATAGTATCCCAATCGCCGTGTGCTACTAGTTCGGGACTAGATAATGTAGATTTCCAGATATTATTAAATCTAGGGGAAATGATAGCAAAACCTGTACTATCAGAACCTCTGATAACTGAAGCCTCTGAGAGGTGTTTAGTCATCTCCTTGATTTTCTCTATATGAAAATCGCTTTGTGATTCGCCTTTCTTAGCAAATCCGAATATTCCACACATAGTGTTTTTCTCCTTTTTTGTTTGTTTACATTCTTTCTATTTCTGAATCTCTCTCTTGTACCATACCTAAGCTCTGAATGTGCATATTCTCATCATCAATCCATTCATCGAAAATTTCAGCAGCTCTCTCTGTAGGTTCGTTGGGAGGTTGAGATTCCTTTCTTGTTAAAGTTTTTTCTTTCATTTTATTATAGTGTTCATTGAAACTAGATAATCCTATTGCATAGAAAAAGTCGCTTACACTATGCTCTGAAGGGTTATCTATTAATATCTCTCTGGAAGTCCTGCTTAGTCTAAATGATGTATCTACAACTGCCATACATAGACTAAGCCATTGTTCTATAGTTAGAAAATTTAGAGTACCGTGATGATGTCTAAATTCTATTGTACCATTAATAAATCTTGAGTGAACATTAAATCCTCTATATCTTGACTCATTATATTTTCCTGTACTTATACTCGTATTAGAGATTGTATAGTACCAGAATCTTACAAATTCATTATATGTAGAGACATTCATTAATTCTTTTACATCAAAGTCTGGTAGAGGTTTTGAGTATCTACTATACTTTCTGTCTGCTGGTAGCATATCGTATATCCAAGTTTCCATAGATTTTCCTATTGCAAGACAGTTTTTCATTTGTTCTAGTTCCATATCTAATCCGTTTATATGTATATGTAGACCACAACTTCTGTCTACATAGCCTCCTGTGGTAAAGATAAACTTTGTCAGCTCTTCTATTTTCTCTAAAAGCCTGTTTCCGTTCAGAGGTTTAGTCATTACATATTCAGCACCCAGCTGTTCATCGCTGATTGAAGTATCACTAACTATTCTCCAACCATCAGGAACAGACAAACTTCCCCAATCGTGTATACATTCTATCTCTACACCTGCGTGTCTTCTAGATTTTATTTTAGAAAAACTTCCTCTAGAACCAAATGGTCTAGGTCTAACAGTTCTAGAAGGGTGCTGATATATAAGTCTTATCGACTGCTCAGAGCATATCTCACATAGAATATTATCGTCTATTTGTAGAGAATCTCTATCACATACAGACCAACAATTATGACAGAGTATTACAGTACGAGAGCAAGTTATACATATACTGTCATATGAATTTAGAATCTCACATTGTCTATGATTATGACCGATTCTAATACTCTTTTTAAAAGGTTTATTTCGTTCACAGACTCTGCATTTAAAGATATTTATTTCTAATTCTCTACATACATTGCACATAGAAGCTTCTTCTTGTATAAAATTACTGCCAGAGAGATATTGCGCGAAATCTCTTGTTACACTTATAGTATTACCACATTGATTACAGTCTCTGCATAGAATATTACTTTCAAAATTCTCTGGAGAATATACTCCTCCACTTGCATACTTTCCTGCCCAACGATATACAGAGTCGTATTGTACAGAAACTAGTGTCTCAAGAAGAACTCTATCTTTGTAAAATTCCCATCTTTCATTTTCTCCGGCTTTCTTTATAGATACAATTTCACACTCTACATCTCCTGTAATTTCATTTGTAGAGATATCTTCTACTATACAACCTACTGACCCTCTTATGGCACTGTTAGGCTCTTTAAATCCACATAATGTATTTTTCTCTATCCCTTCACTTAGAATTATTATAGAATCCTTACTGTGAGAGACACTATACTTACGACCATTTCTATTATCGGAGAACTCTAGAACTGCACTATTTTCTCCTATATGAGTAATCTCGCCTATTCTAGTATCTCCATTATAGAACACTATCCCATTCTGACCAATTCTCATTTCTTTATCTCCTTTACTCTAAATTTTATCCATTGTAGGAATACTGCTAAATACCCTAAAAGGGCTAGTAGAGAAGGGTGTCCTTCTCCACATAGCCCTAAAGAGTGTGATAACAGGTGTCTAATCTCTTCGTTCATAGAGAGTAACAGATTTAGACTTAAACCTGTTCTGTCCTTCTGTAGTCTTGAAACCGTGCTCTACTATTCTCTTGGTTACAATTTCTATGGTAGGCTTATTAGCTTTGCCTTTCTTTTTCTTTCTAGGTGCCATTTTCTCTCCTCTACCTGTTATATGAATCGTATTTCTGTACAGCAAGTGAAATCTTCATCATTCTTTTATAGACATTAGAACCTGCACTGAAAACTCTATTTCTAAAGAGTTCTGTGTATACTGATAAGACTTTCTTCCAATCAGCAGATTCTGTATAGGTTCTTATTGATACTGGTTTACTCATTTTCTCTCCTTTGATTTATTCTTATTCTTTCCAAAGATAGACTTCCATCTTCTCTCCCATTCCTCTTTTGTAATACCGAGAGGTCTAGGAGAATCGCCTTTGCCGTTACTAGATTCCTTTGGAGTCATTGTGATTTCTAAAGGCCTCTACTACCTGAGAAGCACCTTTGTTTAATTTATTAAGCTCTGTACGAAGCTGTTTTCTCTCTTTCTTCGCACCTACATTAACACCTAGTCTACTGTCTAATACCTCTAACTGACCTTCTGGTGTTCTTTTGTCTCTGGCAGACTGTCGCTCTACGGCTTCATCTTTTCTCTGTCGCCGCCTTGCTCTACCTTTGAGATTTCTCTGAGTTGTCATTGTTCTCTCCTTCTCTTTGGTTTAAGATTCATTCCATTTGCTACATTGTAGCACTTTTAATCCATTCTCTCTCCACATATCTACTACTCTCTGCCTGTCATCTACTATCCACTGTATTCTCTCTTTTAATCCATTGTCTATCATTCGCAGTTTCAGGATTTCGTCGCTTTCATAATTAGTTCTATATCTCATATAAATCTTATTGTAGGGAACATTATTCTCTTCTAACCATTTTACAGATTCGTGGATAACATTACCATTTCTGCCTGATAGAATATAAATATTCTCTCTAGGTAACATTCTCATTATATCTATAATCCACTCTATAGGCTTGTCATTTTTACACTCTTCAAAGAATCTCTGATAATCCCTCTTGCCTGTAATATATGGTTTCTTAATATAACCAACTCTATGATTTATATCTGCTATGGTGCCGTCAAAATCAAAGGCATAAACTTTCTCTGGGTGCTCATTTATAGAGTCTTGATACTCCTCTGTGAGTCCTTTAGAGTTTTCAAAGCAGGTTCTGAAATCTTGGTGCTGGTAGATTAAGTATTTTCTGTGCTTGTTCTTACTCTTTATTACTTTATAGTATTTATCCATTTCCTCTCCTTATATCCTATTAATCGCTTTCAAATTCTCTCCAATATACAAGTCTACGAGACTATAAACATAGTTGCTCAGGGTTATATGATTACTCAATTCTAAGTTTGAATTTCCACTGTATTTCACACTCCCTGAATGACTTTCTATCTCCCAGTACCCAGTTTCTTTATTTACGGCAATTATATATGGCGTACGTTTCTCTATCGAACTGCAAGATATACAGTATAATTTACTATTAGGCATTATTCTCTCCTTACTATCTGTTCTCATAGATACGCATATCTATCTTTTTAACTTTTCTACGGCGAACTGTTCTCTGATGGTAGCTATTTCTAATTCGCTGGTTTGTAGCATTAATTCTTTGTCTATCGTGGCAGTCTTCTATAAGGTTGGCAATCTCTGAAAACGACCTGTGCTCTGTATTAGCATCTTTGTCTATAATTACTAATTCTCTGTGCTGTAGCCTAGCAGAACGCCGCAATTTCTCTATCAACTCTTTCATAGAGCTGAGGCTTGTTAGAGTATACTCCAATTCTATAGGGCATTTAATCCCTACAAATACTTTTATCTCTTTAGTCTTAATTCTATACTGTCCTATCTTCTCTGACCTGCTAAATTCTAAGATAACATTCTCCCTCTGCTCAGAATATCTCTCCTGTAGCTTGTCTATAGGTGTTTTAATCTCTCTGTTCATATTATCCTCTGTCAATTTAAATTTTCTATAAAAAAACAGGGGCTAATTAAAGCCCCTGTTATTATCTCTGTTTAGGTCTACGCCTTTTTGCAGATTGTACCAAGTGTAACAGAAACGCCACCTTTACCGGTTGGATTCATTGCGTTTAGCTTGTCAATTTCTACCTGTACTTTCTTTAGCTGATTCATAGCACTAGTTGAGAAGAAATCCTCGTGTTTCCCACCTGTAGCATTATAATCTAGTCTGAATTGCGTTTCAGCCTGTTTTAATGCACCGTCTATAACAGTATTATCTTTAATCCCTGCTATTTTTAGACCTGATTCTACAGCATTTAGGTGGTTGTCTAGTACTTTTTGGTACTCACTTGCTTTAACTGATAATGGCATTTTATTCTCACTTTCTTTATGAGAATTTACCAACAGAGAGTTGGTAAACTCTCTAGGTTTAAGGTTAAGATTTAAGCCTGACAAATTGACATTAATACTCTGCCATTCTGACCTATTCAAATCCTTTGATTTTTGGCTCAAATCCATATACCAATATAATATATATATAGCAAATTACCAAATTATTTGATTGTAGAGGAAATTTATTTATAGAGGTACCTCAGCCGGGTTCACTCACCAGCCCGTCGGAGAGGCTAGGAGAGTTCACGACGAGAGGCAGAATATTTTATCATTAATTACTATTCTCTAGCCCTCTGTACATAGTGAAATTTTGATTCGTTAATTGATGTATACCTTGACTAGCCCTGTCTAAATGCAGATTTGAACCGGTTTCAGACTTTCAACCTAATCTGTAATTTCCAATCTAGACAAGCCCCCGAGGGGTTCGGCGGAAAAAGACTCACACACATTGTACGCCAATTTTTAGACTTTTATATGTTTCGCAAGTTTTCACTACTCTTCTGCCGCCTAAGATTTCGCGGCACATGTGCTAAGAAATAAAGAAAATAGTTGTTCAAGATGGTGGTTTGGAAGGTTTTGTGGATTTAAGGGGTCAAACTTACATGATGCAAGCCACAGAGTACCCTTATTTCGCCCGTATTTGCCGTTTTTTCGCTATTAGGACAGTTTCCCGAGCTATGTACAAGGTTTCGCGGCCAAAGGGCGTTTTAGGGGCATTTAGAGCCTTTTTTGAAAAAGTTCCGCTATCTATTAAAGTAATAAAACTACTAAAGTATTAAAGCTTTAATAGTTATATAGCTTTAGGCTTTGTTCCCCGTATAAGTTAAGCATAAAAACCTTAAAAGTCAACCTTTATTTTTCAGGGGTTAAAAAAAAGAGTTGACTTAGTACCATATTCCTTCGTATATTTAGGGTATCAATGAGTAAACAATACAAAGGTTTGGCATTAAGGCATTGCGCTAATTGGGACGCAGGTAACTGTATCGGCGCGATGATGAGGTATGTCAAACATGAAGGACTTAAAACAAGAATCGACAGCGAAATGGCAGGGAAAGACTGCTTTGTGAGCGAAGAGAGCAGGTGTATGTATTTTGATGAAATAGTAGCTCCCGGAATTCCAGATGACAAGACTTACAAAAGAAGAAAAAAAGCAGATTAAGATAGCTAAGAAGATGATAGATGATGTTATTAGGAAGCGAAAGCCGAAATATGTATCTCACTTACCAGACTCTTCTCCAGCGTGGGCTGATTATCCATTAGAGGCATGTAAATGCTGCATAATAGAGGAGAACGAATGAAACTAGACATTGGCGGCCATAAATACCAAATTAAGACAATGAACAACCAGAAGAACGAAGAGAATGGAAACATGCTCTTAGGAAGGCATGATGTTAAAGAGTGCGAGATATGGTTAGACGAGGGAATGAACCATACACGAACTGTGGAAACATTTATGCACGAGGTTTTGCATGTTATATTAACTAATACTGGAAACAATCATGACGAGAAGCTTATTGATGGCATATCGAACGGATTGTTACAGTTAGGAGCGGCGGATTTCCTATGGAAAAAAGCAAAATCAGTAAAGTAAGGCGCTTTTACTACTTTTTAGAGGCGTTTTTCATTAAACTAATAATACGCAGATGGCATAAAAGAAACTATGAGAGGTTGAACAATGGCAAGATGGTCTGAAGAAGAAATTGCACTACTTTCAGTGTATGAGAAAACAAATAAGAGCGCTTACACTCTATTTACTGAGATGCGAAGAGCTGGATACAATAGGACTTACAAGTCAGTATCTAGGAAGATAGAGAGCTTAGGTCTTAGAAAACCAGAAAGCTACACAACTGGACAGGAAAAGCGGCTTGGATACCTTGATATAGAGACTACTAGCTTAAAGGCTAATGTTGGTATAATGTTATCTTGGGCTATAAAGAAGAGAGACGTGAACGAAGTTACATCGGCCTTGATTACAAAGGAAGAGATATTCGATGGTGACTATGACAAGAGAATAGTTGAAATGCTCTGTGAGGAGTTAAATAACTATGATACCTTGCTCACATATTATGGTACTCGCTTTGAAATTCCCTTTATCAGGACTAGGGCAATAGATAGTGGAATACGGTTTCCTTTCTATAGAGAAGTATCCCATAAGGATTTGTACTATCAAGTAAGGTCAAAACTAAGGCTACACTCAAACTCCCTTAAAACTGCAACAGAATTTCTAGGGATACGTGGTAAGACTAAATTAGACCCTCGTATATGGCGTGATGCTACATACGGCGAGTCGGATGCCTTGCAGACTGTACATGCTCATAATATAGCAGATGTAATGATATTAGAGAGATTACATAAAAAGATAGAGGATTACTGTCCTTCATCGGTGGTTCCTGCGTAAATGAGTAAGCAGAAGAGAAAAAAGCCGAAAAGATGGTATGAAGAGAACATAAACTCCCTTATTCAGAATTACAACATAATAGCCGGCAGATTGTATTCATTAGAGACAGCTTTCGGAATGTATGTAGATATGAGAAAGAATAAGGCTAAATTAGAGAAATTCATAGAAAAGAAGATAAAAGACAGTGAAAGTAAGAAAGATAAAGAATCAACTGCACAAACTGTACGAGACGCATGAAGAGTATCTAAAGGACAATGACATGCCTGCAGTCCCTTGGCGCGAAGGCAAAGAAGGTGACTGGGTAGTTTCAGACGATGGACAGGTATGTCAGGTGCTAAAGAGAGGTTATCTTACTAACGGCAAGACTTATTACATAAGAACAGTAATGGGTTCTCATGTTTGCAGAAAGCAGGAACAAATGAAGGGCGACATGCGTAAGAACATGTATTCCTTCAGTTCAAAGGATATTAGGCCTGAAGAGGTGCTAAGGAATAGGAAAGAGCCTACAACTAAAGAATTTCTCTTTGCTAAGTTTATAGCAAGGGGCGACGATGTTGTAGACGCTTTTATAAAAGCATTCCCTACAAATAAGCGTGGATATGCAGAAAGACAGTCAAAAGTACTATTAAGACAAGATAGGATAAAAAGCTTGATTAGAGAAGAAATAGATAAAGTAATGAACGAGGCGGAAATAACGCCTTTATATCTCTTAGAAAAAATGAAAGAGATAATAGACAAACCTGATGCTAAGGATAGCGATAAAGTTAATGTGTTAAAAGAGTTAATTGATGTCGCAGGTATGAAAGATAAGAATACTCGTCAGGAATCAGTAACATTATTTCAAGGATTCAGTCAGGAGCAATTGGATGCAATTGGCAAACATGACACAAAAAAAATTGCAGGCGCTACGAGAGAAGTTAAAAAATAAGCATTGTGATATATGTCATCACAGTATGCTTAAATATTCATCTCCAGTAGTTAAATACGATAAATCTGCAAGGCTAAAGAGAATTCAGTGTATGTATTGCCTGACCATATACAATAACAATCTTGAGATTGAATGGGTTGGAATAAGCACTTTGGAAGGAAAGGCATGACATATTTAGCGGCCTATGGCACATTAAGGAAATATGATAACGAGAAAGGAAAGGTTAAGGGATACAGGCTTGTAGTTCCCGGTAATTTCAGCTTCCCTGCAGCGATACCATACAAAGACGAAGAAATAACGGTAGAATTAAATCCAGTAGAAGAATGGGAGCTTTCTGGATTTGACAGGTATGAGAACGTAGGTGGAGGATTATATAAAAGAAAACTTGTAAAAGTAAAAACGGAGGCTGGGGAGCACGAAGCTTGGATGTATATTGCAGGAGATGCAATGGTTCAATACTCAAATACATTTAAAAAAGTGCCCAACAATGACTGGGAATGCCTAATGTAATTAAATCTGGTCTAAAAGAAAAAGACCGCGTACTAGAGTTAGCAAGTAAGGACATAGTCTCATTTGGACAAATGTTCTTGCCCGACGATTTTATGAAGAGCAACCCTGCTCCATATCACTATGAACTCAGTGATATGCTATTAAATACTGAAAAAAAGCGCTGTTGTATAATTTTACCTAGAGGTCATAGTAAAAGTACACTGGCAAAAACCGCTCTACTTTATAAATTATACTTCAACCCTGAAGGAAAGAAAGAATTTATAGCTTGGGTAGCAGAGGAACAGTCTCAGGCTATAGACCATATCAAATATATACAATCACACATAGAATATAATCCAGCCTTACTTTATTATTTTGGAGACATTAAGGGAACTAAGTGGACTGAAAAGGAATTTACTACCAGCAAAGGTGATAGGATTATAGGAAAAGGTACTAATCAGAGACTTAGAGGAAGGTCTGAAATAGGGTTAAGATACACTAAAATCGTACTTGATGACTTTGAATCAGAATTAAATACCAAAACTCCAGAAAGGCGCAGGGAAATCAAGGAATGGGTAATGTCTACTGTAGAACCTGCTCTTGAAGAATCAAAAGGAAATGAAGGTGAGGTATGGCTTATAGGCACAATAGTACACTATGATTCATTTTTACAGAGTATATACGATGGTCATGAAGATGCAAAGCGAGAAAAGAGGAGATATGCTTGGGAAGTGATATATCACAAGGCAATGAAAGATGGAACAGCGCTATGGCCTTCGTATTTTTCTAAAGCTAAGTTAAAGGATATCAGGCGGCGATTCGAGGATATGGGGCTTGTGCACAAGTTTGCACAGGAATATATGAACGAGGCCAGAGATATAGACAGCCTTAAGTTCAAAGTTGATAGAATTCAGTATTATTCAGGAGAATACAGAGAAAGTAATGGATTTGGCTATGTACTGACAAAGGAAGATGCAATACCTGTTAATGTATATATAGGTGTCGATTTGGCATACGAAGCAGGAGCCAAGCATGATTATCAGTCAATAGTGGTAATAGGTGTTGATTCTGATAAAAATTACTATGTAATAGACTATTACAGAGAACACTCTCCATTATACCAAATGCCTAATAGAATACTTGAATACTGTAAGCTATATGCTCCTGTAAAGAGAGCTAGTGTAGAGGTTGTAGGTGCTCAAGGTGTTATAAAAGATGCAGTTAGAGAATTGTCATCACAAGACAGAAAGATGATGCCGGGCATAATAAGAGGCACCAGACCGCCAAACAGAATAAAAAAAGAAGACAGAATAGAATCATTATTATGTCCAATAGTAAACAGGAAAAAACTATTCATTAAGAAAGAAAATACAGAACTTTTTGACGAAATGTTCCAATTCCCAAAAGCGAAACATGATGACCTATTAGATGGGATGTGGTATGCATGCATCAACTCTAGAGCACCATTAAGCAGGAAATTCAATGTCAATGATTTTGATGAAAAGATGGAAAAGGATGAACTTAGTCTGCCAAAAAGTAAGAAGATAAATTGGATTACTGGACTAAGGCTATAAAAAAAAGGTTGACAAATGTGCCATTTTGGCTTATATTGTATGTATGCATAAAGTTAGGAGTTTAAAATAGCAGAATATAACTTAGAAGAACAGAAAGAAAAAGCCGAAAGGTCGTTAGAGCTCTTTAGGCGCTGGCGAGATGCCAGAAAAGACTGGGATGCAGAAGCAAGGCACTCAGTGGATTTTGTTCTTGGAAACCATTATACAACAGGCGAATCTGACGCTTTATCGGCGATAGGTCAGGCAGATTTTGTTATTGACCGCGTATACGCAGCAGTTGATAAATTAAAATCTTTACTGACTTCAAAGTCTCCAAAGTTTACAGCTATAGGGCGGGAAGATTCAGACAATCGTTTAGCTATGGTCTGGCGAACGATACTTGAATATATCTGGGACATCTCTGACGGAGCTACACAGTTCAAGCAGGCAGTGCACGATTACGCAGTAGCAGGTCTTGGATACTTTTATGCATATACAGACCCGGAAGCTGACTATGGAAGGGGTGAAATAAAATTCACTTATGTTGACCCATTTAGGGTATATGTAGACCCGGCATCAAGAGATAGATATTACGATGATGCTACTGGTGTACTATTATCAACGGTGATAACCAAAGAACAGCTCCTTGATTTATACCCCGCCCTTGAAGAATACATAAAAGAGATAGAAACGATGGATATGGAAGAGGATTATCCAGATTCATCAATGAAAAACACAGCTGGCTCGTTTACTCCTGACATTGTTAAAGATTACGACTTTGGCGATGGTACAGAAAAATATAGGATTCTTGAGCATTTTGAAAAAGTAAAGGTTCCATTCTATAGAATATTTGATTCGCAATCTGGTGCGGAAAAAGTTATGGATATGGAAGAAATGCAGCAATTAATGACTGAGAGTCCAGAAGCTTTTGAACAGGGGCTGGTACAGGCCGTTGAAGTCCTTCAAACGAGAATAAAGGTAACTTGCTCAGTGGGTTCATACATTCTATATGAACGCATATTAAACTCTGATTCTTATCCAATTATACCAGTCCCTAACATTTGGACTAACACTCCATATCCAAAGTCAGACGTAAGTAAAGTAAAGGACTCGCAAAGATTATTAAATAAGCTATTTAGCTTAACATTATCACACGCACAGTCTTCAGCAGGATTAAAACTATTAGTTCCTGAAGGAAGTGTAGATGATTTAAAACAATTAGAAGTAGACTGGGCAAATCCAAATGCAGTTATACAGTATAATCCTGAATTTGGAGAGCCTCACTTTCCTCAACCATCTCCATTAGCATCCGAGTTCTATCATCTTATAGACAGAGTAGAGCATTATATAGACCTCAATTTCGGCATTCCAGAATTAATGCAGGGATTTAAAGAGGGAGCGCCGGATACAGTAAGAGGTACAGCAATGCTTTCAGAGATGGGAGAAAGCAGGGGAAAGTCTAAATTAAGAGATATAGAAGGAAGTTTAGATAGACTTGGCAAAGTAATCTATGGACTTGCTAAGGGTCATTATAACTTTCAAAAAACTTTTCGCATTGTACAACCTAATAATGATATTACAGAATTCACTGTAAACAACAGGTTATACGATGACAAACAACAAGAATTAATGTCAATTGAGAACGATATATCTATCGGTCAACATGATGTTCGAATATTATCAGGTTCAACTTTACCAAGTAATAAGATGGCTGAGTACAATATGTATTTAGAAGCTTACAAACTGAATCTGGTAGACGATGTCGAGGTTTTAAAGAAAACTGAAATCTTTGACAAAGAAGGCGTTCTGAAACGTAAGGGAATGATAATGCAGTTGCAACAACAGTTGCAGGGTGCAACAGAGCAGATTAAGAAACTTGAGGGAGACTTACAGACAGCCGACAGAGAAGTCAGGCATTCACGTCAAAAAGCCGAACTTGAGAAGTTCAAAGGGGACATTGGTGACATTGCGCAAAAGGCTAAATACCAAGAAAAAGCAAGCATCAACAAACTGGAAACTGCGGTCACGAAGGCAATTGCCAAAGAGGAACTGAAAATTCAGAAGCAGACGATGGAGGATAAAGCAAACCGAATGGGAGCTGAAGGCTCATAATATCTGGTTACGTCTCTTTTTAGACATCGTAAGGTGTAACTAAACAAACAAGAGAAAATCAAGGAGGTAATATGGAAAACCTACAGGAAGAACAACAAGTCGCACAGCAGGCTGAACCGGGGGCAGTCGAACAAGCCCCTGTAGATTGGCAAGGCGAAAGCAAAAAGTTCCAATCTATGTATGATAGGCAAACTGCTGATTATGACAGGTTGAAAGGCCAGACTGAAAAGTATGCTCAACTTGCAAAAATGCTGGAAAGCAGACCAGACGTGGTAAATGCAATGCGAGATACATTGTCAGGCAATGCCCAAAAGAAGGAGGAGCCCAAAGTAGATGCGGACTCTTTCGACCCTTGGGAAGCTTACTCCAATCCCGGCTCTGAGTCTTACAGACTTAGGCAAAAAGAAAATGAAAAGTTGGTAGGTAGTGCAGTCAAGAAACAAATGGCTGGACTACAGATGCAGATGGGAATGCAGAACTTGAAGAATGAGTTAGAATCTAAGTATGGAATGACAGACCAGAGTGAAGTCAATGACTTCATGAAATTTGCCATGACTCCAAAGGATAAAATTCCAATCGACACATTAGTAGATGTGTATAGAAAAAACAAGGGAGCAGGACAGCAAAGAACTGGTGCAAATGAAAACTTAGAGGCAACTCAAAGAAGTCAAGGTATTCCTAAATCTGCAGGCATTCTACAAGGTGCCAAACCTGAAAGAAGTAAAAATGACTCAAATACTTTATTTGACAGACTTTTAAAATCTTCAGGTAGCGGCAGTAGATTACCATAATTAATTAATAAAATAGGAGATTACAATGGCTATACAAAAAGACTCCCTAAATTCGTATAATGTCGACCAGACATCATCGGTTTCAGGTAGTTGGGATAGTAATGTAGGAGCTCAGGCTGACCTTAGGCGGAAACATGATTTCGGCGAAAGGGTAGCAGAACTGGCTCCTGAAGAATCTCCATTCTTCGTATACCTTAGTAAAGTAGCAAAACGTCCTACAGACGACCCTGTGTTCAGATTTCTTGAAAACAGGTCAAAGATTGATTGGACTAGCAGAAATTTCCAGATTGATACTACTACATTTAGTAATGTATCTGCTGGAGATGGACTTACATCAATGAGAGTTGATGCGTCAAGTGCTTCTTCTGTTGACTGGCTTATTAAAGGCATGGTCATAGCTGTAGAAACAGCAGACGGAAGCGGCGGCGGTGCA